>JAESFS010000114.1_pt1 | contig 24353 bp, 23 predicted proteins | sample 9269441 | NCBI WGS metagenome assembly JAESFS01 (sample SAMN14502548, study PRJNA617105) | algae metagenome | isolation source: Scytolyngbya sp. HA4215-MV1 and co-occurring heterotrophs from sample from... | place: USA: Laie Falls, Oahu, Hawaii | collected 2010-08-22
CTCGCTCAGCACCAGTTCCCCGCGCGCAACGCTCATCGTTCAGCCCCGCCATTCAACGAGCCTAATCTGGCAAAGCCTCGCGAATCGCCGATACAACGAACTTCAGATTCAGGACACTAGACCATGCTGCGTTCACAAACGTTCACTCGGCATGGTCTGCCCGTTGCTGAGAGCATGATTCAGCGTTTTCGGCGATTCCGCCTCAACGCATCATGCTCCAAGCCTCCGATCGGTCCTGGGCGCCACTCCGCGCCTGGGCTGGCATGCCGCCGTGCGGCGTGACACCCTCGCGGCGTGATGATCCCTGACCTTCTTCGCACGCTGGGCCTGCCGCCCGGCCTTGCCGACCACGCCCGCCTGACGGGAACCGAGCCCATCCTGCGCTCCTCCTTTCGAGTGGATGCCGCAGCCCAGGCTTCCATCGCGGTGAGCGGCCTTGCCGCCGCCGCGCTGCATGCCGCCCGCGGTGCCGCCATGCAGGACGTGGCCGTGGACATGCGCCACGCCGCGGTGGAGTTCCGCAGCGAACGCCATCTCCGCCGCAACGCGACCGAAGAGCGCGACCCCTGGGACAGCATCGCCGGCCTCTATCCCTCGCGGGACGGGTTTTTGCGGTTGCACACCAATTTCCCGCACCACCGCGCCGGCATCCTGGCCCTGCTGGGCTGCGCGCCGACGCGCGACGCGGTGGCCGCCGAATTGCTGAAGCGCGACAGCGTGGCCTTCGAGACCGAGGCCACCGCGGCCGGCCTCTGCGTCGCCGCCTTCCGAACCCACGCGCAATGGCTGGCCCATCCGCAAAGCGATGTCCTGGCCGCCCAGCCCCTGGTCTGCATCGAGCGGATCGGCGATGCGCCCCGGATCCCCTTGCCGCCCGCCGCCGCTCGGCCGTTGGCGGGGCTCAAGGTGCTCGATCTCACCCGGGTCATCGCTGGCCCAGTCGCCGGCCGCACCCTGGCCGGGCATGGCGCGGATGTCCTGCACATCACCGCGCCGCATCTGCCCAGCATCCCCGCCCTGGTGATGGATACCGGGCGCGGCAAGCGCAATGCCGAACTCGATCTGCGGCGCGACGGCGCCCGCTTCGGCCAACTCCTGACCGGTGCCGATGCCATGCTGCGCAGCTACCGCGAGGGCGCGCTGGCCGGACATGGCTTCTCCGATGAGGCGATGGCGGCGCTGCGGCCCGGCCTCGTCATCGGCCATCTCTCCGCCTACGGCGCGGTCGGCCCTTGGGGTGGCAAGCGCGGTTTCGACAGCCTGACCCAGACCACCACCGGCATCAACGCCGACGAGGCCGCGGCGGCAGGCGAGGCGCTGCCGCGCGTGCTGCCCTGCCAGGCGCTGGACCATGCCAGCGGCTATCTGCTGGCGACCGGCGTGATGGCGGCGCTGATCCGCCGTGCCGAGGAGGGTGGCACCTGGCGGGTGCGGGTTTCGCTGGCGCGCACGGGCATCTGGCTGCGCAGCCTGGGCCGCATCGATGGTTTTTCCGCGTCCGAACCCACCCAGAACGACATCGCCGACCTGCTGGAAACCCATGACGGCGGCTTCGGCCCGCTGACCGCGGTGCGCCATGCCGCCATCCTCGCCGCGACGCCCGCGGTGGACGGCCCGGCGATGCAGTTGGGCAGCAGCCAGGCCGAATGGCTGAGCTGATTGGGCGCTGTGGACCATGATGCGCTACCTTCACGACCCACTGGCAGCTGAGCGCGGCCTTCAGCGTCCTTGCCGATGGCGCCTCACCACATCGCGCTCACATCGCTGAAATTCACGAAAAGGGACAAATTCCCCATCCTCGGTAGCTGGAATCACGCACCATCCCGCCTTGGATAAATTCGACAGCATTGGCGAAAACGGAGGCAGAAGTCAAGGAAATTATACCCATACCATCAATTCGCCTTGAGATAGGCCTCCGCCGCATCGCCCAGGATCTGCGCGCAGAGCGCCAGATCCTCAGGCTTGGTGTCTTCCTTCCAGTGATGGCTGATGCCGCCGATGCTCGGCGTGAACAGCATCGCCACCGGCATGATTCGGGCGAGGTACTGCGCGTCATGCCCCGCACCCGAGGGCATGTGCTGCCACACCCCCGGTGCATGCGCCTCGGCCGCGCGGGACAGCGCCGTCTGCATCTTCTCGTCGCAGGCGACGGGCACCGAGAGGCTCTGCGCCTCCAGCGTGACCACGCAGCGCTCGCGCCGGTTGCTCTCCTGCACAAGACGCTCGAGCAGGGTGCGCAGCCTGCCCAGCACCTCGGTCGAAATATCGCGGAACTGGAACAGCACCTCGGCCCGGCCGGGGATGATCGAGGGCGCGCCGGGGTCGAGCGCAATCCGCCCGCAGGTCCAGGTCGTCCGCTCCGCGCAGTGTTTCGGGAATTCCGCGTCGATCGCCGCCAGCAGCCGCACCGCCGCCAGGCCGGCATCACGCCGCTCGGCCATCGTCGTGCCACCGGCATGGTCCTGATTGCCCTCGATGGTGATGCGGAACTGCCAGATCGCGACGATCCCGGTCACCACGCCGGCGCGAAAACCGGCCTGTTCGAGCTGGGTGCCCTGCTCGATATGCATCTCGAAGAAACCCTTGTAGCGGCTGGGGTCCAGCTTTGGCCGGGCCACCCCCTCCAGCCCCGCCTCGCGCAGCGCATCGCGCAGGCTCTGGCCGGTGGTGCGATTCACCGCCGCGTCGATCTGCGATTCCTCAAGGATCCCCAGCAGGCTCTTGCTGCCGAGGAAAGAGCCGAAATGCCCTTCCTCATCGGCGCAGGCCACCACATCCACCGGCAGCCCGGCGCGGGCCAAAGCCAGCCCCGCCATCACCCCCAGCGCGCCATCCAGCCAACCCGCCTCGTTCTGGCTTTCCAGATGGCTGCCGGCCAGCAGCTTGATGCCCGGGCCGGGGTGCTTGCCCAGCACATTGCCCATGCCGTCGATGGAGGCTTCGAGCCCGATCTCCTCCATCTCGCGAACCAGCCAGCGCCGGCTTTCCATGTCGACCTTCGAGAAAGTCGGGCGGTGTACGCCCGACTTGAAGCGACCGAATTCGCGCAGCGTATTCAGGTCCTGGAGGAAGCGGGTGGTGTCGATCTGTGCCATGGCGAGGGATTGTGCACATGCGAAGCGGCGTCGGGTAGGGGGGCTGGCCCCAAGTCGCCCTGACTGCGTCAAGGCAACTTGTGTCCGCCCTTCCTGGGCCCTGCAATTCACGCTCCGGGTGGTTCCACCCAGAGCGATCGCGGGCTAGCCCCGGTACCCGCCGCGGCCGCCGTAATAGCGCGGCTGCGACTGGTCATAGAGATAACCGCCGGCACCGCCGACACCGGCACCGAGCAGCGCGCCCAGCCCCGCATTGCCGCTGAAGGAGCCGATGATGCCGCCCAGCGCCCCGCCGCCCAGCGCGCCGGTCGCGGTGCGCTGCTGGGTCGGGTTCAGCCCCGCGCAGGCGGAAAGCCCGAGGCCGGTCGCAAGGACAAGGGCGAGACGGATAGAGCGCATGGGGATCTCCTGGCGTTCAACGGGCATGACGCGCGCCGCGGGCATTGGTGGGATTGGGGCAAGGGAAGCTCGTCTGCTGCCAGCGCAGCAGCCCATCCAGGGCCGGCTCCTGGGCATGGGTGGGGTTTTCGCGCGCCCAGCGGGCGAAGCCGATGCCGCCCTCGGCCACCGAAGGCCCGGGGCTGGGCATGCAGAAGGAGGGCCGCGCGCGGCCACCGGTGGGGTGGAGCAGGGCATGATACTGCCCCGCGCTGGTCAGGAAGCCCTGGCAATAGGCAATGGATTCCAGGCGCGCCACCCCGACGACATGCGGGTCGCAGACCGCGGCCAGATCGGCCACCGTCCTGACATGGGTGACGTGGTCGGGGGCGGCCGGCTGCGCCATGGCGGGTCCCGCGATCAGCGCGGCCCCCGCGGCGATCATGATGGTCCTCAGCATGGCGTGTCTCTCCTCGGCTATTGTTGCTGCGGGTTCAACGCCGCGACCGGCCGAAGAGTTGCGCGGGCGTCAGGCCAACGCGGCCGCCTCGTCGCAGAACACCGAGAAGCCGGAGAGCGTGCATGGCCCGAAGGTCGTTGCAATAGCAACATCCGTGGCGTCCCGGCCGCGCGCCATCAGGATGCGGCCGATCCTGGGCGTATTGTTCCGCGCATCGAAGACATGCCAGCGGTCATTCAGAAAAGCCTCGAACCAGGCCGCAAAATCCATCGGCCCGTAGGGCGGCGGCGTTCCCATGTCGCCGAGATAGCCGGTGCAGTAGCGCGCCGGGATGTTCACGCAGCGGCACAGCGTTACGGCGAGATGGGCATAGTCGCGACACACGCCGCGGCGTTCGGAAAACGCCTCGGAGGCGGTGCGCGTGGGCCTCGCATGCTCGTAGCCGAAGGCGATGTGATTGTGCACGAAATCGCAGATCGCCTGCACACGGGCGTAACCCGGTGGCGTCTGGCCGAACATCTCCCAGGCGATGTTCGCCAGCCTGTCGGTGTCGCAGTAATGGCTGCCCAGGAGGAAGACGAGCATCTCGTTCGGCAGCTCCTCCACCCGGCGCTGCCAGGCTTCGGGATGGATGGTTTCCGGCTCGCCGGAATCGGCGACCATGAGCTGCGTGGTCATGGTCAGCCGCCCCGCCGGCGCCATGATCCGGGTGCAGGCATTGCCGAAGCCGTCGATGTATTCGCGTGGCTCGACCGGCGGCGCGAAGGTGATGCGATGCGGCCCGATCAAATCCGGCGCGCGGCTGGGATGGGGGCTTACCATCAGCAGCATGGGCGTGGGCTGGGGGCAGTCGTAGGTGATCTGGCAGCCGGCACTGATCCGCATGGGCCTGGTCCTCAAGATGTGGCAGGCACGAAACGCCGGACAAGCTTAGCGGGTTTCGTGGCGATCATGCCGATGCGATGCGGTGAATAGACCCACCGCCGTTCAGCCGCCGCGCGGCCCTGGGGCAAAACGCACCGTGCTGCTTCGCCCAGCGGCATCCTCGAGCAGCCGGGCGGCGGCCAGCCGGCCCGACATCGCGGCCATCGGCACCCCGGGCCCGGGATGCACCGAACCGCCGGCGAGATAGAGCCCCGGCAGCCGCGCCCGCGCGCCCGGGCGGCGCAGCGTCGCCGTCGCGCCATGGCTGGCCATGCCATAAAGCGCGCCGCCGGTGGCGGGGAAGAGGGCGTTGAAGCCATTGGGCGTGGTGGCGGTGCTGTGGCCTGGCCCGATCATTAGCCCGCAGGCGGCGAGCAGCGCCTGGGTGCGCTCGGCATAGTCATCGGCGTCGAAGCTTTGCATGTCGCCATCGGCCGGTGCGTTGATCAGCAGCAGCAGGCGCTCGGGCGTGCCCGGCGGCGGCGCGCCCAGCCCGCGATCCTGGGCGCAGATATAGACAGTCGGCGCGGCGGTGATGTCGCGCCTCTCGAAGATGGCGCGGAATTCCTCGGCATAATCCTCGGCGAAAAAGACATTGTGGTGGGCGAGCGCAAAGCCCGAGGTCGGCGCGTTCACGCACCAGGTGATGGCGGAAAGGCTGCGCTGCACCGGCTTGGGGCCAGGGGTGCCAAGGGACGGAAGGGCGGCGGCATCACCATTGAACAGCACCGCATCAGCCATGACGCGCTCGCCTCCCGCCAGCTCCACCCCGGCGGCGCGGCCGCCCTCGATGAGGATGCGCGCGACATCGGCATCGAAGCGAAACACCGCCCCCTGCCGCTCCGCCAGCCCGCGCAGCGCATCCGCCACCGCCCGCATCCCGCCCTGCACCAGCCAGACGCCATCCTGCTCGACATGCGCCACCAGCATCAACGTCGCCGGCGCGAACCAGGGCGAGGCTCCGACATAGGTGGCGTAACGGCCGAACAATTGCCGCAGCCGGAGGTCGGAGAAATGATCGCCCAGCGCCGACCACATCGTCCGGAACGGCGCGGTGCGCCACAATTCGCCGATACGCGACAACCCAACCCGCCGCACGAGATCGAGCTGCGAGGGCTTTTCGGCACCAATGAAACTGCCCTCCAGCGTGCGGTAGATCGCAGCCGACCGGGCGCAGAAATCGCGGTATCCCCGCGCATCGGCCGCACCCGCGAAATCGCCGATGGCGTCCACCGATGCCTCGATATCGGCAAAGAGATCCAGCCTGCCGCCCGCGCGCCAGGCGTGGCGGGCCAGCACATCGGTGGAATAGACGCCGAGATGGTCGGAAAGGTTCTCGCCCGCATCGGCGAAGAGGCCCTCGAAAATCCAGCGCATGGTGAAGACGGTGGGTCCTCCATCGATCAACGCCCCGCCGGCTTCCACGTGCCGCATCTTGCCGCCATGGCTGGCCGCGCGCTCCAGCACGGTGACCTCGGCCCCGCGCCGGGCCAGATCCGCCGCCGCGGTCAGCCCGCCGACGCCCGCGCCGACAACAAGAACCCTCACGCCATGCGGCGCCGCATGAGGCCGATCTTGCGCCAGTGGTAGAGGATCATCAGCACCCCAGTGGTGAGCGGGATCGCCCACATCACCGGATTCAGCGCCAGCTCAGGCAGGATCCGCACCGAACCGAAGGCGAAGAACGCCGTGTAGACGCTGATCCCCGCGCCGACCAATGCCTTCAGATGTTCCTTCTGCCAGACCAGGGCCGCGGGCTTCGGGTTCAGCAGGAAGACCAGATTGGTGACCCCCGTGGCGATGCCCACGAAGGAAAGCCCGATCATCAGGAACTGCCCCGCCAGCCAGCCCTGGGCCGCGCAATTCAGCGCCGCGATGATCACCGCAGCCTGCAACCCCATGTTGAGCGGCGTGCGATTGGCCAGGTGATCGCGCCGGTTGATCACGCAAAGCCAGCCATACCAGGCGAGGTTCACCGTCAGGATGCCCATATGCAGCATCAGCCAGCCAAAGATCGCGCGGATGAAGACATCATCGAAGCGATCGGCGAGATGTGGATGCGTGCCCATCGGGTCGATCAGCGTAAGAATGCTCATGCAGATCGCCAGGCTGCCGGTCACCAGCATGCAGAGCGTAAAGATCTTGCCCCATTTGCGGTGGTCGACCCCGCCCTTGCGGCCGATCACCGGCACCCAGAAGGTGACGGCGCCGGTTGCACCCGTCGCGATATGCGCGACCACCAGGGCGTGAAAGATAAGCAGCATGGGACGTCTCTTGCTCTCCTGGCGTGACAATGCCACTTGACAGGTTCAAGTGTAAAGTTTCGCAATCAAAACCATGAGCGCCGCCCTTTTCACCCCGCCCCGGCCAACCTCCTATGCCGCGGTGATCTCGCTGATCCGCCTCGCCCTGCAAGGCGATGGCGACCTGCTGAGCCTGCTGCCGGCCGCGGCCTTCCGCCAGAAGATCGGCTGGCTGGGCTGGTCACGCCGCTCCATCCTGATCGTGAACGAACCCACCCAGGTCCGCCGCGTGCTGGCCGACCCGGAGGGCATTTTTCCGAAATCAGACCTGATGGTGGAGGCGCTGGAACCGCTGATCGGCGACAGCATCTTTGTCAGCTCCGGCGCCACCTGGGCACGACAGCGGGCGATGATCGACCCCTCGCTGAGCATGATGCGGGTGAACCGCGCCTTCCCCGACATGGTGGCCGGCGCCGACCAGGCCGAAGCGACGCTGGCGCAATCCGCCGGAAGTCCCTTCTCCCTCGACCTCGCGATGAGCCACCTCACCGCCGACATCATCTGCCGCACGGTGTTCTCCACCAGCCTCGCCACCCAGGCGGCGCATGACGTCTTCGATGCCTTCTCGGAATTCGAACGCAGCGTGGCCCAGGTGGAAATCCGCCGCCTCATCTTCGATCCGGCCTGGAAATCCGCGCCACAAAAAGCCTCCGTGCTGGAGGCCTGCGCCACAATCCGCCGCCACCTCGGAGACCTTCTGGACAGCCACCTCGCCGCCGGCGCGCAGTTCGATGATATCGCCGCCGCCGTCGTCGCCGCGCGCGGGTCGGACGGCGTCGCCTTCACGCGCGAGGAACTGATCGACCAACTCGGCGTGCTCTTCCTCGCCGGGCACGAAACCTCCGCCTCGGTGCTGACCTGGGTGTTCTTCATCCTGGCCACCCAGCCCGCCATGGTTGCCCGCATTCGCGCCGAGATCGACGCCGTGGTCGGCCCGGGCCAGATCGAATTCGAACACATCCGCGCCCTCACCTTCACCCGCAACATCTTCCGCGAGACGCTGCGCCTCTACCCGCCCATCACCTTCCTCCCCCGCGTGGCGCTGGAGGCCACGACCATCGGCACCCACAAGGTCAAGCGCGGCGCCATGATCATGGTCGCGCCCTGGGTGCTGCACCGCCATCAGGCGTTCTGGACCAACCCCCACGTCTTCGACCCCGACCGCTTCAACCCAGAGCGCGAGGCGGAGATGACGACCGGCACCTATATCCCCTTCGGCCTCGGCCCCCGGGTCTGCGCCGGTGCGGCCTTCGCCACCACCGAGGCGGTGCTGCTGATCGCCCGCCTCTTCCGCCGCTTCGACTTCCATGTCGCCGAACCAGGCCGCGTCCGCCCCGCAGCCCGGCTGACCACGCGCCCCACCCAGCAGGTGATGTGCACCGTCACCGCCCGGGCATGACCCGCACCGTCCTGCTCACCCTCGGCCGGCTGCCCAAGGCGCTGGATGTCGCGCGCAGCTTTTCGGCCGCTGGCTGGCGGGTGGTGGTGGCGGAACCCTATGGCTGCACCCTGACCTCGGCCTCGCGCTCGGTGGCGGCCGCCCGCAAACTGCCGCCGCCCAGCGCGGGGAAGGCGGAATACCTGGCCGCGCTAGCCGCCGTGGTGGGCGAGGAAGGGGTGGAACTGGTCATCCCGGTCTCGGAGGAGACGATGCATGTCGCCCACCTGCCGGGGCCAACCCGCCGCTTCACCATGCCGCCCGAGGAGGTGCTGCGCGCCTACCACAAGCGCAGCTTCATCGACCTCGCCGCCGGGCTGGGCCTGACGGTGCCGCAGACCCATGAGCTTGGCAGCGACGGCGCGGCAGCGCTGGCCGCACAAGCCGATTTCATCACCAAGCCCGTGCATTCCTGCTCCGGCCGCGGCGTGCGGTTTTTCGGGGCCGGTGATGCGCCGCCGGTGGAGACGGTGGAAACCATTCTCCAGGCCCGGGTGCATGGCGAGGTCATCAGCTCCTGCGCCATCGTCCAGGGCGGGCATGTCGTGGGCAATACGCTGTATCGCGGCGCGCAATTCTCCGGCTCCGTTGCCATCGCCTTCGAGCGGATCGAACACGCCGCCACCGAGGCCTGGATCGCCGATTTCGCCGCCGGCACGGGCTGGACCGGCTTCCTCAGCTTCGACTTCATCCTCGATGCCGAGGGCCAGCCCTGGGGGATAGAGTGCAACCCCCGTGCCACCTCCGGCCTGCATTTCTTCGAAACCGCCGATATCGCCCCCGCAGTGCTGGAAGGCCGGCCGCCGCGTTTTCGGGCCACGCGGGAATTGCAGCAATTCTACTCCTGCCTGACCGACCTCCGGCCGTTCCGCGCCGGCTATTTCGCCCGGCTGCGGCGGCTGCTGAGCCTGCGTGACGCGACCTGGGAGCTGCGCGACCCCTGGCCGTTTCTCTCCATGACCGGCACGAGCTGGCCGATCATTCGCGAGGCGGCGAAGAGGGGTGCGACCTTCGGCGAGGTCGCGACGCTGGATGTGGGGTGGTACGAATAGGGCTTGCGCAAGACCATGCTGCGTTCACAAGCGCTCACTCCACATGGTCTAGCCGTTGCTGAGAGCATGATTCAGCGTTTTCGGCGATTCCGCCTCAACGCATCATGCTATAACCCCTCACGAAGGCCGAGCCCATCGGCACCAACTCGTCCAGAATCTTCGCCGAGGAAATCACCCCCGGCACTCCCGCCCCCGGATGAGTGCCCGCGCCCACCAGGAACAGGCCATCCACCTCCTCGCTCTTGTTGTGCGGGCGGAACCAGGCGCTCTGGAAAAGCTGCGGCTGCATGGCGAAGGCGGCACCCTGGTAGGAGAGCAGCCGGTCGCGGAAATCCTGCGGCGTGAGCATGCGCGAGGTGATGATGCTCTCGCCCAGCCCGGGCATGATCGTCTCCTCCAGCCGCTTCTGTACCCGCGCCCGATAGGCTTCCGCCTCGGCATGCCAATCCGTGCCGCTGGTCAGGTTGGGCACCGGCGAGAGCACATAGAAGGCATCGCAACCCGGCGGGGCCACCGAGGGGTCGCTGGCGCTCGGCCGATGCAGATACAGGCTCATGTCATCGACCAGCGGCTTGCCGGAGAAAATGTCGCGCAGCAGCCCTTCGTAGCGCGGCCCCAACACCATGGCGTGGTGGTAGACATCCTCGAAGCGGCGATTGGTGCCGAAATACCAGACGAAAAGGCTCATCGAGTATTTCGCGCGCGACAGCCTGCCATCGGTCCAGCGCTTGCGGCGATGGGTCTTCAGCAGGCGGGAATAGGTCCAGGCCGGGTCGGCATTGCTGACCACGATATCGGCCGCGATGGTCTCGCCATCGGCCAGCTTCACACCGCTGGCACGGCCATTGGCCAGGGTGATCTCGGCCACCTCGGAATTGTAGCGGAAGACCGCGCCATTGCCCTCGGCCAGGCGCACCAGCCCGGCCGCGATCGCGCCCGTGCCACCCATGGCGTAATGCACGCCATGCAGCCGCTCCAGATGCTGGATCAGGCAGTAATAGGCGGTGGTGGTGAGCGGATTGCCGCCGATCAGCAGCGGGTGGAAGCTGAATGCCACGCGCAGTTTCTCATCGGTGAAATAGTCGCTGACCTTGGAGAACACACTGCGCATTCCGCCCAGGCGCAGCATGTCGGGCGCCTCCTTCAACATCTGCCAGAAGCTGTGAAAGGGCTGGTCGGCCAGCTCGGCGAAGGCGACCTGGTAGATCTTCTCGCTGTCGGCGATGCAGCGCTCGAAGCCCTCGACCTGGGAGGGGTTGATCCGCGCCACCTCCGCCTTCATCCGCGTCACATCGTCGAAGGCCCGGAACACCGAGCCGTCGTCGAAGCGGATCTCGTAGAAAGGGTCCATGCGCTTGAGCGTGACTTCATCGGCCAGCCGTTTGCCGCACATCGCCCACAGTTCTTCGAGCAGATAGGGCGCGGTGATGATGGTGGGGCCGGCATCGAAGGTGAAGCCATCCTGCCGGTAGACATAGGCCCGGCCACCCGCGGCATCGAGTTTTTCCAGCACGCTCACCCGCCAGCCGCGGGCGGAAAGCCGCACCGCCGCGGCCAGCCCACCGAAGCCCGAGCCGATGACGACGGCATGCGGTCGTGGGTCCTGTGTGGTGTCGAGCATGGCGGTCATTTCTCCCGGGCCTATCATGCCCACTGAAGTGTCATATAGGCGAGTGCGGCGAATCGGCAGGTCTTGGACACCCCCACCAGGGCCAAAAACACCCAGATATTCTCCCGCATCACGCCGGCTATCACCGTCAGCGGGTCACCGATGATGGGCATCCAGCTCAGCAGCAGCGTCCAGCGCCCCCAGCGGTGATACCAGCCCCGTGCGCGCTCCAGCGCGGCGGGGGAGACGGGAAACCACCGCCGGCCGGAAAACCGGTCCAGCTCAAGCCCCAGCCACCAGTTCAGCACCGCCCCCAGCACATTGCCCAGGCTGGCCACCACCACCAGCAGCCAGGGCGTGCCGGTGCCGGTCAGCAGCAGGCCGATGAAGACCGGCTCGGACCCCACCGGCAGCAGGGTCGCAGCACCGAAGGCACTGACGAACAGCCCGCCATAGGTCGCGAGGTCGCCTACCAGAAGGGCCTCGGCACCTTCACCGGCAGCAGCGCCTGCACGGCGAGATTGGCGAAGCGGTCGAGTTCCAGGCTCTCATGCACCGCCGTCACATCCTGCCCCAGCAAATGGGTGCGGATGACCGAGCGGGAGTAGAACGGCGCATCCTCCAGCGTCTTCACCAGGCTGGCCCGGCCGTTTTCCGACCGCGTCGGGCGGGCGATGCGCCAGAGCGTCTTGGGCAATTCCACCGGGTCCGGCACCGCGATATCGGTCACCGCGCCGTCATTGCCCACCCGCAGCGCGAGGGATTGCGCTGTGCCATCGCGCCGGGCGGCGTTGTAGAGAATGGCCGTGGCGTCGGGGGTTGGCGCCCGGCACCAGTCCCAATCGACAAAATCCTCCTCCAGTGGCGCGGCACCCGCATTGGTGTCGAAATAGGAGGGGCCGGACCATTTCAGCGCCGGGCTTTCGAACGCGACCTCGACCCGCGAGCGCGGCGCGATGGGATGCCATTTGTGGCGCCCCTTGGCGTCCAGCCGGAATTCGCGGGTGGAGATCGCCTTGGGCGTCAGCCGAACCGTCCCACGCAGCCGGCCAGGAAAGGGTGCCGTCACCTCATCGATGGAAATGGTCAGGGTATTGCCATCCCAGACCAGCCCGCTCGGGCCGACGGTGAAGGAATTCTCGTCGCGCCGCACCGTCCAGCGCTGCCGGTCCGTCATCGCCCAGCGGCTCGGACTGCCATAGAGCGAGACATTGATGCAGCAATGGTTCAGCGGGTCGCCGCCACCCCCGCGTCGGGCCCAGGCATACCAGGGCGAAAACACCGTGCCGATGAAGGCGATGATGGTGATGCCGTGCTGGCCGTCATCGGACAGCGCATCGACATACCACCAGCAATAGCCGCGCTCCGGGACGGGCTGGTCGAATTCCCAGCCACGGCTCACAGCCGGTGCTCCATCACGCGCTGCGCGGCCAGCCGGCCGGAAATGGCGGCCATCGCCACCCCTGCGCCGGGATGGGTGCCGCCACCGCAGAGGAAAAATCCGGGCAGTTTTGTTCGTGCCACCGGGCGGGAAAAACTGGCCGCCCAGCCATGCACGGCCTGGCCATAGAGCGCGCCCCCGGTGCCGGGATATTGGCGGGCGAAATCATCGGGTGTGTTCGGCACGTGATCCTCGAATTCGATGGGGCATCCGGCGGCCGCGGCCAGCGCGCGCGCGGCCTGGCCGCAGGCGGTGATCGCCTCAGGCGGGGTGGGACGGGTATCGGCCCGCGCGGGCGCCATGATCATGGCGGTGTCGCCGCCCGAGACCTGCACGCTCGGCTGCGCCGGCAGGCGGTTGCGAAAATGCAGTTCGGTGAATTCCGCCGTGGGGTCGTCGGGCAAAAAGACGTTCTGCGAAGGCATCTCTTGCGGGCGAAGCCGCCAGGTCAGCGCCGAGAAGGAGCGCTTGTTCGCCGGCAGGGCAGGCACCGCGCGCGCGGCGTCGCGCCCTAGCAGCCCGGCGCCCAATGCGGCGCAATCGGCATTGGCGATCACCGCATCGGCGGCCACCACCTCGCCGCCGGCCAGCCCCACGCCCGCGACGCGCCCGGCCAGGACGCGCAGATCCACCGCCTCGGCGCCCAGGCGGATGGTGGCGCCGCGCGCCCGCGCCGCCTCCGCCATGGCCTCCACCAGCCCCATCACGCCGCCCTCCACATCCCACACGCCGAGCTGCTCGATATGCGAGATCATCATCAGCGTGGCCGGCGCCAGCAGCGGCGAGGCCCCGACATAACAGGCCGCGCGGCCAAAGACCTGGCGCAGCCGCGGCGCGGCAAAATGCTCGCCCAGCCCCTCCCACAGCGGCGCCAGGGCCGAGATCCCCAGCCGCCGCGCCAGCGTGGCATTGGCCGTGAGCGCCATGGCACCCGGCCGATGCGCCTCGATGAAGGGTTCCTGCAGCGCCTCGAAATAGCGTTTTCCCCGTGCGGCGAAATCGCGGTAGCCCTGGGTGGCCGCGCGGCCGGCGAAACGGCCTATCGCGTCGGCATTCGCCTCCACCCCATCGACGATGTCGAGCATGGCGCCATCACCCCAGCGATACCGCGCCAGCAGCCCCTGGCGGGTCAGGCCGGGCATGGGCGCGCCGTCGAACAGCGCCTGAAACACCGGAAGCATGGTTATGCCATTCGCGGCGGGCATGGCGCGGGCCTTGCCGCCGAGCGTGTCGGCCCTTTCCAGGATGATGACCTCCCGCCCCGCGGCCGCAAGCAGCATCGCCGCGGCCACCCCCCCCATGCCGGCTCCCACGATGCAGATGCGGTGCGGCGCGCGGCTCATCCACGCAGTGATGCGGGATGGCACGGAACTGTCAAGTTTGTTGGACAGATTGGGCGGGGTTATGATCGATAAGCCCGATGATTCTTCTCCCCAGCCCCCAGCAGCTCCGCTACCTCGTCACGCTCGCCGAGCTCGGGCATTTCGGCCGCGCCGCCGCCGCCTGCTCGGTCACCCAATCCACCCTCTCGGCCGGGCTGATCGCGCTGGAGCGGCAACTCGACGCAGCATTGCTCGAGCGCGGCACCAGCAAGCGCCCGGTCTTCACGCCGCTGGGTTTGCAGGTGGTGGAACGTGCCCGCGCCGCGCTCGCCGCGCTGGAGGCGGTGGCGGAGACCGCCATCGCCGCCCGCGCGCCGCTTTCCGGCCCGCTGCGGCTCGGCATCATCCCCACCATCGGCCCTTTCCTGCTGCCCCGGCTGATGCCCGCCATCGCCCGCCAATTTCCGCGCCTGAAGCTCTGGCTGCGCGAGGACCAGACCGAGCGGCTGCTGGAGGGGCTGGAGGGCGGCCGGCTGGACGTGCTGCTGCTGGCGCTGCCCTGCGATTGCGGCCACGCCGAGACCATGGCCATCGCCGCCGATACCTTCTGGGCGGCGCTGCCCCCGGGCCACCGCTTGGCGCAGCAGGACGTCATTCCCGCCGCCGCCCTGGCCACGGAAAGTCTGCTGCTGCTGGAGGATGGCCATTGCTTGCGCCCCCAGGCCCAGCAGGCCTGCGGCCTGCCGACGGGTGTCAGCCGGGGTGATGGCTTCGCCGCCACCTCGCTGCACACCCTGGTGCAGATGGTCGCCGGCGGCCTGGGCGTGACCCTGCTGCCCCGGCTGGCCATCGATGGCGGCGTGCTGGCCGGCGCCGATGTCGAGGTGCGCGCGCTCAGCGGCGACGGCCCGGCGCCGCCATCCCGCAGCCTGGCGCTGGCCTGGCGGCCAAAAAGCCCGCGCGCGGCCGAATTGCGCGGCCTGGCCCCGGCCATCGCGGAAGCGCTGCGGCTGATGTAGGCTGGACTCATGGATTTCGGACGCATCCTCGGCGCGCTGGTCAGCGGCGCCGCGACCCCGCCCCGCCGCGCCCCCGCCCGCCGCGGCCGTGGCCCCTTCGGCATGACCGCCGCCGAGACCCGCCAGGTCGGCCGCGTGCTGGGCAGCCTGGCCGGTGCCGCGCTGGAGGCGATGAAGGCGCCACCCACAACCCCACCCCCGCCCGCGGGAAAATCCCGCCCCGCGCGGGATCTACCCGGCCCCGCGCCGCGCCTGCCGCAAACCGGCCCCTCCCCCTGGACGCCGCGGCCCGGTGCGCCCGCCGAGCCCGCCCCCACGGCAACAGGCGCCGAACATGTCGAGGCGCTGCTGCTCACCCAGGCCATGATCGCCGCCGCCCGCGCCGATGGCACGACCGACGCCGCCGAGCGCGCCGCGATCGCCCGCCAGCTCGACACCGCCGGCCTGACCGCCGCCGAGCGCGACCATGTGCTGGCCGGCTTCGACAACCCCGCCACGCCCGAGGCCCTGGCGAAGCAGGCCTCCGACCCCATGCTGCGCGCCCAGCTCTACGCCGCCTGCATCGCCGCGATGGGCGAGATCAGCGCGCCCGAGCGGGCCTGGCTCGATCGCCTGGGTGGCGCGCTGAAGCTGGATGCGGCAGCGCGCGCCAGCATCGAGAAGCGCCTGGCGTGACGGCCGGCCTTCGCGGCCACACCAGCGCCGTTCACGGTCGATAAAGATTGCCCTGTTATCCCGTCCCCGATGGATTCAGATATTTTTGGCAATATCGACCAGTATTCGCGGGGGCAGTACCAGCCCACCACATTCCTGGAACGCGGGGTCAGCCTGCCATTCACCACACCGATCCTGATCGGCGCCCGGCTGCGCCTGGCGGAGCGGGCGGGGATGGAACTGGTGATCGCCAACCCCGGCGGCGGCCGGGGCAGCTATGTCATGCCCTGGTCCGCCCTGCCCGAGATCTGCGTACCCACGCTGCATGACCGCAAGCTTTGGGCGCTGCTGGCGACGGAGCCGATGGTCAGCCCCGGCACCGTGCGCCGCGCCGCGCGCCGCGTGGTGCAGGAGGGGCTGGCCGGGCGTGCCGCCGCCGCAGCAGCCGACATGGCCGAGCGCGAGCGCGATGGGGACCGGGTGCGCGCCAATTTCCTGCTGCTGATGCGCGTCATCCGCCGTCAGGAAACCGCTGCCGAGGCGACCATCGCGCCCGAGCGCGACCTGCCGGAAAGGCTCGAACTCCGTGCCAAGCGGGCGCTGGGCCGCGTGGCGCCCCAGTTGGGCCTCGCGGCCGAGGATGTGGCGGGCTGCCTGGAGGAGGTCGCCACCACGATACAGGACATCGGCGGGCCGGGCGACCCGAAGCCCGCCCGCGCCCGTCGCAGCCTGCAGGAGCTGGAAATCATGGCGCGTGAGGTCGCGGAATGGGGCGCTGTCACCCCCGCCACCCAGGACAGCCCTGTGGTCGAGGTCATTGCCGAGGCGGCGCGGCTGACGCTCGCCTGCTGTGACAAGATCCTGCGCGAGCTGGATGCCATGATCGCCGACCCCCTGACCCTGCTGAAGCGTTACCGGCAGGACCAGGCAGGGCTGCGCCAGTTGGCGGTGCGGCCGGAATGGCTGCTCGATGGCTGGGCTTTGCTCTGCGCGATGTGGCGTGACGCGCCTGATCACGCGCGCCTCGCCATCAGCCGCGACATCGCTCTCCTAGCCCCCATCCTCCCGCGGGAAGCCGAGCGCTGGAGCGGGATCGAGGCGGATTGGGAGCGTCCGGTGCTGCTTCGCCGTCGCGTGAAGGCCAGGGAGGATTGGCGGACCGGGCGGATGATCACCATGATCGAAGCCCGCGAACGCGCCCTGGCGCTGGCACCGTGAGCCTGGCCTCGGCCGAAAGCCGCCGCCTGGGCAATGCCCTGGCCCAGGCCTCCGACACCGCGCTGGGCCGTGTGGTCGGCATGCTGGAGGCCATGGGCAGCCCGGCCGAGGCCGATGTGCTGCTGGCCGGCATCCGTCCCCGGCTGCGCGTGTTGCGCCCGCCGCGGCCTTTGCGCCTGAACCGGCTGCTTTTCATGCCGATGGAAGGCGCGCTGGTCGATGCGGCGGCCTGGACGCGCGGCAGCGGTCGCCTGCCGCGCAGCGCGCTCCTCGCCATCGCCGAGCAGTTGCGCGGCGCGGCGCCGGAGGAATGGCGGGCGCTCGAAGCCAGCACCGAGGGCCGCAGCCTCAATGACGGCGCGGCGGTAGGCGCCATCGGACGCAGGCTCTGGGCGCTGGCCGCCCGCGCCATGCCTGAGGCGCCGCCGCCGGGCTGGAAGGAGGCGACCGGCCTCCGGCCGGAGGATCACGGCGTGCTCGTGCGCAAATGCATCGGCATCTGGCGCGAGGCGAGCCCGCTCTGGGACGCGGTGGAGGCCGCGCCCGACGCCCTGCCCGAGCCGCTGCTGCGCGCCGCCATGGCCCCTTTCGCCAATGATGAGGCGTTGTTCTCCGCCTGCCTGGCCACCCTCATGCAGCATGCCGCGGCCCCCTGGGTCGTGGCCGATGAGGCCGGCCGCCTGGGCGCCATCCCCCGCCGGGTGGCCGACCGCGCGCTGGATGATGTCATCGAGACAGTGGCGCCGCGCATCGATGCCCAGACGCCCGGTGAGACGGCGCGGATGATCGACGAGGCCTGCGATGTCTGGCTGGGGGTGGAGGCCTCCACCCCTGCCGGCCGGGGCGAAAGGCGCCGCCGCGCGCAACAACTCCGCCACGAGGCCGACCGCGCCTGCCGCACCGCCTATTCCGCCGCGCTGGAGGCGCGTCTGCTGCAGCCGATGGCCAGCTTTGCCCAGGCTGTCGGTGATGCCGAGGTGGCGGCTTTGGAGAGCACCGCGCGACAAATCCGCGCCATGGGGCTGGCCGGCCGCCGCCTGGGCAGCGCCGCCAGCTATGACGAGGCCGATCGCGGCCTTCCCGCCGCCCTGGCGCGGCTCATCCCGCAATGCGCGCCCGATGCCCTGACCCGGGTCGATATCGCGCGCCTGGTGGAAATCATCTGCGGCCCGGAGGTGGCGGCGCCGATTCTGAACGGCGCCTGATCAGCCCTCGACCGAAGCGCCGGAGCGCTGCACCACCTCGGTCCATTTCGCGATCTCCGCGCGGATGAAGGTCTCGAAGGCGTCGGGGTTGGTGCCGCCATCGGGCTGCAGGTCGGGCTTCATGCCGCCCAGATCGGCCAGCCGGGCCCAGGTTGCCGGGTCGGCCACGGCGGCGTTGATCTCACTGCCCAGGCGCTGGATGATCGGCGCGGGCGTTCGCGCCGGCGCCTGCACGCCGAACCAGGCGGTGGCCTCCACGCCGGGGAAGCCGGCCTCGGCGGTGGTCGGCACATCGGGCAAGGCGGGGCTGCGGGTGGCGGTGGTCACCGCCAACGGCCGCAGCCGCCCCTCGCGCAGATGCCCGATCACGCTCGGCAGGTTGTCCACGCCCAGCTCGATCCGGCCCGCGATCATCTCCTGCAGCATCGGGCCCGAGCCGCGGAAGGGCACATGGGTGACCTGCACGCCGGTGGCCAGCTTGAGGAGCTCGCCGGTCATGTGCAGCGAGGTGCCGATACCACTCGAGCCGATATTGAGTTGCCCCGGCCGCGCCCGCAGCAGTGCAACCAGCTCGGCGAGGGTGGTGGCCGGCACCGCATTGGCCACGAAGATGGCATTGGGCACCCGCAGCAGCAGCCCGACCGCGGCAAGATCCTCGGGGCGGATCGGCATCCGCCGGCCATAGAGCGGGAAATTGATGGCGCCGGAGCTCACCGTGGTCATCAGCAGGCTGTGGCCATCGGGGTCGGCCTTGGCGATCACATCTGCGCCGAGATTGCCGCCGGCCCCGGGGCGGTTTTCCACCACCACCGATTGCCCCAGGCGCTGGGTCAGCCGCTCGGCCAGGATGCGCGCGGCAATATCGGTGGTGCCGGCGGGGGTGAAGCCCACCACCAGGCGGATGGAGCGCGAAGGCGACCATGTCCCCTGCGCCCGGCCGATGCCGGGAGCCAGGAGCGCAGGGGCGGCCAGCAGGGCGCGGCGGGCGGTGTTCATGGTGTTCTCCTCATTATTCTGCGGTGATGCCGGCGGTGCGGATCACCTGCCTCCATTGCGCGATCTCGCTGCCGATGAAGCGCGAGAAATCCTCGGCGCTGCCGCCCATGGGGGCGACGCCGATATGGGTCAGCCGCGCCAGCACCGCCGCATCGGCCAGCATGGCGTTGGATTCGCGGTTCAGCCGCTCGATCACCGCGGCGGGGGTGCCGCGCGGCACCTGCAGCCCGTACCAGACGGTGGCGACGAAGCCCGGGATCGTCTCGCCAAAGCTCGGCACATCGGGCAGGGCGGGGTTGCGGCTGGCGCCGGTGGTGGCCAGCGGCCGCAGCACGCCGTCGCGCACCAGGCCGATCCCGGTCGAGATATTGCCGAAGGCGATGGAGATCCGCCCGGCCACCAGCTCGTTCATCATCTGCCCGGCGCCGCGATAAGGCACATGCAGGATGTCGATCCCCGCCCGCGCCGCCAGCAGCGCGCCGGTGAGATGCAGGCTGCTGCCCGCGCCACTGCTGCCGAAGGTGAGCTGGCCGGGCCGCGCCCGGGCGGCGGCGATGAAGTCACCCAAGGTCCGCCAGGGCGCCGCCGGCGCCACCGTCGCCATGTTGGGCAGCGAGAACAGCCCGGCCACCTCGGCCAGAGCCTCCGCGTTGTGGGGCATCGAGGGGTAGAGGAACTGGTTGGTCGCGGCCGTGCCGATGCTGGCGAAGAACAGGGTCTGGCCATCGGGCTCGGTCTTGCCCGCGATGTCGGCGGCGATGCTGCCCGCGGCACCCGGGCGGTTGTCGATCACCACGCTCTGGCCCAGTGCCGCCCCCAGCCGCTCCGCCGTCATCCTCGCCAGGGTGTCGGTGCTGCCGCCCGGCGGGAAGGGCACGATCATGCGCATCGACCGCGTGGGTGCCCAAGGCTGTGCGCTTGCCACGCCTGCCAATGCCAGCCCAAAGCCGGCCCGCCGTCCCAGCTTGGCCCCCAGCTTGGCCCATTTCGCGGCCATTGTGTTTCCCGTCCCTGTGTTACTCCAAGGTTGGCGCAGTGCTGCGGCCGATTCAAGGCCGCGCCTCGGCGCGAAAACCGCCACAATCCAGGCTCTATGACACCGCCCTTGCCGAGCGCGGCACTTTGCGCGATGCGGGAAAGGCACGGAGATCGCCATGAAGTTCATCAGGCTCTACGCCCGCGTTCTCGGGCTGCTCGCTGCCGACCGTCAGGTCGCGATCGGGCTCGCCGTGGCCGCCATGGCATTGGCGGGGCTGCAATTCCTCGAACCCGTGCTGTTCGGGCGGGTGATCGACCTGCTGTCGCGCTCGGACCGCATGACCGAGGCCAATGTCTGGACCGAGGCCGCGGCGCTGCTGGCCGTCTGGGCCGTGGTCGGGCTTTCGGGCATCGGCGCGAATGTCGCCGTCGCGCTGCTGGCCGACCGCATGGCGCATCGCAACCGCCTGAAGATGATGAGCCGCTACTTCGAGCACGTGCTGAGCCTGCCGCTGGCATTCCATGGCGATGTGCAGTCCGGCCGGCTGATGAAGGTGATGCTGGTCGGCGCCGACAATCTCTTCGGCATGTGGCTCTCCTTCTTCCGCGAACATCTCATCACCTTCATCGGCGCCATCGTGCTGCTGCCGCTGACGCTGTTCCTGAACTGGCGCCTCGCCCTGGTGCTGATCGTGCTCGTCATCGTCACCTGCGCTGTCACGATCTACGTCATCCGCAAGACCCAGGCGGCGCAGATGGCCGTGGAGCGCTTCCACACCCAGCTCGCCGGCAATGCGCAGGACGCGCTATCCAATGTCATGGTGGTGCAATCCTTCACCCGCATGCGGTCGGAGACAAAGATGTTCTCCGACATCATGCGCCAGGTGCTGGACCACCAGTTTCCGGTGCTGAACTGGTGGGCGGTGGTCAACGTCATGACCCGCGCCGCGGCCACGCTCAGCACCATCACTATCTTCATGTTCGGCACGCTGCTGCATTTGCGCGGCCAGGCCACGGTGGGCGAGATCGTGAGCTTCATGGGCTTCGCGACCCTGCTGGTGGCGCGGCTGGAAGGGGCCGTCGCCTTCGTCTCCAACCTGTTGTTCCAGGCGCCCGCGCTGACCGAGTTCTTCCAGGTGCTCGACACCCGCAGCACGGTGCCCGAACGGGCCAACGCCATGGATATCCCCCGCGCCCAGGGCCATGTCCGCTTCGAGAATGTCGGTTTTGCCTACCCCGGCGGTGGCCGCATCCTCAGCGCCATCGATTTCGAGGCGCTGCCCGGCCGCACCATTGCCCTGGTCGGCCAGACCGGGGCGGGGAAATCCACCGCCATGGCGCTGATGCAACGGCTATGGGACCCGGTGGAGGGCTGCATCACCCTCGACGGCCACGATCTGCGCGACATCAGCCTGGAAGCGCTGCGCCGCAACGTCGGCGTGGTGTTCCAGGAGAGCATGCTGTTCAACCGCACCATCCGCGACAATCTGCTGGTCGGGCGCCCCGAGGCCACGCAGGAGGAGATCGAGCAGGCCTGCCGCATGGCCGAGGCGCATGATTTCATCACCCGCCAGCCGCATGGCTATGACACGCTGGTGGGCGAGCGCGGGGCGTCGCTCTCGGGCGGCCAGCGGCAGCGCCTGGCCATCGCCCGCGCGCTGCTGAAGGACCCGCCGGTGCTGATCCTCGACGAGGCGACCTCGGCACTGGATGCGGCGACGGAGGCCCGGGTGCAGAAGGCGCTGAAGGCGCTGATGGCCGGCCGCACCACCTTCATCATTGCCCACCGCCTTTCCACTGTGCGCGACGCCGATGAGATCCTGGTCTTCGAGGCCGGCGGCATCGCCGAGCGCGGCGGCTTCCAGGAACTGGTGGACCAGGATGGCCGCTTCGCCACGCTGGTGAAGACGCAATTGATGACGGCAACGCCCCCCGTCGCCGCCCCTTCTGTCCCCCCCTCTGGGCCCCCTTCCGGGCATTGATCGCGTTGGCGCAACGAGATGCTGCGCCGCACAGTCGTGTTGCAGTGCAAACCGAGGTTTTGCTTGCCCGCCGCGTCGCTGCACGCCCACCATCACCCGGCCATATCAACAACGGGAGAAGCGACGATGATCGGCTCAATCCTGAAGCGCAAAGGCGGCCAGGTGATTTCCGTGGCGCCACATGACAGCGTGGCATCCATCACCCGAACCCTGGCACAGCACCGCATCGGCGCGGTGCTGGTGGTAGAGCGCGACGGCACCGTCTCGGGCATTGTCAGCGAACGGGACATCGTGCGCGCCATGGCCGGCGGCGGGGAGGCCACCTTCCGCATGTCGGCCGGCCAGCTGATGACCCGGGTCCTGCACACCATGTCTCCTGACAGCACGGTGCAGGAGGGGTTGCAGCTGATGACCGATCGCCGGGTGCGGCATCTGCCGGTGCTGGGCCGCGACGGCAAGCTGGTCGGCATGGTTTCGATCGGCGACCTGGTGAAGGAGCGCATTGCCGAGGCCGAGCACGAGGCCGAGGAGCTGAAGCACTACGTCGCCACCGCGGGTTGACCTGCCTAAAGGCGGGCGACGGCGGAATGGGGTGATCTCTGCTGGACGCAACAAGGACACCCCAGCATGAACCACCAGCACCGCAAGACCCTGGCCGCGATCTTCGCCCACCCGCTGAGCCACAATCTCGACCCCAAGGCGGTGACCCATGTGCTGGCCGAACTGGGCGCCGAGGTGACCCATTCCGGCCATGGCGCGACCAAGGTCACGCTGCAGGGCCACCATGGCAGCTTTCATTTCGACGGCCATGACATGGTGGCGGGGGATGTGGTGAAGCTGCGCCACCTGCTGACCGAAGCGGGTGTCGATCCGGCGGCCTATCCGGTCTGAGGCTTGTCGGCGGCGGCGGCGCTAGCACTATTCCCGAAAGACCAAGGGGAAGAGACATGTTCAGCCGCCGCGCGGCGCTTGCCGCGACCGCCTCCGCAACCACGGGCCTTGCCGCCACCGCGCGGGCGCAGACCCGCTGGAACCTCGCCAGCGGCTTCGCCGAGGGCAATTACCACACCCGCAACCTCCGCGCCTTCGTCGAGGATGTGAAAGCCGCGACCGGCGGCGCGCTCGACATCGCGCTGCACCCCAATGGCAGCCTGCTGCCACAGCCGCAGATCAAGCGCGGCGTGCAGCAGGGCCAGGTCCAGGCCGGCGAAATCCTGCTCACCGCCTATGCCAATGAGGACCCGATCTTCGACATGGATCAGGTGCCGGGCATGGTCGCCTCCATGGCCGATGCAAGGCGCCTCATGGCGCTGCGCGCGCCGGTGATCGAGGCACGGCTGAACCGCCAGGGCATGGCGCTGCTCTACCTCTCGCCCTGGCCGCTGGTGGGCGTCGCCAGCCAGGCGCCGCTGACCGATGCCGCCAGCTTCCGCGCGCTTCGCCTGCGCACCTATTCCGCCATCTCCACTCGCTTCGCTCAGCTGATGGGCGCCGCCGCCGTGCTGCTGCCCGCCCCCGAAGTGGCGCCGGGCTTCGCCACCGGCATCATCACCGCGCAGATGACCACGGCCCCGGTGGCCGCCGATACCGCCGCCTGGGACACCAGCCGGGTCTTCACCCTGCTCAACCTCGCCACCAGCAACAACGCCGTTTTCGTCAATCGCCGGGCGCTGGAGGCACTGCCCGAGGCGCAGCAGGCCGCGCTGCGCGCCGCGGCGGCGCGGGCCGGCGAACGCGCCTGGGGCATGGCCGAGGAGGCGCATGACACCGCCGTGAACCGCATGCGCGAACGCGGCATGGAGGTTCGCCCGGTCACTCCCGAACTCGCCGCCGCCCTGCGCGAGCCCGCCCGGGCGCTCACCGAGGACTGGCTTGGCCGCGCTGGCGAGGATGGCCAACGCCTGCTTTCAGCCTACCGCCCCGGCTGAAGCCTGTGCATAATGAGCGGGTTTCAGGAGACCCGCCCATGCGCTTCCCCCGCCGCGCCCGGGTGCCATGCGGCTTGCGGCGCTACCCACAGCTGCGCAAGGCGGTGTTGCGACGCCCGGCTGGGACCGCCATGCTAGGCCGCAGCAAGCCCATCCGGGCGTGCCACGACATGGATCGCTTTTACTATGTCTCATCGTCCCAGCATCAGGAGCAAATTCGCAATGTGGAGCGGCCCCCATTTCGACCGGACAGGTGGCGCAACCATGAGGGCCTAGGTTCAAGCCTAGGTGCACGCCTATGTCCAAGCCCATCGATCGCGTTGAAATCATCAGCGGCACCCACCGCCGACG
>JAESFS010000115.1_pt1 | contig 24098 bp, 26 predicted proteins | sample 9269441 | NCBI WGS metagenome assembly JAESFS01 (sample SAMN14502548, study PRJNA617105) | algae metagenome | isolation source: Scytolyngbya sp. HA4215-MV1 and co-occurring heterotrophs from sample from... | place: USA: Laie Falls, Oahu, Hawaii | collected 2010-08-22
CGACGTCGCTGAAGGCGATGACGCCGCTGTTGGAGAGATTGCCGGACGGGGTGACCTGCTCGGTCACGGCGCCGACGAGATCCTCGGCGGTGATGACGGGGTCGTCATTGGTGCCGGTGATGGTGACGTCGATCTGCTTGGTGATCAGGCCGCCGTTCTGGTCGTCGAGCGTGATGGTGAAGCTCTCGACCTTGGTCTGGCCCTTGGCCAGGTACTCGACGGCGGAGTCCGCCACCGTGTAGGTCCAGGTGAGCTGACCGCCGGTGCCCGTGCCCGTCGTGTCGGTGTCCTTGACGGCGGTGAGGCTGCCCAGCGTCGTGCCGACCGGGGTGCCGGTGGCGGACACCAGGTGCACGTCGGTCAGGTCGACGTCGCTGAAGGCGATGACGCCGCTGTTGGAGAGATTGCCGGACGGGGTGACCTGCTCGGTCACGGCGCCGACGAGATCCTCGGCGGTGATGACGGGGTCGTCATTGGTGCCGGTGATGGTGACCGTGATGTCCTTGCTGGCGCTGCCGCCATTCCCGTCGCTGATGGTGACGGTGTAGACAAGCGTCAGGGTCTGGTTATTGGCGAGATACTCAATCGCGCCCTGAGCAACAGCGTAATTCCAGTTGATGGTCCCCGCGGTGGTCGCATTGGTGTCTCCCGCCACGACCGCGCTGAGGCTGCCAACGGCCTTGGCCAGATCGGCCGGCGTGGCGCCGCCATTCACCGTCTTCAGCACCGTCCCGGTCACCGCATTGACGTCGGTCACGTCGACGTCGGAGAAGCTGATCGCCCCCGCCGCCGTCAAACTGGCCGCGCCTGTAGCTGGCGTTCCGGAGGTCTCGCTGATCGCACCCGTGGCGTTGGCGTTGCTGGCCTCAATCACCGGGACGTCGTTGGTGCCGGTGATGGTGACCGTGACGTCCTTGCTGGCGCTGCCGCCATTCCCGTCGCTGATGGTGACGGTGTATACAAGCGTCAGGGTCTGGTTATTGGCGAGATACTCAATCGCGCCCGGGGCAACAGCGTAATTCCAGTTGATGGTCCCCGCGGTGGTCGCATTGGTGTCTCCCGCCACGACCGCGCTGAGGCTGCCAACGGCCTTGGCCAGATCGGCCGGCGTGGCGCCGCCATTCACCGTCTTCAGCACCGTCCCGGTCACCGTATTGACGTCGGTCACGTCGACGTCGGAGAAGCTGATCGCCCCCGCCGCCGTCAAACTGGCCGCGCCTGCAGCTGGCGTTCCAGAGGTCTCGCTGATCGCACCCGTGGCGTTGGCATTGCTGGCCTCAATGACCGGGACGTCATTGGTGCCGGTGATGGTGACCGTGACGTCCTTGCTGGCGCTGCCGCCATTCCCGTCGCTGATGGTGACGGTGTAGACAAGCGTCAGGGTCTGGTTATTGGCGAGATACTCAATCGCGCCCTGAGCAACAGCGTAATTCCAGCTGATGGTCCCCGCGGTGGTCGCATTGGTATCTCCCGCCACGACCGCGCTGAGGCTGCCAACGGCCTTGGCCAGATCGGCCGGCGTAGCGCCGCCATTCACCGTCTTCAGCACCGTCCCGGTCACCGCATTGACGTCGGTCACGTCGACGTCGGAGAAGCTGATCGCCCCCGCCGCCGTCAAACTGGCCGCGCCTGCAGCTGGCGTTCCAGAGGTCTCGCTGATCGCACCCGTGGCGTTGGCATTGCTGGCCTCAATGACCGGGACGTCATTGGTGCCAGTGATGGTGACCGTAATGTCCTTGCTGGCGCTACCGCCGTTCCCGTCGCTGATGGTGACGGTGTAGACAAGCGTCAGCGTTTGATTCTTAGCCAGATACTCAAGGGCGCCCGGCGCAACCGCATAGGTCCAGTTAATCGCGCCGGCCGCGGTGGATGTCGTGTCGCCGGCAACAACGGCCGTAAGCCCGCCCACACCCTTGGCCAGTTCGGCCGGCGTGGTGCCGCCGTTCACCGATTTCAGCGTCACACCCGAGACGGTGTTCACGTCGGTCACGTCAACGTCGGTGAAGGCGATCGCCCCCGCTGCCGTCAGGCTTGGTGCCCCTGCCGGCGGCGTCCCGACTGTCTCGGTGACCGCGCCTACGGCGAGGGCGTTTGATGCCTCGATCACCGGGCCATCGTTGGTCCCCGAGAACTTCACATAAGCTGTTGCCCAGCTCAGCGTGCCATTGCCGAGCTTAATCGCGTAGATGAAGCTATCAACGAGGGTGGCGCCGGCTGCAAGACTTTGGACCTGTGTATCAACGTCAGCGCGGTCGTAGTGAACTTTGCCGTCAGTCCCAATGTAAATGCGCGCGCCTAAGGCACTCTTGTCGGACGTTGCTACAAGTCCCTGGGTATCCGTTGCGTACGCATTGTCATGAAGCAGCAGATCGGCCGGAGCGTAGTTTTTCGTCGACGTTGAAGCGCTCGTGCCGTCATCAAGGGAGAAAAGCGACTTGGCGCTGCCGCCGAGGTCATTTCCCATCACGTCGATGATAAGGACGCCCATGATGTCTTCAGAATAGAAAAAAGTATCGTCCACTGCCTGCGGCGTGTTGCTGAAAGAGGTTGCGGTACCGCCGCTCGTGGTCGTTGTGTTGGTCGCCATGGCTGATCATCCTATACGCGCAAACAGGGGGCTAACGCCCATTGAAAAGGGAGCTTTTGAATAATCCGGATGGCACCTTAGAGCACCACCAAGTCTACTCCGGCGAATCCTTGCCCAACGGCTAATTGATAACCTGCGGGAATCTGCCTAATCGGATCTTCAACACAGGGCAGTGAGTTGTTTGCGGCCCGAGGTGTATTGCTGAACGAAGTCGTCGTCGCCATGATACGCTCTGCATGCAGGCGCAGCCGCTCGGCCGCGCCGGGCTCAAGCCCGTCGGAACATTGTTACTTTGACTTGAGGCATGCTGGACCGGGCAGCCCCCCTGGTCGCACGCTGACTTCTGGCGCCGCCGCGCATCGTGGTCAGTTCAGTACGACAGCTAAGAATTGCCACAAATTTTTCCGGTCGGCCACAGGAAACTTAACGTACGCTTAACGTGCGGCTCAAATGCAACTCTCCATCCCCTGACACGGAATTCTTGTGAGCGAAGTGCTTTGGTTAACAATGCCGAGAGCCACGTGGCCCTGCTTCCGACCTTCAACCTTTGTAGCTGTACGATCTACAAAGGATGACCGAACCTTTGTTAGAATATGCTGTCCAACACTGGCGCATATTTTATCCAATGCTTAGATATAAATCAATTGAGGCCAGTAGTCCGCCGTGATCTTACAAACCTTTCACCCCTCGCCAGCTCCAGGTGAGGTCCGCGCGCAGAAAATTGCTTTTTATGCAGCCAAATGACCAGTCCATGTCCGAGGTGAGCAATTCTGCCGAGGCTCAGGTTACGGATTCATACTTAATCAAACTCTTTGCAGTTCGTCGCTTTTGATGCGAAACCTTGTGCTAAATTGAATTTAGAGCGTCACTGAGACGGACAATTCGTATGACCCCGGACCCATCCGCCATCGGGCCTTCCGCGCGGCCTTCAGAGTTGAGCAGTGCACTGCGACAATGCCGGATTGGATTTCTTGGCGTCGGCGTGGTGAGCGGGCTGGTCAATGTTCTTACCTTAGCCGGCTCTCTTTATATGTTGCAGGTCTACGATCGCGTGATTCCCTCTCACAGCGCAGCGACGCTCGTGGGGCTGACGCTCATCCTCGTCTTGCTGTATGTCGCCTACGGATTTTTTGATTCCGTCCGGGCGCAGCTTCTCAGGCGGCTGGGCGCGCGTGTTGAGCGGCTCATTCGCAAACGCGTCTTCTCAGTTTACCTATCCGAGCCTTTGCGAAGTCCGCGGGGGGCTGGGCCGAGCCAGCCGCTTCGCGATATGGACCACATCCGCAGCTTCATCTCGAGCGCGGGGCCGATGGCGTTGTTTGACCTGCCTTGGCTCCCCTTCTTCATGGGCATCGTTTATCTGCTTCATCCCCTGCTCGGCCTACTGGCCACGGGCGGAGCGCTGCTCGTGCTTGGCATGACTTTGATTGCCGAGACAAGCGGTCGTGCTTCTCTGAAAACGGCCACACACCTTGCAGCGCAAAGACATGCCTTCGCAGAGGCCAGCCGACGCAATGCTGAAGCCGTCAAGGCCTTGGGTATGCGGGCACGCGTGACGGATCGGTGGCTAGCACTGAGCCGGGACCTCTTCGACGCCCAGATGCATTCCTCGAAGCTCGCGGGGGTTCTGGGCACCAGCGCCAAGGTGCTTCGTATGTTCCTGCAGTCGGCGGTGTTGGGTTTGGGCGCTTATCTGGTCATCAAAAGTGAGGCATCGGCGGGCGTGATCATCGCTGCCTCCATCACAACCTCGCGCGCCCTCGCACCCGTCGAGATCGCCATCGCCAATTGGAAGGGCTTCATGCAAGCCCGACACAGTTACCAACGGCTCTCGGCCCTGCTGCATGCAACGCCGGAAAAGGACACCGCGATTCAGCTTCCGGCGCCGAAGGAAGCGTTGCAGGTCCAAAATCTTGCCGTGGGGCCGCCGGGTGAGCAGAAAGCCTTGATCCAGGGCGTCTCGTTCGACCTGAAAGCTGGCGCGGGGGTGGGCATCATTGGCCCAAGCGCATCGGGAAAGTCGACGTTGGCGCGAGCTATTGTGGGCCTTTGGCAGCCGCTGCGGGGCACGGTTCGCCTGGACGGCTTCACGCTTGACCAGTGGGAGTCCGACGACCTTGGCCGCTCGGTGGGCTATTTGCCCCAAGACGTGGAATTGTTTGACGGGACCATCGCCGAGAACATAGCTCGTTTCGCTCACAATCCCACCCCAGAGAGCGTTCTGGAAGCGGCGCAAACAGCAGGCGTTCACGACTTGATCGCCAAGCTGCCACAGGGCTACGGCACCCGCATCGGCGAGGCAGGAAGCGCGCTGTCGGCTGGCCAAAGGCAGCGCGTGGCTTTGGCGCGAGCGCTTTACGGCGCTCCATTCCTGGTGGTGCTTGACGAGCCCAACTCAAGTCTGGACAGCGATGGCGAGGAGGCCCTCACCCGCGCGATCCGCTCGGTTCGTGAGCGCGGCGGTATCGTGGTTGTGGTGGCGCATCGCCCCAGTGCGCTGTCAGCCGTCGATCAGGTGCTGGTGATGGCGAATGGTCAGCAAGTCGCGTTCGGACTGCGTGAAGACATCCTGAGGCAAACGTTGCGCCCCGCGCATCTTGTTCCCGCCGCGGGGGCCCCGCCCGCACCGTCGGCACACGACGCAAGTTCCTTAGACGCTGGTCTGTTGGTCACAGCCTCTTAAGCCCCGCTGACCAGCTGCAAAGGAGATCCACCCTCATGACCCACATAGCGCTTTCCTGGTTCAACGGCGGCGAGGACGGCGTTCGGTCGCAGCTGACCTTGGCTCTGGCGGGCGTCCTGGTCATGGTCGGAGGCGTGGGAGGTTGGGCTGCGGTAACGCCGTTGTCTGGCGCGGTGATCGCGCCGGCGACCGTCGTCGTCGACAGCAACGTGAAGAAGGTGCAGCACCAGACCGGCGGCATTGTTGGCGAGATCCGGGTCAAAGATGGCGATCACGTGCACGCCGGCGACGTCTTGCTGCGGCTGGATGAAACCGTCGCCCGCGCGAATCTGCAGATCACCTCCAAACAGCTCGATCAATTCGCCGCGCGGGAGGCGCGTCTCTTGGCCGAACGCGATGGGCTGGACGCCATGGTGGTCTCCCCTACCCTCCAAGAGCGCATGCGCGAACCCGACTTCGCCCTAATGTTTGCCGATGAGCGGCGCCTTTTTGAGAATCGTCGCTCTGCCAGAGATGGGCTGAAGAACCAACTGGGCGAACGTGTCGCGCAATTGTCTGACGAGATTGTCGGCATCGAGGCGCAGCTGACGGCCAAGGAGCGGGAAACCAGCCTGATCCGTGAAGAGCTCAAAGGCGTCCGGGAGCTGTATCGTAAGAACCTGCTGCCGCTGACGCGGGTCAACGCGCTGGATCGCGACGCAGCGCGCATTGAAGGTGAACGAGGGCAATTGCTGGCCGCGGTGGCGCAGGCTAAAGGAAAAATCTCGGAAACTCGCCTGCAAATCCTACAAATCGACCGAGACCTCAAAACAGAGGTGGGGAAGGATTTGCGTGAGCAACAGGCCAAGCAGGCGGAACTGGTTGAACGGCGCATTGCCGCCGATGATCAACTGCGCCGGGTGGACATTCGCAGCCCCCAGACAGGGATCGTGCATCAACTCAGCGTGCACACGGTCGGCGGAGTGGTTTCGCCTGGCGAGCCTATCATGCTCGTCGTACCCGAGGGCGAGCAGTTAGTTCTGGAAGCTAAAGTGTCTCCGCAAGAAATCGACCATGTCCAGGTCGGCCAACCCGCTATCGTTCGCATGACGGCGTTCAACCAACGCACAACGCCTGAGTTCAGGGGAGAGGTCAGCTATGTCGCCGCTGATCTCACCAAAGATCAGCAGCAGAACCAAGCCTGGTTCGTGGCCCGAATTAGGCTTGAATCAGACGAGTTGCATGCCGCCTTGGGCGCCAGGCTCGTCCCAGGCATGCCCGCCGAGGTCCACCTTCAAACTGGCGATCGCACCGCGCTGTCGTACTTTCTGAAACCCTTATCGGACCAGGTGTCACGCGCCTTCAAAGAACGCTGAAACGTCGCCGACGGTGCGTTGCAGCGTGGTCGGGCGGCGACGCAAACTTTGGACGTCGCTCACACCATTTCCGAACAGAGCGATCGCCGCTGCCTTTATCTGTTGACGCCTCGAGTGAGGGGCTCGCCTTGGCACCCAGCGCCAAGCTTGCGAACCCGGTGGCAGCTGCAACGGGGCATCCACGAGATATGTTGGTAACCGGATAGTTCCTTCTATTCACAAGCTAATTTCCGTCGAATACAAAGCAGCTGAATTCCTACGCGCCACTAGTAAGGCCGCGGCTGCTCAGAAACAAGAATTGAACGTTTGTTCCTAAAAAGCGCCACAGTGCTGAATTCCGCGGCGGCTCAGCTGTTGCGCCAGCACCACATGCCATTCTGAAATCAATAAACCTTTCCGAGGCCTCAGGTTCAACATGGTTAACCGTGCGTTTAGGCTTGACCGACAAGCGGAGCTGCGTATCGTTTCAAGCACCGAATGGCGGATTTTTCGGGACTACGAGGAGGACTTTATGGACAAGACGACCGACAAAAAGGCTTACGAGGCTCCGCAGTTGGTGGTGCACGGATCTCTGGAAGATCTCACCCAGGCTGGCAAAAATGGCGGGTTTCTGGATGCAGACTTCAGCGCAGGCACACCGAAGGGCTCCCTGACCTTTTCCTGAAGCGCGATCGCGTAGCGATCCACGGTGAGGGCCGTCTTCGGCCCTCACTTATTTGGCATGGGACGGTGAGTAGGAATGGAGGCTGCACGAATTTGACCCCATCAAGGAAACACGTGGCACCAGAAAGCTCGATTGGTTTCGACACCATCGTCGCTGGAGCAAAGAGCGTCGTGTATTGCGAGCTCGGGGACGGAGCGGCGCTGCTCGACACCAGGGCCGGCACCTATTTCGGGCTCAATGAGGTGGGGTTGCATCTCTGGAGCCTGGTTCAAGAACCCTGTCGTGTGGATTGCCTGGTGACATCGGTGCTTGACCGCTACGACGTCGAGGAGCAGCGCGCGTTTGAGGATATCAAACAGATTCTCGCGAGGTTGGCGGATGCCGGGCTCATCCAGATCTCTGCCGACTACAGTGCGTAGGTTCCTCAACAGACGCCCCTCGGTTCAGCTCTATTTTCTGTATTGCCTCGTAGTCGTTGCGCTCACCAGGATGGGATTATCCCTGCTCGGGTACCGGCGTCTTCGTCATGCCCTGCCTTCACCTAAGCAAGCGAGGGAGGCCACGCCGGCCGATGTCGAGCGCGTGGCATGGGGCATCGGCTCCGCCGCGCGGCTCGTCCCCGGCGCGAGCTGCCTTACCCAAGCGCTGGCCGGCCAGTTCATCCTCGGTGTAAGGGGCTACGCGTCGGCCATCAGGATCGGCGTGGAACGCGGAGAGGGTCAGCAATTCTCCGCGCATGCATGGCTGATTAGTGGTGGCAGGATCGTCTTGGGCGGGGCCGAGGGCGACGTCGCCCGTTTTACGCATCTTACAGACCTGACCGGGCGCTAATGGCTTCGTTCGCAGGCATTGTCGACTTCAGCGTCGACTCCCGCAAGCAGCAACAGCAATGGGTCGCCGCCATGCTGGCCGCAATGAAACACCGTTCACCTGATGGGACCTCGATCTGGTCGTCGGACTCGGCGTGTCTTGGCCAGGGCTTGTTCCGAACGAGCCTGGACCGACCAGCAGAAACCGGTCCGGTGAGCGAAGGCCAACTGTCACTCGTTGGCGATGTGCGCCTCGACAACCGGGCCGAGCTGGCCGCGGAGCTTGGCCGGATTTCCGACAGTCTTTCGGACGAGCGGCTCATTCTTGCCGCCTATCGGAGGTGGGGTTCTGAGTGCGCTAACCACTTGCTCGGCGATTTTTCGTTCGCCCTCCTCGACGTCAGGGATCGAAGCCTTCTCCTGGTGAGAGACCATTTTGGGGTCAAGCCCTTCTACTATTCCCAGCAGGATTGTCGGATCGCCTTCGCCTCGGAGTTCAGCGCCTTGTTCGTGCTGCCCGGGATTTCTCGCGACATCGATGAGGAATGTGTTGCCGATTATGTGGCGGGCTTTGCTGACGATCCCGACCGAACGTTTTTCTTGCAGATCCGGAGATTGCCTGCGCGGCATCGCCTTGTTTTCGCCGGGGACGGACAGCGCCTAGAGCCATACTGGTCGCCTTCGCCGGCGCGTGCTGACCCCAAGGTGCCCTATCACGTCGCCTTTAGGACGCTATTCGCCCGTGCAGTCGCTAGCCGGCTTACGGGAGCCCTTTCGCCGGGAATCCTGTTGAGCGGCGGGCTCGACTCGTCGTCGATCGCCGTCGTCGCCGCGCAACTGAAGAGGGATGCAGGCGACGCCGTCCCGCTGCCCACCATCTCGATGATTTTCGACGAGACACCCGCGGGCAACGAACGACAGCACATTGAGGCGGTCGTCTCGCAAGGCGGGTTCGAGCCCATCTTCGTGCAGCGGGACCATTTCGCCCCCTTCCACGCCGTAATGGAAATCTTGCACGAACAACATCAGCCTTTCCTGGCTCCGGGCCATTCAGTCAGCCGGATCGTCTATGCGGAGGCGGCGCGGCGCGGCATCAGAACTCTATTAGATGGGCACGGGGGCGACGAGGCGGTCTCCCACGGTTTTGGCCGCGTCGGCGAGCTCGCCCGCGACGGTCGATGGCTGCAGCTGTGGCGTGGACTGCAGGCGACAAACGCGCTTTACCGCACTCCGGGGGTACGCGTCTTCGCCGCGACAGCGATCTCACATGGTCGTGGCCCGTGGTGGAGGGCGGCACGTCAGGCCATCAGAGTCCTTCGCGGGCTCCGAGCACTATCCCACGGCGGCCTTAATCCGACCATTTCGCTGCTGAACGTTGACCTGCTTGGCAGGACGGGACTCGCGACCCGTCAGCGCGAAAGACGCAAGCGCGAGCACGCCGAGCAGGCGAACGAACGCTTGTCTCACGAAAGCACGGTGCTATCGCCTTTTGTCGCTTACGCCTTCGAGGTCCTGGACAAAGCCGCGGCTGCGTCTGGGGTAGAGGCTCGCTACCCTTTCTATGACAAGCGCCTGGTTGAGTTTTGCCTTGGGCTGCCCTCGGATCAAAAGCTCGGAGACGGCTGGACCCGGCTTGTGCTGCGTCGGGCGATGCAGGGGCTGCTTCCGCCCTCGGTGCAGTGGCGGCGGGATAAGTTCGACTTCGGCCCCGTTCTCTGCCGGCAAATGCTGAAGATGCATTCCGACTTGCTGGACGAGATCATCCTTCAGGACAAAGCGGGCGTCAGCGCTTACTTCGAGCTGAAGGCAATCCAGGCGGCTTATCAGCGTTTGGTTGTTCACGGTGACAAGGCGGCCGGGGCTGACGGCCAACTCGTCTGGAGAGCCGTGGTGCTGGGACTGTGGTTGCGAGAAGCCCGCGGCGGAAGTGTGGCAGCACCGAAAGCGGAGGCCGTCGCCCGACAATCTAACCTTGAGGACGGCGCCCTCATTTGCGAGGTGACGAAATGACCCGAGCGGCACGCGCAACAGGCAGGGCTTCCGCCCCCTTGGATCGCCCCCTCCTCCGCTATCGGGCCTTTGGGTTGGCTCTGGCATCCGAACTCGAGCTCGACGGCTTGGCAGCCGGGCATGCAGACGACCCCGTCGACCTGACCGTTCGCCTGCTCACAGACGACCATGTGTCCGAGCCGAGCGACGGAGCTGTGTCTTTCCGGCTGGATGCCACGGACTGTGTGATGGCCTGGGCAGCCGTGGGCCGTTTCCGCATTGTGGCGGACCACACCGTGGAAATCGCTCGCACACCGGGCGCCAGCGATGCCTTACTGCGTTTCCCGCTTTTTGGACCCGTCATGGCGATGGTGCTGCAGCGGCGCGGTATGTTCGTGCTGCACGCCAGCGCCGTCGCCATGGGCGATCGTGGCGTCGTCTTCCTCGGCGACAAAATGGCAGGCAAGTCGACCATCGCGGCGGCCTTTGTAGCGGCCGGGCACCGGTTGCTCACAGACGACGTCCTCGCGATCGAGTTTTCGCTAAGCGGGGGTCCGGTGATTCGGCCCGGCTTCCCGCAGCTGAAGTTGGATGAGGCATCCTCTCTGTCGGTGCTCGGCGACCATGGCGTCCAACTACCGGTTGTTGTCCCCGAGATCCCCAAGCTGCAGCATAAGCTCAAGGTCGAATTCGACCATAGCAGTGTTAAGCCAAACAGGTTGTACGTGTTGAAGCGTGGCCTTGTGGCGCGCGAAACGGCGCTTGCGCCGCAGGACGCGTTTAAGGCCTTGGTACGCTATTCCTACGCAATCAGGTTCCCGACGCAGGCTCTCGCCGGCGACGCGGCCGCAACCCACTTTCGGCAGAGTGCGGCGCTGGCTGATGGGACCGTCGTCGCCGAGCTTGAGGTTCCCACCGGCCTGCATGAGTTGGCGGACGTGGTGAGGCTGGTGGAGAAGGGGTTCTGATGACCCTCGCGCTTCCCCATGTAGGGCCGACCGAGGCGGCTCTATGCCGGATCCTGGCCAGCACCCTTTCACACAGCAAGGTTGGCGCTCCTGACAACCGCAAGATCGACTGGAACCGCTTTGTGCGACTGGTCGAAAGGCACAGAGTGGCCCCGGTGGTCTGGAAGGCGCGCGAACAGCTCGAAGTCCTCGAGCCGCCTGAACACGTGCTCCGCGCCGTCCGGGCGAGCCATGGCCGCAATGGCCTGCGCGCCCTGCAAGCCACCGCATTGCTGGTGCGGACCGTCCATGCATTGTCGGACAAGTCCATCCGAGGACTCCCGCTGAAAGGAATTACGCTCGCCGCGCGCAGTTACGGGGATCTTACGGCCCGGCATTGTGGCGACATCGATCTACTGGTTTCACGCCGCAGACTGGCCGAAGCGGACACAGTCCTCAGAAGCATCGGCTGGATCAGAGTCTCCAACAAAACGCGACTGGTGGTGGACAGCGGCCCCGCTGAAAACCCCGCCTTGGCGCATCATTTTACCTATGCTTACCCAGGCGGCGTTACGCTGGAATTGCATTACATGCTGCATCCCAATGCCGAGCTCATGCCCATCGACGTCGACGCCGTCGTCGCCCAAGGCGATACGGTCGAGATCGGTGGACAAGCGCTCCCGGTTCTGCCGGACAATCTGCAAATGCTCTTCCTGTGCACCCATGGGGCACGGCACAATTGGAAGCGCCTGCAATGGATCGTCGATATCGCCGTGCTGCTCGACCGCGCAGCGCCAGAGACGCAACGGACCTGGATGGAGGAAGCCAGGCGGAGACGCCTGTTCAATCCCGTGATGCAAGGGATTGTCTTAGCCGAGCTTACGCTTGCTGGACCGCGGCCGGAGGGCGCGCCAAAGGGCGAAACCTCATTCCTGGTGCGCAGCATGATCCGCCACGCCGCGCCAATGCTGTTCCGAAGCTTGGACGAGGAGCCTGATGAGTTGGCGGCCGGCCTCGATCCGGGGATCCGATTTTATCGGTTGTGCATGTCTGGGAGCCCTGCCTATCACTGGCAGGAGGTTTGGCGGGGCATGCAGTCTTTTTCGGCTCAGATCGCCGACGTTCCCTCGCGGATCAGACAGCGTCTGAAGGGTGCAAGGTGAATGCGACCGGGCCATTGTCGCAGCTAAGCCGGATCATTGAGTTCGGCCGATGGTTTTATGCGCAGGGCCGCGGGCGAGCCGTCCTGTCCGTTGCGTTTCTTCTGCTGGGCAGCCTGAGCGAAAGCGCATCGATGCTGGTCCTGGTGCCAATGCTCCAGCTGATCAGCCCCGGAAACGACGTCGTGGTGGTCGCGACCCCTCGTCTGCTTTCCGGACTTATGGGACCGCAGCTGCGGTTCGAACTGCTCGGCGTCCTCCTTGCGCTCGTGCTCATCGTCGCGGCGCAGTCGCTGTTCATGCGATTCAAGAACATCTTCACCGCCGAATTTCTGAACGAGGTCGTGTACCGGCTTCGTATGGGCCTGTTCGACAGCGTCGCACGGGCGCGATGGCGCTACGTCGCTTCGCTCCGCGGTTCCGATCTGCAGCATAGTCTGACCGGCGACGTCGATCGCATGACGACGGCCGGGTTCTACCTTCTCGTGCTCGTGCAAGACGTGGTGCTGCTCACCGCTTATCTCGGAGTCTCCTGGCTTATCTCGCCTGCGATGTCGATTTTCGCCTTTGTGACTGGGTCAGCGGTGCTGGCCGCGCTCCACCCCATCCGCAAGAAGGCTGCGCTCCACGGCGAGATGCTGACGGGGAACAGCAAGGCGCAAATGCGCACCGTTTCCGAGTTCCTGACGGGGCTGAAGCTGGCGAAAAGCTTCAATGCCGAGCCACGCTATCTCGCAGAACTTGACTCCTCCCTGTTACGCATGCGTGGAGACTTTGCGCGGTATATACGCGTCAGCAGTATGGGAACCGTTGCGTTCCAGGTCGCGACCGTCGTCGTGCTCGCCCTCTTCGTCTATGCCGGGCTGAAGCTTTTCGAGCTGTCGCAATCCAAGCTGATCGCGATGGCTTTCGTCTTCTCGCGGATCGCGCCCCGCTTTTCATCATTACAGACGAGCGTTCAAGAGCTGCTTATTAACCTGCCCGCGTATGACGCCATCCGGAGAACGTTGGCGGAGTGTCAGACGGAACAAGACGACACGACGGGCGTCGCCCCCGCGCGCGCCCCCGTGCTCACCCGCGACATCACCTTCAGCGACGTCGGATTTAGCTATGGTCGCGACGGCGCCACCATCCTCGACGGAGCGAGTTTTTCGATCATAGCGGGGCGCGTCACCGCCATTGTCGGTCCGTCTGGCAGCGGTAAGAGCACCGTAGCGGATTTGCTCCTCGGCTTGCTTGAGCCTAACCGCGGCACAATCAGCATTGATGGCGTTGCACTGCACGGCGACACGCGGCGAGCCTGGCGAGAGAACGTCGCTTACGTCCCGCAAGATGTTTTTCTTCTGCACGACACTATTCTTGCAAACTTAAGGTTTGGGGCTCCGCACGCATCGAGCACCGACGTGCAGGCCGCGATCCGGGCGGCGCAGGCAGATGGCTTCATCGCAAAACTTCCCGACGGCGTGCTCACTCGCGTGGGCGACCGCGGCTTGAGGTTGTCAGGGGGCGAGAGACAGAGGATCGCCCTAGCCCGAGCGCTCTTGCGCAAGCCAAAGCTTCTCATTCTTGATGAAGCGACCAGCGCACTGGACTGGGAGAACCAGGCCCTGATTGTTGAATCGATCGAGTCGCTCCGAGGCGAGATGACTATCGTCACCATCGCGCATCGCTTATCGATGATCGCGTTCGCCGATGACGTGATCGTGCTGGAGAATGGCGCAGTACGGGAACACGGGCCCTACACCCGGCTGGCAGAGAACCCTGGTAGCCAGCTCGCGCGACTGGTGGCCGGGGAAGGCCGAGTGTGACGACGATATCGGCACAATACGATCAGCGAGGAAACGCTCGTAGCGGGACAGCTGACCCCGATTCTTCGCTCATGAGATTGGGACACCGGGCGCGGAGCAGACCCTACGCCGCCTGGCCGATCCCACCATGGCCTATTTTTGATGTCCCTCTCAGAGCAGCTTCTTACACGCCTTGAGTGCTTTGTGGGTTGATCCTCCATCGAGTTCATCAACGATGGCAGTCAGATATGACCGTTCGATATCCGAAATGCCGGGGACGAGCTTGTTTTTAATGAACTGGATGATCTCGTCAATAGAAACCGGCGCATCCTCGCAGAGATGAATTGATTGCAGCTGAATATAAAGTGCATGATAAGGAGTCTTCACGTCTTCCGACCGCAACATTTCTGATTCACGCAGAAATCTACAATTATTTTCAATGAGAAAATCGCTCCTGCGATCACCATTTCTGATGCGTGCTCCATTGACGACGATGAGCTCATACGGCTTCAAGTCTATTCTTAGGGGCACTGTAAGCTCCTCTTTCAGAATATCCACTGTTCATGCAACATCACTAATGAAGGGTTAAGCTCGGAATGGCGCGACGCTGAACGAATTAGCGCTCCGTCAACCTAATCCTGAGCGCGACCCTAGTTCTCCCCTGGATGAGGCGCTTTGGCAGGTCAACGTTAGGCTGCTGCTAAGTTTTATCGGGCGATGTGACGGGGCAGCCAGAACCGGCTGTTCCATCGATCAGAAAGATCACATCCATGTCTGGCGTCACACTTACCGCTGCTACTCGCTCCAACCTCCTCGCTGCCCAGGACACTGCCGCTCTTCTGGCTACGACGCAGCAGCGCCTCGCGACCGGCAAGAAGGTCAATTCGGCACTCGACAATGCCGTTAGCTTCTTCACGGCTCAGGGGCTCGATAACCGCGCGACCGCGCTCACGTCGATCTTGGACGGCATCTCGAACGGCATTCAGACCATCAAAGCCGCCAGCCAGGGCATCACGAGCATTAAGAAGCTCACGGACCAGTTGAACTCGACCGCCCAGCAGGCGCTCGCCGCGACGGTCGGCTACACTTCTAAAGCAGCCATTGGCTCAACCGGCATCCCGAACATCACTGCCGCCAATATTCTCGGAGGCACCGCAGTTGCCGCCACGGTGGCAGGCTCCGCCGTCAACAACGTTCAAACACCCACTGCCGCCCCGATCACAGCTGCGACGACGCTCACCGGCGGTACCAATACCGACTCGCTCGGCACTTCGATTGCCTCCGGCGATACGCTGATCGTCAATGGCACGACCTTGACGTTCGTGAACGGCACCGCCGGCGTCAACCAGATTAGCCTGTCTGGCACGGTTCAGGACGTGCTTGATGCAGTGGACAACGTTACGGGGAGCGCGACCCCCGCGAGCATCACTGCCGGTGCGATCTCATTCGGTACCGGAACGGCCTCTGACCTCACTCTTGGTGGTACGGCGCTTACGGCCCTGGGGCTCACGGCAGGAACCACGGCCCGGACGTACGCCCCTGGGACGCAGCTCACGGGTCCGCTCTCGGTGACGGTAGGCACCGGGACGAACGCTCAGACCAAAACGGTTACTTTCGGGACCGCTTCTGGACAGATTTCCACTCTTGCGGCCCTGAACGATGCACTCGAAAGCATCGGCGCAAGCGCAATTGTCAGCACCGGCGGCACTCTGTCGATCACGACGACGAACGAGTCCGGGGCTGAGGACGTCTCGCTCGCCGGGGCTGCGGCGGCGAGCTTCTCTGCCGCGACGGCTTCCGCCTCGCTTGGCGGTACAGGCAAAACGGCTCGCGACAACCTGGTTGCCGACTACAACAAGTTGTTGACGCAGATCGACCAGTTGGCGGCCGACTCGGGGTTCCAGGGGGTGAACCTCCTGGCTGGTGACAACCTCAAGGTTCAGTTCAACGCGGACAATACGTCATCGTTGACTGTAAAGGGCTCCGCCACCACTTCCTCCAGCCTGGGACTCAATGGCCTGACCAGCGCAGATTTCGTGGACAACGTCTCGATCAGCAGGGTCCAGGTCGCTATCACGGCTGCTCAGTCCTCGCTTCAGACGACCGCCTCATCTTACGGGTCGAATCTCTCGGTCGTGCAAAACCGTCAGGACTTCTCAAAAAATCTGATCAACATTCTGCAAGAAGGCGCCGGCAACCTGACGAACGCGGACCTTAACGAGGAGGCCGCCAACTCGCAGGCCCTCTCGACCCGCCAGAGCCTGGCAATCTCGGCCTTGTCGCTCGCCAACACGGCGCAGCAGCAGGTGCTGCAGCTGCTGCGCTAAACGCAGCGACCCTCATTCGCGACGGAGAGGCCGGGTGAAAGCCCGGCCTCTTTGCTTTGGCCAATGAGAACCAACGTTGGCCGTCCAATACTCTGCCGAGGGGCGCGCCGCGGGGAACCTCCTCTGTCCCACGGGGCACACGGGCTACGCTCCCCACCTTCACCTGGGAACCGGTGCGCTCTGGAATCGGTGACGCGCTCGCGCGGTATGGGATTTGCCATTCTCTGGGGAAGGGCAATGGTCGGGCGCGCTCCGGTCCCACAATGAGACGCCGTGGTGCCCCCGCTTTTACTATGAGGGGTGAGGCTGGATGGACGAGGGCGAGCACGCCAAGGAGATGGCCCGGCGCTTCTTGCTTGAGGCAGCGAAAGAGCACGATGGCGACCAAGCTAGGCTGCTCGTGTGCGTAGCCAAAACCTGGCTCGAGGTCCTGTCGGCGATCGAGCGGCGAGAGGTCACTGCCCAGGAGGTGATCACCGTCGACCAATTGGTGCGCGGCCTGTGGACCAGGGCGTACCCTTGAGAGAAGGCATCATGTCTGGCGTGATACGCGATTATGTTCGGGATACCTTATTGAGGATCGAAACTGCCACACCCGCTGCTGAGCGTGCTGTGCTTGAGGAGATCGCCAAGCTGTGGCTCGAGGTCGTCTCGGTCCTGGAGCGCCGGGACCTGACCGCGGACGACGTGCTGACCGGGACGTTGCCGCCCGATGCTGAGATAGAGTGACGGCGCGTCTGGGCCGCGGCAGTTGCTGAGTTGCTGTATTGCCAAGACAATCTCGGCACGGGCGAAGCTCTCGGAGGCTAACTCTGGCGGTGTAGCTTAATCTGGTTTGCAGGAATGAATTTGCCCATCGAGACCGCGATAAGTCTCGGTGGCAGCGTTGTAGCTTTTGAATTGGGTGCAGCCGGTCCAGTGCTTGCCACGAGACTTCGGCTGATCGTAAATTACCTTAAGGCCCGACGGCGGGAGGGACTTCACTGGGGAGGGTGAAGCGGGGGCAATCGCACCCTGCGGTGCTTTTGCTTGCGGAGCGGCCGGTGTCGATTTCGGTTGTGACGAGGTAAGCGGCGCAGGATCAAGGACAGGCATCGGCTCAGCTGCTGGCGGTTCGGCTGCCACAAAGGGCGGGGTGGGCAGAGGCGGCATCGGAGAGGGGGTCGGCGACGGAACTGGAACAAAAGGTCCGCCAACGGCCGGTTCGAAGCGAGGCGGTTCTGAAGGCGGCACAGGTGTGGCTACGGCCTCGTTTTTGTAGACCGCTGCCGGTTGCCTGAACTTAGTAAGCGCCCCGGTGAGACTACCTTGGGTCAATAGAAACAGAAGGCTTGTGAGGGCGGCCGAAATCAAGGCCATAACCAATAACGCACGCACCATCATCTTTCTTCTTTGTTTCAGAAACGAGATACAAAACAGACCGTGAAGATGGTGCCCGAATGGGGCGACAGTATGCGGCTGGCGATTGCGTGGTGGGAACACACGAGGCGTCATCATCGCTGCCGCACCCACGACACCGGCCTGACCGGCTTTTCGGGTGAGTGGGTCCAACGACGCTTGGCCGCTGCGGCGCCAAGGGTCGGTCATGATGTTCAGCCGCCTGGCCACGCCGGTGTCGCGGTTCTCACTCTCCAGACCAGCGCCCTGCTTAGCTCCGGTTGAGAGTTCACGGAGAAACGGGAGCCTACTGACATGAAACTTGCGCAGTGAGAACCCGCCGGATCATGGAGATTGCGGGAACCGCGCCGGCCGCGAGCAGCAGTTTCAACACTTGGGCTCTGTCTGGCCGTTCCGAGGACAGGGCCGCTACTAAGGAGGGGAACCCGGCCTGATCGGCGTAGTTTGGGTCGGCCCCCGTGACCAGCAGCGCCTCGATTACCATGATGGGACTCCAGTAGATCGTAAGCGATGCTCCGACCCCACCCCTGTGAGATAGATCGCGGGTTTTCAGGAACGGAGGATTTCAGGATCATCGTAGTCATCAGGACGGCGGACGGACCGGCGCCTCTCGCGCCTGGCAGATCGTCAACACGGCAGGCGCACCAGCGTCCACTCGCTGAAACTGTGAGGGATCCCCTCTTGGCGGGGGTCAACGTTCCTGGGCCTGAAGGTGTGGCCGCGCACGAGTTCGTCGAGCGCAAGCTCCGGCTTGTGATAACTTCCAAGGTCTTCGTTGTTGAGACCTACGCGCCAGCGGCCATCCAACGGCCTTATCCACCAGGTGCCCGCCGCTGTCTTGACGGTCCAGTAGCTCATCGCGCTGATCCTCCCTCCCTCACGACGCGCCGCTGGTCGGGAGCTTAGCCGTTCGTTCCGGGCGGGAGCGTGCGAAGTCTCACAGCCGGGCTGCCGTCGATCGCAATAGTCTCGAACGTTTCATTGTCAAGCCGCAGGGCGTAACCGCCAGTCGAGAGCTGGTACCAGCGCTCCTTCTCAATGGTGATCTCCTTGCCGCCCCGGATCACAGTGTCGGTCAGGCTCTACACCATGACGGTGCATTCCCTCCCGGTGTCGTCGGTAAGGGCAATCCGCTCGATGATCTTGCTGGAAATCACGCTCAGCGCTCCTTTATCACACTCGGATCAATGTCCGTCGATGAGGATCGCTATCCCGACCACAACGATGGCAATCCAAAAAAGCGCGACGGCGGAGAATGAGTTCCGGGGCAGCTTCATCGTGGACTCTGTTGGCTGACATCGCGCAGCCGCACCCCGACTCCGCCGCCGTTCTCCGAAATGAACAGCACGCCAGCGGCCGCCGGAAGGCAGGGCCGAGGCGCTTTTCTATGGAAAATCTGAATGCTTGAAGTCCTACCTGTAGTCCAGCGTCCTGGCAGATAGTCGGTGTCGAACTTCCAGCCAGACTTGAGCTTGCGTCCCACTTCGCGCGTCCAATGCCGGTCCTTATTGGTAAGCCTGCGAATTCAGTCTCGCCGTGACAATCGGCCCAAATGTCGGATTGCAACAACCTGCTCCACTAAGGCAGCCAAATCCCAAGAACGACCCAGAAGGCAAGCCCGTAGGCGATGATCGTGGCCCCCGTGAAGACCGCCTTGGCACCCATTTCATGCCGCCGACGTAATGCATGAAGGAGGAGCTCCTCCGCGGTCGGCGCCGCTTCAAGCTTCTGTTCGTGACCCATCCTGGAGCTCGCAATCCAGCGTGACCATAGCCTATAACGGTCGGCACCGCGAGGAGTTGCTCGGAGTGCGCTCCGCCATTGATTTATTGGAAGGATGGTATATTTCCGGCTCTCTCTATTGAGGCCAACTAACGGAACAACGAAATTTCAGCGTCTCTCCCCAACATAATTGAGCTTTCCAGTGAGGTGGTCGCGTCGTACCTCGCGAACAACCATCTGGCAGCTTCAGAAATCCCCGCCCTCATCGCCAGCGTACATCACGCGCTGAGTACCGCAGCGGCTGGAAAGAGTGAAGAGCCCGTTGCTGAGCTGCACCCGGCGGTTTCCATAAAGAAGTCCATCACCGCGGATGCAATCATCTGCCTTGAGGATGGCAGGGCATTCAAATCCCTTAAGCGTCATCTCAGGACGCAATACGGCTTGAGCCCCGACGAATACCGCTCGAAGTGGGGCCTTCCTGTCGATTATCCAATGGTCGCGCCGAACTACGCTGCGTCCCGCTCGGCCTTGGCCAAGGAAATGGGCCTCGGATAGCAACGCCGTAAGTCCGTTGCGCCCGCGCCCGCGACCGCGGTGCCGACCTTGAAGCCGAAGGGTCGCCCTCGCAAAGCTGGGTAAGACTTCGGTAACCACGACCCGCCATGATCATGGTACCGGCTTCTGTCCCGTTGCCGGTGTGAACTATCGCCCCGGCGCCGGTGGTAAGCGCCGGGGCTCTACGACTTAGCGGCGGGCCCTGGTGGGTTCGCGATGATCGAACCCGACCCTTCCTTATCTCATGTGCGTGCATTCTGATGGAAAACCTGCGCCCCGCTCGTGAGCCACGCCGCCGAATCCTGAAGGCCGGCAAGATTATCTTCAATCGGACTTCCATCATCGACTGCACGGTTCGGAATATCAGCTCCGGAGGCGCGGCTCTCGAGTTGCCCAGCACCGCGGGCATTCCCAGTGAATTTATTCTGCGGATCAATGGGCAGCTTGACCGTGCTTGCGAAATGGCCTGGAAGCGGGCTGGTAAGATTGGAGCGAAGTTCGTTTGAGCCCAATTCTTTGGCCGCGCTCGGCCGCGTGCGCTTCTTCGACGAGACTGAGTTGCGGCCAGCACCCCCCCGAGCGCACAAACGGTTGTCCTCTTGCGCGAGTTGCAGCGCCATGCCCTTGATGCGTGTGTTCAGAGAGACAGTTATCATTCCTCAGAAGGCGAATGTCCTGTTCTTCATGGCTGAAGGCGTAGAACTCTTCCGGTGCCTCGTGAGTTTTTCGGCACTTGGCAGTCTCAGCGGCGAAAACCTGACTTCCTATCACGAGTGCCTGAAGCGTTTCCGACAGAATAGAGAGCGCATCGTGAATGTTGGCAGCCGACTGTTCGCCGTTACGAACACGCAGACGGCTACCTGGTCATTTCACGAGACGCCGCACGGATAACGAGGAGGGGCACAAAGCGTGATGGTCCGCCGCCACGATGCCAGGCGCCTCCTCGCCCTCTTGGAGGCCAGCGCAAGCCCGTCTGCGCTGCTTGACGCCCAGCTCCTGCAGTGGGCGGGCCTCAGGGCTCCCGGAGCCCCTACAGCCTCTCTGGAGGCCGCTGGCGCGTTCGTTCAGGAAGTGGCCCCGGGCGCGACTTGGACTCTGATGGGCGGCGCGGGCGAGTGCACCGCGACGATGACCGCCCTGGGTGACGTGCCATGCTGTCACGGCGCGCGCGGCGCGACGCCGTCGCTGGCGTTGCTCGCGGCCTTGATGCTGGTGGTATGAAACGACTCGATTAACATAAAGAAATTCATTCTCCTCGATTGACATCAGTCAGAATTAAGACTTCGGCGCTACGGTTGTCGGGTGTTCAGCAATCGGGAGATCACTATGTGCAACCTCATCAACCGCTTCCTCGCCAACGACAGCGGCGCCACGGCCATCGAGTACGGCTTGATCGCGGCCATCGTCTCGGTGGGCCTGATCGCGTCTCTCTCGGCGCTCAAGACAAACTTGCAGACGACCTACAACACGATCGGTACGGCGGTGAAGAACGCCAACTGAATTCTTAATCGTTCTGCTTGATGATCTAAATTATCCGGTTTCCTCCAGTTGCCGGCACTGTAAACGCCCCGTGCGCAGCCCCCGCCGCGCCGGGGCGTTTTCGGTGGTGTTCTTTGCTGCAGCTCAAGGCTGCAATGGCAGGCCTCACGGACCCACTTTGCCGCATCCACCCCCACCGATCAAAAGCCCCGCGTCATGACCACGAGCTCGTTTGGAGCGTCATAGTGTTAGGCCTATGCGGCGCGCTGATGTCGCTCGTGATGAGCATGGAAGCGATCTGACGAATTCGCCGCCAGTACCTTTCTGTTTTGGCTCCTTTTCCAAACTGATGTTTCCTGCCACACTAAAGGCGCGGCTTTGGAAACCAAGCCATGAGTTGGCGTTTTCGGAAGTCTTTCGGCGTCGGCGGCGGCGCTCGCCATAATGTCACAAGGCGAAGTCTATCCACCAGTATTGGGATTCCAGGACTGCGGTTCACGAGCGGAACATTCGGCTCCCGCGGCTCCGTCGTCCTGCCCGAGTCCGGCCTGTCTTCCAGGTTCGGCGCGGGCTCGCGATCCCGGCGCACAGGCGGAGGTGGCGTGGGCGGCATCGTCGTCGTTCTCCAGCTGGTGGCGGTGGCGTGCGTCGTGGGGAAGTACACGGGCTGGCCTTGGGGTGTCGGCGCATTCGTCGGCCTGGTAGCTCTTTGGACGATCCCGCTCTTTCAGCTCTTGTTCGTCGTCGCTGCCTCGCTTGGATGGGGCGTGGTCGCATCGCCATCTGGCTTGCATTCGCGGTGGTGGGCATGCTCGCCTACATGTTCATCCCCTTTGAATGGGTCGCCACGTTGATCGCGGTTCTGTGCTTTTTGTCGGGCTCATTGCTCTCGGCCTTAATGTTCAACCGTCTTGCCACACCGGAAGAAAAGCGCCTGGACCTTGAGGACAGAATTCGAAATCAGCACTGAACCTAAGGCCGAGTTGCGCAGCGGAACGAATAACAACTATGCTACCGTTCAAGATGCGGCTGTATTGGGACGATCAGCCATGGAATATGTGCTGCTTGCGATCGGCCTGGGTGCCGTGAAGGCGTCGACCCTGTTTGCTTTGAACCACTCCGAGTTTGTAATCACCATCGTGATTGCAGCAGCGGGAGTTGCTGGCATCAGCATGCTGATCGGCTACGGAATCCGCCTTCTGAAGGGCTCCGGGCGCGTCGCCGCGGTAAACGAGAGCTCTACGTTGAGAGCTGTCGGTGTGGCGGTCATGGTTGGCTCTGGGTTCAGGAATCATGATGGCCGTGTTGACGGTGATGGGGCATTGAGCAGCCGATAGCTTATCGTTTGGGCCGCGTGGAATTCGGGCCAGGCTTGGAGTGACGCTCCAACGCCGCCAAGGCCTGGCGGCGGCCGAATGCCGCCGCTTCCTCGGCCGGCGTTGAGTAGTCGTCGATCCGCGTGCGGGCATGCGGATCCGCGCCATGGTCCAGCAGCACTGTGACCAGGTCTGCGTCATCCTGGCTGACAGCGAAATGGAGAGGCGTCCAGTCGTTCACTCCGCGCTGTTGAGGATTCGCGCCGGCCGCGAGCAGCAGTTTCAACACTTGGGCTTTGTCTGCCCGTTCCGAGGACAGGGCCGCTACCAAGGAGGGGAACCCGCCCTGATCGGCATAGTTTGGGTCGGCCCCCATGCCCAGCAGGGCCTCGATTACCATGATGGGACTCCAGTAGATCGCGTATTCCAGCACGTGATCGCCCATGCCGAGCTCAAACGGCATAAGGTCGTTCGGAAACCCCGGCGTGCCTCCCAGCAAGCTGCGGATGGAATTGAGATCTCCGCCGAGGAACGCGGCATGCAAGGCACGGAACAGCTTTGCTCGGCGACACAACTCGTCGCGATCGAGGGTCATGGGCACCTCCTCAAAGCATCGCTGCACGTTGTGGGGAGAGTCTAAGGGTTATATAGGCGTTTCCGCCACCGCCCCCGCCGAGACCGGGAAAGTGCGATACGTCATTGATCCCTACGAGCAACTGCCCTGGCTGCTCGCAGCCTTCGCCGAGCGGATCCGAACCCTCGTCAAGGTGAAAGCGCCCCTTCTTCTCGAAAGCGACCGGAAGTAGGATTCGTAAGCGCAGGCCCACGGAATTGCCGGCGAGCCGGAGAACACCGAGCTCGTTGCGACCCCTTATGCGCAACGCGATACGCGCCTGCGCCGAAGGCTGAGGCGCGACGTCGAGCGCGGCTTTCAGCCCGGCTTCGCCAGCCTGACCCCCGGCCGGTCACCAGCCGCGCCGATGAACTCCACCCCGGCCGCCTCCAGCACCCTCTGCAAATCGAGCAACGTTCTGGCTTGCGCCGTCTCCGACACCCCCGGCGTGCGCTCCAGGCGCTGAATGGTGGCCGGGCTGACGCGCGAGGCGCGCGACAGGTCGCGCGCCGACCAGTCCAGCAGCGCCCGCGCGGCCCGGATTTGCGCTCCGGTGATCACAGCGAATGTCCTCCCCCAGCGGCAGATCGGACTGGACTGTTGTGCGTGTACGAGCAAAATTTGCTCGTGGTATTTGCACGCAGTCACAGGAGCATCCCATGCCCGATTTGTCCGCCTGGCGCAAGGCGCTCGCCGGAGAGCCCGTC
>JAESFS010000116.1_pt1 | contig 22747 bp, 18 predicted proteins | sample 9269441 | NCBI WGS metagenome assembly JAESFS01 (sample SAMN14502548, study PRJNA617105) | algae metagenome | isolation source: Scytolyngbya sp. HA4215-MV1 and co-occurring heterotrophs from sample from... | place: USA: Laie Falls, Oahu, Hawaii | collected 2010-08-22
ATGACGACGATATCGTCGGACACTGCTGCTTCTACTGGAACCGGCTGATCGAGCAGCCGTGGCGCATCATGTCCATCGGAATGCGCGACTGGGCTCACCGGTTCTGATCATCAGGATTTGGTATAAGTGGGCCAGCAACTGACGGGGCCAATCTTTTGCTGATCCGCAGGATTGCGGCAGCCGTTGATTCTTGCCTTTTTATGGAGGAAAAATTATTAGGCGTTCCCCACTACGATAACGCTAGGGCCTTACTATTGGCGGCGTTCGAACAGGCGCCCACTGCGGGGTTGGTCCTAGAATTTGGTGTTTTCTCTGGAAATTCGCTTAATGCTTTGGCAGATCATACGGAACGAGTTGTTTATGGCTTTGATAGCTTCGAGGGACTTCCTGAAAATTGGCGTCCTGAATTTCCCAAGGGCGCTTTCGCGCGTGAATTGCCACTGGTCCGCGATAATTGTAACCTAGTCATTGGATGGTTTGATGCAACCCTGCGACCATTCTTAGCAGAAAATACGGAGGCAGCTGCATTCCTTCATGTCGATTGTGACTTATATTCCTCCACGGCAACGATTTTTTCGGAATGTCGGGATAGAATCAAGTCTGGAACAGTCATTGTTTTTGATGAATTTTTTAATTACGTAGGCTGGCGTCATCATGAATATCGTGCCTTTGAGGAATTCATTGAATATACTGGTATGACCTATAAATTTATTGGTGTTGTCCCAAGCCATCAGCAGGTCGCTGTCCAGATTTTATAGAGGATCCTCTGGGCTGCGTCTGGAAAGGGTTGCGGGCTACAAAATCCGGCATGGTTGCAGTGGTTCGTTATTCGGCTGCATTCTTGCAGTATGTACACTGACACCCGAAAAGCCCTTTGGGTCGCGCTGATCTCAGCCGCCTTCACCGCCTCGCTTGCCATGGGCATTCGGCAGACCTATGGGCTGCTGCTCTTGCCCATGCAGACTGAGAGCGGCGTGGACCCATGGGCCTTCGGCCTGGCGGTCGCGCTGCACAACCTGATGTGGGGGCTGGGCCAGCCGGTGGCCGGCTCGCTCGCCGACAAATACGGCACCGGCCGGGTCATGGCCTTTGGCGGCATATTTTATCTGTTGGGCTGCGGGCTGCCGGGGTTGTGGCCGCACAACGTCTCGGTGCTGCTGGGTATCGGCTTCTTCTCGGGCCTGGGTGTGGCTTGCGCGGGGACGGGCATGGCGCTGGCCGCCATCGGCCGCATGGCGCCACCGGAGAAGCGGGGCGAGTTGATCGGCATCGCATCGGCCGGCGGGTCGATGGGCCAGGCCTTCATGGTGCCGGTGGTCTACCAGATCTCTGGCAGCTTCGGCGCCGCTGCAGCGCTGACCACGGTCGCCGTGGCCTCGCTGCTGATCATCCCGCTCTCGCGCAATATTGAGTGGAACCCGCAGCCCGGCCGCAAGCCCTCCGGTGGGCTGAAGGCGCTGCCGGGCCTGGCACGGATGTCGCTGGCCGATCGCGATTTCGCGCTGCTGACTGGAGGCTTCTTCGCTTGTGGCTTTCAACTGGCGTTTCTGACCACCCATCTGCCCTCGCATCTCGCGCTTTGCGGCTTGCCGATGTCGCTCGGCGCCACCGCGCTGATGCTGATCGGGCTGTTCAACATCCCGGGCTCCTGGCTCTGCGGCTGGCTGAGCGGGAAGATGCAGCCGGAACTGGCGCTGGGCGGCATCTATGCGCTGCGCACGCTGGCCATCGCCGTCTTTGCCATGGCCACGCCCACCGAATGGGGCACCATGGTCTTTGCCGCCGTCATGGGCTTTGTCTGGCTCGGGACGGTGCCGCTCACTTCGGCGGCCATCGCCAGGCGCTTCGGCACCGCTGACCTCGGCGCGCTGTATGGCGTGTGCTTCTTCAGTCACCAGATCGGCGGCTTCCTGGGCGCGGCCTCGGGCGCGCTTCTGCTGCAATTCACCGGCAGCTTCGCCGCCTTCTGGCCGGTGATGGTGGTGGTGGGCTCCATCGCGACCGTGCTGAACTGGATGTGCCGTCCGCCGGCGCAGCGTGCACTGGCCTGAACCGGGACGGCACAGGCGTGGATCATCTGCGTCGATGCCGCGGTCACGTTCGGCGGCTGCGTAATCGGCAACCGCCGCACCTGACCTCAGGCATCGAAGGCTGATAGCTTGAGCGCGCCCGGCAGGGCCCGCCGGGCCGCAGCACGGCCGATGGCGCGGCCCACGCTGATGGCGATGTCGCGCAGCTTCAGCGGCTCCTGCAGCAAGCCCAGATCGGCCATGAGCGCGGGTGAGCGCGGGTCATGGCTGCGGCTGCCGGCGATGAGCACCAGCTCGATGGCGGGCTTGTTGTTGCCCAGGACGCGGGCGGCCAGCGACAGACCCTCGCCCTCCAGCAGGGTGATGTCGGCCAGCAGCACGCCAATGTCGTGGTGGCGGCGCAGCAGCTCATTGGCTTCATGGACGGTCTCGGCCGTGTGCACGGTCACGCCGCGGCGCTGCAGCAGGGCCGCCACCTCGTCCAGCACATCCACTTCGCTGTCGACCAGCAGCACCGCGATATCGCGACGCAGGATGGGGTGGCGTTGCACATTCGTGCTCACCATGGGCGGTATCGAGTTGGAAAGACCGGCTTTCTTCGAATACGTGTTCATCAGGCACCCCTTTTTCTCTTAAGACATCACATGAAGAACCGAGGTGCAGGCTGTGACATAATGCCAACACCACAAGTCGTGCAGCATTGGTGCCCGAAATACCGTTTGGCGTGGTGCCGTGTTTTGTTGATAGTCCACGACACAACACCTCAAGTGTCGTGAGAAGCTGCTTTTTCGATGGTCGGGGGGCCGGAGATCAGGCGGTGAACTTGAAGTGATATCTTAACCTCTGGGGGATAGAGGGATGGTTTCTTTGAATTTGGCTTACGCCGCACCGGCGGAGGCCGCACCGGCCGCAATCGCGCAAGAGTTGCAAAATGTCGTGCTGCAGACTGCCGGGCTTCCGGGGGTGGCCAATGATGTGGCCATCGGGCCGGTCGTCATGGTCGCCGATGATGAGACGGATCTCACCGATGAGCTCTGTGATTATCTCGGACGCTACGGCATCCAACCCATTGCGGTGAACAACTTCGCCGATGCGATGAAGATCCTCACCACGCGGCATGTCGATGCCATTGTGCTCGACCAGCGCTTCGGGCCGGTCGACACGCTGCCATTGCTGCCAACTCTGAGAGCAGTGACCTCGGCGCCCATCCTGATCCACACCGGCAATCGCGAAGAGACCGACCGGGTTCTGGGGCTGGAACTTGGCGCTGACGATTTCCTGCTGAAGCCGATCTCGGGCCGTGAGCTGGTGGCACGGCTTCGGGCGCGGCTGCGTCAGGTGCCGCCGCGCCTGCCCATGCCCGCCAATGGGCCGCAGCCCGCGCCGGTGCAGATGGCGCTCGCCATCCCTACGCCGCCTGAGGTGGGCTGGCGCGTCGTGGCCACCGAACGCCGGGTGTATCGCCCCGATGGTTCGCCGCTGCGCCTGACCACGGCCGAATTCGACACCTTGGCCGCTCTGGCCGCCAAGCCTGGCGATGTCCGCTCGCGCGAGGAGCTCACCAAACTGGTTTTCCGCCGCACCTGGCGGCCGGGCGACCGGGCGGTGGACAATGCCGTGCTTCACCTGCGCCAGAAGCTCGCCGATGATCTCGGCGAGGGCTGCATCGTGACGGTGCGGCAAATGGGCTACGTCTTCACGGGCTTCCCGAAGACCTAGACCTTCACGATTTCAATCGGTTACCAAGAGGTTCGCCCCCCCGGCGTGCCCCGGCCCTGCCGTGCGCCCCTGGCGCCGGCGGGGCCGGTCCATTTTAGACACCCTGCACCAGTGGCGCGATTTCTGCCCGGTCCGTCTGCGGCTGCCGTGCTCGCTGGAAGGTCAGCACCGCCTCCGCGCCCTGACCATTGGACATATTGGTCAGGCCGATACTGCCGCCGAAGCGCAGCATGATGGAGCGGCACAGTGGCAGCCCCAACCCGGTGCCCTTGCTGGCTGGCTTGGTGGTGAAGAAGGGATCGAAGACCCGCTCCAACGCCTCGGCCGGAATGCCGCCGCCGGTATCGGCGATCACCAGCCGCACCTCATGGGCCTCGATGCCGGGCTCGCCGATCACGGTGAGCCGCCGCTGGCCCTCGCCGCGCGAGACCATGGCGTCGCGCGCATTCAGCGCGAGGTTCACCACCAACTGCTCCACCAGCACGGGCTGGCCGCGCACCGTGGCCAGGTTGGGCGCCATGCGCAGCTCGACCTCTATCCGTGCCTCGGACAGCGCACCACCGACCAGGCTCAGCGCTCCGCGCACGGCGGCGGGCAGCGAGACGGGTTCAAGCACTGCCGCTTCCAATCGCGCGAAGCTTCGCAGCTGGGCGGCGATGGCCTTGGCGCGTTCGGCCTGGGCGGAGATTCGGCGCAGCCGGGCCAGCGCCTCCGGAATGCCGGCCGCACCCTCTTCCAGGGCCTCCAGCGCGTTCTCGGCGGCCAGCGACATGACCGCCAGCGGCTGGTTGAGCTCATGCGCGAGCCCGGCGGCCATCGCGCCACGGGCGGCCACGCGTGAGGCGCTGTCGGCTTGCGCGGCCAATTCCCGCTCCCGCGTGACGTCGCCCAGGCAGCCCAGAATATCGACATGGGTGGGGAAGCGGTTCACCACCTTCGCGGTCTCGCGCAGCCACATCCAGCTGCCATCGGGGCGGCGCAGGCGGTATTCGACCTGGCCTTCCTCGGTGGGCTTCTCACCGGCGGCGGCGGGCTCTGCCAGGCGCTCCAGCAAGGGCGCGCCGGGCGGGTAGCTGCCCCAGTCGATTGCGCGCTGCCATTTCCCGACATCCTGGAATGCCGAACCCTCCCAGCCCGTGAGCTGCAGCAGGGTGGAATTGACCGCGGTGATCCGGATCTGGCGATCATTGCCGTTCTGCGCCGGGGTGATGCGCGCGGCATAGGCCACTGTCGGCAGCGCCTCGATGAAGCCGCTGGCGGCCATCGGGATCGGCGCCATGTTGACCGGTCCCTCCACCGGCTCGACAGGGCGCGGCGCGGCCGGCGGCGGCTCGGCCTGCACCGGGCGGATCACGGCGCTGGCGAGCGGCATGGACTCGTTGCGGGCGAGGCTGGCTGCGGGCGGTTCGTTCACGGCCTGGAGCGAGGTCGGGGCAGGTAGACCGCGTAGTGGAGGGGTCACCAATTCGGCGGCAGGTGCTTCCTCTGACTTGTTGGCTTCGTCTTCCTCGTCGACTTCCTCGGCGGCGGGCTCGGCCTCACGCAGCACCCGACCGAAGAGCCACATCAGGCCCAGCGCCACGAGGCATGTGATGGCGCCTGCCAGGCCATAGACCACCAGAGCGATCCTGCTGGTGGGAATGCCGCCCACTGCCTCTTCCACGCTGGATTGCACCACCAGGTCGAAGCCGGGGACCTGGACGGTGGCGAAGGCTATCGGCCGGCCATTCTCGGGGTCGCGCCTGGTCACCGCGCGTTCGGCATTGCCGCCGGCCACCGCATCGGGCGCCAGGGCGGGGTCGAGGCGCGGTGCCGCATTGCTGTTGGCGGCATTGCGGCCGCGCGCCACCAGCGTGCCATCGGCATGGAAGAGCAGCACTTGAGCGTCGCCCTGCGCGGTGGCACCGGGCAGGGCCTGGGCCAGCCGTTGCGGGTCGATCACCGCCAGCGCCACGCCGCCGAAGCCGCCCACGCCCTGCGGCCCACCCGGGCTGAGGATGGGCGCAGAGAGCACGAGACCGCTGACGCCCGCCAGCCCCGGGGCGCCGACGCGCGACAGGATGGGAGTCAGACGGCCGAAGCGATGGGCGAGGTAAAACTCGCTGCTGCCAAGCCACGGCTGCACCGCACCCTGCTGGGACTGCCAGGTGACGGCACCGCCGGCATCGCTCACCGCCATCGCGCGCAGGCCGTCCTGGCCACGGCGGGTGAGGCCCTGCAGGGTCTGCTCGATGGCGTCGACTTCGCGGCGGTCGCCGCGGATCTGAGCCACTGCACGGTTCTGCAGCGCGGCCAGCGCGCGCTCGGCGGGGTCCATGGCACGGGGCAGGGCGTCGCGGGCGGCGCGGGCGGCGGCCATGGCACGGGACTGGCTGGCGAAGTCACGTTCGGCGCGTTCGCCGGCGATGACGTCGAGCGCGGTGGACCAGGTGAAAATCAGTGCTGCGGCGCCGGCCATGCTACCGAGCAGGAGCAGCAGCCGGCTGCCGAGATGCGCGCCTTGTCCCACAGCTTTCGCCGTGCCCTGATGTCGCCCTCGTCTCCGGAAAGCCTGTGGCTTGCCCAATGGCTGCTCTCCCGCATGCCGATTCGCTCTTGCCAACCTGCTGCAAGCCAGCGTGATTCGCTACCGCGCCGGGGCATGTGTATTGTGAATGCAAGAATTCACGCCATGGGTGGGACATGATGGACACGGCCGACAGCAATCCCTGCATCATCGGATGGGCGCATAGCCGCTTCGGCAAGCTGGACGACGCGCCCGATGCCGAGGCGTTGATCGGCCTTGTGGCGCGCGCCGCCATCGCCGATGCCGGGATCGATCCCGCCGATGTCGATGCGGTATTCCTCGGCCAGTTCAATGGCGGCTTCGTGCGGCAGGATTTCCCGGCCAGCCTGGTCTTCCAGGCGGTGCCGGAGCTGCGCTTCAAGCCGGCCACGCGCTACGAGAATGCCTGCGCCACCGGCTCGGCCGCCATCCACGGCGCTTTGGACTTTTTGGGGGCGCGGCGTGGCCGCTTCACCTTGGTGGTCGGCGTGGAGAAAATGACGGCCACACCTGGGCCCCGGGTCGGCGAAATTCTGCTGAGCGCCTCCTACCTCAAGGGCGAGGGCGAGGTGCCCGCTGGGTTCGCGGGCGTCTTTGGCCGAATTGCGGAAAGCTATTTCCAGCGCCATGGCGACCAATCCGACGCGCTGGCCGCGATTGCCGCCAAGAACCACGCCAATGGCGTCGACAACCCCTATGCCCAGATGCGCAAGGATTTGGGCTACGCCTTCTGCCGGGCGGAGAGCGAGAAGAACCCCTTTGTTGCACCGCCGCTGAAGCGCACAGACTGCTCACTGGTCAGCGACGGGGCGGCGGCGGTGGTGATCGCCTCGGGCGAGGTCTCGGCCGGATTTTCCCGTGCCGTGCGGTTCCGGGCCACGGCGCAGGTGAATGATTTCCTGCCCATCGCTTCGCGCGACATCATTCGCTTCGAGGGCGCAGCACTGGCCTGGCGTCAGGCGCTGGCCGCGGCGGAGATCGGCCTCGATGATCTCTCCTTCGTCGAGACGCATGACTGCTTCACCATCGCCGAGCTGATCGAATACGAGGCGATGGGCCTGGTGCCGGAAGGGCAGGGGGCGCGCGCGGTGCTGGAGGGCTGGACCGCCAAGGATGGCCGGCTGCCGGTCAACCGCTCGGGCGGGCTGAAATCCAAGGGCCATCCCATCGGTGCGACGGGCGTTTCCATGCATGTGCTGACCGCCATGCAGCTCACCGGCGAGGCCGGCGATATGCAGCTTCCCGCCGCCGACCGGGCCGGGATTTTCAACATGGGCGGCGCGGCTGTTGCCAATTACGTGTCGATCCTGGAGCGGGTTGGTTGATATTGCTGCAGCGCAACGGATAACGTATCGGCAATTTTTTTCAAAAAAACCCTTGAACGTTTCGCTCAGTGTTCTATTTCCGAGTGGTCAGGTGCGGCATTTGCCGCGTGCAACGCCCTCCTGGCAGCTTTGCCTTCCTCAACCTAGACTTGGCCGCCCCCACAAGGGGCGGCCGTTTTTTTGCGTGCTTGGCTTTGCCACGCGCATGGCGCAGAACACGCGCTTATTGAGGTTCTCCATCCCGTGCTCCCTGTTGTTGCCATTCTTGGCCGGCCGAATGTCGGCAAATCCACCCTGTTCAACCGCCTTGCCCGGCGGCGCATCGCCATTGTCGATGATCGGCCGGGGGTGACGCGTGACCGCCGCGAGGTCGAGGCCGAGATCGGCGGCCGGGCCGTGCGGCTGATGGACACGGCGGGGCTGGAGGAGGCGCCGGCGGAGAGCATCGCCGGGCGGATGCGGGTGAGCTCCGAAACCGCGCTGGGGATGGCTGACCTTGTACTCTTCGTGGTTGATGCGCGCTCGGGTATCACGGGCACCGATCGCGCCTTCGCCAACCAGCTGCGCCGCACCGCGGTGCCGGTGCTGGTGATCGCCAACAAGGCGGAGGGGCGCGATGGCGGGACCGGTGCGCTGGAGGCCTATGAGTTGGGCCTGGGCGACCCCATCGCCGTTTCGGCCGAGCATGGCGAAGGGTTTGGTGAGCTGCATGACGCGGTGCGCGACCATCTGCCCGAAGTCGACCCTGAGGCCGAGGACAAGGAAAGGCCGCTTCGGCTGGCCATATTAGGGCGACCAAATGCCGGAAAATCAACGCTCTTAAATGCGTTGTTGGGTGAAGATCGCATGATCGTTGGGCCCGAGCCGGGCCTGACGCGTGATGCCATTGCCAGCGAATGGAATGATGGCGAGGGCTTGGTGCGCCTGGTGGACACCGCGGGGCTGCGCCGCAAGGCGCGCATCGAGGACAAGCTGGAGGCGATGAGCGCGCAATCCTCCATCTCCGCGCTGAAGGAATGTGAGGTGGTTGTGCTGGTGCTCGATGCCGTGCTGGGCATGGAGGAGCAGGATCTGCGCATCGCCCGCCTGGCCGAGCGTGAGGGCCGCGCGCTGGTGATTGCGCTGAACAAATGGGATGCGGTGGCGGACCGGGTGGCGACCCGGAAGAAGCTCGATGACGTGCTGATGGCAAGCTTTGCCCAGATGAAGGGCATTGCCATCGTCACCATGAGTGCGGCGACCGGCCGCGGCGTGGACCGGTTGATGCCGACCGTGCGCGGCGTGCTGGAGCTGTGGAACAAGCGCGTGCCGACTGGGGCGCTGAATCGTTGGTTCGAGGAGGCCCTGGAACGCCACCAGCCGCCGCTGGTGCAGGGCAAGCGTTTGAAATTGCGCTATGCCACCATGCCGAAAGCACGCCCACCGACGATGGTGGTGTTCGGGACGCGGGCGGAACTGCTGCCGGTGGAGTATCAGCGGTATCTCGTGAATTCGTTCCGGGAAGCGTTTCAAATGCCGGGGGTGCCGATCCGGTTGCAGATGCGGGGGACAGAGAACCCCTATGCTGACCAGGAGTAGGAATCTGGTTTTTTCCGTGGGGCGGTATTAACCTCTGCTCCAAATTATTAGGCCCAAGTCATGCCGATTAATGAAATTGTTGGGTCTGCACAGGCGGATGCGCTGAGCGGCACTTCGGGCGACGACCTGATTTCGGGCCTGGGCGGGAATGACGTGCTCAGTGGCCTGGCGGGGAATGACACGCTGGATGGTGGCGATGGCAATGACACCCTGGATGGCGGCGATGGCAATGACATCCTCACCGGGCGCGATGGCGCGGATAGCTTGCTCGGCGGCACGGGACGCGATCTGCTCGATGGCGGCGAGGGCAACGACACGCTGATCGGCGGCGCGGGCAATGACACGCTGAGCGGCGGAGGCGGCGACGATTTACTTACCGGCGGCGCAGGGCCGACGGAATATCTGGGCACCGGCGCTGCGGGCGCCGATCTGGTCGATGGCGGCGACGGCAACGACACCCTCAGCGGCGAAGGCACGTTGCTCGGCGGCGCGGGCGACGACCTGTTCCGCCTGGTCGCGCCCTCGGGGTATTTCGGCACGACACTGGTCGATGGCGGCGCTGGTCTGGATCGGGTCGAGACGACCACCCTGGTCGGTTTCCAGTTCGTCAATGTCGAGCGGCTGGTGGTCAGGCCAGGCGTCAGCATCGCCGTCTCGCCGAGCCAGCCTTTGCCGATCACCACCCTGGTGGGAAGTGATGGTGGCCAGGCGCTGTTCACCGGCGGCGACGATTTCTCCGGCGTGGCGCTGGTGGGACTGAGCGGCGTCACCGTCACAGGGGCAAGAAGCGTGACGGGGTCGGTCGGCAATGATGTCTTGCGCGGCGAAATCGGCGGTCAGCTGCGCGGTGGGGGCGGCGACGATATCCTCTACGCCAGCGCGCAGACGGTCGGCAACTATTACTATGTGCCGCCGACGGCGGGGCTGCTGGCTGTCTTAGGTGGCGACGGGAACGACACCATCTACGCCGATGCGGCGTGGTACCCACCTCATGCCAGCCCCTACAGGGACTATTCCTTCGTGCCTAACAGCATCGATGGCGGTGCCGGCGAGGACCGGCTGGTAATCAGGACCGCCGAGGCGGGCGCCGACCTGGCGCAAACCACGCTGACCGGCATCGAGATTCTGCAACCCTATTTCACGGTCGTGCTGACGGCTGCGGAGCTGGCCTCGATCCGCGAACTCGACCTGCGGCCGTTCGACGGCAGCGTCACCATCCCTACAAGTGTCTACTACAACCCATTGGGTCCTCTGCCCGCACCCGTGGGCACCTTGCCCGATATCCAGGGCGCCGGCTCCGGCGTGTTCGATTTCTCGACCAAAATCCTCAGCCACGCGACCACCATCAATTTCCGCGGTGGCGCCGGCAATGAAATGGTCATCGGCACCGGTGACAACGATACGCTCTCTGGCGGTGCCGGTGATGACGCGCTCTTCGGCGGCCTTGGCAATGACACCCTCCTCGGCGGCGAAGGCAACGACTTCCTCAACGCCGGTGCCGGCCTGAACGCCATCTCCGGCGGCCAGGGCTTCGACACCCTCTACATCGACGGTGGCCGCCGCGCCGCCACCATTTCCACCTCTCTCGAATTCACCACCATCGACAACGGCGCCCGCATCCCCTCCCTCGCCGGCACCGCCAGCAACGTCGTCCAGACCACCAGCTTCACCGGCATAGAAAAATTCGCCTTCGCAGAGGGCAACCTCATCTTCGACACTGGCTCGCTCGCCTTCGCCACCGCCCGCCTCTACCTCGCAGCCCTCGGCCGTGCGCCCGACCCGCTGGGGCTTGCCGACAATGTCTCTCTCATCGGCACCACGATCTCATTCAGCCAGCTCGCCGAATCCTTCGCAGGCTCTCCGGAGTTCCAGGCCCGTTACCCCGCCGTGGACAATGCCGGCTTTGTCACGCTGATGTACCAGAACACCCTTGGCCGCGCGCCCGACACTGCGGGCTTCAGCTTCTGGACCAATATCCTGGACCAGGGCCTGGGCACCCGCGGCGCCGTCCTGCAAGGCTTCGCCAATTCCGCCGAATTCATTGCCCGCGCCCAGACCTTGCTGCCCAACGGCGTCTACCTCCCCGACACCGACGCCTCTGCCGTGGCGCGCGTCTATCAGGCCACCCTCGGCCGCCACCCCGAGGAGGCGGGCCTCGCCTATTGGCGCGCCCAGGTTGAGGCCGGGTTCTCGCTGCGCGATCTGGTGCCGCTCTTCCTCAGCAGCCCCGAATCCCAGGCGCGCTATGGCGTGCAGGATGATGCGGGCTTCCTCACCACGCTCTACCAGAACGTGCTGGAACGCGCGCCGGATGCCGGTGGCTACGCCTATTGGGGCCAAAACCTCGCCGCCGGCATGGCCAGGGCGGATGTGGTGATGCTGTTCAGTCAAAGCCCGGAGTTTGTGGCGAAGACGGCACCCTGGATCGCCGATGGGATTGTCTTCGCTGCCTAATCCGCCCGCAACCCACCGCGCCTGACCACGCCCTCCCAGCGCATGGCGTCCTCGGCCATGCGCCGACCCAGCGCCTCCGGCCCCGCCTCGCTGGGTGAAATGCCCAACCAGTTCAACCGCAGGCGCAGTTCCGGCAGCCGCAGCGCCTCCACTGCGGCGGCGTAGAGCCGCGCCACGACAGGCCCCGGCGTGCCGCGCGGCGCCACCAGGCCATGCCAGCCCATCACCTCGGCGTCGGCCATGCCAAATTCGGTGACGCTCGGCACCCTCGGCAGCGTCGCCACCCGCCCGGGCGTGGAGACGGCCAGGCCCCGCAGCAAGCCGGCCTGCATCTGCTCGGCCACCGCGCCGATATTGCCGATCATCGCATGGATTGAGCCGGCGATGAGATCATTCACCGCCGGGGCGCCGCCGCGATAGGGCACATGGGTCCAGCGTCGGCCGGTCAGTTCCTGCAGCAACGCCTGCAGCATATGCGCCAGGCTGCCATTGCCACCGGTTCCGAGCGCCAGCGGCTCGCGCGCCGCGCGATCGAGAAAGGCAGCGAGATCAGCGCTTGGGCTGTCCCCCCGCACGACCAGGATCTGCGGCACCGATGTGGCCTGGGCGATGGGTGCGAAATCCGCGATGGGGTCAAAGCCAAGCAGGGGAAAGAGGGCCTTGTTGATGGAGAGATTGTCTGAGCCCGCGCCCAGCATGTAGCCATCCGGGCGCGCCCGGGCGACGATTTCAAAGCCGATATTGCCGGCAGCACCTGGCCGGTTCTCCATGATGATGGGCTGGCCAAGCGGTCCTGCCATGAAGCGCGCGAGCAGCCGGGCCACGCTGTCCTGGCTGCCGCCCGCTGCCACGGGCACGATCAGGCGCAGCGCGCGCTGCGGGAATTCTGCCTGACCCATGGCGGATGGCGCGGCCAGGGCTGACAGGAGATGACGGCGGCCCAGCGAAGTGCCCCGGTGCGGCACGACCATCTTGGCCGGCCTGCGCAAGGGCGTCAGTCCGGCCGTAGCCCGGCGCGGCGCACCACCACGCCCCAGCGCTGCGCATCGGCCTGCATGCGCTCGCCCAGCGCATCGGGCGGGGCATCGGTGCCCTCGATGCCCAGTGCCGCCAGCCGCTCACGCATTTCTGGCACCGCCAGCGCCTGCACCACGGCGGTATGCAGCCGTGCCACCACCTCCGGCGCGGTGCCGCGGGGTGCGACCAGGCCGTGCCAACCCACCGCCTCGGCCTGTGCCATGCCGGATTCCCCAAAGGTCCGCACCTCGGGCAATGCCTGGGTGCGCTGGGGGGATGAGACGACGATGCCGCGCAGGCGGCCCGCGCGGACATGCTCGGTGATCGCGCCGATATTGATCATGACGCCCTGCAGGGCACCGCCCATCAGGTCATTGATCGCCAGCGCGCCACCGCGATAGGGCACATGGGTCCATTCCACCTCCGCCATGTCCTGCATGACCTGCTGCAGCAGATGCGACAGGCTGCCATTGCCGGGCGTGCCGACGGCAAGCGGCGCACGCTTCGCCAACTCGTTGAAGCCCGCGAGGTCGGTGGCCGGGCTGTCCGCGCGGACCACCAGGATCTGCGGCACCCGTGTCGCCTGCGCGACCGGTGCGAAATCGCTCACAGGGTCGAAACTGAGGCGCGAAAACAGCGCCTTGTTGATCGACAGGCTGTCGGAACCGGCGGCCAGGGTCAGCCCATCGGGCCGGGCGCGAGCGACGATCTCATAGCCGATATTGCTGCCGGCGCCGGGGTGGTTCTCCACCACCACGCTCTGGCCCAGGGGCGCTGCCATATGCCGGGCGAAGAGCCGGGCCACGATATCCTGGCTTCCGCCTGGGGCTACGGGTACAATCAGCCGCACCGGCCGGTCCGGCAGCCCGGGCTGGGCGGCGGCAATGCCGGGCATGGCGAGCGAGACGGGGAGGAGATGAAAAAGGCTACGACGCTTCATACGCTGTAAATAAGTCTAATGCCCGTCTTGTCAACGTGAAATACATTTGGCACGCTCGCCACGTCGCACAACGCAGCACGGCTTCCCAGGAGAACCACGCCAATGTCGCTCCAACTCGGACAAATCGTCCCTGATTTCGAGGCCCAGACCACCATCGGGCTGATCCACTTCCACCAATGGCTCGGCTCTTCCTGGGGTGTGCTGTTCAGCCACCCCAAGGACTACACGCCGGTCTGCACCACCGAACTGGGCGAGGCCGCCCGCCTCAAACCCGAATTCGACCGCCGCGACGTGAAAGTCATTGGCCTCTCGGTCGATACCCTCGAACGCCACAGCGGCTGGGAAGCCGATATCGAGGAAACCCAGGGCCAGGCAGTGAACTTCCCGATGATCGCCGATACCGACCGTAAAGTCTCGGAACTCTACGGCATGATCCACCCGTTGGCCGACCCCTCGGTCACCGTCCGCACCGTCTACGTCATCGACCCCAACAAGAAACTGCGCATGTCGCTGACCTATCCACCCAGCACCGGCCGCAATTTTCATGAAATCCTTCGGGTGATCGACAGCCTTCAACTCACCGACCGGCAGAAAGTCGCAACCCCGGTGAACTGGCAACCCGGCGAGCGCGCCATCATTCTGCCCAGCCTCTCGGACGAAGACGCCAAAACCCGCTTCCCCCAAGGCTGGGACGCGAAAAAGCCCTACCTGCGCTACGTCACTGTCAGCGAGTGATCGGCAACCTGGGCTGAAGCGGTCGGGCGGGTGGCGGAAGCTGCGCCGAGGTTGGCTTTGCCCTCCCCGGACCCCACCCACCAGGGGCGAGCCGCCCCTGGACCGTCGTGGAATAAAGCTTGGGTGGAGGAGGGGGGTGGTTGGCGCCTTGCCTGCGGCTCGCGTTGCCCGGCCCCCTCCCACACCCGAGCTTTCTCAAGGGTTCCAGGGGCCTTTCGGCCCTTGGCGGGTTCAGCGCCACCCACCCCGCCTCTTCAGATCACGAAGCTGATCACATCGCTCGGTGCGCTGGCGAGGCCGGCGCCGGCGGCGCGGCGGGCGAGGGTATCTAGACTGATGGTGTCGAGATGTTTGAGGGTCATCTCGTTGATGTCGTTCCAGAAGGGTTGAACCACGAGGGTGAAGAGCGGGTTGCTTTCGCCTTCGGCCGGCGGTGTGGGTTCGAGGGTGATGGCCCGGATGATTTCGCCCAATGTGATGCCGCGGCGGGGGCGGGCCAGTTTGTAGCCGCCGGTCGGACCGCGTGTGCTGTTGAGCACGCCCTGGCGCGAGAGTGGTTGCAGGATGGGTTCCAGGCCGCGGCGGGCCAGGCCCAGGCGTTCGGCGATATCGGCGGCGCTCACGGTGCCGCGGCCGGCATGCAGGGCGACGTCCAGCACCACCGCGAGCGCCAGGGCTGGTCGGGCTTGCAGCAGCATATGGTTGGGCTCCCTGTGAAACGTCGTGCGGGCATCCCATAATACACGTCGTTGATTCGTGATACTGGAAACGCCTGATGACGAATGCTGCCATCTCCCGGGGTTTGCTGGGTTCCATTGGCCGGACGCCACTGATCCGGCTGGAACGCGCAAGTGCGGCAACGGGGTGTGAGATCCTGGGCAAGGCGGAATTCATGAACCCCGGCGGCTCCGTGAAGGATCGTGCCGGCCTCGCCATCATCGAGGCGGCGATGGCTGATGGCAGCCTCAAGCCCGGTGGCACCATCGTCGAGGGCACGGCGGGCAATACCGGCATCGGCATCACGCTGGTGGCCAACGCGCTGGGTCTGCGTTCGGTAATCGTCATGCCTGAGACCCAGAGCCAGGAGAAAATCGATTTTCTCCGCATGATCGGCGCTGATCTGCGCCTGGTGCCGGCCAAGCCCTACAAGGACCCTGGGAACTACGTGCATGCCTCGCGCCGCCTGGCGGAAGAGACCGGCGCGGTCTGGGCCAATCAGTTCGACAATCTCGCCAATCGCGAGGGCCACCGGCTGACCACGGGCGAGGAGATCTGGGAGCAGACCGAAGGCGCGGTCGATGCCTTCACCTGCGCCTGTGGCTCCGGCGGCACGCTGGCCGGCGTGGGTATGGCACTGAAGGCGCACAAGCCCGGCGTGCGGATCACCCTGGCCGACCCGATGGGCAGTTGTCTCTACAACTGGGTCACCCATGGCACGCTGGAATTGTCCGGCAGTTCGATCACGGAGGGCATCGGCCAGGGCCGCGTGCCCGGCAATCTCGCGGGTGCTCCGATCGATGACGCGGTGCAGATCACCGATGAACTGGCACTCGAGCAGGTCTTCGACCTCACCATCCATGAGGGCATTTCGGTCGGCGGCAGTGCCGGGCTGAATGTCGCGGCCGCCATCGCGGTCGCGCGTCGTCTCGGGCCGGGGCATGTGGTGGCCACCATCCTGTGCGATGGTGGCGCCCGTTATCAGTCGAAACTCTTCAACCCCGAATTCCTGCGGGGGAAAGGGCTGCCCACACCACCATGGATGTCATGACCGCCAATGCCGGCCCGCATTTCCGCGGCCGGATCCATGCTTCGGTGCTGGAGACCATCGGCGCCACGCCGCTCGTCCGTCTGCCGCGCATCGCGGCCGAGGACGGGCTGGTGGCTGATCTCTGCCTGAAGCTCGAATTCTTCAATCCCATGGCCTCGGTGAAGGACCGCATCGCACTCGCCATGGTGCGGGCGGCCGAGGCGGAGGGGCTGATCAGGCCCGGCGTCTCCGTGCTCGTTGAGCCGACATCGGGCAATACCGGCATCGGGCTCGCCTTCGTCGCGGCTGCGCTGGGCTATCGGCTGATCGTGACCATGCCCGAGGGCGCCTCGATCGAACGGCGGCGGATGATGCGGCTGCTGGGGGCCGAACTGGTCCTCACGCCAAGCAACCGTGGCATGGCGGGCGCCATCGCACGCAGCCAGGAGATTGCCGCCGAGACCCCGCATGCCTGGTTGCCGCAGCAATTCGACAATCCTGCCAATCCCGATATCCACGCCCACACCACCGCCGAGGAGATCTGGGCGGATTGCGAGGGTGAGGTGGACGTCATCCTGGGCGGGCTGGGCACTGGCGGCACCATGACGGGCATCGCCCGCGCCCTGAAGCCGCGCCGCCCGGGGCTGCGGGTGATCGGCATCGAGCCTTCGGAATCCGCCATCCTGCACGGCGATGATCCTGGCCCGCACGGCATCCAGGGCATCGGCCCCGGCTTTCGCCCGGCGGTGCTGGAGGTTGAACTGCTCGATGGCGTGGAACTGGCCAATGAGCGCGATGCCATCGCCACCGCCCGGCGCGCCGCCCGAATGGAGGGGTTGGCGCTGGGGATTTCCTCGGGTGCGGCGCTGAGCGTGGCGTTGCGGCTCGCCGCGCTGCCCGCCCATGCCGGCAAGCGCATCGTCTGCATCGCGCCCAGCTTTGCCGAACGCTACATGTCCACGGCACTTTTCGCGGGGTTGGACTGATGGAAATTCTCGAACTCGGCCGCACCATCCGCGCCAAGGACCCGGCCCGCCCGAGCTGGGCGGAGGTGCTGACCTGCTATCCGGGAATCTGGGCCGTGCTGTTCCACCGCGTGGCGCATGCGCTGCATGGCGCGGGCTGGCCGGCGCTGGGGCGCTTCGTGTCTCAGGCCAGCCGGTTTCTCACTGGCATCGAGATCCATCCCGGTGCCAAGATCGGCAGGCGGTTGTTCATTGACCATGGCATGGGCGTGGTGGTGGGTGGCACCGCGACAATTGGCGATGACGTCACCATCTACCAATGCGTCACGCTGGGCGGGCTCTCGCTCAAGCCCGGCAAACGCCACCCCGATCTGCTGGATGGCGCCATCATCGGCGCCGGCGCGCAGGTGCTGGGGCCGATCACGGTGGGGCGTGGGGCGCGGGTCGGCGCCAATTCCGTGGTGGTGGATGATGTCTGTGACGGCCACACGGTGGTGGGCATTCCCGCCCGAAGCCCCAAGGGCTGCGACGAGGAGGCGACTGTGGGCTACGGCATGCCGGTGCGCGCGGGCGCCGACCCGCTGGGCGAGGAGGTGGCTGCGCTGCGGGCTGAGGTCGCGGCGCTGAAGGCGCTGGTGCAGCGCCATTCGCTGGATCGGGCGGGGTAGCGCTTTCCGACCCGTGCCCGTTCAGCGCGGCGCGCCGGGGGGCAGGATATCCACCACATCGCTGCCCTCGGGCTGGCGGCCCATGGGGCGGAGGTCGATGCGGGTGGGTTCGAGGCCACCGCCCACCAGGGCGGCCTTCATCGACAATGCGCGCTCGAGCGATAGCCGGCGGGCGAAGGAGGGTTCCAACGCCGGCGCCGGGGCCTGGGCGATCACAGTCACCCGGCCGGTGGTGCCGGCGAGGCGGCGGGCGATCGCGGCCAGGGTTGGGCGGAAGCCCGGCGGAATTTCGCTGGCATCAGGGGTGAGCAGGACACGCCAGCCGCCATTGACCAAATTCTGCATGCCGGCGGGCAGGGGAATGGGCGGTGGCGGGGGCGGTGGTGCCGGCACAGCGGGGGCAGCCACTGGTGCGGCGGGGCGTGCGGCCGGGGCTGGCGCCGTTGCCGTGGTCGGCGCCGGTGTGGTCTGTGGTGCAGGGCTTGCCCGCCGAGGCCTGGGCCGGGCAGGGGCTTCGCGCTGTTGTCCCAGCGCCGGGCCCGCGCATGCCGTGATGATCCAGGCCAAGGCAAGGCGCCGGCGCATGCTGGTGACCAGCTTCAATCGCGCCAGGGCGGTGAGGACGGCGGTGTGCCGGGTGGATCGCCGGCGGGCTGGGTCGCGGGCCGGCCGTGGCTGCGGGCGATCTGCGCCCGCCCGGCATCGGCGGCGGCGATGCCCTCGGCCACCACGGCGCGCAGCTTGTCGTGCAGATGGGTATTGCCGGCCACCACCATGCCCTCGGCATAGGCGTCACCGCCCGCCGGGTCGGTGACGAAGCCGCCGGCCTCGCGGACCAGCACGATGCCCGCCGCGATATCCCATTTGTTCAGGCCGAGTTCCCAGAACCCCTCGTATCGCCCGGCCGCCACCCAGGCGAGGTCAAGCGCCGCCGCGCCGAAGCGCCGCACACCCGCCACCTGCGGCATGATGCGCGTGAGGATGCCGACGAATTCCGGTTTGCGCGGGATCGTGCCGAAGGGAATGCCGGTGGCGAAGACGGCCGAATGCATGTCGCGCCGCGCCGAAACCCGCAGACGCTTGTCGTTGAGGAAGGCGCCAGCGCCCTTCTCGGCCCAGAACAGCTCGTCTGATGCGGGGTTGTAGACCACGCCAGCCACGATCTCGCTCTCGGTGTCGGAAATGCGCTTCTCGATGCCAACCGAAATCGCCCAATGCGGGATTCCGTGGAGGAAATTCGTGGTGCCATCCAGGGGGTCGACGACCCAGCGCCACTCCCAGTCAGCCTCACCCGAAACCCCGCTTTCTTCCATCAGGAAGGCGAAAGAGGGTCGGGCGTGGGACAGTTCCTCCTTCAGTGTCTGCTCGGCGCGCAGATCAGCTTGAGAGACGAAATCGCCTGGGCCCTTGACCGAGACTTGCAACTGCTCGACCTCGCCGAAATCGCGCAGCAGCCGGCGGCCCGCCTTTCGCACGGCGGAGACCACGACATTGAGCTGCGGCGAGAGCCGGGCGGCGCCACCCACGCCGCGGGTCGGCGCGCGGGTTGGTGCCTCAACCGGCGTGCCGCGGGGCCCGCGTGGCTTGCGGGGAGGGCGTGGTTCCTCAACCGGCGCGCGTACTGGTGGAGGATTGACCAGGCTGAGCTTGCCCGGGCTGGCCTTGGCGACGGGGTCCTCGGGCGCGTCCTCGGGCGGGTTGTCACTCACCCCTTCGCACGCTCCAGGTAGGATGCGTCCTCGGTGCGCACGACGATACGCTCGCCGGCGGTGATGAAGGGAGGCACCATGGTCTTCACACCATTGCTCAGAACGGCGGGCTTGTAGGAAGAGCTCGCGGTCTGCCCCTTCACCACAGGATCGGCCTCGATGATCTCGAGCGTCACCGTTTCGGGCAGGTCCATGGAGACCGGGTCACCCTCGATGAGACGGACATTGACGACCATGTTCTCGACCAGGAAGGGCAGGCGGTCGCCCAGGATTTCCTTCGGCACCGTGGTCTGCTCGAAGGTTTCGGGGTCCATCAGGACAAGGTTCTCACCCTCGGCATAGGAGAAGGCGAATTCCTTGTCCTCGGTCTGCAGCCGCTCGACGGTGTCGGCGGTGCGCCAGCGCTGGTCCTTCTTGGAACCGGTCTTGATGTTGCGCATGTCGACCTGGATGATCGCATTGCCCTTGCCCGGGATCATGATGTTCTGCCGGAGGATCGTCCAACGCTGGCCTTCGAATTCGATGACCATGCCGGCGCGCATCTGATTGGCCTGCATCTTCGCCATGGGCGGTGTACCTGTCGTGTCTTCTGGTGGTTCAGGATAGGCGGCCGGGCCTGATGCCGCGACCAGGGGCGTGCCTACACGCCGGGCCGTATCAGAGCAAGGCGGGGGGGCTGTCGGCTGCCCCCACTCCAGCCGCGGGCCTGCGGCTCAGCCTCGCCCCGCGGTCCCCTGCACCGGCCGGCCATCGACGAGCGGCGGCTCATTCGACCAGTTAAAACCGCGGCTGGCGCGGGCAAAACCGTTCTCGAACAGCGGGCGCATGTAGTCCGGATCGAAGGGCTTGTCGTAGATCACTTCGAAATCGCGGCCGATATAGGCAAGGTTGAACACCATCCGGTCGCGTTGCGCCTGGTTCCAGATCCGCACCACGTCGTTGAAGCCGCTGGCGGCCAGCATGGTGGCGATGGCGCGGCCGGTGATGCCCAGCGTGCGGCGCTCCACCAGCGCCCAGTCGGGGTCAAGCCTGGCGTTGCGGATGAGATAGACATGGCCCGCGCGCACCGGCCTGCCGCGCGCGATCAAGGCGCGGCGCTCCTCGGTCAGCGCCGGCGGGTAGAGGAAGGCCTGGTTGATGGCGCCGCCATCGACATGCATTTCCTGCCGGGCCTCGCCATCCACCCAGACGTCGAACATCACCGGCGGAAAGGCGCCGGGGATGGCGGCCGAGGCGAGCAGGACGCGCCGGACGAGTTCCAGCGCGCCGGGATGGCCGCTGGCGGCGATGGCGCCAATATTCCAGATCACCGGCAATTGGGCGTCGAGGTCGGTGGTGCCGACCAGCAGCAGCCGCCCCTCGCGGTAGCCACGGGCGATTTCGGCCAGCATCGCCTCGTCGAGATGGCGCGAGACGGTGCGAAGCAACGGCGTGGTGTCGGCCAGCGCGTCATCGGTCAGGGCCGCAATGAAGTAGCGGCTGACGGCGACGTCGGCGAGCGTGATCTCGGTGTAGACGCTGCGCAGCGCGGGATCCTTCGAGGCGCCGACGAAGGCGAAGGGCGCTGTCAGCGCGCCGGTGGAAACCCCGGTCACCAGGTCGAATTCCGGGCGGTCGCCGCGCGCGGACCAGCCGCAGAGCAGGCCAGCGCCGAAGGCGCCGTTCTCGCCGCCACCCGAGATCGCCAGCAGGCTGAAGGGTGGCATGCGGCCGCCGAGATGGACTGCACGGCGGGCGATGGCGGCCGAGGCCTCGGCATTGAAGCCGGCAATGCCGTGCTCCACCCGGAAGCGTTCATTGGCGACGCCCAGCACAATGGCCTGGCCGCCCTGGCCGCGCGGCACCGCGGGCAGCCGCACCGGGCTGGCGCAGCCGGCGACGGACATGGCCGCGGCCGCGGCCAGGGCACGCCGGCCGGTGGGGTTGGCGCCGGCAAGCCAGCGCGGAAGACGGGATTGGGGAAGTCCTGACATGGCGAGTCTCCTCTGCGCCGCAAACGCTAACGCATGTTCGGGCGAGGGGGAATCGCACAGACGTTGAAACGCACAGTTACCCCCGCCGCGCCCTGGCCGCGCGCCGCACCCGAGCGGTCGTCGTCCCCCGCTGCTTAACCGCGTGGCAACCCTGGCTACGGCATGAAGCTGCCTTCGTCACAGAAGGTGGGATGATGCGTCTGGTGCGCTTCGTGGGCAACCTGCCCGAGTTCATGGTGGAGAACACGGCCCCCGGAAAATGGGCAGGGTCGCTGCAGCTTGACGGCGATCCTTCCCAGATCGCACTGGTCGATCTCTATGGCGACGCCGATCTCTTCATCGGCGCAAATTTCGACCCGGCAACCGGTACCGTGCTGCTCTCCAACGTCGCGACGCTGGACCATGAGGGCTTCGTGCGTGATGGCAAGCCGGCGGCCCTGACGGTGCTGCTGCGCGTATTCTTCAAGGACGGGACGGTGGGCTACAGTGAGGCCAGCTGGACCTTCAACATCGCCAATGTCGATGACACGCCGCCCACGGCCCTCAGCTTTGCCAGTGGCGGCGCGGTCGTGCCCGGGGCGATCGGCGCCACCATCGGCCGCCTTGCGGTGACCGACCCCGACAGCACAGGCCCCTTCACCTATGCCATCGGCGAGGCCGATGGATGGATGTACGAGGTGGTGGACAACACGCTGAAGCTGCGCGACGGCATGACGGTCGCGATCAGCGATGGCCCCTATCGGGCGATCAATGTCGAGGTCTCGGACGGGCTGCAATCCGCGGCGTTTCGGCTCGCCATCCGGGTGGAATCCCCAGCGCCCGAGCAGGCGGTGCTGGATGTGCTCGACCCCTGGGAGAAGAAGGCGGGCTTCTCCTACAAGAGCGCCGGGGTGGTCTGGGCCGAGCGTGGCGCCTGGGAGGTCGACCGGCTGGAGCACTATGGCAGCGAGTTGACCAACATCATCATGAAGGATGGCAGCCAGGTCTGGCTGCCGAAGTTGGACCGGGTGGAATTCCTCAACGGCGCCATCGACATGCGCCTCGAGGGCGGGGCGGCGGTGGCCAATACCGTGTTCCAGACCATTCTGGGCCGGAACACGGGCCCCGATGGGCTGTGGCAGCTGAACGATGCGCTCGATGCGAAGAGCTTTTCCCGAGAGCAGATGGCCACACTCCTGTTGAGCAGCGAAGAGTACGGGCTGCGCTACGGGAACCCTGAGGTTGCCCCGTTTCAGTGGACGGTTTTTGGGCTTGCGGGCTACGTCTCTGCCAGTGTCACCTCCCGTTCCGCTTCGTATGCCATGGGGGATCGATATCCCAGTCCCGAATGCAGGCGCACTGG
>JAESFS010000117.1_pt1 | contig 22388 bp, 13 predicted proteins | sample 9269441 | NCBI WGS metagenome assembly JAESFS01 (sample SAMN14502548, study PRJNA617105) | algae metagenome | isolation source: Scytolyngbya sp. HA4215-MV1 and co-occurring heterotrophs from sample from... | place: USA: Laie Falls, Oahu, Hawaii | collected 2010-08-22
CCCCAAGCCATTCCGATGGTTCAAGTCGGCTGACGATATCCTGGCCAGCATCGAGCGCTTCTGTACCTTCAATACGCCAAGGGATGGTTTAGCGTGATGAAGCGAACTTCTGGTTCAGGACACTAGCATCATCCCCAGGCCACCCATGCAGAGGTGCCAGGAGAGACGCCATGCCCATCGCCCGCCGCGCGCTGCCGGCGCTTGCTGTCGCGGCCCTGCCCGCATCTGTTGCCCCCGCCGGCGCGCAATCCTGGCCGACGCGCCCGGTCCGCCTCATCGTCACCTTCCCGCCTGGCGGGCCAGCCGACATCATCGCCCGCCTGCTGGCCGAGCGGCTGGGCGAGTATTGGGGCCAGCCCGTCATCATCGAAAATCGTGGCGGTGCGGGCGGCAATATCGGCGCGGAGGTGGCGGCGCGGGCAGCGCCTGACGGCCATACGCTGGTTATCGTCGCCTCGTCGCATGTGCAGGGGGCGGCGCTGTACCGGCGGCTGCCCTTCGACCCCATCGCCGATTTCACGGCCATCACCCAGGTGGCCTATTACGGGTTGGTGGTGGTGCTGCACCCCTCGGTCCCGGCGCAGAATCTGGCCCAGTTCGAGGCACTGCTACGGGCGCGGCCGGGGGAGATCACCATCACCTCGGCCGGTGTCGGCACGCCCACGCATCTCACCGCGGAACTGTTCCGGATTCGCGCCAGGGTGGAGTTCACGCATGTGCCTTTCCAGGGGGCGGCGCCCGCGCATACCGCGCTGCTGGCCGGGCAGGTGCAGGCGATGTTCCACAACCCCGTGCTGGCGGTGCCTGCGGTGCAGGCAGGGCGGCTGCGAGCCATCGCCACCACCGGCGCCGCGCGGGCGCAGGCGTTGCCAGAAGTGCCGACGCTCGCCGAATCCGGCTATCCCGGCTTCGACGCGGGCACCTGGTATGCGGTGTTGGGACCGGCCGGTATTCCCACACCGGTGGTGCAGAAGATCGATGCCGATTTGCGCCGCGCGGTGCAGAATCAGGGGCTGCGCGAACGCTTCGCCGCGCAGGCGCTGGAGACGCGCGATGCCGGGCCCGATGCCTTGGCAACCATCATGCGCGACGATCTGGCGCGCTGGACCGAGGTGATCCAGCGGCTGGGCGTGCGGCAGGATTAAGCGCCTGTCGTCAGGGCCGGCCACTGCGCCGGCCATGTCGCGCAGGATCGATGCCATGCCGTGTCACGGCCGAAAGCATCGGCTATTCGTGATGCGCCACGCCGTCGATCTCGCCGCAGAAATGCAGCAGCGTCTTGGCGCAGGCCACCGGCATCAGCGTCTGGATGGCATGGAAGCGGGTGGGCAGATTGACCACGCGGATGCCGGGGATGCCGGCCCTGATCTGCGCCTCCTCATGCCCCGTTACCACGCCAGCGGTCGGGTATAGACCGAGCGTGGGCACCGCCACCTGGCCGAGATAGCCCGAGACATCGACCTTCGACGCCACGCGGGAGAGCGCGATCAGCACCTCGACCGGGGATTTGCCCATCTCATCGGCGTACCAGCGGACCATGGCGGGGTCGGCATCGGGCGGGAAGCGGGTGGCGCCGTTCACGTAATCCGACCAGCCGCGGCTGCCCATGATGCGCAGCGCCTCCTGCCAGTTCGCGTGGCCGCAGGCGAAGGCCTCCTGCGTCGCTCTCGGAATGGTCACGGGGGCAGCCAGCAGGGTCAGGCTGCGCAACCGCTCGGGGATGGTGGCGCCCATGACGATGCCCAAGATCCCACCCAACGATTCACCGCAGTAATGCACCGGGCCGGCATCGAGATAGTTCATGATCGCCACAAGGTCTTCCAGAAACCCCTCCACGTGGATGTGGCTGTCGGCATCGAAATCGAAGGTGGATTGGCCCAGGCCGCGCAGATCCGGGCAGACCACGCGGTAGAAGCGCGAGAGATAGGGCACCCAGGCATGCCAGAACGCCGCCGAGCGGCCATATCCATGCTGCAGGATCAGCGTGGGTGCCGCGCGCCACGGGTCGGTGTGGTCGTGAATGGTGAGATGCAGGCTCGGTTTTCCCGGCCTTTTCAGCATCGGCATCGCGCTTCCCCTCGGTGTACAGAGGTAGCCTAGCGCCGACCCCGGCATGGGTCAGCCCATTGGATCACCCGTAGCGCTTGCAAATTATTTTAGAGATTACTAAATTAGCATTGTCTTATGAATGTAGCTCTGCCCTCCGAGACCGATGCCATGCTGTCGCAGGCGCGCGAGGCCGCCGCCATGCTGCAATTGCTCGCCAATGAGCGGCGGCTGCTGGTACTTTGCCACCTCGCCGGTGCAGGCGAACTGCCTGTGGGCGCGTTGTCGGGGATGATCGGGTTGTCGCAATCCGCGCTGTCGCAGCACCTCGCCAGACTGCGCGCCGATGGCTTGGTGGCGACGCGGCGCGACGGGCAGAGCGTGTTCTACCGCCTCGCTGACCCCCGCGTGGCCCGGTTGCTGGCGCTGCTGCGCGAACTCTATTGCCCTCCTGAACCGTGAACGGAACCTGACCCATGCAAAGCATCACCCCCCAGCAGGCCGCGGCCCTGATGCGCGGCGGTGCCCTGGCCGTGGATGTTCGCGAGCCCGATGAGCATGCGCGCGAGGCTATCGCGGGGGCCGTGAGCCTGCCGCTCTCCCGGCTCGGCGTCACGCCATGCCCGGCGGCGCCGGACCAGCCCCTGCTGTTTCATTGCAAGAGCGGCGCGCGGACCGAGGGCGCCGCGGCGGCGCTGGCGGACCTCGCAGGTCAGCGCGATGCCTTTGTGCTGGCGGGCGGGCTCGATGCCTGGAAGCAGGCCGGGCTGCCAGTGCGCCTGGACCGCCGCCAGCCCATGCCGCTGATGCGCCAGGTGCAGATCGCCGCCGGCTCGCTGGGGCTGCTCGGCGTCGTCCTGGGCGTGCTGGTCAGCCCGGGTTTCTACGCCCTCTCCGCCTTCGTCGGCGCCGGGCAGATCTTCGCCGGCGTCAGCGGCACTTGCATGATGGCCGACTTGTTGCGGCGCATGCCCTGGAACGCCGTGCCCGCCGCCTAACGCAGTTCCCGCACGCCCTCCGGCCCGATGCCGAAGCGCATGAGATCGGCCCCTACCACCAGCGGCCCGGCATAGGTGGTGCGTGTGCGGCGGACCAGATCCTCCAGCGTGATGGGCGGCACGACGAGGTCGTTCAGCAGCACGAGATGGTAGTAGACCGCGAGCTTCGGCGCGGCGCGGGCAAAGATTTCGCCGGCCTGCTCGGGCGTGGTGTGATGGTTGAGGATGTCCTGCCAGCTCTCTGAGCGCGCCAGCAATTCGGGCCGCGCCGCCGCCACCTGGTGCACCAGCAAATCCACGCCCTGGGCGTGTCGCGCCAGCGCCGCCGAGGGGCGGGTATCGCCCGAGATCACCACTGAATGCCCGGCATGATCGACCCGGAAGCCGAAGGCGGGGTGGATGAGGTCGCCATGATCCACCTCAAAGGCGGTGACGCGCACGCCACCCTGCTCCCACACCACGGCGCCGGTGTCGCGGCCGGCGGTGGCGGTGAATTCGCTGGTATTGAACTCGGCCGCTGCGCGCGGCAGGGCCTGGTCGGCGATGCGGGTCTCGATATCCCAGTCGAAGGCCTGGCGGAGATGCTGGGTCATGCGCGCGGTGCCGGGTGGGCCGAGAACCCTGAGCGGCCCCGGGCGCTGGCCGAAGGGCGAGGTCAGCCAGCCGGTCAGAAACAGGTCGGGCAGGCCCACGACATGGTCGGAATGCAGGTGACTGAGGAACAGCGCATCCACCCGTCCCAGAGGAATCCTCCGCGCCCAGAGCCGCTGGGTGACGCCGCGCCCGGCATCGAAGAGCAGCGTGACACCGCCGGCCTGCACCAGTGTCGCCGGGCCGAAGCGATCCATCACCGGCGGCGGGCTGCCGGTGCCCAGCAGGGTGACAATGATGGGCGCCTCTGGCGCGGGTTGCGCCATGGCAGGGCCGGCGAGCGCCAGAATCAGGGCCAGGATGAGGCGGTGCATGGCTGTGGTTTCCTCCGTTTTGCGGCAGGCTAGCAGGCTGGTTTCAGGGAGTGCCACCCATGCGTATCGCCCGCCGCGCCCTTGCGTTGCTGCCCCTGCCGGCCCTGGCCCAGGCGCGGCCCGTCCGGCTGCTGGTGCCCTTCGGCGCCGGCGGCATCTCCGATGTCGTGGCCCGGATCATAGCCGAACCCGCTGCCCGCGCGCTTGGTCAGCCCATCATCATCGAGAACAGGCCGGGCGCCGGCGGCAATATCGCCGGCGAGGCGCTGGCGCGTGCCGCCCCCGACGGGCTGACGCTGATGCTCGTCACCACCGGCATCTATGCCGCCAATCCGCTGCTCTACCCCCGCATGCCCTTCGACCCCTTGCGCGATTTCGAACCCGTCGCGCTGGCCGCCACCTCGCCGCATGTGCTGGTGACCGCAGCCCCCTTCACGACGCTGGCCGAGATGCTGGCCGCCGCCCGCGCCCGACCGGAGGCGCTGAGCTGGAGCACGGCAGGCGTCGGTTCCTCCCCGCATCAGAGCCTGCTGCTGCTGCAGAGCCTGTCCGCCACGAAATTTCTCGACGTGCATTTCCGCTCGGGAGCCGAGGGCGTGCAGGCGGTGCTCAGCGGCCAGGCGAGCGCGACCGCCGAGGCCGTGGTGGTGCTGGCCGAACAGGTGCGGGCCGGCACGCTGCGGGCACTGTGCGTGGCCGGTACCGCGCGGGTGGCTCAGCTGCCCGCGGTGCCAACCGCCGCGGAGGCGGGTTTGCCCGGCTTCGAGAATGGCGCGACCTCGGGCATCACGGCGCCGCGCGGCGTGGCGCCCGAGGTGCTGGCGAGGCTCACCGCAGCCTTCGCTGTGGCCACGCGCGACCCCGCGGCGCTGCGCCGGCTGGAGGAGCAGGGCAGCCTGCCGCTGCTCGGCGGGCCGGCCGAATTCAACGCGGTGATGGCGCGCGAGACGGCGAAATGGGCGCCGCTGCTGGCCGGGCTGCGGGCCGGCTGAATGAGCGGGGCGTGCTGGCGCTCTCGCGCCCTTTGGTCCATCGTCGGCACCGTGGAAGAGTCCATGGCGGCCCTTCCCCTGACCTGCCGGAATGGGGCGCCGCGCCACCGGCCGCCGCCCCACATCGCGGAAGGGCCGGCGGATTGATGCAGCAGCCAGCAAGCAAGGGGCCACGAATGGCATTCATCGGCAGATCGGTCAGGCGCTTCGAGGATGCGCGGTTTCTCACCGGCCAGGGCCGCTATGTGGCCGATATCGCTGCGCCGGGCGCGCTGCATATGGCGGTGCTGCGCAGCCCGCACGCCCATGCGCGGATCGCCGCCATGGATGCTTCGGCGGCCGGAGCCTTCGTGTTGACCGCGGCCTCGCTCGCTGAGGCCGGGATTGGCCAGCTGCCCTGCACGGCGCAGATCGGCGTCCCCATCGCCAAGGCTGAACGCCCGGTGCTGGCCGGCGGCATGGTCCGCCATGTCGGTGAACCCGTCGCCTTCGTCTTCGCCGAGACCGCCGAGGCGGCGCGTGACGCCGCCGAGCGCATCGTGGTGGAATACGACATCCTGCCGGCCAATGCCGACGCGCTTGCGGCCTTCACGGCGCCCGCCATCCACCAGCAGGCGCCGGAGAACCGTGCCTTCCTCTGGCACAAGGGCGACCTGCCGGCGGTGGAGGCCGGCTTCGCCGCCGCCGCCTTCACCACCCGCCTCGCCATCACCAATCAGCGCGTGACCTGCGCGCCGATCGAGCCGCGCGCCGCCATCGCCCATCCCGACGGCACGCTGGTCTGCAATGGCCAGGCGGTGCACGGCATGCGGCGGCAGATCGCGCAATGCATGGGCCTGGGCGAGGGCGACCTGCACCTCATCACCCCTGATGTCGGCGGCGGCTTCGGAGTGAAGAACGTGCCCTTCCCCGAGCATATCGGCCTGCTGCATGCCGCGCGCATCCTGGGCCGCCCGACGCGCTGGGTGGGCGAACAGTCCGAGGAGTTCTCCGGCTCCGCGCATGGCCGCGGCATGCATAGCCAGGCCGCGATCGCGCTCGATGGCGAGGGGCGGATCCTGGCGTTGCGGGTCGATGGCGTGTCGGAGATGGGCGCCTATCTCTCTCCGCATGGCCCCTCCTGCGCCACCAATGCGGCCGGCACCGCCTATGGCGGTGGCTATGCCATTCCGGCCATCCATGTGCGGATGCAGGGTGCCTATACCAACACCGCCCCGCTCGAGGCCTATCGTGGCGCCGGCAAGCCCGAGGCCAACCACATCATAGAAATGCTTCTGGAGGCCGCGGCGCGCGAGCATGGCTTTGATGCCGGAGCGTTGCGCGCGAAGAACCTGGTCGATGCCCATCCGCACACCACCGCCATGGGCATGACCATCGCCGATGGCCAGTTCCCGGCGAACCTGGCCGCGGCCGAGGCCCTGGCCGACCGCGAGGGCTTTACCGCGCGCCGCGCCGCCAGCGCGGCGGCGGGGAAGCTGCGCGGCCTCGGCCTCGCCTGCTTCATGGAGACTGCGCGCGGCGCATTCGGCGAATGGGCCGCGGTGCGGATGGACGCCGAGGGCCGGGTGGAGCTGGCGCTGGGCAGCCATTCCAATGGTCAGGGGCATGAGACCAGTTTCTGCCAGATCGCCGCCGACCATCTCGGCTTGCCTATGGAGGCATTTTCATACGTCCAGGGCGACACCTCGCGCGTGGCCAAGGGCAATGGCCATGGCGGTGCCCGCAGCCTGCACCAGGGCGGCCGCGCCATGGTCGAGGCGATGGATGCGCTGATTGAGAAGGCCCGGCCACTGGCCGCGAGGCTGCTGCAGGCCGAGAGCGTGGTCTTCGAGGCCGGGCGATTTCTTGCCCCCAGCGGCGCCACGGTCGCGTTGACCGCGCTGGGGCCGCTGGAGGCCGAGGCCGAGCATGACAGCGCGCTCTGCACCTTCCCGCATGGTGCGCAGATCGCCGAGGTCGAGATCGACCCCGAAACCGGCGAGACCAGCCTCACCCGCTACATCGCCTGCGACGATTACGGCACGCTGGTGAACCCCATGCTGACCATCGGCCAGGTCCAGGGCGGGCTCGCGCAGGGCATCGGCCAGGCGCTGATGGAGCGCATCGCTTATGATCCCGAGGGCCAGCTGATCAGCGCAACCTTCATGGACTACACCATGCCGCGCGCGGCGGATCTGCCCGATCTGGAGGTGCATCTGCAGCCCGGCTGCCCGGCCAGCGTCAATCCGCTGGGGGTGAAAGGCGTGGGGCAGGCAGGCGCCATCGCGGCGCCCCAGGTGGTGATGGCCGCCATTCTCGATGCGCTCGCGCCGCGCGGCGTGGCCTGGATCGACATGCCGGCGCAACCCCAGGCTGTGTGGCAGGCACTGGCGCGGGCGGCCTCAAGCTAAAGTGAAGCGGCCTCAGAACGGCTCGGCGCGGTCCTTGCGGAGCAGCAGGCGGAAGGCGGCGGATTGCCGGTCATGGCCGGTCACGGCATCAGCCAGGGCGTCCAACCAGCCGGAAAACCAGGCTTTTCCCCAATCTCCGGTATGGGCCATCGGGTTTTGCAGCACGGAAAAGCCCTCGGTGAAGGCGCGCCGGCCCGCCACATAGGCGTCGTCGGTGACGAAAAGGTCTTCTGGATCGATGTCTTCGGGCATGACGCCCTTCTGCCACGAGGCGGATGGGGCCGTCACGCATCGAAACGCCCGAATGTGATTCTGGCCATGCGCTGCCCCGGCGTGGCATAAAATCGGTGTGACGCCGAACAATCGCCGCCTCGCAATGCTGGTATCGGCCTTCGCCATCGCCGTCGGTGTGGCCGGGGCGATCTGGTATGCGACGGCCATCTGGGTGCAGCGGGAGGAGCGTTCAGCCACCACCATCGCGCTGGCGCGGGCCAATCTGGGCGCCGAGGCGATGGAGCAGCATGTTCTGCGGGTGGTCGACCAGGTCGAGGGCCTGCTTGACCTCATGGCCAGCCGCCAGCGCAGCCAGGAGGCGGGCGACCAGGCCGCGCAGCTCGCGCTCGAGGTCCAGATCGTTGCCCAGCTGCGTCGCCGAGAGGGCGAGTTCAACCAGGTCTCGCTGGCCGGGCTGGACGGCTTCATCCGCTGGAGCGGTTATCCCAGCAACAGCCCGACGCCCATCTATATCGGGGACCGGGAGTATTACCGTGTGCCGCGCGCGGGCCTGCCGGACCTCTTCATCTCCGAGCAATTGCAAAGCCGCTTCAACGCCCGCTGGACCATCGTCTTTTCCCGCGCATTGCGCGACCGCGCGGGCGATATCGTGGGCGTCGCCTTCGTCTCGGTCGACGCGTTCACCCTGTCGCGCCGGATGACCGAGGTGGGGATTGGCGCCAATGGCATCGCCCTGCTGCTGCGGCGCGACGGCACCGTTCTGGCCCATTCGCGTGACGAGCTGGCCGGCCGGGCGCAGCGGGTGCAGCCCGCCCACCCCATCTTCGGCGCCATCCGCCTTTCTCGCGGCGGGCAGCTCGAGGTCGCCAACCCCGAGGATGGCAGGCCGGAGCTGATCGGCTATCGCGCGCTGGGCCGCGCGCCGCTGGTCGTGGTCGTGGCGCTGGATGCGACGCGGGAACTGGCGGCGGTGCATGGCCTGCGCACCGCGGCCTTCCTGGCCGCCAGCGTGATCACCCTGCTGACTGCGGCCGGGCTCATGCTGGGCGTGCTCTTTGCCGAGCGCTGGCGCACCCGGGCGGCGCTGGATGCGGCGCGGGCGGAGCGTGAGGCGGCGCTGGAATCCCTGGCCCAGGGCCAGCGCATGGAGGCGCTGGGACGGCTGGCCGGCGGTGTCGCGCATGACATCAACAATGTCCTGCAGGCCGTCCTCGGTGGCTCGCGCCTCATCGTCAAACGCAGTCAGGACCACGGCGTGCATCGCCTGGCGCAGCTTGTGAGCGAGGCGGCAGAGCGCGGCGGTGCTGTGACCCGCCGGCTGCTGGCCTTCGCCCGGCGCGACAGCCTGGAGGCCGAACCGCTCGCGGTGCAGCCGCTGCTGGAGGGGGTGCGCGAGGTCCTGGTCCATACCCTGGGTGCCGCGGTGCATGTCCGCCTGCGCATCGCGCCCGGCGCGCCCGCGCTGCTGGCGGATCGCGCACAGCTGGAGACTGTGCTGGTCAACCTCGCCATCAACGCGCGCGATGCGATGATGCCGCTGGGCGGCACGCTGGAGATCGGCGCTGTGGCGGACATCATCTCGCCCCGCAGCGCGGCGCGGCTTCGCCCTGGCGCCTATGTGCGGCTCTCCGTCAGCGACACCGGATGCGGTATGGATCCGGAGACGCTTCGGCGCGCGACCGAGCCCTTCTTCACCACCAAGGAGAAGGGCCAGGGCACCGGGCTGGGTCTGGCCATGGCGCAGGGCTTTTGCGAGCAATCCGGCGGCATGCTGGATATTCGCAGCGTGGTGGGCCAGGGCACGCGGGTGACGCTGTGGCTGCCCCAGGCGCCGGCTGCCAGTTCGGTGCTGCAGCCCGTGGGTGCCCGCAGCCAGGCGGCGGAGCGGCGCTGCCATGTGATGCTGGTCGATGACGAGCCGGAGGTGCTGGCGGTGCTGGCCGCGGGGCTGCGGGAGCGCGGCCACAGCGTGGTGGCGGCCGGCGGCGGCCTGGAGGCGCTGGGTGCCATGGCGGCCGACCCCTCGATCGAGCTGCTGGTGACCGACCTGTCGATGCCGGGCATCGATGGCCTGAAGCTGATCGAGGAGGTGCGACGGCTGCGCCCGGGCCTGCCCGCGGTGCTGGTGACCGGCTTCGTTGCCGAGGCGGAGGATGTTCTGGAGCAGGCGGCTGAGGCGGGCCCCATGGCGGTGCTGCGCAAGCCGGTGACGGCCGAGGTGCTGAGTGCGCGCATCAGCGCGTTGGTCGTACCGCAAAAGCTGGCGGTGTGAGAGGTGGCTTGTGCTACAGAAGGCTGCGCGCTTCGGTGTTTCCACCGCGGCGAATGATGCTTTAGGAATGGTCCGCGCCTCGGGGGAGGCGCTGGCTTGTGTGGCCTGCATGGGGGATGTGCATGGCGGAGGATCTACGCCGAAGGGGGTTGCTTCCCTTGGGGCTTGGCATGGCGGCGGTGCTGTCGGGCTGCGGTGGCGGCGGAACCACGCGCGCGCCCTCGGTGGCGGGCGTCGGCGGCTACCAGGGCGGCGGCGGGATATCCTGCGTGCCCTTCGCCCGTGCCCGCACCGGCATCGAGCTGCGCGGCGATGCCTGGGAATGGTGGGATGCCGCCGCCGGCCGCTATCAGCGCGGACGCAGACCCTCGCCGGGGCATGTGCTGGTGTTCGGCCGCACGCGGCGCCTGCCGCAGGGCCATCTCTCGGTGGTGCGCCGCCAGGTCAGCCCGCGCGAGATTCGGGTCGATCACGCCAATTGGGCCGAGGCCGGGGGCCACGGCCGCGGCCGCATCAGCGAGGATCAGCCGGTGCTCGATGTTTCCGGGGCCAATGACTGGACGGCGGTGCGGGTCTGGTATCCGCCGATCCGGGATTACGGCAACACCGTCTTCGCCGCGCATGGCTTCATCTCACCGAGGCTGATTGTAACCTGAAAGTAATCCGCGCCGCGCATCCGGCGCAGGCCACGCTCCGTAATGCAGGCAGCGGGGCCGGTTGGGCCTCGTCCAACCAAACCGGAGCATTCCTCATGACCAAGACCCTCCGCCTGGCGCTGATGGCCTCCGCCGCCATTCTCAGCGCCCAGGCCGCCCAGGCCAACACCATCGTGGCGCTGACCGCTGACAGCCAGCTGATCCGCATCGACAGTGAAACCCGCCGCGCGATGCCGGCCACACGCATCACCGGGGCCGATGGCGCCGTGGTGGGAATCGACCAGCGGCCGCAGGATGGCCGGCTCTACGGCATCACCGCCTCCGGCCAAATCGTCACCATCGACCCCGCCAATGGCCGTGCCACCCAGGTCTCCCGCCTCAATACCAGCTTCCAGCCCGTCGGCCGCGCGGTGTTCGATTTCAACCCCGTGGCCAACCGCGTGCGCGTCATGAGCCTGGACGGGCAGAACCTGCGGGTGAATGTCGAGACCGGCGAGGCGGCGGTTGATGGCCGGCTGAAGAACGCCGCCGGCACGCTGGGCGAGGTGATGCCGCGCATCGTTGCCGGCGCCTACATCAACAGCGTGGCTGGCGCGACCGCCACCATGCTGCTGACCATCGATACCAGCCAGAACGTGCTGAATGTGCAGAACCCGCCCAATGACGGCGTGCAGACCCCGCGCGCCCGCCTCTCGGCCCAGGTTCCGGCCGGTGTCGCGATGGATATCCTCAGCGATGGCACGACCAACACGGGTTACGTCATGGCAGGTGCGACGCTGCACATGCTGGACGTGATGACCGGCGCGCTGACGCCCCGCGGCAATGTGACGCTGCCGCGTGGCGCCGAGGTGATCGACATCGCCGTGATGCGCTGACCCCATGCCCCGGGTGACCGGGGCTCGATGCGCGCCCCCGCGAACACTTGAAGGCCGCCCTGCTGCCCCTCTCCGAAGGGCGGTCCGGCGCGGGGGAGAGCGCCCAAACCGGCGAGGGATGACCCCGCGCCGGTTTCTGCGCCGCCGGCCCTCGCTTCGATCGATGTCGCAGCCCTGCCCATTGCAAGCTCCATACGATCTTTATCAAAGTCGTCGATACTTCTGGATCAGGATACTGGCGTCCTGTTTCCGCAGCTTCTCCGAATTGGAGGGTGCGCTGACAGAAGCGCTGGATGGCGGTGAGGATGTCGCGCTCCAGGACCTGTGTTGAATGGCGGGCGCTGCGTTTGATCTGCCTTTCGGTGATCAAGGCGAAGAAGCGCTCGATCTGGTTGATCCAGGAGGCACAGGTCGGCGTGAAGTCGACATGCCAGTGCGGGCGCTTGGCCGGCCAGTCGCGGACCGCCTTGGCTTCGTGGGTGGCGTAGTTGTCCAGGACCAGATGAACGTCGAGGTCAGCCAGGACATTGGCCTCGTCTTGGTCGAGGCACTCGACGAACTTGCTGGAACGGTTGCTTCGGGTGGCACCGGCCGATCACGGTGCCGCTGGCAACGTCCAGCGCGGCGAACAGCGATCGAAAGCTTGAAGGTCTCGCTCCGGTGCGGCTGCGGCCTGAAGGCCCGCTCGATGCGACGGCGCGTCGCGGCCAGTGCGCGGCACCCTGTGGTATTTTCTCCAGGGTCAAGGGGATGGTTTCGGCGACGTGGTCACCGCCGATCTTTCGCTGCGTCCCCAGGGGCGTGGCTCAGCGCTTCAGCTTCATTCGCACCGCGCGGTCGCGAACCTCAGGTGAGAACCGGTTCGTCGCCTCGCTCGGCATCGCTCCAGCCTCTCAGGATTTGGGACCCCCGACAAACCCGGGGCGCTTCAAGCATGTTGTTGTGCGTAACCCTTTCTAACTCTGAAAATTTCGTTATGTTCACTTTTTCGCGATGTAAGACATGGCGCCCGGCTGGGTTTGGAAATGCCCAGTCAGAAAAAAAGACAGAGAGGAAGGCTGCATCATGTCGTTCGGCGCAACGATCAATCTGTCCAGTCTGAACGGCACCACCGGCTTCCGACTCGAGGGCGTCACGAACGGAGACCAGAGCGGGATTTCCGTCGCCTCAGCCGGGGATATCAATGGTGATGGCTTCGCCGACCTCATCATCGGCGCCAACCTGGCCGACCCGAACGGCAATAATTTTGCCGGCTCCACCTATGTCATCTTCGGCAAGTCGAGCGGCTGGGACTCGACGATCAACCTCTCCAGCCTGAATGGCGCCACCGGATTTCGCCTCGATGGCGTCACAAATTTCGATACGAGCGGCAATTCCGTGTCATCGGCCGGGGATGTGAACGGCGATGGCTATGCCGACCTTATTGTCGGAGCCTTTCAGGCAGACCCGAACGGCAATCTCATCGCCGGCTCCAGCTATGTCGTCTTCGGCAAATCAAGCGGCTGGACCCCGAGCATCAGTCTCGCCAGCCTCAATGGCAGTACCGGCTTTCGGCTGGATGGCGTCACGAACGGCGATAACAGCGGGGTTGCAGTCTCCTCAGCCGGAGACGTGAATGGCGATGGCTATGCCGACCTTATTGTCGGAGCCTATCAGGCAGGCCCGAACGGCAATCTCATCGCCGGCTCCAGCTATGTCGTCTTCGGCAAATCAAGCGGCTGGACCCCGAGCATCAGTCTCGCCAGCCTCAATGGCAGTACCGGCTTTCGGCTGGATGGCGTCACGAACGGCGATAACAGCGGTGGTTCCGTGTCCTCGGCCGGGGATGTGAATGGCGATGGCTTCGCCGACCTTATCGTGGGCGCCGACCAGGCCGACCCGAATGGCGGCGCATCGGGCTCCAGCTATGTTGTCTTCGGCAAATCGGGCGGCTGGGACTCGACGATCAACCTCTCAACCGTGAATGGCGCCACCGGCTTTCGGCTCGATGGTGTCACGGTCGGCGACCGAAGCGGCTATTCCGTGTCCTCGGCTGGCGATGTGAATGGCGATGGCTTCGGCGACATCATCGTGGGCGCCTATCAGGCCGATCCGAGCAGCAAGGTTTCCGCCGGCTCCAGCTATGTCGTCTTCGGCAAATCGGGCAGCTGGACCTCGACCATCGGCCTCTCGTCCCTGAATGGCGCCACCGGCTTTCGCCTCGATGGCGTCACCAGCAATGACTTCAGCGGCTATGCCGTGTCATCGGCCGGGGATGTGAATGGCGATGGCTACGCCGACCTCATTGTCGGTGCCTATGGGGCCGACCCGAATGGCCCCGCTTCCGGCTCCAGCTATATCATCTTCGGCAAATCGAGTGGCTGGAACTCGATCATCAACCTTTCCAACCTGACCGGCGCTTCCGGGTTTCGGCTCGATGGCGTTTCGGCGGGCGACAGCAGCGGCTTTTCCGCAGCCGGGGTCGGGGATGTGGATGGCGATGGCTTCGCCGATATCATCATCGGCGCCTACCTCGCCAACCCGAATGGCAGGACGTCGGCCGGCTCCAGCTATGTCTATTTCAGCCCGGCCACGGGGGGCGCTACCTACCGCGGCACCACCCTGGCCGACATCCTGCGCGGCACGCCCGATCCCGATATGCTGAATGGCTTCGGCCAGAATGACAAGCTCTTCGGCAATGCCGGTGATGACACCATCGATGGTGGCGCGGGCAATGACACCATCGATGGTGGCGCGGGTTTTGACACGCTGAGCTACGCTTCAGCCACCACCAACATCACCCTCAGCCTGGCGCTGGGCACGCCGCAGGTGACAGGTGGCGCCGGCACCGACGTGGTGACCAACTTCGAGAACCTCATCGGCGGTCCGGGCAATGACAGCCTGAGCGGCAACACCGGTGACAACGTCATCGAGGGCGGCGCTGGCAATGATACCATGGATGGTAGCGGGGGCAACGACACACTGAGCTTTGCCTCGGCCACCACGGGCGTCAACTTTGACCTGGCGGTGACCACAGCGCAGGTCACCGGCGGCGCCGGCGCCGATACGGCGAGCAACTTCGAAAACCTCACCGGTGGCGCCGGGAATGACAGCCTGACAGGGAATGTGGGTGACAATGTCATCGAGGGTGGTGCGGGCGATGACACCATGGCTGGGGGCTCTGGCAACGACACGCTGAGCTATGCCTCGGCCCCCGCGGGTGTGACCGTCAGCCTGGCGCTGAATACGGCGCAGAATACTGGTGGTGCCGGAACTGACACGGTCACCGGCTTCGAGAGACTGACCGGCGGTGCCGGCAATGACAGCCTGGCCGGGGATGGTGGCAGCAACGTCATCCAGGGCAGCACCGGTGATGACACCGTCGATGGTGGCGCAGGCAATGACACGCTCGATGGCGGCGCGGGCCTTGATACGCTGAGCTACGCTTCGGCCACCAACAACATCACCATCAGCCTGACGCTGGGGACGCCGCAGGTGACAGGTGGCGCCGGCACCGACGTGGCGACCAATTTTGAGAACGTCATCGGCGGCGCCGGCAATGACAGCCTGACCGGCGACGGCAACGCCAACGTGATCGAGGGCGGTGCGGGCAATGACACGCTCGATGGTGGCGCAGGCAATGATACGCTGAGCTATGCCTCCGGCACCGCTAGCGTGACCGTTAGCCTGGCGCTGATCGGGCCGCAGGTGACCGGGGGTGCGGGCACCGACACGGTAGCAAGCTTCGAGGGCCTGATCGGCGGTGCCGGCAATGACCTGCTAATAGGCAGTACCGGCGCCAACATGATCATCGGCGGCGGCGGCGACGACACCATCGAAGGAGGCAACGGCAACGACACGCTGGATGGCGGTACGGGCAGCAATACGCTGAGCTACACCTCCTCCGCCTTCTACACCGTGGTCAATCTGGCGATGACCACTGCGCAGAACACCGGCACCACCGGCTTCGACACTATCTTGAATTTCGCCAATCTGATCGGCACCGCCGGCAGCGACCTTCTGATGGGCAGTGATGCAGCCAATATCATCGATGGCGCCGCGGGCAATGACACGATCGATGGTGGCTTGGGCAACGACACCATCATCGGCGGCGCTGGTGACGACCTTATTCGCTTCTCCGAGGGCAATGATACAGTCACGCTGGGCACCGGCAGCAATGTGATCGACTTGCCGGGCTACCGCTCAAATTGGAGCTTTGCCGACAGCGGAGCGCAGCGTGTCTTCACCAACAACCAGACCGGCCAGACCGTCACGGTCACCGACTGGGGCCTGGGCACGAACGATGTCATGCCGTTCGTGAGCAGCGTCGCGCTTTCGAGCCTCAATGGTGTGAATGGCTTCCGGCTGGACGGGGTGTCGGGCCTGAGCGTGACCGGTGACAATGCCGGCTGGTCAGTCGCCTCCGCGGGCGATGTGAATGGTGATGGGTTCGCGGACATCATCATCGGCGCCCCTGGTGCGACGGGGAACGCCTTCGCATCTGGCGCAAGCTATGTGGTGTTCGGCGCCTCGGATGGCTTCGCGTCCAGCCTCAACCTGTCGACGCTGAACGGCAGCAACGGCTTCCGGCTCGATGGCGGCACCGCCTTTTTTGACGGCAGCGGCTCTTCCGTGGCCTCGGCGGGGGACGTGAATGGCGACGGCTACGCCGACCTGGTCGTGGGCGCCCCCAATACCGACAATGGCGGCAGCACCCCTCCCCCTGGCAGCAGCTATCTGGTGTTCGGTGCCTCGGGTGGTTTCTCCGCCAACATTGACCTCTCGGCACTGAACGGCAGCAATGGCTTCCGGATGGATGGTATCGATGGCAACTTTGATGCCGGCTATTCGGTCGCGTCGGCTGGCGATGTGAATGGCGACGGCTATGCCGACATCATCCTGGGCGCGCCCAAGACAGCTAGCTCGAGTGGCGCGAGCTATGTGGTATTCGGCGCATATGGCGGCTTTGAATCCCGGCTGAACCTCTCCACGCTGAATGGCAGCAATGGCTTCCGGTTCGATGGCCAGAACGCGGGCGATTCGGTGGGCACCTCCGTCGCGTCGGCCGGTGATGTCAACGGCGATGGCTTCGCCGATGTCATCATCGGCGCAAGCGGCGTCGACGCGAATGGCGGCAATTCGGGTGCCAGCTATGTGATATTCGGCGCCGCCTCGGGCTTTGACCCGATTCTGGGGCCTGGTTCGCTGGGCGGCGCCAATGGCTTTCGGTTGGCGGGTGTCACGGTGAACGTCCAGGCGGGCAATTCCGTGGCTTCGGCGGGCGATGTGAATGGCGATGGCTATGGCGACCTGATCGTCGGCGCTCGGCTGGACACCCCCGGCTTCTCGAGCAACAGCGGCGCCAGCTACGTCGTGTTCGGGAAGTCGGCCGGCTTCACGTCGAACGTGAATCTCTCGGCGCTGAATGGCACGACTGGCTTCCGGCTGGACGGTATTCAGTCCGGCGACTACAGCGGCTTCTCGGTGGCCCCGGCGGGGGACGTGAACGGCGATGGCTACGCCGACCTGATCATCGGAGCCACGGGCGCCGGGGGCACCGGGCGCAGCTATGTGTTCCTGGGCGCCTCGGGAGGCTTTGCCTCGAGCCTCAATCTCTCGGCGATGAACGGCAGCAATGGCTTCCGGCTTGATGGTGTCTCGTTTCAGGACCGCGCCGGCGCTTCCGTCGCCTCGGCGGGCGATGTGGACGGCGACGGCTTCCCCGATCTGATTGTGGGCGCACCCGACGCCAGCCCCAACAGCCCGACCAGCAAACTTTCCGGCAGCAGTTACGTCTATTTCAGCCCCGCCGGCGATGGGGCAATCTACCGCGGCACCTCTCTGGCCGATATCATCCGCGGTACGCCCGACAATGATCTGATCAATGGCAATGGTCAGAACGACCGGATCTTCGGCAATGCCGGCAATGATACGATCGATGGCGGCACCGGCAACGACACGGTCGATGGGGGCGCGGGCGATGACACGCTGTTGGGTGGCGCGGGCACCGATACGCTCAGCTACGCCACCGCCACCGCCGACGTCACCATCAGCCTTGCGCTGACGACGCTGCAGGCCACCGGCGGCGCCGGCAATGATTCGATCAGCGGTTTCGAGAACCTGATCGGCGGTGCGGGCAATGACAGCCTGAACGGCACCACCGGCGCCAATGTCATCGAAGGCGGACCTGGCAATGACACCATGGAAGGCGCCGCCGGCAGCGACACGCTGAGCTACGCGTCGGCCACCGCGGGCGTGACCGTCAGCCTGGCGGTGAGCGGCCCGCAGGTCACAGGCGGCGCCGGGACCGATACCTTCACCAATTTCGAGCATCTCCTCGGCGGCAAGGGCCCGGATAGCCTGACCGGCGATGGCGGCGACAACGTGATCGAAGGCGGCATCGGCGATGACACGATGGATGGCGGCACCGGCAATGATACGCTGAGCTTTGCCGGATCCATCCTCGGCATCACCGTGAGGCTGGCGGGGAGTTCCCCGCAAGTGACCGGCGCCGGCACCGACACCTTCACCAGTTTTGAGAATCTGCGCGGCGGGTTGAACAATGACAGTCTGACCGGCGACGTGGGCGCCAACGTGATCGATGGCGGCGGCGGCGACGATACGATCGAAGGTGGCGCGGGCAACGACACGCTGATCGGCGGCGCAGGCAATGATACGCTGAGCTACGCCGCGGCCACCAGCGCCATCACCATGAGCCTGGCACTTGGCAGCGCGCAGTTCACGGGTGGCGCCGGCACCGACACGGTCAGCAGCTTCGAGAACCTGGTCGGTGGTTCGGGCAATGACAGCCTGACCGGAGATGGCGGTAACAATGTGATTGTCGGCGGCGCCGGCAACGACGCCATCAATGGCGGCACTGGTGACGACACCATCGATGGCGGCCTGGGCGACGACTCGCTGGATGGCGGCTCCGGAACCGCCGATACCCTGAACTACGCCGGGACCACCGGCAACCTCACGCTCAGCCTTGCGATCAGCGGCGCGCAGGTCACCGGCGCCGCCGGCACCGACACGGTCAGCAACTTCGATAACCTGATTGGCGGATCGGGCAATGACCGGCTGACCGGCAATACCTCCGCCAATCTGATCGATGGTAGCGGGGGCAACGACACCATCAATGGTGGCGGCGGCTCTGATACATTCATCGGTGGGGCGGGCATCGACACGCTGACCTATGCCTCAGCCACCAGCAATGTCACGGTCAGCCTGGCGACGGCTGGCGTGCAGGCGATCGGTGGCGGCGTTATCAGCACGATCATTGGCTTCGAGAACCTCATCGGCGGATCGGGCAATGACAGCCTCACCGGCGACGCCAACGACAACATCATCGAAGGCGGTGCCGGCAACGACACCATGGATGGCGGCGCGGGCTCCGACACGCTGAGCTATGCCTCGGCCACCGGCAACATCACCGTCAGCCTGGCGCTGACCAACGCGCAGGTGACCGGCGGCGCCGGCACCGACACCGCCAGCAATTTCGAGAATCTGCTGGGTGGCGCTGGCAATGACAGCCTGACGGGCAATGCAGGCGCGAATATCATTGAAGGCGGCGCCGGCAACGACACCATGGATGGCGGGGCCGGCAATGACACGCTGAGCTACGCCTCGGCCACAGCCGGCGTCACGATCAGCCTGGCGCAGAGCGGCACCCAGGTGACCGGCGGCGCCGGCACCGACACGGTGAGCAACTTTGAAAACCTGCTGGGCGGCGCCGGCAATGACAGCCTGACCGGCGATGCGGGTGGCAATGCGGTCGAAGGCGGCGCCGGCAACAATACGCTCGATGGCGGCGCGGGCTCTGACACGCTGAGCTACGCCTCGGCCACCGCCGGCGTCACGATCAGCCTGGCGCAGAGCGGCGCCCAGGTGACCGGCGGCGCGGGCACCGATACGGTGAGCAACTTCGAAAACATCGCTGGCAGCGTCGGCAATGACAGCCTGACTGGCGATGCCGGTGCCAACGTGATCGAAGGCGGCGCCGGCAACAATACGCTGGATGGCGGCGCAGGCTCTGACACGCTTAGCTATGCCTCGGCCACCGGCAACATCACAGTAAGCTTGGCGTTGGTCACCGCTCAGGTGACCGGCGGCGCCGGCACCGACACGGTGAGCAACTTCGAGAACATCACCGGTGGCGCCGGCAATGACAGCCTGACTGGCGATGGTGGCGGCAACCTCCTCACCGGAGGCTTGGGCAACGACACGCTGATCGGCGGCGGCGGCAACGATACGCTGGATGGCGGCCGGGGCAACAACCTGCTCAATGGCGGCCCTGGCATCGACATGGTGAGTTACGCCTGGGTCGCCGGCAATTTAACGGCCAGCTTGGCAGGCCAATCTGCCACGGTCTTGGGCGTCCTCAATGACGCGATCATCGATATCCAGATTCTCATCGGCGGGCCGGGCAATGACACGCTGACCGGGACCGCAGGTGAATCGACGATCGAAGGTGGTGCCGGCAACGACAGCATGGACGGTTTCAACACCATCGCCGCCACGCTGAGCTATGCCTCGGCCACAAGCGATGTCGCGGTCAATTTGGCGACGACCACGCCGCAGGTCACCGGCGGCGCCGGCACCGACACGATCAAGAACTTCTCGGGCCTGTTGGGCGGGGCGGGCAATGACAGCCTGACCGGCGACGGCGGCAACAACGTTATTCGGGGCGGCGCCGGCGGCGATACCATCCTGGGCGGCGCGGGCAACGACACCGTCGATGGTGGCGCAGGCAACGACATGCTCGATGGCGGCGCGGGTAATGACACGCTGAGCTATGCCTCGGCCACCGCCGGTGTCACCGTCAGCCTGGCGCTGACCACGGCGCAGGTGACCGGCGGCGCGGGAACCGACACGGTCAGCACCTTCGAGAGCCTGCAGGGCGGCGCCTTCAATGACAGCCTGACCGGCGATGGTGTCGCCAATCTCATCTCTGGCGGCGCGGGCGATGACACGCTCGATGGCGGCGCGGGCAATGACACCATCGATGGCGGCGCGGGCGACGACTTCATTAATTGGGCCAGCGGCAATGACAGGGTGACGTTGGGTGCCGGTACCAATGTCCTTCAATTGCCGAATTTCCCCACCGAGTGGAGCTTCGCCGACAGTGGCGCCACACGGGTCTTCACCAACACCCTCACGGCACAGGCCATTACCGTTACCGATTGGACTCTGGGCACCAACAGCATCACGCCTTTCTTGGGCGTTATCAATCTATCCAGCCTCAACGGGACCACCGGTTTTCGCCTGGATGGCGTCACGAACTTTGACAACAGTGGCTGGTCGGTCTCCTCGGCCGGGGATCTCAATGGCGATGGCTTCGCCGACCTTATTGTCGGCGCCATCCCGGTGTTTGGCGGGGCTGGCCTCAGCTATGTCGTCTTCGGCAAGTCGGGTGGCTGGAATTCAACCATCAACCTCTCCACCCTGAACGGCACCTCTGGCTTCCGGCTCGATGGCGTCACCGACAGTGACAATACCGGCCAGTCCGTCGCCTCGGCGGGGGATGTGGATGGCGACGGCTATGCCGACCTCATTGTCAGCGCCCCTAATACCAATGGCTCGGCTGGCCGCAGCTATGTCGTCTTCGGCAGGTCGGGCGGCTGGTCTTCCAGCATCAACCTCTCCACCTTGGACGGCAACACCGGTTTTGGCCTCGATGGCGTCGCGGGCCTTGACCGAAGTGGCTATTCCGTGGCCTCGGCCGGGGATGTGAATGGTGATGGCTTCGCCGACCTCATTGTGGGCGCTAGGGAGGCTGACCCGAGTGGCCAAACCGATGCCGGCTCCAGCTATGTTGTTTTCGGGAAATCGGGCGGCTGGAGCTCGATCATCAGCCTCTCCAGCCTGAGCGGGGCCACCGGCTTCCGTCTCGATGGCGTCTCGACCAATGACTACAGCGGCCATTCGGTGGCTTCGGCCGGGGATGTGAATGGCGATGGCTTCGCCGATATCATTGTTGGCGCCCTGCAGGCCGCCCCTGGTGGACGCGTCTTCGCCGGCGCCAGCTATGTCGTTTTCGGCAAGGCCAGCGGTTGGGCGTCGGGCATCAACCTCTCCACCCTAAACGGTACCACCGGATTTCGACTCGAGGGCGTATCGGCCCAGGACTCCGCCGGCCGGTCCGTCGCCTCCGCCGGCGATGTGAACGGCGATGGTTTCGCCGATGTCGTTGTTGGCGCCAATCAGGCGGACGGGAATGGCCGAGCCGATGCCGGCTCCAGCTACGTTGTCTTTGGAAAGTCCAGCGGCTGGAACTCAAGCATCAACCTGTCAAGTCTGAGCGGCAGCACCGGCTTCCGTCTCGATGGCGTCGCATCTAATGAAAGGAGTGGCACTTCCGTCTCCTCGGCCGGGGATATGAATGGCGATGGCTACGCCGACCTCCTCGTAGGCGCCCCTAATGCCAGTCCGAATGGCTTCAGCAATGCCGGCTCCAGCTACGTCGTCTTCGGAAAGTCCAGCGGCTGGAATTCGATCATCGACCTCGCCAGCCTCAGCGGCAGCAACGGCTTGAGGCTCGACGGCGTTAGGGTCAATAACGTCAGCGGTCGCACCTTGGCCGGGGCTGGGGATGTGGACGGCGACGGCTTGGCTGACGTCATTATAGGCGCCTATGACGCGAGCCCGGATAACCGCACCCAAGCCGGCTCCAGCTATGTCTTTTTCAGCCCTAGCACTGGCGGTGCCACCTACCGCGGCACCACCCTGGCCGACATCCTGCGCGGCACGCCCGACAATGACGTGATGAACGGCTACGCCGGCAACGACAAGCTGTTCGGCAACAACGGCAACGACACCCTCGATGGTGGCGGCGGCAACGACACGCTCAATGGCGGCGAGGGTGATGACCTCGTGCGCTGGACCACCGGCGGCGGCAGCGATGTGGTGACGCTGGGCACCGGGACGAATGTGATCGACCTGCAGAACTACAGCACCGATTGGAGTTTCGCCGACAGTGGCG
>JAESFS010000118.1_pt1 | contig 22144 bp, 19 predicted proteins | sample 9269441 | NCBI WGS metagenome assembly JAESFS01 (sample SAMN14502548, study PRJNA617105) | algae metagenome | isolation source: Scytolyngbya sp. HA4215-MV1 and co-occurring heterotrophs from sample from... | place: USA: Laie Falls, Oahu, Hawaii | collected 2010-08-22
CGCCCGCACCGTCGAGGCCCTTTGGACGGCCATCGGTCGGCTCATCGATCTGATCACGCCACGGGAGTGCCAGAATATGTTCAGCGCTGCTGGATACGATGCAGACTGATCGGACGCTGCTCTAGCCGCGAAGCCAAGGGATTACGAAGGATTCTTAGCGGTGCGCGCCCTATGTCCCGTCTTGTTCCCAGGCGCGCTGTTTCACCAGGCACATCACGGGCCAGTAGCGCGCCGAGCTGCACAACGTCGTCGCGCGCGTCAACTGCAGCGCCACTTCGCGCGTGTGCGCCAATGCTTCAAATCCAACCACAGATTACAGGGACGGTCCGGAATGGGCGCGACAGGGATCGAACCTGTGGCCCCCGCCATGTCAAGGCGATGCTCTACCGCTGAGCTACGCGCCCGGGCCGTGCAGTTCCTTACCGGTGTGGGGCGGTTGGCGCAACCCCATGCGTGACATGTGGCGCGCGCTATGGCCATATCGCACCGCATCATGGATTTGCATCCCGCATCCCTCGCGACCGCGGCGCCCAACACGGCAAGGCCGGCCTTCCGGCTGCTGCGGCCGATTCGCGCGCTCAGTCCGGTGATCTTCGCCTCGCCGCATTCGGGCCGCGACTACCCGGCGGAATTCGTCGCTGCCGCCAGGCTGGACCCGCTGGCCCTGCGTCGCTCAGAGGATAGCTTCGTGGACGAGCTGTTCGGCGCGGCGCCCGAACTCGGTGCTCCACTGCTCGCCGCCACCTTCCCGCGCGCCTATTGCGACGCCAACCGTGAGCCCTGGGAGCTCGATCCCGGCATGTTCGATGCGCCCCTGCCGGCCTGGGTGAACAGCGCCAGCCCCCGCGTGGGGGCTGGCCTGGGCACCATTGCCCGCGTTGTGGCCAGTGGTGAGGGTATTTATCGCCGCAAGCTCCCCTTCGCGGAGGCGGAGTCGCGGGTGCGGAATTGCTGGCAGCCCTATCACGCGGCCCTGGCCGCCCTGATCGCCGAGACGCGGGACAATTTCGGCCATTGCCTTCTGGTGGATTGCCATTCCATGCCAACCCATCCGGGCCAGCAGGGCACTCCGCCCGACATGGTGCTGGGCGATGCCCATGGCACGACCTGCGCGCCGCGCGCGACCCGACTGGTGGAGAGCACGCTGGCGGGTTTCGGCTACCGCATCCAGCGCAATGATCCCTATGCTGGTGGCTATATCACGCGCCACTACGGCCGCCCGCGCGAGGGCGTGCATGTCCTGCAGCTGGAACTGGCCAGGCCGCTCTACATGGATGAAGCGAGGATCGAGCCGCATCTGGGCATGGAAAGGCTGCGCGCCGATATGGCACGGCTCATCTCTGCGCTGGTGACGACGGATTGGGCTTTTCTGGACTGAGCCAGGCCACAGCGCCTCGCTGACGAGACACAAAAAACCAGCCAGGCGGCGCAAACAAGGGCGCCGCCCAAACCAGTCAACTCACACGGTCAAACTCAAACAGGCTTGAGATTGATCGCCGCTTCCTTGCCGCGTTCCACCGCGACCTCATACTCGATCTTCTGATTCTCTTGCAGGCCCTGGAGCCCGGCCTTCTGCACGGCAGTGATGTGCACAAAGACGTCCTTGCCACCGCTAGGAGGGGTAATGAACCCGAACCCTTTGGTAGCGTTGAACCACTTAACTGTCCCGACGGGCATTCGCGTTATCCTCTTCGTCACGCTGAGGATACTGGGCGCAGATTGAGGGGGCGGTGTCAAACAAAGACGACGCCGCCGGGCATGAAGTTATCGCAAGACCGACATAAAACCGGTTTTTGGGTGGATGGGGCAGCCATGCAACCGTTTTGGGAGCCTACACGCGCAGGAGTTGCGCCAGCCGCCCGCCCTTGGAGCATGGCTGCCGTATTGCTGGGCATGGCAATGCGCCATCCCACGCTTCATCGTCCTTCGGCCTCTTGCCCGGCGCGTGACCAGGCGCAGTGCTAAGTGCCGAACATCGGAGTTCGCGCGCATGCCTGCCCGCCGCCAACTGGCCATGTTGCTGGCCGCCCCCGCCATCGCCCTGGCGCAGGAGACCCGGACGATGCGCATCGGCAGCGCGCTGGACCCTCAGCACCCCATCATCATCGGCGCCCGCGCCATGGCGGAGAAGCTGGAGGCGCTCTCCGGCGGCCGCCTGAAGGCCGCCATCTTCCCCTCATCCCAGCTCGGCGCGCAGCGTGAGATGTGGCAGAACGTCCAGGCCGGCGTGCTGGACGGCGTGATCGACGCCTCCGCCAATATGGTGAACTTCGTCAGCCAGTTCGGCGTGTTGGACCTGCCCTATCTTGTGCCCGATGCCGCCGCGGCCTTGCGCCTGCTCGATGGTCCGGTGGCGCACACGGACCTGGTGGCCCGCGCCGCCACCTCCGGCTTTCGTGTGGTGAATTTCTGGGAGGTCACCTTCCGCAACATATACACCCGCCGGCCGGTGGGCGCGCTGGCTGACCTGCGCGGGCTGAAGCTGCGGGTGATCCCCAACCCCTCCTTCATCGCGCTGTTCCGCGCACTCGGCGCCGCCCCCACGCCCATGGCCTTCGGCGAGATATACACCGCCCTCCAGCAGGGCGTGATCGATGGCGCGGAGAATGACAACGTCACCTATCTCTCCTCCCGCCATGCCGAGGTCGCGCGCAACCTGGCCATCACCAACCACATGATGCTGGTGAACACTTTTGTGGTCAGCGAACGGCAATTCGCCCGTCTCACCCCCGAGCAGCAGCGCTGGCTGGCCGAGGCCTCGTTGACCGGCCGCACCGCCGTGACCGCCGAGCGCGAGCGGCGCGAGGCCAGCGCGCTGACCGATATCGCGGCCGCCGGCGTCACCATCACCCGCCCCGACCTCGCCCCCTTCATCGCCGCCGGCCGCCGCACCTATGAGCAGAGCGAGGAACGCCTGGGCCGCGAACTGGTGGCCCGCTTCGCCGCCGCCGCCCAAGGGTGAGGGCGGCCGAGGCCGCGCTGGCCCGGCTGGAGACCTGGCTGCTGGGCGGGTTGGTGCTGGCCATGACGGGCGTTACCCTGGCACAGGTTGTGGCGCGCTACGTTTTTAACGAGCCGCTGATCTGGAGCGAGGAGGCGGCGCGCTATCTCTTCGTCTGGGTTTCGATGATCGGCGCAGCCCTGGCGCTGCGCGCGCGCGGGCATTACGCGCTGATGGCGCTGGTCGAGCAATTGCCGCCCGCCGCCGCCTGGGCCGCGCGCGCCCTGGGTTTTGCCGTCACCCTGGGCTTCGTGCTGGTTCTTCTGGTCACCGGCATCCGGGAAACCATCCAGGCCGATATGCAGGAGGCCGCGACCCTGCCCATGCGCATGTCGCTGCCCTATGCCGCGCTTCCGGTGGGGGCTGGGCTGATGCTGGTGCATCTGCTGGCCGGGCCGCGGAATTGATCGGCGCGCTGGCGGCTTTCGCGGGCTTCATCGCCATCGGCACGCCCATCGCCTTCGCGCTGGGGGCGGCGGCGACGATTGGGCTCTGGCTGCTGGACGGTGTGCCGCTCGGCATCGTCGCCAGCCGCAGCTTTGGCGCGATCGACAGCTTCACCTTCCTCGCCATCCCCTTCTTCATCCTGGCCGGCGAGTTGATGGAAACCGGCGGCATCTCCCGCCGTCTCATCGCGCTCGCCACAGCTATGGTCGGCCATATCCGCGGTGGCCTGGCCAATGTGACGGTCGTTGCGATGATGCTGTTCTCCGGCGTCTCAGGCAGCACCAATGCGGATGCGGCCGCCGTGGGCTCGGTGATGATCCCGAATATGCGCAAGGCCGGCTGGCCACCGGCGCGGGCCGGTGCCGTGGTGGCGGCGGCCGCGGGCATGGGCATCCTGGTGCCGCCTTGCCTCACCATGGTGGTCTATGGCTCGGTCACCAACACCTCCATCGCGGCACTTTTCGCCGCGGGGCTGTTTCCGGCGGCGGTGATGGCCGGCGCGCTGCTGCTGCATATCCGGCTGGAGGGGGCAGGGCCGGCACCCGAACCCCGGCCCTCGGCCGCCGCGCGGCGCGCGGCGCTGCGCGGAGCTGCGCTGGCACTCGGCCTGCCGGTGATCATCTTCGGCGGCATCCTCGGCGGCGCCTTCACCCCCACCGAGGCCGCCGTCGTCGCCGTCGCCTACGCCATCCTGGCCGGGCTGCTGCATCGTGAATTGAGCTGGGGTTTCTTATGGTCCGCCGTGGTGCGCTCCGGCGTCTCCACCGGTGCGGTGATGCTGATGATCGCCGGCGCCAATATCCTGGCCTGGCTGCTGACGGTGGAGCAGGTGCCGCAAGCCCTCGCGGGCTTCATCACCGCCACGGGCGGCGGGCGGATCGGCTTCCTGCTGTTCAGCCTGGTGGTGTTTCTGGTGCTCTTCGCGCTCCTGGATGGGGTGCCGGGGATGCTCATGCTCATCCCTGTCTTCGTGCCCATCGCCCGCGAACTGGGGATCGATCCGCTGCATTACGGGCTGGTGATGACGACGGTGATGGGCATCGCCCTCTTCCTGCCGCCGCTCGGGGTTGGCTTGTATATCGTGCTGGGAATTGCCGGCGGCGGGCTGCCGGCGATGGCGCGCGCGCTGGCGCCTTATCTGCTGACCATGTCGGCGGTGGCCGTCGTGGTCGCCCTCTGGCCCGAGCTGGTCTTGGCGCTGCCGCGCCTGATGGGGTTGCATGGTTGATTTTTCTGGGCAGGTCATCCGCCCGATGCAAGGCTGTTTGTGTTGCGCACCGCAAAGCCTGCGGTTCTCGGCCGAGGGGATTTTGTCCGTCGAGCCGGCCTCGCCCGAGGCCGCGGCGGCGCATTGGATCCTGCCGCCGCTGTCCAACGCGCATGACCACGCGCGGGGGGTGAAGCCGTCCTCGCTCGCCGCCTTCGACCTGCCGCTGGAGATGTGGCTGGCGGTGATGAGCGGCACGCCGGTGGCCGACCCCTGGCTGGTCGTGGCCAATGCGCTGGGCCGCCAGGCGCTGGGCGGCTGCGGCAGCATCATGGTGCATTACACAAGGCCGCAGGATCCTAGCCGCATCGCGGTGGAACTGCGCGAGGTGGTAAGGGCTGCCACGCACCGTGGGCGTGCGCATCGCGCTGGCCGTGGCGCTGCGCGACATCAACCCGCTCGGTTACGCGCCGGATGACACCATCCTGGCCGCCCTGCCGGGCGAGATGGCCGAAGCCGTGCGCGCCCGACTGCTGGGCCGCCCCGCCCCGCCCGAGGACCAGCTGCGTCTGGTGGAGGACCTCGCCGCCGAACTGGGCGAGGACCCGCTGGTGGATGTGCAATACGGCCCCTACGGCCTGGAATGGTGCTCCGACGCCATGCTGCGACTGGTGGCAGAGCGCAGCGCGCTGACCGGCCGCCGCGTGCACATGCATCTTCTGGAAAGCCCGATCCAACGTGCCTTTCTCGATGCGGCGTTCCCGGGCGGGCCGCTGCGCTACCTCGATGCCATCGGCATGCTCTCGCCCCGGCTCTCAGTCGGCCATGCCGCGCAGCTGCGCGAGGGCGAGATGGAGCTGCTGGCCGCGCGCGGCGTCGCGGTCTCCATCAACACCTCGTCCAACCTCAACCTGCGCAACGGGGTGGCGCCGGCGGCGGAGATGCATCGGCGCGGGGTGCGGCTGGTGACCGGTCTGGATGGTTTTACGGTGGATGACGACGACGACGCGCTGCGCGAGTTGCGGCTGAACCGGATGCTCCATCGCGGCAAGGGATTGCAGGAGGGCTGGCCGCTGCCCGCGCTTCTGCGCGCCGCCACGCTGGAAGGCCGCGCCGTCCTGGGCGGCCGGGCAGGGGCAATGCTGGAGGCTGGCGCCTCGGCCGAGATGCTCATGCTGCGCCGTGACGCTGGCGATGTGGTGCTGCCGCAGGAGGAGGCGCCGCTGCTGGCCCAGCGCGCCACGGCGCGGCATGTGCGAAGCTTGGTGGTGGCAGGGCGCGAGGTTGTCCGCGACGGCAAGCTCACCGGCCTCGATCTCGACGCCGCCAGGACGGAGCTTGATGCCCAGGTGCGCACCGGCGCAGGCGATGCCGCCGCCTAGCGCCAGGTGGCCACGCGCTACGCCCAGGGCCTGCGCGACTTCTACGCCGCCGGCCTACCGCGCAAATAAAAAGGGGCAGCCCTTGCGGACCGCCCCCTTTCTTCGACCGCCCGATTCAGACCTCCGCGCCCTTCGGCGTTTCGGTCCTCGGGCAGGCCCGGACTTAGAAGTCCATGTCGCCCATGCCGCCCATGCCGCCGCCCGGGCCACCGGCCGGAGCAGACGACTTCGCCGGACGCTCTGCCACCATCGCTTCCGTGGTGATCAGCAGCGACGCGACCGAGGCCGCATCCTGCAGCGCCGTGCGAACGACCTTGGTCGGGTCGATGATGCCGGCCGCGACGAGGTTCTTGTACTCGTCGAGCTGCGCGTCGTAGCCGTATTCCCACACATCGCTGCGCAGGACTTCACCGGCGACAACCGCGCCATCCTTGCCGGCATTCTCGGCGATCTGCTTCGCCGGGGCCTGGATGGCCTTACGGACGATCTCGATGCCGACCTGCTCGTCGGAGTTCAGGCCCTTCAGCGTGTGCAGGTTGGTGCTGGCGCGCAGCAGTGCTGTGCCACCACCCGGAACAATGCCTTCCTGCACGGCGGCGCGCGTCGCATGCAGCGCGTCGTCCACGCGATCCTTGCGCTCCTTCACTTCCACTTCGGTGCTGCCACCGACGCGGATGACGGCCACGCCACCGGCGAGCTTCGCCAGGCGCTCCTGCAGCTTCTCGCGGTCGTAGTCCGAGGTGGTCTCCTCGATCTGCGCCTTGATCTGCTCGCAACGGCCCTGGATCTCGGACTTCTCGCCAGCGCCATCGACGATGGTGGTGTTTTCCTTCTCGATCCGGATCATCTTCGCCTTGCCGAGCATGGCGAGGGTGACGGTCTCGAGCTTGATGCCGAGGTCTTCGCTGATCAGCTGACCACCGGTCAGGATCGCGATGTCTTCCAGCATCGCCTTGCGACGATCGCCGAAGCCCGGCGCCTTGACGGCGGCGATCTTCAGGCCGCCACGCAGCTTGTTCACGACCAGGGTCGCAAGCGCCTCGCCTTCCACATCCTCGGCAATGATGACGAGCGGACGGCCGCTCTGCACCACGGCCTCGAGCAGCGGCAGCATCGGCTGGAGCTGGGAGAGCTTCTTCTCGAAGATCAGGATGTAGGGCTGATCCATCTCAGCGATCATCTTCTCCGCATTCGTGATGAAATACGGGGAGACATAGCCGCGATCGAACTGCATGCCCTCGACGACGTCGAGTTCGGTCTGGATGGACTTGGCTTCCTCGACGGTGATGACACCCTCGTTGCCGACCTTCTCCATCGCTTCGGCGATCATCTTGCCGATCTCGCTCTCGCCATTGGCGGAAAGCGTGCCGACCTGCGCCACTTCGGCCGACGTCGTGATCTTCTTGGTCTTGGCTTCCAGTTCGCCCACGATCTGGGTGACGGCCTTGTCGATGCCGCGCTTCAGATCCATCGGGTTCATGCCGGCGGCCACGGCCTTGGCACCCTCGCGGATGATGGCCTGGGCCAGCACGGTCGCGGTCGTGGTGCCGTCACCGGCGGTGTCGTTGGTCTTCGAGGCCACTTCGCGCACCATCTGGGCGCCCATGTTCTCGAACTTGTCGGCCAGCTCGATTTCCTTGGCGACCGTCACACCGTCCTTGGTGATGCGGGGCGCGCCGAAGGACTTGTCGATCACCACGTTGCGGCCCTTGGGGCCGAGGGTGACCTTCACGGCATCGGCCAGGATGTCCACGCCGCGCAGCATGCGCTCGCGGGCCTGGGCGCCGAACTTGACGTCTTTAGCAGCCATTGTCTGAGTTCTCTCTATTCTGGTGTTGTTGGGGTCAGGTGGCGGGCCGTTGGACGGCCCGGCCCGTCCTCAGGCGGCCTTGGCGGCGGCCTTGGTGTCGATGATGCCCATCACGTCGGACTCCTTCATGATGAGGAGGTCCTTGCCGTCGAGCTTCACTTCCGTGCCGCTCCACTTGCCGAACAGGATGCGGTCACCGGCCTTCACGTCGAGCGGGCGGACCTTGCCATCCTCGGACACGGTGCCGGAACCGACGGAGATCACGAGACCTTCCTGCGGCTTTTCCTTGGCGGTGTCGGGAATGATAATGCCGCCGGCAGTCTTGGCTTCGGCTTCAATACGCTCGACCAGGATGCGGTCGTGCAGGGGGCGAAAGCTCATAGGGCTGTTCCTCTCCTCAGGGGTGGAAGTCATGCGGCCAAGGGAAACCCCGCGGCCGCGGGCCCTTGGGGAACACCAGCGGGCGGAAGGCCCGTTAGCAGTCTCACCCAAGGAGTGCCAGCGATGTAGAAGCTGCCCCGGCCCACGTCAAGAGATTTGCAGCACTCTCTGAGTGCGAGTGCCAATCGACTGGAATCGCTTCGATTTTTCTTGCAGCCCGCGACCCACCCCATGGCAGACTAACCGCGGTTAGGGGTGCCGCGAGCGTGCTCAGGCCAGGAAATGCAAGGCTCGCGGCATCCTTTCAATGAAGGAGACGCCATGCTCGACGTGCTTGCACCCATGATCCGCCAACCCGATTGGCGCCTGACCACCGCGGAAATTCTGTATCACATGCCCGATCATCCGGCGGTGCTGCAAACCTTCATCTGGCAGAAGGTGGACCGCGCTCCTGGTTTTCCGGAGCTCACCCGCTTCCTCGATTTCTGGCGACGTGAGATCGAGGGCGCGTTGCACTCCGTGCGTGTGGCCTCCGCCGCGCTGACCCAGCCGGCCGAGCTGCGCTACGCCAACGGGGTGTTCCGGCTGCACTGACGGAAATTTCCGTTGACGGGGCCGGCCGCCCCGGTGTGGCATACCAGCAGACCGGCTCAGCCGGCTGTCACGAGGGAATGCCACATCATGCAACGACGTCATCTCCTGGCCGTGCCTGGAATCATGGCCGCGGCCGCGCTCGACCCCGGCTGCGCCCTGGCCCAGGCCTCGCCGCCATTGCCGCTTGCCCGTCCCGCCGAGGTGGGTCTGAACGCTGAGCGCCTGGCTCGAATTGGCGAGGCTTTCGAGGGCGAGATCGCCGCCGGCCGCCTGCCAGGCGCCGTGATCATGATCGCCCGCCGCGGCAAACTCGCCTACGCCCAGGCGCTGGGTTTTCGTGATCGCGCCGCCGGCGCGCGGATGTCGGCCGATGACATCTTCCGCATCTATTCCATGACCAAGCCGATGGTTTCGGTGGCTGCCATGATGCTGGTGGAAGAGGGCCGCATCGGCCTGGCCGACCCGGTCGGCCGGTATCTGCCGGGGATGGACCGCCTGCAGGTCAGCGTGGCCCGCGATGGCGGCTTCGTCATGGAGGCCACCCCGAGGCCGATGACCGTCTATGACCTGCTGCGCCATGCCTCCGGCCTGGCCTATGCCGAACTTACCCAGAATACCCCGGTGCGCGACGCCTATATCCGCGCCGGCCTCTTCGTGAATGGCCGTGACTTCGACAGCCGCACGCCCAGCCCGGACGACTTCGTCCGAGGCATCGCCGCCGCGCCGCTGGCCCGCCAGCCCGGCAGCACCTGGGAATACAGCCTCTCCACCGACACGCTGGGCCGGGTCGTGGAAGCCGCTTCCGGCAAGCGGCTGGAAGCCTTTCTCGAGGAGCGGCTGTTCCGGCCGCTGCGGATGGCGAGTTCCGGCTTTGCACTGCCGCAGGGCGGTGCCAACCGCCTGGCCATGCACAGCGGCATCGATCCGGTGAACAACCAGCCTGTCGCGATGATCGATGTCAGCAGCCCGCCGGGCAATGCCTCGGGCGGCGCGGGCGGCGTGTCGAACGCGGCGGACTACATGCGCTTTGCCCAGATGCTGGCCAATGGCGGGCAGCTCGATGGAGTGCGCATCCTCTCCCCCGCCACGGTGCGGCTGATGACGACGGATCACGTGGCCGGCCTCGCCCAGCCGCTCTCGCCGGGGATGCTGCTGCTGGGTTCGCCCGGCTTTGGCTTTGGCCTGGGCTTTGGCGTTCGGCTGGCCGATGGCGGGGCGCTGGTACCGGGGCTGGAGGGGCAATTCACCTGGGCCGGCTATGGCGGTACCTATTTCTGGGTGGACCCCAAGGCCGAGCTGGCGGTGGTATCGATGACCGCCGCGCCCAGCGTAGGCCGCGCGGGCGTGCGCCGCCTGCTGATGCAGCTGACCTATGGCGCATTGGAAGCCTGAGCCCGGGTTGTAGCGTCCGCCCGCGCATGCTTCGCTTTCCTCCAACACATCACTGGAGGAAAGCGTGGCAAAGCACCGCATCATCACCCCCGCCGGGGTCAGTTTCACCACCGGCAGCAGCGATTATTCGCTGGAGCTCGAAGCGCTGCAGGGCATGGATGTCGAACTGGTCGAGGCGCCGACCGACACCGCGGGCTTCATCGCTGCCGCCGCCACGGCGGACGCGGTCTACGCCAAGGGCATCCCCATCACCGCCGAGATCATCGCAGCCCTGAAGAGCTGCAAGGTGATCTCGCTGGGCTCTGTAGGCGTGGACAGCGTGGATGTGAAGGCCGCCACCGCAGCAGGCATTCCCGTCACCAACGTGCCCGACACCTTCATCGAGGAGGTGGCCGACCATGCCATAACCTTGCTGCTCAGCACCTTCCGCCGGGTTATCGAGCAGGACAAGATGGTGCGCGAGCATCGCTGGAAGGAAGGCCGCCCGGCGCTGCTGAAGATCCCCCGCCTGATGGGCCAGACCCTGGGTTTTGTCAGTTTCGGCCGCGTGGCCCGCGCCGTGGCCCGCCGCGCCGCCCCCTTCGGCCTGCGAATGATCGCCTATGATCCGTTCCTGGACGAGACGCAGATTGCCGAGCATGGCGTCATGCCTGCGACCCTCAATGAGGTGATGAGCCAGTCCGATTTCGTCTCGATGCACGCGCCAGCCAGGCCGGAATGCACCCATCTCCTCAAGGAACAGCACTTCCGGCAGATGAAGAAGAGCGCGATCTTCATCAACACCGGCCGCGGCCCCACGGTCGATGAAAGCGCGCTGATCAAGGCGCTGACCGAAGGCTGGCTCGCCTATGCCGGCCTCGACGTGCTGGAGGTGGAACCGCCCAGCCACAACAACCCGCTGCTGAGCATGGACAATGTCATCCTCTCCGCCCACACGGCCTCGGCCTCTGCGCGGTTTGATGAGGCGCGCAAGCGCCGCGTGGGCAGTGAGCTGGCGCTGGTGCTCTCCGGCAAATGGCCGATGAGCTGCGTGAATCCCGCAGTGCTGCAAAACACCGCTCTGCAGCGCTGGCAGCCCATCGGGCTCGGTCGCGGGCCGAACTCCTAGAGCAGGATGCGTTGAGGCCTAATCGCCGAATACGCTGAATCATGCTCTCAGCGACGGCTAGACCATGCGAAGTGAACGAGTGTGAACGCTGCATGGTCTAGCGGACAGCGGCTCCGGCGCGGCAAAACCAAGCCGGAGCGTCAACCCTTTGCGGCCGCCGCCGATGGCGGCGGCCCGCGCCGATCACCCCCGCTCGACGCACAAGGCGACGCCCATGCCGCCGCCGATGCACAGCGTGGCCAGCCCGCGCTTTGCGCCACGACGCGCCATCTCGAACAGCAGCGTGTTCAGCACCCGCGCGCCCGAGGCGCCGATGGGGTGACCAATGGCAATCGCGCCGCCATTCACGTTCACCCGGGCGGTGTCCCAGCCCAGATCCTTGTTCACCGCGATGGCCTGCGCGGCGAAAGCCTCGTTCGCCTCGATGAGGTCCAGGCAGTCGATCGACCAGCCGGCCTTCGCCAGCGCCTTGCGCGACGCGGGGATCGGTCCGGTGCCCATGATCGAGGGATCAACCCCGGCGGTGGCCCATGAGACGATCCGCGCCATCGGCGTGATGCCGCGCTTCTCGGCCTCGGCCATGCTCATCAGCACCGCGACCGCCGCACCGTCATTGATGCCCGAGGCATTGCCGGCGGTGACCGTGCCGGTCTTGGAAAAAGCCGGCCGCAGTTTTGCCAGTGTCTCGGCCGTGGTCTCGGGCTTGGGGTATTCGTCGTCGCTGATCACGATGTCGCCCTTGCGGGTCTTCACCGTGACCGGCGCGATCTCGTCGCGGAAGCGGCCGGCCTTCATCGCCGCACCTGCCTTCTGCTGGCTGTAGGCCGCGAAATTATCCTGGTCCTCGCGGGTGATCTGGAATTTTTCGGCCACGTTCTCGGCCGTCGTGCCCATGTGATAGCCGTGGAAGGCGTCCATCAGGCCGTCCTTCAGCATGGTGTCGATCAGCGCCAGGTCGCCCATCTTCTGCCCGGCGCGCAGCTGCTGGGCGTGCGGCGCCTGGGTCATGCTCTCCTGGCCGCCGGCGACCATGATGCGGGCATCGCCGCTGGAAATCTGCTGGGCGGCGAGTGCCACCGCCCGCAGGCCGGAGCCGCAGAGCTGGTTGATGCCAAACGCGGTGTGCTCGACAGGAATGCCGGCATTCACGCTGGCCTGGCGGGCGGGGTTCTGACCGGCGCCGGCGGAGAGGATCTGGCCCATGATCACCTCATCCACCTCCTCGCCCTTCACACCGGCGCGGGCCAGCGCTGCCTGGATGGCGATGGTGCCCAGCGCATGCGCGGACAAGGAGGCGAAGGCCCCGTTGAAACTGCCGACCGGGGTGCGGGCGGCCGAGGCGATGACGATGTCTGACATAGGTTTCTCCCGTGAGTTCGCGCCACTGTGGCCCCGGCTCAAAGCCCGCGCAACCAGTCCCGCAACGGGCGCCAGATTGCCTTTTCCGCGTTCTCGCCCGCGACCATGCCGATATGGCCGGCCTGCGCCACATGCACCCGTGCCCCCGGCATGGTCGCCAGCGGCATTGAGGAGGCGGGCGGTACGATGCGGTCGCGCCCGGGCACGGCGATGAAGGTCTGCCCGGCATAAGCCTGTGGCCGCATGGCCTGGCCAGCCACCAGCCACTCGCCGTGCGCGGTGTCGTTGCGGCCATACCAGCCGCCCAGCGTCTCGCGCGCCACCGGGGCAGCCAGCGGCACGCCGTCATTCAGCCAATCCTCCAGCACCACGAAGCGCCGGGCCCGGGGGCTTGTCTGGTCCAGCCGGCCGAAAGCGCGGAATTTCTCGGCGATGGCGAAGGGGTCCAGCGTGGCGAAGAGGGTCTGCAACGCATCGACGCTGAGCGCGCCATGCGCCTCGAGCATCGGCTCGAAGCCGGGCAGGGCGGCGGCCAGGCCGCGCGGCTGGGCGGTTCCGCTGGCATGAAAATCCCAGGGCGTGGCCAGCAGGGCGAGGCCGCGTAGCTTCTCTGGCCGGCGCAGCGCCGCCGCCAGCGCCAACAGCCCGCCCATGCAATAGCCGGCCAGCACCACGCGCCCGGGCACGGCGCTAAGCGCGCGGTCGAGCCGCCCGGCGATATGGTCGGTCAGGGTGAAGCGCCGCTCGGCCGGTCCCGGCCAGCCCCAATCCAGCAGCAGCGGGCGAAAACCCTGGCCGGCCAGCCAACGCATCAGGCTCGCCCCCTCGTCGAGGTCGAGCACATGGGCGCGGTTCACCAGGCTGGGCACGAAGAACACCGGCGGGTCTGCGGGGCGGCCATAATCCAGCAGGCGGGCCGAACCCTCGCGCCAGAGGATGGGCGGGTCCTGCAGGGTGCGGCTGTGGGGATGGCGGCGATAGGCGGCGATGCCGGCCAGCATCGCCCGGTCCTGCTCGATCAACCGCCGCAGGATCGCCGCGCGGAAAGCTTCAGGGCTGGCGTTTGCGGCGGCGAGGCTTTGGGCGATCCGGCTGGCTTCCGCCTGGGCCTTGCTCGACCTCGGCCAACCGCCGTTCCAACTCGGCCAGACGCTGGAGGAGAGCGGCTGCGTCATCGCCGCCATGGCCCGTAGGCTGCTTCCCAACAGGTGCGTCGCCAGCGGGCGTGGGCCCCGGCGCAGCATGGGTCCAGGGGTTGGCATCAGCGGCCCCTGCCATGGGGAAGCCGGCCGGCCAAGAAGTGGCCCGGCCAAGCCCTGCCGACTGCGCCCGCCACCAGGCCGCACCCAGCGCCACGGCGGCCGCCCAGGCCTCCGCCAATTCGGGGTCGGCGGCCATGGCGGCCAACTCGCTCTGCCAGAGGGTGATCCAATCCTCGGCCAGCCTGTCCAGGTCCGCGGGCGGTTTCATTCATCCCAGTCATTCGGTGCGCAACGCGGAGTCATATAGCTTGTCTTTCTTGGGCATGACACTGGACCTGAAACCCGTGCTAGCCTGCAACGACAGATGGTTTGAGGAAGGCTACCCATGTCACAAAGCAAGAGGGTTGAGATCGAGCAGGACGCCGAGGCCGACGCGCAGCCCGTGGTGGTGAAGAAATACGCCAATCGCCGACTCTATAACACCGAGAGCAGCAGCTATGTGACGCTGGAGGACCTGGCCGCGATGATCCGCGCCGGGCGGGATTTCGTGGTCTACGACGCCAAGAGTGGCGACGACATCACTCGTTCGGTGCTGACCCAGATCATCGTCGAGGAGGAGGCTAAGGGGAAAAATCTGCTGCCCGAAAGCTTCCTCCGGCAGATGATCGGCTTCTACGGCAACAATATGGGCCAACTCGTCCCGGGCTACCTCGAATTCGCCATGACGGGCTTCGCCAAGCAGCAGGAGCAGTGGCGCGCTAGCATGCAGCAGGCCATCGGCGGCTTCAAACCTTTCGACATGCCCTTCGACCTGACCGAACTGGGCCAGCGCAACGTTGCCATGATGGAACGCGCGATGAGCCTGTTCACGCCCTTCCAGGGCCGCCCCGTCAATGAGGTCGATACGCTGCGGGCGGAGAATGAGGCGCTGCGCGCGGAATTGGCCAAGCTGCGCGCGAAGTAGGAGCTCGCGTCGGAGAGCAATCGCTCCCAGCCGCCCGGACAGCGAGGCTGCCACTGCGCATCATCAGGATACCCTATAGCGCTCCATCACCTCTCTGTTGGGTTCATAGCCCAGCCCAGCACCATCGGGCACGGCAATGTTTCCGTCAGCATCAGCATCGATCCGACCGCCCCAGAGGCAGGCCGCACGTTTCATATAGAAAACCTCAACGAAGGTCGCGTCGTTACGCACCGACATGAGGTGGAGCGTGGCCAGGAAGCCTGGTCCGAAATACGGTGAATGCGGCGCAAGCCTAACCCCCATCTCGTCCGCGAGCGCTGCCACCTTGAGGTATTCGGTGATGCCGCCAACCTTGATGACGGATGGCTGCGCATGGCTCACCGCACCGGCGCTCAACATCTGCCGGAACTGGTGGATAGTGCAGGCATTTTCGCCGGCTGCGATGTGGCAACCGCCCTCGCGGCGGACCCGGGCGAGCGCCACGAAATCCTCTGGCGGCCAGATCGGCTCTTCCAGGAAAAGCGGCGCGGCTTCAGCACAGCCATGGGCGAAGGCGATGGCCTCCGCCTCATCCATGGGACAGTTCATGTCGACCATCAGCGGCACGCCGGGGCCAATCGCCTGCCGCGCCGCGAGGACGGCCGGCACCGTCGTCTCATGCAGCTTGATCGCCTTGTAGCCCTGGCCCAGCGCCGCACGGCATTCCTGTTCTACGAGGCCAGGGTCGCCGATCCGCAGCAGGCTAGCATAGGCTGGCAGGCGCGGCCTCAAGACCGGTCCCAGCAGCCGGCTTAACGGTTCGCCGCGGACCCGGGCCGCCAAATCCCACAAGGCAATGTCCAGGCCAGATATAGCGAACATGGTGATGCCGTAGCGCCCGAAGAGATGCAGATTGCGTTGAATGCGCTCCATGATCGCGGGTATGCCGGCCGCTTCCGGCACCGTGAGGCCACGGGCCTGGGGCGCGATCATTTCCGCGATCGCCGTCGCGGTGCTTTGCGGACAGACATAGCCCCAGGCGTCGCCCCACCCCGTCAGGCCGATATCCGTCGATACCTCGACCAGCACAATGTCGAGGGCGGCGATGGCCGATGCGCCCTGTTTGAAGCTTGCGACCCCAGCGTCATAGGGGATACGGATGTGATGCGCCCGGACATCCGTGATCTGCATGGTCAACGTCCCTCATCATGCGGCCCCTAGAGCAAGGCGCGTCCCAACGAATATGATGCACCGGCGGCTTATGGCCTGGAAGTGGGTGTGACCAAGTCCATCGGCACTGACCGCCACCTTGCATCAGGCCAGGCCAAGCGCTCGCTCAATCTTTTGAGGATCGTGCGGTATATTGTGGCGAAGCGACTCCATGAACCCCATCCGCATCCTCCCCGAGACCACGGCCAACCGCATCGCCGCCGGCGAGGTGGTCGAGCGCCCCGCGGCCGTGGTGAAGGAACTGGTCGAGAATGCGCTCGATGCCGGCGCGCGGCGCATCGCCGTGACGCTGGAGGGCGGCGGTATGGGCCGCATCCTGGTCGAGGATGATGGGCGGGGGATGAGTGCAACCGACCTGGCACTGGCCGTGCAGCGCCACGCCACCTCCAAGCTCCCGGATGAGGCAACGCTTTTCGCCATCGCCACCCTGGGCTTCCGGGGCGAGGCGCTGCCCAGCATCGGCGCCGTGGCCCGGCTGACCATCACCGCGCGACAGGCCGGGGCCGATGCTCATGCCATCGCGGTCGAGGGTGGCCGCGTCGGCGCCGTCACCCCCGCTGCCGGCCCACTTGGCACAAGGGTGGAGGTGGCCGACCTGTTCTTCGCCACCCCCGCCCGCCGGAAATTCCTCCGCTCTCCCCGCAGCGAGGCCGAGCACGCCATCGAGGTGATCCGCCGCCTGGCCCTGGCCTGGCCCGAGGTCGCCTTCCGCGCCACCGTCGATGGCCGCGCCATGCTGGACCTGCCGCCGGCCCCGCGCGACGGGCGAATCAAGGCCGTGCTGGGTGCCGAGTTCGCCGCCGCCGCCCTGCCGGTGGAACGCAAGGCCGAGCCCGTCATCTCCGGCCTGATCGGCCAGCCCGCCCATTCCCGCGCCACCGCGGCCGAACAGCATCTCGTGGTCAATCGCCGCCCGGTGCGCGACCCGATGCTGCGCGCTGCACTCCGCGTCGCCTTCCGCGACGTGATGGAGCAGGGGCGCCACCCAGTGGCCGCCCTCTATCTCGATGTCCCGCCCGAGGCGGTCGATGTGAATGTCCATCCGATGAAGACAGAGCTGCGCTTCCGCGATGCCGGAGCCGTGCGCGGCGCCTTGATCTCGGCGCTGCGCGGCGCGCTGGGCGTGGGCGCGGGCGAGGCGGGGCCGCGCCCGGTCTTCCAGTGGCAGCCGAAATCCGGCCCGGCCGCCCTGCCGTCGGGCTATGCGCCGCGTGGCTTCGCCGAGGTGGGGCTGGACCTGCTGCCGCCGCCCGCCGCAACTGCATCGCAACCCCTGCCCATGGGTTTCGCGGCCGCGCCGCACCCCGCCGGCCCGCTCGGCCGCGCCATCGCCCAGGTGATGGAATGCTACATCCTGGCCGAGGCACCCGACGGCGCCCTGGTGCTGGTGGACCAGCATGCCGCGCATGAGCGCCTGACCCATGAGCGCCTGGCGGCCCAATTGACCGAAGGCCAGGTCCGCGCCCAGGCGCTGCTGATCCCCGCCGTGGTGGAGTTGCCCGGCCCCGACGCCGCGCGGCTGCTGGAGGCCGCCGAAGCGCTGGCCCGGCTTGGGCTGGAGATCGAGGGTTTCGGCGGTGGCGCGCTGCTGGTCCGCAGCCTGCCCGCATTGCTGGGCAATCCCGAGCCTACCGCGCTGCTGGCGGATATGGCGGCAGAGCTGGCGGAATGGGGCGAGGAGACGGCGCTGGGCCGCAAACTGGATGCCGCCGTCGCGCGCCTGGCCTGTCATGGCAGCGTGCGCGCGGGCCGGCGGCTGACCCTGCCCGAGATGGATGCGCTGCTGCGCGCCATGGAGGCCACGCCGCGCGCTGCCACTTGCAGCCATGGCCGCCCCACGTTTCTGCGCCTGGCGCGGGGCGATTTCGCCAGGATGTTCGGGCGGGTCTGACCCCCCCCTGGATGGTGAAGCCCCGGGGCAGGGCGCGGGTTACCCGATGGGATTCTCGACCTTTGGCCAATAGGCTTCGGTGAAATTCACATAGGGGATGGCGGCGAAATCACGCAGGATTCCCGCCTCGGCCGCGCAGTAGCGCACCCGTGCCGCGATGGGGGCGAAGGCGGCGTAGAAATGCTGGCTCGACTTCACCACCACCACGCGCTTATCGGCGAGCGTGCATCCCAGGCCGGTGAAGGCATCGGGGTTGAAGACCTGGTTGCGCTGCGAGCCGATGATGATGTGGATGGAGCCATCGCCACTGGGCACCTCGACCCATGCCGCAGGCCCCAATTCCCGCACGCCCCCGGAAAGCGCGGTCTGCACATGGCTCTGCGCCACGCGGTGCACGCGCACCATGAGGTCGAGCGGGTTACCCGACATCACGCCGCATTTGCCGCCCAGGCGCAGCGGGAAGAAGGCTCCTTCGCCCGCCTCGGCGCAGAAGGAGACGGCCACGGGGTCCCAGAAGACACCGATGGCGGCATCGCTCACGCCGCGGCGCAGCATGGCCGCCAGCATTGCCGTGCAATCCGACGGCGCGCCGCCGCCCGCATTGTCGGAGGTCTCGGCGATCACGGTCAGGCCCGGGCCGGCGAGGGCGATGTCGATGGCCTGGTCGGGGGTGTCGAAGCGCTTTCGGGTGGTCTCGCGCAGGTCCCAGATGCGGCTCGCCCAGCGGTCGGCGCTGTCCTGGGCCTGGGCGGCATCGCCATCGGCGATAGCCAGCATCACAGCGCCGACATGCGGCACATCCCCCCACGGAAAGCCATGGGCGAAGGAAAGGGAAAGGATTTTTCCCGATTGCTCTTCCGCCTGCATCTCGGCGATGAGGGATTTCATCGGGTCGATGGGCGTGTGCCACATGTTGATCATGGGCAGGCGGCGATAGGCCATGACGGGGCGGATTTTCCCCTGTGCAGCGGCGAGGGCGAGCGTGAACACCTCCTCGGCCCGCTCGGTCATGTCGATATGCGGGTATTCCTTGTAGGTGATGACGATGTTGGCGTTCGTCCGCAACGTCTCGTCGAGGTGGCAATGCAGGTCGAGCTCGACGCCGATGATGGTGTCCGGCCCGACAATCGCCCGCGCCCGGGCGACGAGGTCGCTTTCGCAGTCGTCATAGCCCTCGGCCACCATGGCGCCATGCAGGTTCAGCAGCACCATCTCGATCGGGCCGGCGGCGGCGAGGTCGGCCAGGATGAGATCGCGCAATTCCTCATAGACGGCGCGGATGGTGGTGCCGGATGGTTGGGCATTGGCGGTGATGCTTTCGATCACCGCAATGCCGCGTTCGGCGGCCATGCGCCGCCAGGAGATGAGAGGGATATTGCCCCAGGCCGGCGGCTCCAGGCTCGCGCCGGTGCGGCGATAGCTGGGGTCGTGAAAGCCGCCATAGCCGGTAGGGATGGGCGAGAATGTGTTGGTCTCGGTCAGCAACGCCGCCATGAACAGCTTCATCGATTACTCAGCTCCCCTATCGCGGGGAGCATGGACGAAGCCGGTGCGATGCCACAAGTGCCCCCGCTGGGCGCCCTTGGTCGTGGCGCCCGGGCCGCTGCCCGCATTCAGCGCCCCTGGAAGATCGGGTCGCGCTTCTCGCGAAAGGCCGCCAGGCCCTCCCTCACATCGGCACTTTGCTGGCTGGCCTTGGCGCGGGCGGCACAGGCGGCGGCGTCGAACTCGCCGCGCGCGATCTCATTGAGGCCACGTTTCATGCCCTGCACGGCAAGCGGCGCCATGGCGGCCAGCCGCGTGGCCAGCGCCTCCACCGCAGCGTCCAGCCCATCGGCCGGAACCATCTGGGTGATGTAGCCGATGGCCAGCAATTCCGGTGCCTGCAGTTTCTCGGCAGTCAGGAACAGGCGCTTGGCGTTGTTGAGCCCCAGGCGCGAGGCATAGCGGATCATGCCGGAGGGGTAGTAATGGATGCCCAGCCGGGCCGCCGGCATGAACATCTCCATACTGTCGACGCCGATCCGGAAGTCACAGCACAGCGCGAGGTCGGTGCTGCCGCCATAGACCCCGCCATTGAGCCGGCAGATCACCGGCACCCGCAGGTTTTCGAGCAGGCTCGCCACGTCCTCGAAGCTGAGCTGCGGCCCACCGGTGGTGACCGCCGCATCTGGCCGGTTGGCCAGATCGCCGAGGTGATAGCCGGCCGAGAAGGCACGGCCGGTGCCGGTAAAGATCAGCACCCGCAGGCTGTGATCCGCCTCCACCTCCGCCAGCAATGCAGCCAGCGCTTGGAGATCCGGCGGCTCGATCCGGTTGAGGTGGCGCGGTCGGTTCAACCGCAGCGTGGCGATCGCGCCCTGGCGGGTGAGAATGGGTGTGCTGGCTTCTTCCGTCATGATCCTGGACCTTGGTTGGGCCCAGGATAGGCCAAAGGGGGCCGGCTGGAAGCCTGCCTCAGCGGGTTTGGCTCAGCTGGTGAAGATGTCGGTGCCCTCGCGATAGCTCGTCATCTGGCTGTTTTGTTCCGGACTGGTGGCGAAGCCCACCATCAGGTCCGACCAATCCCCCAAACCATTGTCGATGACACTCGTCCAATAGGCGAGGCCGTCACCGTCAGCGCTGCGCTCCAGGCCATTGGCGTAGAGCATCTGGACGATTTCACGCGTCGTATGTCCGGCGATCGCGGCTTGGAATTCGGCCGAGCCCGCGAGGTAGTCGGCCACTACGCCGATGCTCAGCCCCTGGTCCATCACGCCGCTCCAGAAGGCGCGCCCGCCCGCATCGGGTTCACGGTTAAAGGCGACGTCGTAGAGGCTGCGCACCAGATAGGCCTGCAGATCCACCGCCCAGAGCGCCTGGGTGCTGCCGGCGAAGAGGGTTTGCGCCTCGCCGCTATCGGCGAAGACGACGGCAAGATCGGCGCGGGACAATTGATCATTGTCCAGGATGCTGTTCCAGAACGCGCTTCCCGTCTCATCCGCCGCTCGGCCCAGGATCCGGTCATAGAGCAGGTCGACATATTGCGCGTTGCTCAACGAAGCCGCATCTGGCGCGCTGCTGTGGCTCGCCACATAGCTGGAAAATTCGTCGCTGCGGATGATCTCCCGGGCCAATTGGCTCAGGCTGCCACCGTGATCCAGCCAGTTGTTGACGATCATCCGCTCATCGCCGTTGGTGCCACGGCCCAGCAGTCCAAGATACACCCGTTCGATCCCCGCGAGGCTGGAGCCAACGCCGAAGCCCAGTTGCCCATCGGCCAGCGTCAGCAGATCCTGACCCACGAGGATCGCCGTGATACTGCCCAGATGCAGCCTTGGGCCGTCATCGGTCAGCGACACCGTCAGGCCCATGGACGATCCATCGCCGCCCAGCACCGCCTGCAGGCTCTGCCCCTCGCCCACGGCATCCAGCACGCCGACGGTGAAGGCCTGGCTGCTGGTCAGTCCGCCGGCATCGGTGCCAAGCACCGAAAAGCTGAGGCTGGGCGCGCTGTCATGGTCCAACATCACGCCATCGGCCAGACGCACCCGCATACCGTCCAGCACAAAAAGGTTGGCATCGCTGCCCGTTAGCGACAGCGTCACGCTGTCGCCCATGTCCGGGTCGCTGACGGTCACTCGCGCGACTTCGCGCCCTGCCGCAGCGGTCTCCGCGATGTTCGTGATTGTGACGCCGAGATAGGGCGAGACGCTCGGCGCCTCGTTCACATCGGTCACGGTGATGGCCACATCCCGGCCGGTGCTGCTCAGGGTGCCGTCGGACGCCGTGACCGTGATGTCATAGACATTGTTGCCGCCAGCATCGGCCGGCGACTCAAAGTTTGGCGCCGCCCTGAAGGTCACCGCGCCGGTGGCGGCGCTGATGTCGAACAGCGCGGCATCGGTGCCGCCCAGTGACCAGCTGAACGTGGCGCCGGCATCGGGGTCGGTGCCCGCGGCGGTGTAGACCGTGCCCGTCGCGTTCTCGTCAAAGTTCGTGGTTCCACTCGAGATGACGCTTGGTGCCTCGTTCGCGTCGGTCACGGTGATGGCGACGGCCCGTGCTGCGCTGCTCAGGGTGCCGTCCGACAGAGGTGGCCTGGGAAATTCGGACGGCCCGATAACTGGTTTTCCTGCCTGACAGCGGCGATGTTGCCGCGTATCAGGAGAGAGCATGACGAAGCGAACCCGCCGGACGCACAGCCCCGGCTTCAAG
>JAESFS010000119.1_pt1 | contig 21892 bp, 17 predicted proteins | sample 9269441 | NCBI WGS metagenome assembly JAESFS01 (sample SAMN14502548, study PRJNA617105) | algae metagenome | isolation source: Scytolyngbya sp. HA4215-MV1 and co-occurring heterotrophs from sample from... | place: USA: Laie Falls, Oahu, Hawaii | collected 2010-08-22
TTCCCGACCCAACTGCGCTTGCTAAATCCAGACATTCGGCCTCCCGCAGCGAACAAGCTTTCGAAGGGCAGTAGCTTGAAGAGGCCAAGGTCACCCTTGCTGCCTGCAGGATCCCTCTCCGATGCCCGAGTCCCTTGATCAATTGGACGTTGACGACAACGTCGACTCCCCAGGAGTCAGCCCTTTCGGATCCCATTCCCGTGTCTCACGGGTTGGTGCACAATGACGCTTCCGGCGTGCGTGCGAGATCCTCGATTACGAGGTGCAGCTGAATTGGCTCGGGGGTGCCCTTGGACATTTCCGGATGGCTGACTGAGCTTGGCTTTGGACGCTACGTCGGCGCCTTCGTTGCCAATGACGTAGACGAACCTGTTCTCCGACGTCTTACCGCCGAGGACCTGAATGAGTTGGGCGTGGTCTCTCTTGGCCACCGCGTGAAAATTCTTAGCGCTATCGCAGCATTGCCTTTGGACGACCTGTCAAAGGAAACGCCAGGGCGCCCCGACTCTATTCCAACGGACGCACCGAGAGATGCTGAGCGGCGGCAACTCACCGTCATGTTCGTAGACCTCGTTGGTTCGACCGCACTCGCAGCAAGGCTTGACCCCGAGGACATGCGCGACGTGCTGCGGTCCTATCAGGACGCCGTGACAGGCGAAATCACGCGGCTAGGGGGCTACACCGCCAAGCTGATGGGCGATGGCGTCCTCGCCTACTTTGGATGGCCCCATGCGCAGGAAGACTCAGCCGAGCGTGCAGTACGGGCGGGCCTTGGGATCGTGGCACTAGTCCCACGGTTGGCAAGTTCGGTGGGTGAGCCTCTTTCGGCACGAGTCGGGATCGCGACGGGGCTGGTCGTCGTAGGCGATCTCATAGGCAAAGGAGCCTCGCAGGAACAGGCGGTCGTTGGCGAAACGCCGAACCTGGCCGCCCGCCTTCAAGCTAGTGCCGAGCCCGGAACCGTTCTGATCGCTGAGTCCACCAGGCGCTTGCTGGCGGACGTCTTTGATATCGAGGACCAAGGTGTTCTGTCCCTGAAGGGTATCCCCGGCCCGACCCCCATTCTCGTCGTGCGGGGCGAGAAGCAGATGGAAAGCCGTTTCGCGGCACACCAAGGAGACGTCGTCGCACCGATCGTTGGGCGCGACCAGGAATTGGGGCTGCTGTTGGAGCGCTGGGCGCAGGCGCAGGCCGGCGAAGGTCAGGCCGTGCTGCTGACCGGTGAGGCCGGGATCGGCAAGTCCCGGGTTACCGAAGCACTGCTGGAGGCAGCCCAAGAGTTCCCCCACACGCGTGTCCGCTACCAGTGCAGTCCATACCACGCAGAATCCGCCCTCTACCCTGTCATTCAGCACTGGGGCTTCGCCGCCGGCTTCGCGCCGGCGGACGGGCCGGACACGAGGCTGGACAAGCTGGACGCTCTGCTTGCCCTCGGTGGCGAGCTGGACCGCGAGACGGCGGCGCTGATCGCCAGCCTGCTTGGTCTCGATGGGGACCCTCGCTACGGCCCACTGTCACTGACCCCGCAGCAGCGCAGGACCCGAACGCTCCAGGCTCTCCTAGACCAGTTGGAGGGCCTCGCCCGCCAAAGGCCCGTGTTGTGGGTCGTCGAGGACGCGCACTGGATCGATCCGACCACACTGGAGCTCATCGAAAGGGCGCTCGACGGCGTGCAGGGCTCGCCTGTCATGCTCTTGGTCACGGCCCGCCCGACCTTCGTCCCCGCCTTCGCCAGCCATCCGGTGGTCACGAGGCTCGCGCTCAACAGGCTTGCGAGGGCCGCCACCCAGGCCATCGTCCGCCGGATCACCGGGGGCAAGCCTCTGCCAGACGTGCTGCTGGATGAAATCGGGGCAAGAACGGACGGCGTTCCCCTGTTCGTGGAGGAAATGACTAAGGCCGTGCTGGAATCCGGGGTTCTCCGGGAAGGGACAGACGCCTTCCATCTGAGCGGGCCGCTGAGCACCCTCGCCATTCCCCGAACGCTGCACGACTCACTCATGGCTCGCCTCGATCGGCTGGAGCCAGTGAAGGAGGTTGCCCAGATTGCCTCCGTGATCGGAAGGAACTTTGATCACGAGATGATCGCGGCACTGGCGGGCATGCCTGAAGAGCGCCTTGCTGACGCGCTCGGCAAGCTGGTCGATGCGGAACTCGTCTTTCGCCGGGGAACGCCGCCCCAGGCCAGCTACCTTTTCAAGCACGCGTTGGTGCGCGACGCGGCGTATGAAAGTCTGTTGAAAGCCCGGCGGGTCACGCTGCACGCGCGACTACTCGACATCCTGGAGCGCCAGCCGGGAGCTTCGCCTGAGGTCATGGCGCAGCACGCCGAGGCGGCAGGGCTGAACGAGCATGCAATCCGGCACTGGACCGCGGCAGCGCGCAGAGCGGTCGCGCGCCCTGCTTTCAACGAGGCCATCAGCAGCTTCGAACGTGCGATCACATTGTGTCGCAGGACAGGAGGAACCACCCAGGAGAAGCGTGTCGAGCAAGGGCTTCAGGTGGAACTCGGCCAGGCGCTGATCGCGCGCCACGGCTACCAGGCGAGCGTAACCCTGGATGCCTTCCGCCGCGCCCTGGAACTGGCCGACGAACTCGAAGACATCGGCCTGCAGCTTCCGGCCCTTTTCGGCCAATGGGCCGGAGGCCACATCGGGGCGACGGGTTCGGCACACCATGCCCGTCGCTTCGCCGAACTTTCCCAGGCCCATGCGGATGACGGCGCACGATTGGTCGGCCTCAGAATGCTTGCGCTGGAGACCTTCTTCGAAGGCCGGTTCAGTGATTCCCTTGCACTCACGGAACGGGCGCTGGAGAGCTACGACCCCGCCCGTCATCGCGATCTTGCCAGTCGCTATGGACACGATCCTCGCGCTGCGGCGCTCAATTACAAAGCCTGGAACCAGTGGCACCTTGGCCACCCCCAAGAGGCCGCCCGGACTATCGAGAGTAACCTGCGCTGGGCCCACGAATTTAACCATCCCAACACGACGGGGCTGGTGCTGACCTACGGCGTTACGCTGGTGAACATTTGGCTCGGCCGACCGGACGTGGTCGAGGAAGCCGCTCGCGAAGCGCTGGCGCTCTCAGAGAAGATGTCGCTGGCGCTCTGGCATGCCTGGGGCCTCGTCCACCTCGGCTGGAGTGTCGGCCAGCGCGAGCCCGAAGAGGGACTTGTCCACTTCGAGGCAGGCCTTCGAGAGGCCAAGGCAATCGGGGCCGGACGCCTGGAGCCCTACCACCTTGCGCTCGCTGCAGAGGCCCATGCACGGGCCGGACATGAAAAGGAGGCGCTGGCGAGGATGGAGCAGGCGTTCTCCGGGCTTGCGGCCGGTTTCCAAGACTATCTCGCTCCCGAGTTGTTCAGGCTCCGCGCAGAACTGCCGTTGCGCGTTGGTAGCGCTGATCCGGGCGAGCCGGAAGCCGACTTTCGCCGCTCGATCGACTTGGCCAAACGAATGGGCTCGCCTACCTTAGTTTTGCGCGCCGCCGTGCCGCTCGCACGGCTCCTTCGCCGCTCAGCGCCGATCTGAAGAGGCCCGGACACTGCTCCTGAGCGAGTACGACGCCCGCGGCGAGACAGTGCATGGCGGCCGCGAGATCGACGAGGCAGAAGCGGCGGTCGTGCGCCGGATCTTTGCGGAGTTCGCGCAGGGCCGGTCGCCGCGGGAGATCGCCGTGGCGCTGAACGGCGCTCGTGTGCCCGGCCCGAACGGCAGCACCTGGGGCCCCTCGACGATCTATGGCAACTGGCGGCGCGGCACGGGGCTGCTCAACAACGAGCTCTACGCCGGCGAGCTTGTCTGGAACCGCCAGCGATTCATCAAGGACCCCACGACCGGCAAGCGGCAGGCCAGATTGAACCCGCCCGAGGCGTGGGTTCGACGCGCCGTCCCGGAGCTGCGCATCGTCGATGAGGACCTCTGGGATGCGGTGAAGCTGCGGCAGGGCCACATCCGGCAGGCCGTCACGAGCGAGCCCGGTGACGGCGTGCGGTCAGAGAAGGCGAGGCGTCCCGGCTACCTGCTTTCCCACCTGATCAGGTGCGGCTCCTGCGAGGTGGCGGATTTTCGAAGATCAGCCGCGACCATTATGGCTGCTCGAACGCCCGCAACCGCGGCACCTGCGACAACCTGCTGACGATCCGCCGTGACGTGCTCGAGGAGAGCGTGCTGTCGGGCCTGCGCACGCATCTGCTGGATCCCGTGCTAGGGTCGAGGACGGGCGTTCGGCCGGCGGGATCTCCTATGGCTACAGCGCGTTCATCGTGCCCTTGAGCCCGACATGCAACTCGCTGATCTCGCCCTCAGAGAGCGTCACCAGCCGCACACCTGCATAACGCAGATGCTTGAACAGGCCCGCCACGTCCTCCTGATCGCGCGACAGACGGTCGAGCGCCTCCGCAACGACCACGTCGAACTTGCCCGCCCGCGCGTCCTCCAGCAGCTTCTGGTAGCCAGGGCGCAGGCGGATCTGACCGCTCACGGCATGGTCGGAGTAGGTCGCCATCAGGTCCGCGCCTTCGCGCTCGATCCAGGCCCGGCAGGCGCGAGCCTGGTCCTCGATCGACACGTCACGCTGCCGGTCACTGCTGTAGCGGGCATAGATCACCGCGCGCATCGAGTGCTCCTAAACGTCATCGAAGCTATTGTGAGCTCACGCGGGTGGAGTCGGTAGAGGGGAAAAGCGGCTCTTGAACACGCCGAGCGGCGGAATGCGGCTGCATTTGACCGATGTCGTTGAAAAAGTCGCCTCGTTGCCGGCACATGGACGCGGGCCACTGAGGGCGAGGAGCGCCGTACTCCTCAGGCGATCATCCCTCGCGGCCCATTGTGCATGAGCTTGGCCAGCTTCCCGAGGTTCTGTGCGGCGGCTGCGAGGTGGAACTCATCTCGGGCTCCCAGTGGCCCGCGTAGCCGCAATCGGTCGAGCCTCAAGATCAGGTGCGCGAACAGCATCTCCACCTTCTTCCGCCGTCGCCGTGAGGTGACGTACTCGTCGGTGGCGGCAATGGCGCCTGCCATGTCGCGGGCGCCTTCATGGATCGAGCGCGGGATTCTTGCGGGCCGGCGTGCGCAGGTCGGTTCAGCCTGCTCGCGCAGCTATGCTTTGGAAAGCCGCGATCACCCGCGCGACGTCGTCTTCAGAATTGTAGTAATGTGGGGAAACCCGGATCAGGGGAGGCAGTTGCCGCGCTCTGGCGTCAATGGGAGTGCTTGACGGGGGAGAGACGGACACATTGATCCCTAATCCGGTCAGCCTCCGCATCACCTCCGCCGACTCCAGCCCGTGCACAGTCAGCGAAATGATTGCGGCTTGGCGGGCGCCGAGATCATGCTGGGAAACGCCGGCGACCTGCGCAAGCTCATGGCGAAGCGTGTTGGTGAGCGACGCACAACGCGCCTCGATCGCCTCGAGCCCTACCTTCAGGGCGTACTCGGCCGCGGCGCCCAAGCCCAGGCGAGTCGAGTAGTTTGTTTCCCAGGTTTCAAAGCGCCTGGCGTCAGGACGCATCTCGTAGGTTGTCGGGCCGGTGATGGACGCGCCGAACAGATCCAGCATCGCCGGTTCGGTATGCGCTAGGATGCCCTTCCGAATGTAGAGGAAGCCTGTTCCGCGGGGTGCCCGAAGGTACTTGCGCCCCGTGGCGGTGAGCATGTCGCATTGCAGTGCTTGCACATCAACCGGCATCTGCCCGACAGCCTGACAGGCATCGAGCAGGAATGGGATCCCGTGCTTCCGGGCAATCCTGCCGACGTCCTCGGCCGGGTTGACCAGGCCCCCGTTCGTCGGGATCCAAGTGATGGCAATGAGGCGAACCCGCTCGTCGAGCATGGCCTCGAGCGCCCCGGGGTCGAGCGCGCCGTCAGCGTCATTCGGGATCATCTCGACAGAGGCCCCGGTCCGCTTTGCGACTTGCAGGAACGCGATGACGTTGGCCGCAAACTCCGCGCTCGCCGTCAAAATGCGGTCGCCGACCCGAAACTCCATTGCATAGAAAGCCCGCTGCCAGGCGATGGTGGCGTTCTCGGCAATGGAGATCTCGTCAGGACTGGCGCCCACCAGACGGGCGATCGAGCCGTAGACTGAGTTGAGCTTTTCGTAGTTCTCGGCCGCCGCTTCGTATCCGCCGATCTGTGACTCCCGGACGAGGTAATCCGTCACGGCGGCCAGGACCGGCGCCGGCATCATCGCCGCACCGGCATTGTTGAAGTGAGCGCGATGCGCGACGCCCGGCGTGTCGGCTCTCAAGGCATCGAGTTCGCGCTGGGTGAGAGTTGTCGACGTCATTGCGATTACACGTTCCGGGGGGCGAATGCTGTCGCGGGTGGGCGGGCATCGTCCATGATAAGCCAATCTGTGACATCCCGGACCGCGTCCGCGACGGCGGCATTCAGGGCGCTCGGCAGCGGCTGGATCGGCGTAGGTGGCAGTCCGGGCCGTAACCCGAGTTGCTCCGCGATCAGGTACATCACCCGCAGGCTTCCGTGGGTGCGAAACAGCGACCAGAGTGGCTGGAAAACTGCGTTTGCAGCCTGCGCTGCCTCACGCTCCCCTGCCATTGCAGTGCGTGTCAGGCGGAGTGCGGCAGCCGGCAGCAGACCGGCGACGACACTGTACCAGGCGTCCGCTCCTGCCAGGAGCGCCGCGTGCGCTCCCCAGTCGCCGCTATACCCGATGACCAGTTCGTCCGAGCATGTCGATCGCAGGACGCCGATCTCACGCCCGAAATCGCCGTGGGCGGGGAGCGGCATTTTGATCGCCTCGACGTGGCTCAGGCCCGAAAGGCGTGACACAAGTTCGGTCGAAAAGGTGAAGTGGGTCGTCGTTGGGTTGTTGTAGATGCAGATGGGCAAGGCCGTGGCGGATGCGGCGGTCTGGAAATGGGTGAAGACTTCGTTCTGCGTCAGCGGCGTATACGAGACGGGCGGTAGCAACAGCCCATCAGCGCCGAGCCGCTCGGCCTCCCCTGCCAACTCGCAAACCCATAATGTGCGCAGGGCCCCTACACCCACGATGAGCGGGACGCGACCTGCAATCGTCTCCTCGGCAGCCGCCAGTGCCCGCGTTCGCTGGCGCCTGTCAAGATAGGCATATGTCCCTGTGCTGCCCAAAACCGTGATTGAATCCACGCCTTCGGCGACCAGACGGTCGAGCATGATGGCGAAGGACTCCGTGTCGACCACGCCGTCGCTATCGGCCGGCGTCAAGGGGAAGGCGGACAGCCCTCGAAAAATTGAGGCTTGGCTCATCATCGGGTCCGTTCGCGTGGCGAGAGTTGCTGGACGTGTGAGCAATTCAGAAGGGTTTCATTCACCACAGCAGCGCGCGGCGCAAAAGGCTAGCCGAAAGCGCTGCCATCACCGTTATAGAGCTTGCATCCAAGGTCACATCACTCGACGAGGGCGCCTCTCGCGCCCTCGTCAATCGGGCTTAAGTTTCCTTTGCCTCAGAGAAACCCGATGGAAATCCATGGCACGGCGGCGATGATCAGCGTGCCGATGAGGAGCGCGATCATGTAGCCGACGATTGGCTTCATGCCCTCGTCGGGATGGATGCGGCTGATGGCGCAGGCCGCGTAGTAGCCAACGCCGAAGGGCGGGGCGAAGAGGCCGATGCCCATAGCGAGGATCACCACCATCGCGTAGTGCACGTCGTGCACGCCGACCTGCCGGGCGATGGGGAACAGGAGCGGCCCGAAGAGCACAATTGCGGGGATGCCCTCCAGCACGCTGCCGAGCACCACGAAGGCGAGGATCGTGACCCCGAGGAACATCGGCACGCCGCCGGGCAGGCTCGTCATGAACTTGGCGAGAGAGGCCGAGAAGCCCGATTGGGTAAGCGCCCAGGCCATGCCCGTCGCCGCTCCGATGATCAGCAGGATTGAGCCGGAGAGCGCGGCCGTCTCCACGAGCATCGGCCAGAGCCGGCGCAGGGGAAACTGGCGGTAGATGAGCAGACCCGCCAGGATCGAGTAGACGATGCCGATGGTTGACACCTCCGTCGCCGTGGCGACACCCTCGACCACCGCGGCGCGGATCACGAAGGGCAGCGCAATGGCCGGGATCGCGACGAGGAAGGCCTTGCCGATCTCCCTGCCCGTCGCCCGCCTGACATGGCTGAGGTCTTCGCCGCGATAGCGCCACCACACGACGCCGCACAGGATAGCCGCCAGCACGAGGCCGGGCAGCAGGCCGCCCGTGAACAGGGCGGAGATCGACACCCCCGTCACCGAGCCGATGGTGATGAGCACCAGCGAGGGCGGGATCGTCTCCGTCTGCGCCCCCGTCGCCGAGAGCAGGGCGACGAGGTCGCCGGGCTTGGCGCCACGCTTCTGCATTTCCGGGAAGAGCACCGGCGCGATGGCTGCCATGTCGGCGGCCTTCGAGCCGGAGATGCCGGAGACGAGGTACATCGCGCCGACCAGCACGTAGTGCAGGCCGCCGCGCACATGCCCCAGAAGGCTCGACAGAAAGCCGACCATGGCCCGCGCCATACCGGTCATCTCGATGAGCAGGCCGAGGAAGACGAAGAGCGGTACCGAGAGCAGGATGAGGTGGCTCATGCCCTCGTCCATGCGGCCAATCAGGACCACCTCGGGGGTGGTCGTGGTGAGCGTCAAATAGCCGAACGTAGCGAGCCCGAACGCGAAGGCGATCGGGACGGCCGCGAAGACCATCGTGCCCACCAGCAGCACGAAGAAGACGAGCAGGTTGAGGTTACCAAGGGGCTTTAGCACGGGCCCGAGAACCCAGAACATGGCCATTACCGCGACAACGACGGTTAGAGCGCCCGCGGCGCTGCGCAGGCTTGCCGTGCCGGCGAGGCGCAGCACAGCAGTAACCAGCATGAGGCCGAGCCCGACGGGCAGAGCGGCCGCCCGCCAGGAGTTCACGATGCCGAGCGCCGGCGTGGTGACGTAGACCTCGTCCGAGGCGAACTCGAAGGCGGGCTCGATGACGAGCACCAGGAAGGCGAGGCTCGCTGCGACAGCCACGACATCGAGGAAGGCCCGCGCGTCCGGCCCGAGCTTGCCCACGATGGCGGTCATGCGCATGTGCTCATTCTTCTGGAACGCGATGACCGAGCCCAGCATGGCGAGCCAGAGGAAGAGGATCCCCGCCAACTCGTCCGACCAAATGATCGGCGCGTGGAAGACGTAGCGGGCGACGATGCCCGCCAGCAGCACGAGGATCTCGGCGACGACGAGGCCTGCGGCCGGCAGAGCGACCGCGAAGCCGAGGATCGTGTTCACCCGGGCGATGGCGCTGCGCCAGGCGGAGGGGGAGGCCTGTGAGGCCTCCAGTGTGATGTCGTGAGCGTGGGTCATGGCGGTCATCCGAGCTTTCCTGCCGCCTTCTCGAGCTGCGCCCAGGCATCGTCACCGAACTTGCCCTTCCAGTCCGCGTAAAAGCTCGTCTTGGCCAGCGCCTGGCGGAACTGCGTACGGTCGACGTCGATGAACTGCATGCCTTTGGCCGAGAGGTCGCCGCGCAGGCTTTCGCTCAGCTTGGCGATGTCGGCACGCTCGTCGAGCGCCGAGCGGTCGAACTCGCGGGTCACGATCTCCTGCACGTCCTTGGGCAGCTTGTCGAAGGCGCGCTTGTTGCCGAGGATCCAGTAATTGTCCCAGACATGGCCCGTCAGGCTGCAGCTCTTCTGCACCTCGTAGAGACGGGCGGTCGCGATGATGGGCAGCGGGTTCTCCTGCCCGTCGACCACCTTGGTCTGCAGCGCGGAATAGACCTCGTTGAAGTTGATCGGGGCAGGCCCCGCGCCCAGCGCCTGGAACAGCGAGGTCAGGTTCGGCGCGGCGGGGACGCGCAGCTTGAAGCCCTTGAGGTCGTCCGGCGTGCGGATCTCGCGGCCGGACGAGGTGACGTGGCGGAAGCCGTTATCCCAGGCCTTCGACACCGTCATGATAGGGGTCTTGGCGATCTGCGCGCGGATGTAGGCGCCGAGCTCGCCGTCCATCGCCTTCCACACGGCGTCGTAGCTCGTGAAGAGGAAGCCGAGGTTCACGATGCCAGCCGCCGGCACGAAGGTGGCGAGGATCAGCGAGGAGAGGTTGAAGAACTCCACGCCGCCGCTGCGCACCTGGGTCAGCAGGTCCGTGTCGGAGCCGAGCTGGTTGGCGGGGAAGAGGTTGATCTCGAGCTTGCCGGAAGTCGCCTCGCGGATCCGGTCGATCGCCTCCTGGGCGCGCCTGTTGACGGGATGCGTCGGGTCCTGCCCGGTCGCGAGCTTATAGGTGAACTCGGCGGCCGAAGCTGGCCGGGTCAGGATACCGAAGACGGACGCGGCGGCGCCTGCCTTGAGCAGGGTACGGCGGGAGAGCGGGGCAGAGATCGACATGCGTTTCCTCCTGGTGAGCAAGGTGATGGATGCGTTCGTGCGACGGCTCGCGTCGTGACCATGCCGGCTCTCGGGCGCCGGCTTTGGCGCAGCCGCCGGGGTTCGCCGCGGAGGGGATCCGCGGCGTCCGCCGGACTGTCTGGAAGCAGAGGCTGGAACGGCTCAGCGAGCCTTACAGCCAGGCCTTAATCCGGCTGCTTACGGCCGAAGCCGAGATGCCGTAGCGCTCGTGCAGGGTCGGCAGCGCGCCGGCATGCAGGAACTCGTCGGGCAGGCCGATGTGGCGGTACTTCGGATGCACGCCGGCCTGCAGCAGCACTGAGGCCACCGCCTCGCCGAGGCCGCCGATGACGGTGTGGTTCTCCGCCACGACGACGAGCCGCCCGCCCTTGCCGGCCTCGCGCAAGATGGTCTCCGTGTCGAGCGGCTTGATCGTCGGCACGTGCAGCACGGCGGCTTCCACGCGGTCGTCCGCGAGAAGCTTCGCCGCTTCCAACGCCCGCATGGTCATGAGCCCCGAGGAGATGATGAGGACGTCGCGGCCGTCACGGATCGTCTTGGCCTTGCCGAGCTCGAAGGTGTAGCCGTACTCGTCGAGCACGAGCGGCACCTGGCCGCGAAGCAGGCGCATGTAGACGGGGCCCTGGTGAGCCGCCATGGTCGGGACGACCTGCTCGATCTCGTGCGCGTCGCAGGGATCGATCACGGTCATGTTCGGCATGGCGCGGAAGAGCGCGAGGTCCTCGGTCGCCTGGTGGCTCGGTCCGTAGCCGGACGTCAGGCCCGGCAGGGCGCAGGCGATCTTCACGTTGCGGTTCTCTTCCGCGATCGTCTGGTGGATGAAGTCGTAGGCCCTGCGTGAGGCGAAGACCGCGTAGGTCGTGGCGAAGGGCGTAAAGCCCTCGGCCGCGAGACCGGAGGCCGCCCCGAAGAGCAACTGCTCGGCCATTCCCATCTGATAGGTACGGTCCGGGAAGGCTGCCTTGAAGATGTGCAAGTCGGTGTACTTGCCGAGGTCGGCGGTCATGCCGACGATGTCGGGCCGCTGCTTGGCCAGTTCCACCAGGGCGTGGCCGAAGGGGGCGGGCTTGGTCCGCTGCCCTTCCGCCGCGATCGAGGCGATCATGGCAGAGGTGGTGAGCCGCGGCTTGTTGGCGGGAGCGTTCGAGGGGGACGTCATGCGGGCCTCCCGGCATCCAGAGCCTGCAGCGCGAGCTGCCATTCATGGGCGTCGACGCGGATGAAGTGGTTCTTCTCGCGCGCCTCGAGGAAGGGCACGCCCTTGCCCATCAGCGTGTCCGCGATGATCATCTTGGGGCGGGGCTCGGGATCGGCCTTGGCGGCATCGAAGGCGGCCACCACGGCGTCGACGTCATTGCCGTCAATGCGCTGGACGTGCCAGCCGAAGGCCCGGAGCTTGTCCGACAGCGGCTCGAAGGCCATGACCTCTGAGGAGGCGCCGTCGGCCTGCTGATTGTTCACATCGACGATGGCGACGATGTTGTCGAGCTTGTAGTGGGCGGCTGACATCATGGCCTCCCACTTGGCTCCCTCGTCGAGCTCGCCGTCCGAGAAGAGCACGAAGACGCGCGACGTCGACTGCTTGCGCTTCAGGCCGAGCGCCATGCCCACCGCGATCGACAGACCCAGGCCAAGCGAGCCGCCCGACATCTCCATGCCCGGCGTGTACTGGGCCATGCCCGACATGGGCAGGCGGCTGTCGTCGAAGCCGTAGGTCTCGAGTTCGCTTTCCGGAATGATCCCCGCCTCGAGGAGGGCGGCGTAGAGCGCGATGGCGTAGTGACCGTTGGACAGCAGGAAGCGGTCGCGGCCTTCCCACGAGGGGTCCTCGGGCCGGTATGCCATGGCGTGAAAATAGGCGGTCGCCAGCACGTCGGCGATATCGAGGGCTTGGGCGATGTAGCCCTGTCCCTGCACCTCACCCATACGCACCGCGTTGCGGCGGATTCGGTAGGCGCGCTCGGCGATGCTGGGCGCGTTGGCGCGCAGCGGCTCGGCCGTGGTCATGGTCGGCTCCTGTGGGCTGGAGGCAGATGTGGAGATCAGTGGATGAGCATGCCGCCGTTGACGTCGATGACGGCGCCGGTGACGTAGGCGGAGAGGTCCGAGGCCAGGAACAGGTAGATGTTGGCCACGTCGCGCGCGTCGCCGAGCCGGCTCAAGGGGATGCCCTTGATGATGTCGGCCTTCATCTCGGGCGTGAGCTTGTCGCCAGTGATGTCGGTCTGGATGAGGCCGGGGGTCACGCTGTTCACGCGAATGCCGTCCGGTCCCAGCTCGCGGGCCATGGCCTTGGCGAGGCCGAGCACGCCGGCCTTGGCAGCCGAGTAATGGGGGCCGCCGAAGATGCCGCCGCCGCGCTGCGCGGAGACGGAGGACATGCAAGCGATGGAGCCCTGCCTGCGGGTCCGCATGTGCGGGATGAAGGCTTGGCTGAGATAGAGCACGCCGGTCATGTTGACGTCGACGACGAGCTCCCAGTCCTCGGGACGGACGTCCATGACCTTCAGCGGCTGGGTGATGCCGGCATTGTTAATGAGGATGTCGACCTTGCCGAGCGAGGCAATTACGGTCTCGGCCGCCTTGCGGCAGCTCATGAGGTCGGCCACGTCGCAACCGACGCCTACGTGGCCCGGACCGAGCTCTGCCGCGGCGCTCGCCGCGCCCTCGGCGTCGAGGTCGAGGATGGCGATGCGTGCGCCCTGCTCAGCGAAGAGCTGTGCGGTGGCGCGCCCGATGCCCCGCTTGCTCGCCGCGCCGGAAATGACGGCGGTCTTGTCCTTGAGCAGCATGGTGTCCTCCTTGCTTGATCCCGTTTCCGGATCGTGACGAAGAGGTACATCGCGCTGCATTCACCGACAAACGAGAAAAAACCCGCAATCGATGAGTGTCATTCACCGGTCGTGAGGGGTCGCAGGATGGGCGCGGAGGCTTGGCTGGAGAACCCCTCGTCCAGCGCGCTCATGTCGAGATCGAGGGAGAGCTCGCGCGCGAGCCATTCCAGCACCATCACCATGGAGCGCGCGTAGCGCTTGGAGCGCGGGAAGACGATCCAGTGGCCGGTATAGACCACGTCCTCGCAGATTCCCTTGAGCGGCTGGACGAGGCGGCCGGAGGCGAGTTCGCGCTCGGCGAGAAGTGTGGACTCCAGCGCGACGCCGATTTCGTCGGCGGCCGCGCTGAGCGACATGAAGCTGCGATCGAAGCGGGGGCCGTTGGGCACCGGGGCGACCAAGCCATTCGCGGCGAACCAGGCGGGCCAGCGGACCTTCTTGTTGTCGCTCTCGATCAGAGTGTGCTTGAGCAGGTCGACGGGAGATCGGATCCCGGGCGCCAGGGTCGGCGCGCAGAGCGGTGTGACCGTCTCGGTGCCCAGCGGGAACACGATGACGCCCTGCTGTTGCAGCCGGCCGTAATATTCCGCCGAGGGTACGCCGTAGACGATGTCGGCGTCGAACTCGTCCGCCAGGAAACGCGTGTAGTCGGTGCCAGTCGCGAGCCTCAGTTCAAGGCCGGGGCATTCCGCCAGAAGGCGCTTGAGGCGCGGGACGAGCCATTGCGCGGCAAAGCTCGGAGCGCAGTGCAGCTTGAAAAGCTGGGGCTTGCGCGCCGCCACGCTCCCGATGCCGAGTTGCAGCTCCCCGAAGCCGCGCTCGACATGCCGCATCAGCGTCTCGCCCTCGGGCGTCAGGCGGATGCTGCGGCCCTCGCGCTCGAACAGGACGGTGCCGAGATCGCGCTCGAGGCCCCGGATCGCGTGGCTCACGGCGCTCGGCGAGAGGCCGAGGTCGTCGGCGGCGAGCCGGAACGACCCCGTTCGGGTCACGGCTTCGAAGGCGCGCAGCGAGCTGAGATGCAGGTTGCGGATCATAACGCAACCATGCGGCGACGCTCTGATCACGGCAAGGGCGGCACGATTGGTCGGGTTAGTCACTTCCCGCGCTGCTGCGCAGTGTCACGCCGGCCATGTTGCGACGTCTCCCAGCAGAAGGCATTGCAGATAAGGAGCTATCGGCGCTTCTCCGACGGGAGCGGCTCATCCCGGTGGTTCATGGAACCACCTATGAAGAACTTGAGCAGGTCAGCATCTTGCTTGCTTCTCGTGCGGGGCTGAGCACCGCCGAGGAATCGATGGCTGAGGTCGCGGCCAAGATCGCCGAACTGGTCGCTACTTAGCAGCCTCCGAGAAGCGCTCGGATCTGATCACGATTAGCCAAAGCTAAGGGCTGCGTAACCACTCAGCCGAGGACAGCATTGTATTGTGAGCGCCGCATGCGTCATCGCGGCTAGAAAGTCCAAATCTGGCTGCGGTGTCAAGGTCCGCCCTTGGCGCAAGGCGGAAGCGAACTCTTGACCCAAAGCCGTCTTCCCGAACGTCCGCTTCGGGCTAGGCGCCTTCTCGTGAAACCTTTGTCGCGCCAACCGCGCGCTCGCCGGTCTCACACGTGAGGCCGCCCGCTGCGAGGCGCGAAAGTCATCTCTTTGTTTTGGCTTGGTCTGTCATCGCGGAGTGCGCAAGCGTGCTCCTGAATCGCGAGAGGTAGGGCGCAGTGGCCCCCTTGGACGAGCGAGCGACATCGGCGGGCGAGCCGGACATCACCACCTGACCGCCTTCGTCACCGGCCCCAGGGCCAATGTCGATGACCCAGTCGCAGTGGGCGGCGACGCGCATGTCATGCTCCACCAGAATGACCGTGTTGCCGGCGTTGACGAGTTCGTCGAGCTGCCCGATGAGCTTTTCCACGTCGGCCGGGTGTAGCCCCGTAGTGGGCTCATCCAGGATGTAGAGCGTCTCACCGATCTGCTTGCGCTGCAGCTCGGTGGCAAGCTTGATCCGCTGGGCCTCGCCGCCGGACAGCTGCGTCGCCGGCTGACCGAGCCGAAGATAGCCAAGGCCGACCTGTTGCAGGACAGCAAGGGATCGGCGCACCTGCGCATCCTGTGCGAAAAACGCAATGGCAGCATCGACTGTCATATCGAGGACAGCGGCGATGTTTTTGCCGCGGTGCTTGATGGCAAGTGTTTCAGGATTGTAGCGGGCGCCATGACAGCTCGGGCAGGGTGCATAGACGCTGGGAAGGAAAAGCAGTTCGACCGAAACGAAACCTTCTCCTTCGCAGGTCTCGCAACGGCCCTTTGCAACATTGAAGGAGAAGCGTCCAGCGTCGTAGTGATGGGCCCGCGCCGTATCCGTTGCCGCGAAGATCCTGCGAACGTGATCGAACAGACCTGTGTACGTTGCGAGATTGGACCGTGGCGTGCGTCCGATCGCCTTCTGGTCGACGACTACCAGCCGCTTGATCTCCTCTGTTCCGCTCGCGATCCGACCGCCGTGCGTGGTCACGACGGTCCGCTCGAGTTCGTCGCCTCCGTCGTCGATCGAGGAGGGTGGCTGGCCAAGATGATCTGCGATCAGTTCCACCAAGACCTGACTAACCAGACTCGACTTTCCCGAGCCCGAGACGCCGGTGACGGTGGTCATCACTCCCAGCGGGAAATCGACGTCGAGGTTATGAAGGTTGTTGCGGCTCACGCCTTTTAGTCGCAGCCAGCCGGTGGGAGAGCGCGGCGTTCGGCCGGGGACGACCGTGTCGCCGAACAGGTAACGACGGGTTTGCGATCGCTCGACATCCTCCAGCCCTTGTAGCGGCCCGCTGTAAAGCACATGACCCCCGAGCTCGCCGGCGCCTGGCCCGACGTCGACCACCCAATCGGCATGCCGGATCACGTCAACCTCATGTTCGACGACGAACAGCGAATTCCCCGAAGCCTTGAGAGTGTCCAGCGCCCTCAAGAGAGCTTCGGTGTCCGCGGGGTGAAGGCCGGCGGAGGGCTCGTCGAGCACATAGACGACACCAAAGAGATTTGAACGAACTTGAGTCGCCAGTCGCAGGCGCTGCAGCTCGCCTGGAGAAAGCGTCGGCGTGCTCCGCTCCAGCGCGAGATAGCCAAGCCCGAGGTCGAGCAAGACCGCGAGACGGCCGCCGAGGTCCTCGGCTATCCGCTGGACCACCAACGCCTTCTCCGGATGATTGGCCCTTAGCCTGGTCAGGTCAGGCGTGGCGCCCTGCGCGTGCGGGCGCAAGAGATCGGCGAGCCGTCCCAACGGGATTCGGGAGATGTCGGCGATATCCAAGCCAGCAAACGTGACTGACAGCGATTCGCGTCGCAGCCGTTTGCCGTGACAAAGCGGGCATTCGATCCCGACCATATAGCGCAGCACCCGCTTCTTGATCGTCGCGCTTTCGGTGGTTGCGAAGGTGTTCAGCACGTACCGCTGGGCGCTGGAAAAGTTGCCGCGGTAACTCGGCTCCTCGTGGGCTCTGATCGCTCTTCGCGCCTCCTCGGCGTCGTACCCCGGGTAAACCGGGACGACTGGCTGGTCTTCGGTAAACAGGATCCAGTCGCGGGATTTCTTCGGCAACTCGCGCCACGGGCGATCGACGTCATGGCCGAGCGAAATCAACATGTCGCGCAGGTTGCCGCCATGCCAGGCGGGTGGCCAGGCTGCAATCGCGCGCTCGCGGATGCTCTTGGAGTCATCCGGGACCATGGAGCGCTCAGTCACCTCGTAGACGCGACCGAGCCCATGGCATCGGGGACAGGCTCCCGCCGGCGTATTGGGCGAGAAAGCCTCGGCGTCGAGATGATCCTGGTGACGGGGGTAGTCGCCAGCGCGCGAGTACAGCATGCGAAGCAGGTTGGAGAGCGTCGTAACGCTGCCGACGGATGATCGCGTCGTGGGCGACCCACGCTGCTGCTGCAAGGCCACGGCCGGAGGCAGGCCGTCGATCGCGTCGACTTCGGGAACCGACATCTGGTGAAACAGACGCCGCGCATACGGCGAGACGGATTCGAGGTACCGCCGTTGCGCCTCCGCGTAGAGCGTGCCGAAGGCAAGGGACGATTTCCCGGAGCCCGATACGCCGGTGAACACCACGAGGGCGTCGCGGGGAACGGTGAGGTCAACGCTTTTCAGATTGTGTTCCCGTGCTCCTCGCACTCGGACGAAGCCGCGTGGAGCCCCTTCAGCGGCTTGTGGATAACGAGGCTCGTCGGCGTCTCGCATCGTGATCAGCCAGCCCGCGGGAGTGCATGACAACCGATCGGAGTTCAAAAGGCAATGACGGCCAGCAGTATGTGAGACATCGGACCGCGCCAGCCCAGCTGATCTCGAGCGTTCGCGGAAGCGAGCCAGGCTCGGTCTGGCATGCCCAGCCGGCGCGGGGGCTTCATGGCCTTAAGCACGGCTGTTTTGATGCCCCGTTGAGTCCGGCCGGGCGAGACTCAATGCGTCGTCGACCGCCGCGAGAGGATCGCCCCTCCCGCTCTCAGCCCCGCCCTCGGGTCCAGGAGAGCGCCTTGCCAACATGCAGGAATGCGCCTTACGCCCGTCGGCGCGGATGACCCTTGTCCCGAACATGATCGCCGAGCCATCACCCGTCCAGGTGCTGGCCTGTCGCCGCCGCGCCAGATTGGGCGATCGCCGAATGCTGTAGCCATGCCTTCGCCACCCGTCGTCCCTGACTAATGCGAAAAATTTGCTCTCGGCCTGAAAGCGTGCATGTCGGTTGGATCAGACACTGAGCAATATTTGCGCGATTATTAGATTAGCGTCTAGTTTTACTTTCGGGTAGGACATTTGGCAGAGTAATTATGTATGCGTATTCATGAGCGATGGGCGGAACATTTGCGTTTCTTCTCGCCGGTTGTTCCGGGCTCGGTGGAGGCAATGCCGACGCCCGCGCAGTCCGACGCCATCGTCCTGGATGTGGTCGAGATCAGTTCCGAGGCGGTGATCCTGCAGACACGCCAAGGAAACGAGCTCGTTCTCGTGCGCTACTTCCCTGAGGTTAAGCTAATGCTTGCAAGCATTAGGCTAAACATGAAGGTGTAACCATGCATATCCTTCCCCCACTTGCGATAATTTCATTACTCTTAATCACTGATAGTTCTGGAAAAACACCCTTGGCGGCCGGGCAGGTGAGGACCATCTCCGAGAATTTCTTTCGCTGTTCGAACGAAGACACGATGAAGAAGTTTATGACCCTTGTCTTCCAATTCGAAACCAAGCGTGCGTTGGCCTTTCTACAGGAGAACGAATGTGGTCTGCTGGCCAAGGGAGAGTTCGCGACTGTGGATGTCCTTGCACAGTCGGCTGCAGTCGCATGTGTGCGGGTACAGGCAGACAGGCGCTGTGCGTGGGTCCCCACGATGATCCTTCAATAGGCTTCGTTTCGGGCAACTGGGAGACCGCGCGCGTGAGATCGGGCCATTGCGCCGTGGATTCCCGCGCGTGGTGGGCAGATTTCGCTCAAGGGACAACCTGACCTGGAGCGTGAACAATTTTCGCTCTCCACGCGGGACAGGGTTGCATCCATGGCGCTTCGTTGCGGTTGCAATAACAATCATTTTCGCCCACGAGCCATAGGCTGTGCCAATATCGAGGTAACCCCCATGACCTCTTCCCTCCTCAGCTTCCGCGAGGGTGCCGGCGATGCCCCCCATCTGCCCTCCTCAGCGGCGGATCCCGGCGAAGCGGCCGTCCCACTCGTGGGAAATTGGGAGTGGGACTTTGCGACCGGATCGCTCACGTGGTCGGATGGACTCTATCGCTTGCTTGGACTGACTGCCGGCGAGGTCTCTCCCCACCTCGCAGCGTTCCTGGATATGGTTCATCCGGAAGACCGCGAGACGGTTGCGTCGAGAACGGAAGCGGCCAGGAAGCGAGGGCGGGACCTTGACATGGAATTCCGGACGCTGGCCCGGGACGGGACCTCGCGGTGGGTGGCCAGCAAGGGAGAGGTCTTCCTCGACCGCTCGGGAAAACCTGAATGGGCCGCAGGGACGCTGTTCGACATTACGCGGATCCGGCAGGCGCTCAGCGACCTCTCAGCGCGCGAGGAGCGCTATCGCGCCCTGGTCACCCTCAACGCTATTGGGGAATGGCGCGCGACTCCTGACGGCGAGCAGCTGGAGTGCCGGTTCTGGTCCGAGTTCACCGGCCAGACGACGGAGGGCTCGCAGAACCATGGTTGGCTCTCTGCTGTGCATCCCGACGATGTGAGCTGGGTAAAAGGCATCTACTTCGAGGCCCTGCAGATCGGGTCCAGCATGACGTCGAGCTTCAGGGTGCGGCACCGCTCGGGCGAATACCGGTGGTGCCTGTCAAAAATGCTCCCGCTGAAAGACTCAGACGGACGCGTCCGCGAATGGATTGGGGCGATCGAAGACATCGACCAGCGCCGCAAGGCCGAGGAACGCGCGCTACTCGATGCAGAGCGGCGCAAGCTTGCCCTTGAAGCCGCGCGCATGGTGGCGTGGGACTATGACACGGCCTCGCGCCGTGTTCTCCGCTCGGAGAACGCGCAGGAGGTTCTGGGCACCGGATGCGGGCCGGTGGATGATCTCGAGACCTGGATTCATCCCGACGACGTCGAGCGGGTGTACTCCGCTCTGCGGCGGACCGAGGAGGCGGGCGAGCCCTACGATGTGGAGTATCGCCTGAATGACAGGGACGGCCGCGCACGCTGGGTCCGGGGGCGCGGAAAACTGGTGCGTAACGTCCAGAATGGTCCGGACCGCGTCGTCGGGATCACGTTCGACGTGACGGCCCACAAGGTGGCCGAACGGGATCTTCAACGGCTCACTAGTAAGCTTGACGCTCTCGAGTCGCGCCATGCCGCCCTGGCTTCGGTCGCGGGCGACATCGTGTGGACGGCAACCATGGAGGGCAAGCTGGTCGAAAGTCCCCAATGGTGTGCAGTCACGGGGCAAGCTCCGAGTGACATGAGTGGCTGGGGATGGCTGAACGCGGTCCATCCCGCTGACCGCGAACGGACCCGAGAAGCCCTGCAGCGCCAAGCCTCGTCCAACCGAACGGAGTCGATCCACTACAGGCTGCGGAAACCTGATGGCAATTACATGTGGGTCAGCTCGCGCGGCACGCCCGTACGGGACCGGGATGACAAGATCCGCGAATGGGTCGGCGTCTGCCAGTTTCTGTCGGAGGTCGCCAACCCGGAGGAGGGCGTCCCGTCGATGGCTGCGGCACGCTCGCGCAGTCTCATTGGCGGAGCGCAGGTGCGCGCCTCACGCGGGCTGCTGAACTGGTCGGTGCGAGAGCTTGCAATCGCGTGCGGTGTGTCCGTTTCCACGATCCGCAGGATCGAGGAGGCGGACGGTGTACCCGAAAATCGTGACCTTCGTAACATCGCGAGGTTACGGGACACGCTGGAAGCAGCAGGGGTCCGGTTCCTGTTTGCTTCAGATGGAAAGGGTGGTGTGAAACTCGCGTAGACGGTGAGATCAAGGATGGGCCGGCAATGGCTGCTGATCGATATGAGGTCAGACACAAGAGCGAAATCTGCTCAAGTATAAGAAACAATGCGTATATATATGTTCCAGTCGATCGCTGATATGAGCAGTTATTGCTCTAATTATTGGAAGTCAAAACCGTGATGCAATGTGTCATAGTATCACGAGCACTATTTCTGATACTGTCTTTTTGAGGGTTGTCTGTCGAATTGTGGGGTGAGTGATGAGCCAAGGCTGCGGCAGAGACGGACAAAGCGACGGCATCTTGCGGCCCGAAGCTCAGCTGCGAGTCGAAGCAAAGCCCAGACCGCTGGAGACTTTCAGCGTCTCCGTTCGGAACCCGGGCAGCCTGATGTACCCGGTTCCGCCGAACGAAGCCGCGCGGCTGAAGATCCTCGACGAGACAGGCATGTTGTACTCCGAGCCGTCGTACAACTTTGATCGCCTGTGTCGGCTGGCGGCGGATCTCTTCGAAACGCCGATGGCGACCGTATCCCTCATTGGAAAGGATGTGCAGTGGTTTAAGGCCAAGTTCGGTCTGGATCTCTGCATGACCGCGCGCGAAGCTGCGTTCTGCAACTACACGATCCTGCACGACGATGTTATGGTGGTGAGCGATGCGTTGCAGGACTATCGTTTCAAAAGAAATCCGCTCGTGACTGGCGACCCTGGAATCCGCTTTTACGCCGGAGCACCGATCGTCTTCTCGCCAACGCTCCGCCTCGGTTCGCTCTGCGTGCTTGACACCCGCCCACGGTCGCTGAGCGCTCTTCAAAAAAGGTGCCTCAAGAGCATGGGAGAGAGCCTCGGCACCGAGATGCGTCTGATTTACTCCGTCCGGATGATGCACCAGACTCTCAGGCGCAACGCGTGCTGAGCACGAGCCACACGACGGTAAGGATGCTTTGAGCCGAGCACCTTTCGCCCAACCAGATCGAGGCTCCAGCGGCGGCGGTCCGCATGCCCTTTCTGTTTACCGAACGGCCGTCACGGCGCGACACACGCCGTTCTCCAGGTAAATCACTTTGGCGTAACGGAGCGTGTAGTGCCTCTGCCCGGTACGAGGCTGCGTGGTTTTTCCGCGTCCTTCCAGTGAACCCTGCGTGATGCGCTTTTGCGAGCTGTAGGGCGCCAGCCAGACTTAGGCGAAAGTCCTGCGAAATTGGTCCGCTTCTCGGACAGAGCCCAGAGCCCGCTT
>JAESFS010000120.1_pt1 | contig 21504 bp, 25 predicted proteins | sample 9269441 | NCBI WGS metagenome assembly JAESFS01 (sample SAMN14502548, study PRJNA617105) | algae metagenome | isolation source: Scytolyngbya sp. HA4215-MV1 and co-occurring heterotrophs from sample from... | place: USA: Laie Falls, Oahu, Hawaii | collected 2010-08-22
CGAATGGTTCGAGGATTACAACACCATCCACCCTCACAGCGGATTGCGTTTACAGTCCCCGCGTGAGTTCATCCAGCAGCAGTCCATCCAACAAGCCATGTGTCCGGTTTGATGGGGGCCACTCCACAATGTTTCGACGCTTATTGGGTTCTTGGGTGCTCACCAGTTGCTGAGGGCAACGCCATGCACCCGCAGCAACGCAGTGCCAGCACGGCCGGGACGCCAACTCATGGCGGCCCATAAAAGTGCTGTGCGACACCCGCACCCAATGCCTGCCCTGGTGCTGTTCGCCGCCGCCGGGCCACTGACCGTGGAGGTTGAGGAAAGCTGCGCCCGGCTGGGGCGGCGGATTGCGGCACTGCTGTTGAACCGGCCGGGGCCAGGCGTGGCGCTGGATGAAACCCTGCTGGCATCTGCTGAGCCGATGCCCGCGCAGGCGGAGGGGGCCGAGTTCCTTTGCCCGCTGTTTACCCCGGCCAACCGGCGGGCAGCAGTGGCCGAAGCCCTGGCGTTGGGGCTGCGCCCGGCGGCAGCACTGGTGGACCCGACCGCCATTGTGGCCAACTCGGCGCGCCTGACCGAAGGGTGCTACGTCAATGCCGGATCGATCATCGGGGCGCTGGCGGTGCTTGAACGGTTTGTCGTGGTCAATCGTGCTGCCAGCGTTGGGCATCACGTCGAGATCGGCGAATTCGCCTCAATAGGTCCTGGTGTGGTGATTGCCGGCATGGCACGCATTGGTGCCGGAACCCTGGTGGGTGCGGGCGCCGTGCTGGCACCGACCGTGACGCTGGGCGAGGGCTGCGTGGTGGCGCCGGGTGCCGTGATAACCCGCAACATGCCGGCCGGCGCACGCGCCATGGGCAACCCGATGCGGCTGTTCCAATGAATCGTCCCAGAGTGCATTTGTATACGATTTGCTGGAACGAGTTGCCGATGCTTGGCTTCTTCTTCCGCCACTATGATCCATGGGTGGACCGCTACGTGTTCTACGATAACGGCTCCACCGACGGCACGCTGGAGTACCTGGCGCGGCAACCCAAGGTGGAGTTGCGGGCCTTCAGGCAAAGCGTGCCCGGCTCATTCGTGCTGTCTGCGCAGCAATTGCAGAACAACTGTTGGCAGGCTAGCCGTGGCCATGCGGATTGGGTTGTGGTGACGGCGGTGGATGAGCATCTGAGCCACCCCGATATGCCGGGCTATCTGCATCACTGTGCCGCTGCCGGCGTGACCGCAGTGCCCGCACTGGGCTATGAGATGGTGGCTGAGAAATTTCCGCCACCCGATGTCAGGTTGACCGATTACCTGCGGCAGGGCCGGCCGCTTGGGTCGATGAACAAGCTCAGCCTGTTCCAGCCGCAGGCGCTGAGCGAGACCGGCTTCGGCGTGGGCCGGCATGAGGCGGCGCCGCTGGGCGATGTGCGCTATCCGGATCGCGATGAGTTGCTTTTGCTGCACTACAAATACATCGGCCGCGACCGCGCCAAGGCGCGCCAAGTGCTGCTTGGTGGCGCGCTGGGGCCGGTAGACCGGGGGAATAATTGGGGTGGGCATTACTTCCGCACCGATGAGGCCTACTCCGCCGAGTTCGATCTGCTGCTGGCCCAGGCTGCCGACATCATGGCGCCAGAAGCGGACCCACATGCGGAGCATGGGTTGCCGCGTTGGTGGCGGCAGCCACCGGCCGCGCCATAGCCCGAATCGAGACCACTTTGGCGGCGGCTGAGGAAATACTGCGAGCCCCGGTCGGTGAAGAAGGCGCGGAACAGCCCATGGCCCGCGATCGTCTCGGCCAGTCCCAGGAGCTCCCCTGCCTCATCCGCGCTCAGACGGCGGCAATCCAGAGGTTGACCGCAGCCCCCCATCGGCGCTTTCCTGGGCGCCCAGACACTTGCAGGACATCGTTATCACGATGGAAACACTCACCCGCGCCCAATTGGCGGAAGCGATCTATGCGGAGGTTGGCCTCTCCCGCAACGAATCGGCGGCACTGCTCGAGGCGGTGCTGGCGCGCATGTCCACGGCACTCGGCCAAGGCCAGGCGGTGAAGATCTCGGCATTCGGCACCTTCGCGGTGCGGCAGAAGGCGCAGCGCATCGGCCGCAACCCCAAGACCGGGGTCGAGGTGCCGATCATGCCGCGCAAGGTATTGAGTTTCCGCGCCAGCCAGGTGCTCAAGGCGCGGATCAACCACGAGCCGGTGCCGCGTGGTGGAGGCGATGAATGAGCGGCCAGCAGCTCATGCCCGGCCTGATGCCGGAGCCCGCCATGCCGGCTGAGGTCCTGGTTGCAGAGCCCCTCGTTGCCGAAACCAGGGCCAAGAAGGGCGCCCAGGCCTTCCGCACCATCAGCGAGGTGGCCGAAGAGCTGAATGTGCCGCAGCACGTGCTGCGCTTCTGGGAAGGTAAATTCCCGCAGCTCAAGCCGCTCAAGCGCGGCGGCGGGCGGCGCTATTACCGGCCCGAGGATATCGCGCTGCTGCGGCGGATCTCCGGCCTGCTCTACAGCCAGGGCTACACCATTAAGGGTGTGCAGCGGCTGCTCAGCGATGACGGCACGGGCAGCGCGCCGGTCGATGGCCCAGGGCAGGGCATCGATTCCGCCATGGCGGCGCTGGACGCGGTCGCGGCCGAGCTGCGGGACCTGCTGCGCAAGGCCTGACCAAGCCAGGGCGTGGCAAGCGGCGGGACGGGTCAGACCCGCGCCCGCCAATCCGCCAGCACGGAATCCAGCGTCACCTCCCAATCGATCGCGGGCCGCCAGCCCAGCAGCGCACGGGCGCGCCCTCCATCGCCCAGGGAGCGGATGACGTCATTGGGCCGCAGCGCATGCGCCGCCTCCTCGACCCGGATCGTGACCTTCGACCGGGCCAGCAGCCCCGCCAGCACATCGCCGATCCGGCGCGGCACGCCCGAGGCGATGTTCAGCGCCACGCCATTGGGCAGGCTGTCCCACTTCGCCAGGGCCAGCGCATAGGCGGCACAGACATCCCGGACATCGAGAAAATCGCGCCAGCGTTCCAACGCGCCCACTCCCATCACGGGGGCCTGGTGCCCGGCCTCGATCAGCGCGACCTGGCGGGCGAAGGCGGCCACGGCATAGGCTTCCGACTGGCCGGGGCCGACATGGTTGAGCGGCCGCATCCGCACCACCCGCAACCCGCGCAGCGCCATCTCTCCCAGCGCGATATCCGCCGCCGCCTTGGCCGCGGCATAGGGATTGCCAGGCGCCAGCGGCGCGTCCTCGTCCAACGGCACACCCTGCTGGAAGCTCAGCCCATAGATCTCGCCGGTGGAAGCAAAGAGCAGGCGGCAGTCCGGCAGGACCTGCATGATCGCCGTGCCGAGATTGAGCGTGGCGGTCAGATTGGCGTCCCAGGTCGCCGCCACATCGCGAAAACTCTGCGCCACATTGGCCTGGGCGCCGAGATGCAGCACGGCGTCGGGCGCCAGCGCCGCAAGCCGGCCCGGCAGGCCGGCCGCGTCGCCGAGGTCAAGCGCCGCGGCCTCATCCCACCCCATGGCCGGGCGGTTGTGGATGCCCGCGATCAGCCGCGCATGTGGGAAAGCGACGCGCAGGGCATCGCGGGCATGGCCACCCACGAAGCCGGTCGCACCGGTGACCAGAATGCGCGCACCGGGCGGCAGCAAGTGCTCAGTCCTGCCACTTCACCTTCAGGAAGGGGGCGGGGATCAGCAGCTTGTTCTCCTGGGTGATCGTGAGCGGCCGGGTCTTTGCGGTATAGGCCTGCCAAGCCGGGTCGGCGGCGAGCTTGGCGCGCTTGGCCGCCCGCTCCTCCAGGCTTTCATAGGCCCACATGTGCACGATTTGGTTCAGCGGGCCGAATTCGGTCTGATAGTAGCCCACCATGCGGCCGAGGATGGGCTTCTGGATGGCCATGCCCTCGGTCTCGTAGAGCTTCAGATATTGGCCGGCCATGCCGGCATGCAGCGTATAGGTGCGTTGTTCGACGAGCATTCTTCTCAGTCCCTCTTGTTGCAGCGCACTCTACGGTGCCACGCCGCCCGGGGAAAGCCGCCCTATTCCGCCGCCCCGCGCGAGCGGCTGCGCATGATTTCCGAGAAGCCGAAGAGCAGCAGCAGCTGGCCGATCAGCATCTCGATCGCCGCCAGGATGCGCACCCCGTCATCCACCGGCAGGATGTCGCCATAACCCACCGTGGCCAGGGTCACGATGGAGAAATGCAGCGCTTCGGAAAAGTTCAGCCGGCCCATATGGCCGAGCTTCTGGAACAGCGGTCCCTGGCTCAGCGCATCGGCGATGCGGTAGAAGCAGCCGAAGGCGACGGCCACAAGCGCGAAGAGGCTGACATAGGTCGCCATCGGCACGGCCAGGAACTGAATGCGCGCCGTCACAAGGGTGAGGATCGCAGCCACATCCACCAGCAGGCGCACCACATCGCGCACCGCGATGACCGAGATGACCGAGATCGCCGCCATGGCGACCATCAGCACGATGGTCTGAATTTCCGGGCTTTCCCGGTTGAAGGGCGAGGCGAGCGACAGCACCCCCACCACGCCACACAGCGCGAGCCAGCGCAGAAAGCGCGGGAGATGCGCGATGTCGGCGTCATCCAGCCCCTCCGAGGCCAGTGTCACCAGTTCCCGCCGCCGCAGCCAACAGGTTCCCACGAAGGCCGCGACGGGCATGAGGAAGCCGATGGGTAGCGCCCAGTCGATGACATGCGGGAAGGCGCTTCGCCCGATCACCACATAGAGGCACATATAAACAGCAAGTCCATTGGCCACGCCCAGCCCGAACAGCGGCCCATGCGGGAAGACCAGATAGAGCCCTCCCATGGCAAGCCCCGCCACCACCAGCGCCGCGACCGAGAACAGCCAGCCCTCATCACCCGCCGCCGCCGCCACCAGCAGCATCAGCGCCAGCGTTACCGCCCCGCTGCGATAGGCGGTGCGGCGCTGGCGGCGGCTGCTGCGTTCCTCAGGCACCGTTGTTGCCGGGCAGCGGCGGCGGGGCCGGCATGGCGGCGGGAATGGCGGCGATGCCGGTGATCTCGACCCGCCAGGCCGGGTTGACCAGCGGCGCCTGGATGGTCATCCGCGCCGGCTTGTTGTTCGGGTCCAGCCAGCGGTCCCAGGCGCGGTTCATCGCCGGGGCATCGGCGATATCGGCGAGGATGATGGTGGCGCTCAGCAGATGGGCTTTCGAGGAGCCTGCCTCGGCCAGCAACGCGTCGATCTGGGCCAGGATGTCGGCGGTCTGGCCCTCGGTGTCGAGCGTCGCGTCATCGGCCACCTGGCCGGCGAGGTAGAGCACGCCGCCATGCGCGACGGCGCCGCTGAGGCGTGCCTCCTCGGCGAATCGGATGATGGACATGGCGGGGCCTCCTGATCGCGCTTGCGCAGTCGCAGCAGGCCATGCGAGAGGGCCGCCATGCAATCCCTGATCGACCGCATCGTGCTGGGCAGCCGGCAAATCCTGGTGGTGTTCTTCCTGGGCCTGGCCGCCGCGCTGGCGCTTTACGCCGCCCGCTTCGTGGTGAAGCTCTTCAGCTATGCCGAGAAGGCGCTGGGCGGTGCTTCCGACACGCAGCTGCTGCTGGACCTGCTCTACCTGGTGGACAGTGTGCTGGTGGCGAGCCTTGTGGCGATGGTCATCATTTCATCGCATGACAGCCTCGTCTCGCCGCTGGCCGATACCGTGGAACCTTCGCGCGCCGCCTGGGTGCGCAAGCTCAATCCGGGCAATCTCAAGCTGAAGCTGGCGCTGGCGATTGTGGCGATCAGTTCGATCCACCTGCTGCAGCTCTTCCTCGAGGTCACGGATCACAGCGACCGTGACCTCTACTGGGCGATGGCAATCCACGCGGCCTTCGTCGCCGGTGCGCTGTGCCTGGGTATTCTCGACCGCCTGGAGGCGGCCGGGAAGAAGTCCTACCCGACGATCTCGGATCCCGAGAAGAAATAGGCGATCTCGACCGCGGCATTCTCGGCGCTGTCCGAGCCATGCACGGAATTGGCCTCGATGCTCTCCGCAAAGAGCTTCCGCACGGTGCCGTCCGCGGCGTTCGCCGGGTTGGTCGCACCCATCAGGTCGCGATGGGCGAGGACGGCGTTCTCGCCTTCCAGCACCTGCACGACCACGGGGCCGGAGATCATGAAGGTCACGAGATCGTTGAAGAAGCCGCGCTCGCGATGCACGCCATAAAAGCTTTCCGCCTGGGCGCGGGTCATGTGGATGCGCTTCTGCGCCACGATCCGCAGGCCTGCCTTCTCGTAGACGGCGTTGATCGCGCCGGTGAGGTTGCGGCGCGTGGCGTCGGGCTTGAGGATGGAAAAGGTGCGTTCGATGGCCATGAGAGTGTTCCCTGCGTGTCGCGCCGGGCCATAACGGGGCGGACCGCCGCGCGCAACCCTGGTGCTCGATGAATTGGTCGCGTCACCGGCCGGAAAGGGGTTAGGGTATGACCTGCGAAGGCCGAGACGCCGAAACGGTGAATCATCTCGCACAGCGCGCGGAAGCATGATCCGCTTTTTTGTGGATCATGCTGTAGTCTCCGCCTGCAACGAAGGGAGAATGTCATGTCCGATATCGCCGAAGCCGGGCCGCAGCCGGTGACTCAGCTCGAGATCGACCAGCGCATCTACGATCTCTACGACGAATACTGCCATGGTCAGATCGACCGCCGGGCCTTCCTGCAGGCGGCGGCGGGCGTGGCCGGTGGGCTCGCCATGGCCCAGGCGCTGATGCCCCGCTATGCCAACGCCCAAACGATCTCCTTCACCGATACGCGGATCCGCGCCCGCTACGTGACCTATCCCTCGCCCGGCGGCTCATCGGGGGAAATGCGCGGCTATCTCGTGCAGCCCACCGGCACCGGCCCCTTCCCGACCCTGCTGGTGATCCACGAGAATCGCGGCCTCAACCCCTATATCGAGGATGTCGCAAGGCGCGCGGCGGTGGATGGCTTCATGGCCCTCGCCCCGGACGGGCTCCACCCCGTGGGCGGCTACCCCGGCAACGACGATGACGGCCGCGCGCTGCAGGCCAGGCTGGACCAGGGCAAGCTGCGCACGGATATGCTCAACAGCGCGAATTGGCTGAAGGCGCAGCCCGGCTCCAACGGCAAGCTCGGCGTCACCGGCTTCTGCTGGGGCGGCGGCACCACGAACTGGCTGGCGGTGACAATGGGCAGCGGCATGCAGGCCGGCGTGCCCTTCTACGGCGCGGCGCCCGAAACCGCCGCCATTCCCGCCATCAAGGCGCCGCTGATGGTGCAGAACGCCGAGAACGACCCGGGCATCAACAACATGTGGCCGGCTTTCGAGGGCGGGCTGCGCGCCGCCAACCTGCGCTTCGAGAAGCACAGCTATCCCGGCACGCAGCATGGTTTCCACAACAACTCCACGCCCCGCTACAATGAGGCAGCGGCGAAGCTGGCCTGGGAACGGACGATCGCCTTCCTGCGGTCGCACACCGCCTGAGCCTGGGGCGTCGGCTGAAAGGCCTGGTGCTGGCGGCATAAAGAGCGGGGGGCTTTGCCCCTCGCGCACCCCGGCAGAAAACTGCGTTGTCTGTACTTTCGACGAGTTCTTGATTTCAGCCTGTGGGCGAGGTTTTCCCCAACCGTTTCAGGCCAGCATGGCCGCAAACGTGTCCACGGCGGCCATGAGGTCAGCGGTCTCCATCGCCTCGAAGGGGTTGTGGCTGCCATTCCGGTTGCGCACCAGGAGCATGCCGGTGGGTACGCCGCTTGCGGCGAAGTTGTTGGCGTCGTGGCTGCCCGGGCTGTTCAATCGGGGGGCTGCGATACCCAGGCTGCCCGCCGCGCCCTCCAGCGCCGCGATCAGCCCGGGGTCCATCAGCCCGGGGGCCGCGGTGCTGCGCTCGCCCAGCGTGATGGTCACGCCACGGCGTGTGGCGACGCCCGCCGCGATCTCGCCCAGCCGGGCCTCCAGCGCCGTGAGATGGGCCCCGCCATAGCCGCGCAGATCGAGGCTCATCTCGAACTCGCCGGAAACCGCGGTCAGGCTGTGCCGCGCCGCCGGCGTGTGGAAGCGGCCGATGGTCACGGCCATTGGGCGGCCTGCCGCCTCTTCCTCCAGCCACAATGCCTCCAGCGCCAGGGCAAGGTCTGCGCCCGCCAGGGCGGCGTCGCGCCGGAAGCGATGCGGCAGGCCGGTATGCGCGTCTTCACCCGAGATATGGATGAAGGGGTGGCGGAGATTGCCGGGATTGGCCAGGCAGACCGCGATGGGCGCGCCGGCTTCCACCAGTTGCGGTGCCTGCTCGATATGGGCCTCGAGATAGGCGCCGATGCCGCCCGGATCGCGCAGCGGCCGGTTTTCGCGCAGGGCTTCTGGGTTGCCACCGCAACCAAGAATGCTCTCCGCCAGGCTGAGGCCGCTGCGGGCATGGCGCAGTTCCAGCGCGCCCGGCGGCAGCCGTGCCAGCATGCAGCGGCTGCCGATCAGGCCGAGGCCGAACCACACCGCCTCCTCGCAGCGCAGCGCCAGCACCTCGATGTCGCGCTTCGGCCGTACACCGGCCGCCTGCAGCGCCGCCACCACGCCCAGGCCCGCGATCACCCCCGCCGCACCATCGAAATTGCCGCCCTGCACGACACTGTCGAGATGCGAGCCGATCAGCACCGGCGGCGCAACGGCATCGGCCGCCGCCCAGCGCAGGGTGAGATTGGCGCCAGCATCGACATGCGCCGTCATGCCGAGTGTGGCACCTGCCTCGGCAATCAGCGCATGGGCGGCATTCTCGCCCCTGCCATAGGCATCGCGCGTGATGCCCGGCGGGTCGGCGCCGATCATGGCCACGCCATCCAGCAGGCGCTGCACCAGCTCCCCGGGCCTCATGCCTTGGACACGCCCCAGAAGCAGGGGAAGGGCGCCTTCGCGATGCCCGAAACATTCCGCCGCCAGGCCGTGTAGTTCAGGAAGAACCCGGAGGGGATGAAGCTGACATGCGCCATGGCGCCGCGATTGGCGGTCTCGGCGGCGCGGGCCTCGCCGGCGGCATCAGGCGCGTCGAACCAGGCATCGATGGCCAATTGCACGGCGGGCGCGCGGGCCCAGCCATTGGTCGGGCTGTCGCCGCTGCCATCGAGCGATTTGTGTGCCGCCGGGCTCACGCATTCCGCCCCCGCCACCCAGGTGTGGGAGAGGTGCCAGCCACCCTGGCGCGGCGGCAGGCGGCTCGCGGTACGGCTGGAATGCGCGCCCCAATCCATCGACAGGAAATCCACCCTCACCCCCAGCCGCCCCAGCAGGTCGGCGGTGACCTCGGCCTGCGCCTTCACCTGCACGACGTCCGACGCCGAGGGCAGCACCACCGCCTCGCCATTATAGCCACCCTCGGCCAGCAGTCGCTTCGCCAGATCCATGTTGCGCGGCGCCATCAGTGGTTCGCTGCCGGCCTCGGTGTAGAGGGCCGTGCCCGGGGTGAAGAAACTGTTCATCGGCCGCCACAGTGCCGGGTCGTTGCCGACCACGGCGCCCATGTAGTCGGGCTGGCTGGCCACCGCCTGCAAAGCCTGGCGCATCTTCAGATTGTCGAAGGGCGGGTGGAGATGGTTGAAGCGGAACAGCGCCACATTGCCCAAGGGGTCAGCGATGTCGATGCGCACATCCCGCGCACCGCGCAGCATGGGGGCCAGGTCCGGGATGGGCTGTTCCCACCAGTCGATCTCGCCGCGCCGCAGGGCGGCGGCCGCAGTGGAGGGATCGGGCATGGTGATCCACTCGATGCGGTCCACCCCCATGCGCTTGCCGCCGGCCAGCCAATTGGCGGGCTCGGGGCGGGGGTTGTAGCCGGGGAAGCGCTCGAAGGCGGCCCGCGCGCCGGCATTCCATTCGTCTTTCTTGAAGACCATGGGGCCGGAGCCCGTGTATTCCGTGATGTTGCGCGTGGGCTCGGTGCGGGCGATGCGCTCGGGCATCACCAGCAGTGCCAGCGTGGTGACCTTGCCAAAGGCCAGCAGCAGTTTCGGGAAGGGCCGGTTGAGGCGGATTTCGAAGCGCCGGTCATCCAGCGCCGCCATCCCGGCGAGGCTGGCGGCAAGCCGCCGCCCCATCACATCCATCGCCATCCAGCGCTGGATGGACGCCACGGCATCGCGCGCCAGCACCGCCTCGCCATCATGGAAGCGCTGGCCGGGGCGAAGGGTGAAGGTCCAGCGCAGGCCATCAGAAGAAAGCTCATGCCCCTCGCACATCTGCGGCCGGGGCGTGAAATCGGCGCCGATGCCATACAGCATGTCCCAGACCAGCAGCGCGCCATTGCGCACGACCTGGCGGGTGGTGATCACAGGGTCCATACCCGAGAGATCGGCCTGCGGCACGAAGCGCAGCACGCGCTGCCCTTGGGCGGTGGCGAGGCCGGGCGCCAGCAGGGCGGCGGCGGCCAGGCATTCTCGGCGGTTCATGGCATCGGATCCTTGCGCTGGACCGTGTGCTGGGCGCTGCAATGACGCTATCAGGCCGATGCGGCGGCCGATAGAGGATCGCGTCGGCTGTCACCCCACGAAGTGCATGACGTCTCCGGGAAGTTCGACCTGGGTTATGGGACCGGCGGAGGCATTCATGGGGTGACACCCAATCGGCTCAGGCAGCGCTAGCACGCGTAGCGATTGATAATCCCCATCGGGCGAAGCAAGGATCATGGCAGGAGCCCTGGCTCAGGGCTTGGCAATCGGAGGAGGTTGCTCCCCAACGCAGCACGCCCTGGGGTATCATTGCCCGCCGTGCCGTTGATGGTGTCATCCGGCAGATGGCCGGAAATCGTCTCGGCCCGCCTCAGGGGACCGGGTTGTCCCCCGCCGCCACCGCCCCATCCCGCCGCGGATCAGCCGCCCCCGTGACCTGCCCGCCCTGCCGGCGCAGCAGGTTGAAGCCTGTGTTCATCTCCGCCAGCACCGGCCGGTGGCCCAGCCCCGCCAGGCCCGGCGCCAGCCCCACGGCTGTGGTGCCGCGCTCCAACTCCACCACCCCGGTCTGCGCGCCCAGCCGCGGCCGGCCAGTGGCCCGCGCCGGATCGGCGTCCCATGCCAGCAGCTCCACCAGCCCCACCGCCACCGCGTCGATGATCCTGGCGCCGCCGCCCGCGCCGAGTGCGATCTCTGGCTGGCCATCGGCGCCGAAGACGATGGTGGGCGCCATGGTGGTGGCCGGGCGTGCCCCAGCCCGCCAGGCATTCTGCCCCGGTGCCACCGAGAAATTGGTCATCGCGTTGTTCAGCGCAAAGCCACCCACCCAGATCTCGGCGCCGAAATTGAGGTTGTTGGTGGTGGTCAGCGACACCACGCCGCCCCGCCCATCCATCACCGCGACATGCGAGGTCGCGGCCTCGGCCAACGGCGCATTGTCGGCGGCGGGTAGCGCGCCGTGCCGCTGCGCGGGCTCGCCCGGCGCCACCTGGTCCATGGCGAAAACCCCCGCCGCCAGATGCGCCCGCGCGGCGACATAGGCGGGGTCGAGCAGCCCGGCCTCGGGCACCCAGACGAAGTGCGGGTCCCCCACCCAGCGCCGCCGGTCGGCCATGGCCAGGCGGCTGGCTTCCAGCAGCACATGCGCGGCTTCGACCGAATCCGGGGGCAGCGCCGCGATGCCCAGCCGCTCGGCCAGCATCACCTGCTGCAGCACGGCCACCCCGCCCGAGACCGGCGCCGCCGCCGAGCAGACCTGACGGCCGAAGACCGCGGCGCAGAGCGGCGTGCGCTCGCGTGCCGCATAGCCCGCCAAATCCTCGGCGGTCATGGTGGACGGCACCCCATCGCCGCCCACCGCCGCCAGCACGGCTGCCCCCAATGCGCCGCGATACAGCGCCGCCGGGCCTTGGTCTGCCAGCAGCCGCAGCGATTGCGCCTGCTCGGGATTGCGCAGTCTTGTGCCGACCGGCAGGGGCTGGCCGGCCTCGTCGAAGAACAGCGCGCGGATGCCGGGCACCGCGGCCAGCGCCGCACGGCGGGCCAGCAGCACCTGGCGAAGATAGGGCGGCATGGCGAAGCCCTCCTCCGCCACCCTGATCGCCGGGGCGAAAAGCGCAGCCCAGGGCAGCCGCCCATGCCGGGCATGCGCCATGGCGAGCATGGCCACCGCTCCGGGCACCGCCACCGCCCGGCCGCTGCGCGCGACGCGGGCAACGGGCAGGGTTGAGCCGTCGACATCCTCCACCAGCCGCGCCGTCACGCGGGCGGGTGCTATGGAAAGCCCCTCAAAATGGGTCAGCGCCCGGCCATCCCAATGCAGCATCACGGCGCCGCCACCCAGGCCCGAGGCATGCGGCTCCACCACCGAGAGCACCATCTGCACCGCCACGGCGGCATCCATGGCATTGCCGCCGGCCTGCAGGATCTCCAGCCCCGCGGCGGCCGCCAGGGGATGGGCGGCTGCCACGGCCTGTGGGCTGGCCTGTGCGGGCAGGGCCAGGCCCATCGCCAACAGAAACACGGCCCGAACCTGCATCTTCGCCATGGTCGCTCCCCCCGGGTTCATCGCGCGCGTCGCGGCCGACGCAAAAGCATCTACGCGCGTGGCCGGTGGCTTTGCTATCGTCCCGGCATGAACCTCCTGGCCCCCACCCTGACCACCACGTCCGAGCCGGCCTATATGACCGGCTTCGGCAATGGTTTTGAGACCGAGGCGTTGCCCGGCGCGCTGCCGATCGGGCGCAATTCGCCGCAGCGCTGTGCCTATGGCCTTTATGCCGAGCAGCTCTCGGGCTCCCCCTTCACCGCGCCGAGGGCGAGCAATGAACGCAGCTGGCTCTACCGCATCCGCCCCTCCATCGCGCATTGGGGCGTGATGGCGCCGGCCGATGCCGGCTATTGGCGCAGCGCGCCGACGCGCGAGACGAGCCTGGCGCCACAGCCATTGCGCTGGGACCCGTTGCCGCTGCCCGCCACGGCGATGTCTTTCCTCGAGGGCATACACACCATCACCACCGCGGGCGATGTCGGCACCCAGGCCGGGATGGCCGCGCATGTCTACCTCGCCACGCGCTCGATGCAGGACGAGTATTTCTACAACGCCGATGCCGAGATGATGCTGATCCCCGAGCAGGGCGCGCTTCGTATCGCCACCGAATTCGGCGTGCTGGATGTGGCGCCGGCCGAAATCGCGGTGATTCCGCGCGGCGTCAAAATCCGCGTCGAGCTGAAGGGCGGCCCGGCCAGAGGCTATCTTTGCGAGAATTACGGCGGCGCCTTCACCCTGCCCGAGCGCGGCCCGATCGGCGCCAATTGCCTGGCCAATCCGCGCGATTTTCTGAGCCCCACCGCGGCCTATGAGGATCGCGAAACCCCCTCAAAACTCTTCCTGCGCTGGGGTGGGGCGCTGTGGCAGACCACGCTCGGCCATTCGCCGCTGGATGTGGTGGCCTGGCACGGCAATTACGCACCGTACAAATACGACCTGCGCCGGTTCAGCCCGGTCGGCCCCACAATGTTCGATCATGCCGACCCGTCGATCTTCACCGTGCTGACCAGCCCGAGCGAGACGCCCGGCACCGCCAACATCGATTTCGTGATTTTTCCGGATCGCTGGAGCGTGGCGGAAAACACCTTCCGGCCACCCTGGTACCACATGAACATCATGAGCGAGTTCATGGGCCTGATTTATGGCCAGTACGACGCCAAGCCCGAGGGCTTTTTGCCCGGCGGCGTGTCGCTGCACAATTGCATGCTGCCACACGGCCCCGATGCCCAGGCCTTCGAGGCGGCGAGCACGGCGGTGCTGAAGCCGCAGAAGCTGGAGGGCACCATGGCCTTCATGTGGGAGACCAGGTATCCGCAGCAGGTGACGGAATTCGCGGCGAACCATCCATCGCGGCAGCGCGGCTATGCCGGCTACGGCGCGCCACTGGCAAAGAAGTTCGACCCAAGAAGCCCTTAGCGGCCGATAGCGTCTCTCAAATTCAGGGGGCAGCTGAGACGGGGCGGTAGGTTGGCGTTGCACACCGCATTGGCTACGCCGCAGGTGGACCAATTGCCGCGATACATCCTCATAATCCACAGGCTGAACGTCTTCAGGTGAATCGGTAGCGTCGGGCATCCTTCTACCGTGAACAGTTTGGAACGAACATGAGCACCCAAGTGCTATCGCTGTCGGAATATGAGCGGCGGTTTCAGTGCGAATCCCCCATTGAACGAAAAATGCTTGAGATGTTGAATGACGGTCCTGCTGTTGGAACAACAGCTGGTTTACTACCGCCGATGCCATGGTTTGAGGCAATTCAATTGATGCGCGAGAGCGATGAATTAGGTGCGCGGCATCCGTTGATTATAGTGCCACAGGCGAAGTTTAAAGACCATAGAGTAGATATGTTGGTGTTAACCCGAAGTCGTTGGAATTTATTATTGGATAGAAGAAATATTGCTATATCATTTATCATTGAATGCGATGGTGTTGAGTTTCACGGTGTAATTTCAGGAAAGATAGGATCTGATGTTGCGCGGGAGAGCCGTCTGTATAAAGAAGCGGGGCTTGATATACTTCGATTCAGTGGCGCTGAGATAAATTTTTGTAAAGACGAAATATTCCATATTATTTCTGCTCGGATTGAAGTAATGCATGCCCTACAAAATTTCGGAGAAAATATAAGATCAGTGGCAGAATCGGTACTGGCCCAAATCAATCGTTCTTGCTGCAATCCTGTGTTTCGTCCTCAGTATCATCAAAGAAATTGTCCAATTAAATCAGAGATGTGCGATATAATTTCGCCACTTCGTGACGAAATTTCCTATTTTAATCTGCCGTTAGAATTAAACTCTGAAATTAATGCCGTGCACCTCAATGATTTGAAGCCTATTGACGAAATAATTGAAAGCATGTTTCAGAAATATTATCCACGTGTATCACCGTAATTTAGAGTCGATGCGCGTTAATTTTTGCTGAGAAACTCCAGCACCGCAGTATTGAATGCTACGGGGTTGTCCTCATTCAGGCTATGCGTGGCGCGCGGAATAACCGCGCTGCGTATATCCGGAATCGCACCCATCATCGCCGCGATGATTGTTCCGAAGATCGGCTGGCTTTGGTCGCCGCCCAGCAGCAGTGTCGGTGCCGCGATCTTTTCCGCCGCCGCCCGCGAATAGGGTTTTCTCTGTTCATTCATCTGTCCCAGCAGCGTGCGCGCATTGTCGCGGCTCAGCACCTTGCGGTGTTCCGGCCGCTTCTCCCAGGCGCCCGGGCCGCCGGTGTATTCGGCGATCACGCGCAGGCCACCCTCGACATCGCCGGCCGCGATCAGCTTCGCCCCTGCCGCGAAGCTGCCGGCCTGTGCCCCGCTCGCGGGCGCGCCACCCAGGCTTTCATCCAATTCGCCCCCCGGCTCGGCCAGCACCAGGGCGCGCACCAGTTCCGAGTGCCGCTCGGCCACCCGGAAGGCGATATGCCCGCCGCGCGAATGCCCCAGCAGATGCACCGGCCCCTGGCCCAGGGCCGTGATGAAACCCGCCACATCAGCCACATGCCGGTCGATGGTGAAATCACCGTCCTCGAACCAGGTCCCCGGCCAGCAATGCCGCATGCTCAGCGACATGACGTGATAGGCCGCACCCAGCGGCTCCATCTGCCTGGCAAAACTGCGCTGGTCGCCCAGCGTGCCATGCACCAGCAAGAGGGGCGTACCGGCGCCGGCCTCGGCATAGGCGATAGGAAAGCCGTCGATCTCGATGCTGGGCATGGGTATTCCTTGTTCAATCCGCAAATTGGCCGGCAGCCTGAATGATCGGGCGCCAGCGGTCGACCTCCGCGCGCAGGAAGGCGCGGTGATAGGTGGTGGTGGCGCGGCTCTCATCAGGCACGTCAGTCAGCAGATCGGCGAAACGGCGGCGCAGGCGCTCTTCCCGCAGCGCGGCGCGGAGCGCGGTGGAGATGCGTTCCTGGATCGCCTCCGGCGTGCCCGCCGGGGCGTAGAGTCCATGCCAGGTCGACATGGCGATGGAGGGAAAGCCCGCTTCCGCCGTGGTGGGCACATGCGGCAGGCCGGGCAGGCGCTGGGGGCTGGAGACGGCCCAGGCCGCCACGCGGTTCTCCCGGATATAGGGTACCGTATTGGTCGCCTGATCGCAGAGGATATCCACCCGGCCCGCCATCATCTCGGTGATCGCCGGCGCGGTGCCGCGGAAGACCACCACCGTAGCGCGCGCCCCCGCCGCGTGCTGGACAAGCAGGGCGCAGAGGTTCGACGCGCTGGAAATCCCGGCCGAGGTCATGTTGATCGCCTCGCCCCGCGCCCTGAGCGTGGCCATCACCCCCGCCATGTCCGGCCCCGGGAAGCCCGGTCGCGTCACCACCGTCATCGCCGCTTCGGACACCAGACCGAGCGGCGCGAAGCTCTCCGGCACCTGGTACGGCAGCCGGCGGAACAGCGTGGCGCTGGCCGCCATGCCGATATTGTTGATCATCAGGGTGTAGCCATCGGGCCTGGCCAGGGCGAGCCGCCCCGGGCCCACGACAGAGCCGCCGATCGCCTCCACTGCCACGGGCTGGCCGAGATGCGGCGCCATGGCATCGGCCACGATGCGGGTGATGGTGTCGGTGGGGCCGCCCGCCGCACCGGAGGCGATGATGGTGATGCTACGCTCGGGGTATTCAGCCCACGCCTTTGAAATGATTGCTGGTGGCGCCAACAGCAGCGCCGCGATCAGCAGGCGGATCATGTCTCTCTCCCTCTCTGGACAGGCGATTCACGGCTGACGCCAATCGCACGCGGCACTTGGGCGGGCGATTCACGGCTGGCGCCGATCGCACGCGGCATCTGGGCGGACGATTCACGGCTTGCGCCGATCGCACGCGGCATCTGGGCGGACGATTCACGTCTTGCGCCGATCGCACGCCGAACGCGGCAGGTCTTCCGGGCGCCTCCGGCTCACATCAGGCCAGGATAGGCCCCGCCATCCAGCAAAATATTCTGGCCGGTGATGAAGCCGGCATGGTTGGAGCAGAGGAAGGCGCAGGTCGCGCCGAATTCCTCCGTGGTGCCCAGGCGCCGGGCGGGGATGTTGCGCACCGTGTCGCGCGCCACCTCATCCATGCTGCGCCCGCTCACCTCGGCCGCGCGGGTCCAGTTGCTGCGCACCCGGTCGGTGTCGAAGGGGCCGGGCAGCATGTTGTTGATGGTGACATTGTGCGGCGCCGCCCGCCGCGCCAGGGAGGCCACCGCACCCGTCAGCCCGGCCCGCGCGCCGTTGGACAGCTCCAGCGAGCCGATCGGCATCTTCACCGTATAGCTGGTGATGTTGATGACCCGCCCGAAGCCGCGCCCCATCATGCCCTGGATGGTGGCGGCGATCAGCGCAATGGGCGTGATCATGTTCGCTTCCACCGCGCGGCGCCAATCATCGAGGCTGAACTGGCTGAATTCGCCCGGCGGCGGCCCGCCGGCATTGGTCACCAGGATATCAGGGTTGGGGCAGGCGGCGAGCAAGGCCGCGCGCCCCGCCTCGGTCGTTACATCGGCCTGCACCGTGGTGACGCGGGCGCCGGTCTCGTCACGGATGGATTTGGCGGTCGCCTCCAGCGCCTCGGCGCCACGGGCGGCGATGGTGATCGCGACCCCCTCTCGCGCCAGGGCCGTCGCGCAACCGCGCCCCAACCCCTTCGAACCCGCGCAGATGATGGCCGTGCGGCCCGCGATACCCAGTTCCATGTCGTTCCCTCCAAGCGGGAACAGCATTGCCCGTGGCCGCAGGGTTGGCTAGCGGCGGCCGCGCATATACCGCCGCTCCGGCCGATAGATCAGCCAGCGGCGCAGGGTCAGGGGCAAAAGTTGAAGCAAAGCCATCGGGGCGAACCTTTCGGACGCGCCCTTCTGGCGTGGGGTCGGGGCGGCTGTGCGGCCGGTCTGTGGCAGGAATTTGGCGGGTTATCGTTAACGGCGCGTTGCCGGGAGGCGGCCTCTTGCCCTATTCCATGGGCTACCCAAGTGAACGCCTCGCCAGGAACTTCGCAGAATGAACGTGATTTTCGACGCTGCCACACCCTCCGGTCCTGATCCCGTGAGCGATGGCGACCAGCGAACCTTCATGCAGGACGTCATCGAAGCCTCGCGCGAGGTGCCGGTGCTGGTCGATTTTTGGGCAACCTGGTGCGGCCCCTGCAAGACGCTGACACCGGCGATCGAGAAGGTCGTGCGCGCCGCCGGCGGCCGGGTGAAGCTGGTCAAGATCGACATCGACAAGAATCGGCAGCTGGTGGCACAACTCACCCAGCTTGGCTTGCCGCTGCAATCGGTGCCCACGGTGGCCGCCTTCTGGCAGGGCCAGATCGCAGATCTCTTCCAGGGCGCGCTGCCCGAGAGCGAGATCAAGAAATTCGTCGAAAACCTGCTGAAGGCCGCCGGCGGCCAGATGCCCACCGCGGAACTGCTGGCCGAAGCCAAGGCGCTGCTCGAGCAGGGCGACGCGCAGGGCGCGCTGGAACTCTTCGCCGGCCTCGCCCAGCAAGAGCCGGAGAACCCTGAGGCCCTGGCCGGGCTGGCCCGCGCCCTGCTGGCGCTGGGTGAGGAAGACCAGGCGCTGGAAGTGCTGGCTTCCGCCAGCCCCAAGATCGCAGGCCATGCCGAGATCACCGCCGTACGCAGCCAGATCGAGCTCGCCCAGGCCGGGCGCGAGGCGCAGGCCGGCCTGGCCGGCTTCGAGGCGCGTCTGGCGGCCGATCCCGCCGACCATGAGGCGGCGATCGAGCTGTCCATCGCGCTCAACGCGATGGATGAGCGGACCCGGGCCGCGGAGACCCTGCTGGCCTCGATCAAGCTAGACCGCACATGGAACGAGGAGGCGGCGCGCAAGCAGTTGCTGAAGTTCTTCGAGGCCTGGGGCATGACCGACCCAGCAACCCTGAAGGCGCGCCGCGCCCTCTCCGGCCTGTTGTTCAAATAGGGTGACGCATTTCCACCCGCGGCCCGAGGACATGCCGGAAACCATTCCGGTATTCCCCCTGGCCGGCGCGCTGCTGCTGCCGCATGGCCGCCTGCCGCTGAACATCTTCGAGCCGCGCTATCTCGCCATGATCGAGGACGCGCTGGGTTCCGGTCGCATGCTGGGCATGATGCAGGGCGATGCCAGCCGGCCACGCACCGAGCGCGGCACCGCGATCTACTCCGTCGGCTGCCTGGGGCGGCTGACATCCTTCTCTGAAACCGATGATGGCCGCTTCCTGATCACGCTCACCGGTCTGCTGCGCTTCCGCGTGCTGGATGAGGAGGAGATGCGGCGCGGCTACCGCCGCATGCGGGTCGACTACAATCCCTATCATGATGACCTCGACCCGCCCCCGGCGAATGAATCCGTCCCCCGCGAGGCGTTTCTTGCCGTGCTGCGACCCTATTTCCAGCACCAGGGCATGGAGGTGAACTGGGAGGCGATCGAGAACACGCCTGAAGCCATGCTGGTGACCACGCTCAGCATGCTCTGCCCCTTCGCGGTGGCCGAGAAGCAGGCACTGCTGGAAGCGCCGCTGCCGGCGGACAGGACGAAGATGATGCTGGCACTGATGCAGATGGCGATGCATGGCAGCGAAGGCGAAGCCGGCGGGCGGCCGAGTTAGAGCGTTCTCAACGCCGTGCGGCTTCGCAGGGCGATTCGGAGAAAACCAAAAAGTCCAGGCTGGAGCCGTTTCACCGCCCTTGATTGCGGTGAAACGGCTCCATCAGGCTTCGGAAAAGCTACCAGCGCCTGGCAGTGAAGGCGGATTTCACCGGTTGCCGGGATGCCGCGTTGTGCGGCCGTCAATGGCCGAGCGCCGTCCGCAGGTGGTCTTCGCCACATGCGGGATCACGTTGATCTCGCGAAGTTCGGCGACGAAGTCCTGCGCGTCGAAGCCACTGTCGCCTGCCAGCATGACCTTCTGTGGGCGGTTGGCCCGAGGGTCCACCAGGTGTGGCGCACCCGGTCGGCGCGGCCCGAAGCACGGGTCGCGAGGGCATCGACGATCAGGTCAATGCGCTTCGCCATCGGCGCATGGCCTACGAAGCAAAGCCTGTCCTCCTTGCCTGGCCACTTGCGATAAAGCCGGGCATCAGGGTCGGTGGTTGCAGCGTGGGTATCGTTGCTGCGCTTCAGCGGCGGCGCCGCGCCCCCATTATGGCTCGGCGGCCGACAGCGGGGCGCTGTGGCGTTGCGATCGACCTTCAATAGATCAGCAACACGACTCGCTCGCATGGCGGCGCCGCCGACGGACATTTGTGCCGGCAAAATGCAGTGCAAGGCAGGCTTCAGGCCCATGAAAGCAGCCTTCCAGTGGTGCCGTCGATGCCGTAAGCATGCGCAATCCGGGATGGGTGGCCGAGTGGTTTAAGGCAGCGGTCTTGAAAACCGCCGAAGGGGCAACTCTTCCGTGGGTTCGAATCCCACCCCATCCGGATTTTGCGCATCCCCAATCCCATTGATCAAGACCGGTGCATCCAATGCCATAAGGCGATGGACTTGGTACGCCATGGCTGCTCGATCAGCCGGTTCCAGTAGAGGCTGCAGTGCCCAACGATATCGTCGTCGTCGGTAGACACCCGGTTGGACAGCCAGTTATCGTGCATGAAATGCCCAGCTGTTCTCAATCATATTCAGCTCCGGGTAGCTCGCTCGCAGCGAAAGCACTGCATTGTCAACTAGCAAATAATCATGCTGCGCTATAAAGTCCTATATCAAGCCACCCGCTCAAAACACGAACAACACGGCAGTGTTTGAGCGATGGCCCGGGCGATGTCGACCTGGACAGAAGCGATCCCGTTTGCCACCTGGCGTTCAATTCTGATGGCGGGAGCCGCATGGTCGAAAACCTCGGGATAGGCAAGGCTCTTTGTTGCGAACGGCGTTGCCGTCTCCTGAGGCGGGAGCCGTTCCCCTTTCGGAGATCGCGAATCCTCAGGCGGCGATACACATCGTGGCGTGCTGGTGGAATCCCCGCCAGCCTCGCCCTTCACAGTGACCAAGCCCGAGTTCCTGTTGGATGTCCAGGTCGTCGCGCGCGATCCGCCAGCGCAGCTTCGTGGCGCCCACCACGGCGCTGAGGCTGCTCCTCTACGGGAAGCCGGCATCGTCGCCGATCAACGCACGGATCGGGCCCCGTCGCCACACCAGTCCGACTTCGCCGCGAAGTGATGCATCGACGGGTGCGCCGCCTGAACTCGCGCGGGCTGCACGCATGCGGCCATCCACTCGACGCTTTTGGGATCACCCGGCAGCAGCCATCCCGGCGCAATACACCCGGAACGGAACTGCGCGATCTGGGTGTCCCAACACCGATGTGATGGCTTCGACATCGGACGCCAGCCGTAATTCGCCGTTCTGCGCGTTCCATTCGAGCCCGATATTCGCCTCCACGGGTGACCGTCTCGACGCTCACAAATCCACGCTGATGCGGGCAAGAGGTTAATGACGCAGCAAGACTAGAGCGAAATCCCGGCTGATTGAATCGTTGGGGATTCCCGAAACGGCATCGGCCTGATTCAGTCGGTCTGCCGGTTTGGGGGCGGCTGGGATGTCGAAGGCACTTTCACTGGATTTGCGTCAGC
>JAESFS010000122.1_pt1 | contig 18737 bp, 12 predicted proteins | sample 9269441 | NCBI WGS metagenome assembly JAESFS01 (sample SAMN14502548, study PRJNA617105) | algae metagenome | isolation source: Scytolyngbya sp. HA4215-MV1 and co-occurring heterotrophs from sample from... | place: USA: Laie Falls, Oahu, Hawaii | collected 2010-08-22
CGATGGAAGTGGAGCTGATCGCGCCGATCGCCATGGAGGAGAAGCTGCGCTTCGCCATCCGTGAAGGCGGCCGCACCGTCGGCGCCGGCGTCGTCGCCACCATCATCGCCTGATCGGCCTGCTCCGGCGCGCTGCGCGCCGGGTGGCTCTGGAACACCGAGCGGGGAGGCGGGTCGCCTTCCCGCTTTTCCGTTCTGGGCCCGTCTCCGCCCCCAAAGACTGACGCTCGTATTGCGAGCGTGTATCAAGAAACACGCGTAAACCTCTATATTGTCACGCGAATCATGTGAACGCACAATGGGATCGAGGCTTTTGGTCGATCCGGTCGATGCGTACACTTGCCGTCATCCTCGCTGCGATGCTGTCGATTGTCGGTGCGGCCTCCTCCTTTGCGCAGCAGGCGCGGGGCGGGCCGGGCTCGGCTGCGCCCGTGCTCAAGGACATCGAGGTGCCACCCGAGGAGATGCGGGCGATGACCGCCCGGTTCGAGCTCGCGCTGAAGGGGCGTGTGACGCTCCCACTGCTCGACGATCTCTATGGGTTGCCCGTGGAGAGGCGGATCGCGTGGTTGCGCATGAAGGTGGAGGAGGGGCGCAGCGCTCTTTTTCAGTACCATCTCGCCCGCAATCTTTGGATCATGTCGGGCGTGCGGGAGCGCAAGCTGGAACGCCGCAACGGCGCAGGGCGTCCGGCGGAGGCGGCGCTCGGCGACGAAACGGACCAGGCTCCCGATCCGGTGAGCCAAGAGTTGAAGAGCGAGGCCGTCAAGCAGGCGCTGCTCGCCTACGTGGCGATGCGGGTGAACGCCCTCATCTGCCGAGACCCCAGTTCGCCCGACAGCTATCTCCACCAACTCGGCAACGATCTCCAGCCGATGCTGGCGTACATGGAGGGGCTCGAGCCCCGCGCCCGGGCCGCTATCGTGGATGATACGCTCCGGCGCGAGACGCGACTCGGCCTGCTCTCGCGCGGCGACGACCTCCTCTGCCGGCGCGGCATCTTCGGCGATCGCTATTGCGCGCCAGACGCGCCGGCCGGCTCCTGCCCCGAAGGCGCGGCTCCCAATGGCGAGTTCATGCCCGAGGAGGTGGTCCAGCCGCACCGCCTGACCCAACGCCGCAAGGCTCGCGCGGAAATCGGCGCACTCGCCCGCTGATGAGTTCCCGGTATAGCCGGCGGCGAACGAGCGCTGGCGGCGCTGAAATTGCTGCACGGCCTCTTGCATCCCGGCTGCGGATGCGGCATTTACCCGGCGTGGATCGCGCGCGGTCCCATAGGGGCTTAGCTCAGCTGGTTAGAGCGGCGGTCTCCAAAACCGCAGGTCGAGAGTTCGAGTCCCTCAGCCCCTGCCATCTTCGAGAGCCCCTGGACGCCCGCCGCGTCCGGGGGCTTTTCATTTGGCGTTGCGAGGGGCGGGCGTTGCGTTGGGCTCGCTCCACCCTTGAAGAAGCGGGTGGGCGCGCTCACTTGACCGGTCAGGCGGATTGGCCTATTCGGTCCGCTCTCCCAAGATGTTGTCGGTTGATGCGGCCCCCGCGGCCACCGGCCGCTTGGTCGAAAGCTTCTTTCCGGCGAGGGCAGGGCGGCGTTGTGCGCCCCGACCCGCCTTCCACGTTCAGCGGTGCACGCATGGCCAGGTCCAGCCCCTTCGAGTTTCTCCAGCAGGTCCGGGCCGAGGCCTCCAAGGTCACCTGGCCGACGCGCAAAGAGACGCTGGTGACCACCGGGATGGTGTTCGTGATGGTGGTCATCGCGAGCCTGTTCTTCCTGCTGTCGGATCAGATCATCCGCTTCGTCGTCGGGCTCGTGCTCGGCATCGGGCGATAAGGAGAGGGCGCATGTCCAAGCGCTGGTACATCGTCCACGCCTATTCGAATTTCGAGAACAAGGTCGCCCAGTCGATCAAGGACCAGGCGCAGCAGCGCGGGCTGATCGAACTGTTCGACGAGGTCATGGTGCCGACAGAGAAGGTCGTCGAGGTTCGCCGCGGCCGCAAGATCGACACCGAGCGCAAGTTCTTCCCCGGCTACGTGCTGGTGAAGTGCGACCTGACGGACGAGGTCTACCACCTCATCAAGAACACCCCGAAGGTCACGGGCTTCCTCGGCACCGACAAGAAGCCGATGCCGATCCCCGACCGCGAGGCCGAGCGCATCAAGGGCCAGGTCGCCGACGGCGTGGAGCGGCCCAAGCCCTCGATCCAGTTCGAGATCGGCGAGCAGGTGCGCGTGGCCGACGGCCCCTTCGCCTCGTTCAACGGCACCGTGGAAGAGGTCGACGAAGGCCGCGCCCGCCTCAAGGTCGCCGTCTCGATCTTCGGCCGCGCCACGCCGGTCGAGCTGGAATACGCACAGGTCGAGAAGGTCTGACATTCCTTAAGGTCGTGAATTCGTGAGATCGTGAGGTCGGACGATCGGGCCACGCTGCCCAGTCCGACCTCACGACCTCACGAAGGCGGCGAAGCCGCCGCTTGGCGACCTCACGTCACAATCGTTGCTTTCCCCCGCCTCATCGGCTAGGGAGACGCGCCCCGGACATGTCCGGGGCTTTTCACTGCGGGAGGCATGCCGGTCGCCAGCCGGAGACCATGCCGCACCGCAACACTGCAAACCCGGCGCGGAGGGGATAGCCCCGCCGCGCCAGCCGTCGTTTCCGGGAGGGAAGGGCGGTTCCAAGAGGAGCAGCCATCATGGCGAAGAAGATCACGGGCTACGTGAAGCTTCAGGTCCCGGCCGGCGCGGCGAACCCGTCGCCGCCCATCGGACCTGCGCTCGGTCAGCGCGGCCTGAACATCATGGAATTCTGCAAGGCCTTCAATGCGCGCACCGCGCAGATGGACAAGGGCACCCCGATCCCGGTGATCATCACCGCGTATCAGGACCGCTCCTTCACCTTCGAGATGAAGCAGCCGCCGGTCACCTTCTTCCTGAAGAAGGCCGCCAACCTGAAGATCGGCAAGAAGCCCGCCTCCGGCCACAAGACGCCGGGCCGCGGCTTCATCGGCAAGGTCACGCGCGCCCAGGTGCTCGAGATCGCCGAGAAGAAGATGCCGGACCTCAATTGCTCGACGGTGGAAGCCGCCGCGGCGATGATTGAGGGTTCCGCCCGTTCCATGGGCCTCGAGGTGGTGGGTTAATCATGGCCAAGATCGCAAAGCGCGTCCGCGCCGCCCGCGAGGGCATCGACCGCATCAAGCTCTATCCGCTGAGCGAGGCTCTCGCCCTCATCAAGGAGCGGGCCAACGCCAAGTTCGACGAGACCATCGAGATCGCGATGAATCTCGGCGTCGATCCCCGCCACGCCGACCAGATGGTCCGCGGCGTCTGCAACCTGCCGAATGGCTCCGGCCGCACCGTGCGGGTCGCCGTGTTCGCCCGTGGCGCAAAGGCTGACGAAGCCCGCGCCGCCGGCGCCGACGTCGTGGGCGCCGAGGATCTGTTCGAGCAGGTCAATGGCGGCACCATCAACTTCGACCGCTGCATCGCGACGCCCGACATGATGGGCATCGTCGGCCGCCTCGGTAAGGTGCTGGGCCCGCGCGGCCTGATGCCGAATCCGCGCGTCGGCACCGTGACGCCGGACGTGACCGCGGCGGTGAAGGCCGCCAAGGGCGGCGCCGTGGAGTTCCGCGTCGAGAAGGCCGGCATCGTGCACGCCGGCGTCGGCAAGGCCTCCTTCGACTCCGAGAAGCTCGCCCAGAACATCAAGGCTTTCGCTGATGCGGTGGCCCGGGCCAAGCCGACGGGGGCCAAGGGCACCTACATTAACCGCATCGCCGTCTCTTCGTCGATGGGACCCGGTGTGAAGGTCGATCCTGCGACTGTGCTGGGCGTTGGCGGCCAGCAGGGCAACCAGGCCTGAGGGCAACGGCGTCTCCCGCAGGGAGGCGGAACGTTCGCGTCAGACGCCTCCAGATTGAGACCCCGCTTCTGCGGGGTCTTTTTCGTGGTTCAGGTGTTTGGAATCGGATGCCGGGGATTTCTGCGCGTCCGGCGTGATTGACCGCGCGAGGGCGGGGCAGCCAAACCCCCGCGCCTACAGGGGGGCGACGATGCAGCGCGCCCGGGCGTCCGACAGGCATGAAGCGGCGCGGCCCGGGTAACAAGACCGTCGCGCCAAGCGCTGGAAATGCAACGGCTATTCGCGCTGCGAGTCGCTTCTGAGAGTCGTCCTGGCGCCAGTTTGGCGGCCGAGGAACTTTTTGGACGCAACGATCACGGGGGGCTTGGCAAGCCCGTCGGAACTGTTTATTGACACCCGATGAGTTCCACACATCGTGCGCTGGCCGACCGACTTTCGTCGGCGTGCGCTGTTGAGCTTTCGGCGGGGTGACCTGTCGAAGAGTGGCCGGCGAGCCGAAGGGCAACCTTCCGGCCTCAGCCGGCTATGTCCTGTCCGAGACTGCAGGTGCGCCCACGCTCCAGTGTGGCGCTTAATCCCGAAGGGGGCCAGCACAGACGGGGAAGACCGATTTTTGGGTCGCAAGACCCTCTGGACGTGACGAGTCTGGCCAAGTTGGCCCTTCTTGTCCAGCCCGGAGAAGACCGGTTCGAACCATCACACCGGGTCGAAGGCCGCAAGGCCCGCGAAACCGGGGACAGTGACGTCGGAAGCCGCCGGCAGGGCATCGGGTTCGCCCGTTGCGCGCCGGTATATCGCAACCGGCGGGACAGTCTGTCCCCGCCAACCGGAGAGAGCCCGTGGATAAAGCGGCAAAACGTGAGCTCGTCGGCACGCTGAACGAGGTGTTTTCGAACGCCGGCGTGGTCGTCGTCGCGCACTATGCCGGCCTCACGGTCGCTGACATGCAGAAGCTGCGTTCGCAGATGAGGCAGGTCGGGGCCACCGTGAAGGTCGCCAAGAACCGCATTGCCAAGATTGCTCTCGACGGCACGGACGTCGCCTCGATCGGGTCCCTTCTCAAGGGTCCCACGTTGCTGGCCTACTCCAGCGACCCCGTGGCCGCGACCAAGGTCGCCGTCGACTTCGCCAAGGCCAACGACAAGCTGGTTATCCTTGGCGGCGCGATGGGTAAGACCGCTCTGAACCCCGACGCTGTGAAGGCCCTGGCCACACTGCCGTCGCTCGATGAACTGCGCGCCAAGCTCGTCGGCCTGATCCAGGCCCCGGCGACCAAGATCGCGTCCGTCGTCAACGCCCCGGCTGGAAAGCTGGCCCGCGTGTTCGGAGCATACGCCGAGAGAGATGCGGCATAACGCCGTTCACCATTGAAAATCTGGTTCGAACTCAACACTTCAAGGAAGTCTCAACATGGCTGATCTCACCAAGCTCGTCGACGAGCTGTCCTCCCTGACCGTTCTCGAGGCCGCCGAGCTCGCGAAGCTCCTCGAAGACAAGTGGGGCGTTTCCGCTGCGGCCGCCGTGGCCGTTGCCGCTCCGGCCGGCGGTGGCGCCGCTGCCGCCGCCGTCGAGGAGCAGACCGAGTTCACGGTCGTCCTCGCCGCTGCCGGCGACAAGAAGATCGAGGTCATCAAGGAGGTCCGCGCGATCACCGGCCTCGGCCTCAAGGAAGCCAAGGACCTGGTCGAAGGCGCTCCCAAGCCCGTCAAGGAAGGCGCTTCGAAGGAAGAAGCCGCCAAGCTCAAGGAGCAGCTCGAGAAGGCCGGCGCCAAGGTCGAGCTCAAGTAATGCGTTGCGCCGCTTGCGGCGCCTGTTGATCCACGCGGCCTAGGTCGCGTCGCGGTCCCGGGGCAAAAGCCCCGGGGCCTTCTTGCCGTCGAAGGCCCTGTTTTGGGGCGCAGACGGTCCCGTTGCTGCCGAGAGGCACGAGATCACGGACATCCGCCGAACGCAGGGCCCAGGGGCGGGCTCGCGGCGAGGGCGGCGGATCGGTCCGCAGGAGTGAGGAACGAGATGGCTCAGACGTTCACCGGCCGGAAGCGTGTGCGCAAGTTCTTCGGACATATCCGCGAGGTCGCGGAGATGCCGAACCTGATCGAGGTTCAGAAGGCGTCCTACGACCAGTTCCTCCAGGTGGAGGAGCCCAAGGGCGGACGTCCGGACGAGGGCTTGCAGTCTGTTTTCAAGTCGGTTTTCCCGATCTCCGATTTCTCCGGCAGCTCGCTGCTCGAGTTCGTCAAGTTCACCTTCGAGCCCCCGAAATATGACGTCGACGAGTGCCGCCAGCGCGGCATGACCTTCGCTGCGCCCCTCAAGGTGACGCTGCGCCTCATCGTGTTCGATGTGGACGTGGACACCGGCGCCAAGTCCGTGAAGGACATCAAGGAGCAGGACGTCTACATGGGCGACATGCCGCTCATGACGATGAACGGCACCTTCATCGTGAACGGCACCGAGCGCGTCATCGTCTCGCAGATGCACCGTTCGCCCGGCGTGTTCTTCGACCACGACAAGGGCAAGACCCACTCCTCGGGCAAGCTCCTGTTCGCCGCCCGCATCATCCCGTATCGCGGCTCGTGGCTCGACATCGAGTTCGATGCCAAGGACATCGTCTACGCCCGCATCGACCGGCGCCGGAAGATCCCGGTGACGTCGCTGCTGTTCGCGCTGGGCATGGACGGCGAGGAGGTGCTGCGCACCTTCTACAACACCGTCACCTACACGCTGGAGAAGACCGGCGCGCTGCTCTCGTGGCGGCTTCCCTTCAATGCCGAGCGCATGAAGGGCATGAAGGCGGTCACCGACCTCGTGGACGCGGATTCCGGCGAGCTGGTGCTCGAGGCCGGCAAGAAGCTCACCCCTCGTTCTGCGCGCCTTCTCGCCGAGAAGGGCGTGAAGAACCTGCGCGCCTCGCACGAGGACCTCTTCGGCCAGTACATCGCCGAGGACCTCGTGAACCCCTCGACGGGCGAGATCTTCGCGGAGGCCGGTGAGGAAATCACCGAGAAGTCGCTGAAGGCGCTCATCGAAGCGGGCTTCACCGAGCTGCCCGTGCTGGACATCGACCACGTCAACATCGGCCCCTATATCCGCAACACCCTCGCTGTGGACAAGAACTCCGCCCGCGAGGAGGCCCTGTTCGACATCTACCGCGTGATGCGCCCCGGCGAGCCGCCGACCGTCGACACGGCCGAGGCCATGTTCAACTCCCTGTTCTTCGACAGCGAGCGCTACGACCTCTCGGCCGTGGGCCGCGTGAAGATGAACATGCGCCTTGACCTCGACGCCGAGGACACCGTGCGCGTGCTGCGCAAGGACGACATCATCGCGGTCGTCCGCGCGCTGGTCGACCTGCGCGACGGCAAGGGCGAGATCGACGACATCGACCATCTCGGCAATCGCCGCGTCCGGTCCGTCGGCGAGCTCATGGAAAACCAGTACCGCGTCGGCCTGCTCCGCATGGAGCGCGCCATCAAGGAGCGCATGTCCTCCGTCGACATCGACACGGTCATGCCGCAGGACCTGATCAACGCCAAGCCGGCGGCCGCCGCCGTGCGCGAGTTCTTCGGCTCCTCGCAGCTCTCGCAGTTCATGGACCAGACGAACCCGCTGTCGGAGATCACCCACAAGCGCCGCTTGTCGGCCCTTGGACCGGGCGGCCTGACCCGCGAGCGCGCCGGCTTCGAAGTGCGCGACGTGCACCCGACGCATTACGGCCGCATCTGCCCCATCGAGACGCCGGAAGGCCCGAACATCGGCCTCATCAACTCGCTCGCCACCTTCGCGCGGGTGAACAAGTACGGCTTCATCGAGAGCCCCTACCGCAAGGTGAAGGACGGCGTGATCACGCCCGAGGTCGTCTATCTCTCCGCCATGGAGGAGGGAAAGCACTACGTCGCGCAGGCGAACGTGGCGGTGGACAAGCAGGGCAAGCTCATCGACGACCTCATCGTCGTGCGGCACGCCGGCGACGTCATCACCGTGCCGGTCGACCGCGTCGACTACATGGACGTGTCCCCGAAGCAGCTCGTCTCGGTCGCGGCCGCGCTCATCCCGTTCCTCGAGAACGACGACGCGAACCGCGCGCTGATGGGCTCGAACATGCAGCGCCAGGCAGTGCCGCTGGTTCGCGCCGACGCGCCTTTCGTCGGAACCGGCATGGAAGCGGTCGTCGCACGTGACTCCGGGGCGGCCATCGCTTCCCGGCGCGCGGGCGTGATCGACCAGGTCGATGCGACCCGTATCGTCATCCGCGCCACGGACGATCTCGACCCCTCCAAGTCGGGCGTCGACATCTACCGCCTGATGAAATTCCAGCGTTCCAACCAAAACACCTGCATCAACCAGAAGCCGCTGGTGACGGTGGGCGACATCGTCCGAAAGGGCGACATCATCGCCGACGGTCCCTCGACAGAGCTGGGCGAGCTGGCGCTCGGCCGGAACGTGCTCGTCGCGTTCATGCCCTGGAACGGCTACAACTTCGAGGACTCGATCCTGCTCTCCGAGCGGATCGCCAAGGAAGACGTGTTCACCTCCATCCACATCGAAGAGTTCGAGGTGATGGCGCGTGACACGAAGCTCGGTCCTGAGGAAATCACGCGCGACATTCCGAACGTCTCGGAAGAGGCGCTGAAGAACCTCGACGAAGCCGGCATCGTCTATATCGGCGCCGAAGTGAATGCGGGCGACATCCTCGTCGGCAAGATCACCCCGAAGGGCGAGAGCCCGATGACGCCGGAAGAGAAGCTGCTGCGCGCCATCTTCGGCGAAAAGGCATCCGACGTCCGCGACACCTCGCTCCGCGTGCCCCCGGGCGTGCAGGGCACGGTCGTGGAAGTGCGCGTGTTCAACCGCCACGGCGTCGACAAGGACGAGCGCGCCCAGGCGATCGAGCGCGAGGAGATCGAGCGGCTCGCCAAGGACCGCGACGACGAACTCGCGATCCTCGACCGCAACGTCTACGCCCGCCTCGGCGAGACCCTGGTCGGCAAGTTCGCCGTCTCGGGCCCCAAGACCTTCAAGAAGGAGTCCGACATCACCCGCGAGGTGCTGGACGGTACTCCCCGGTCCCAATGGTGGACGTTCGCGGTGTCCGACGACGTCGTGATGTCCGACATCGAGGCCATGCGGAAGCAGTATGACGAGGCCAAGAAGGGCCTCGAGCAGCGCTTCCTCGACAAGGTCGAGAAGCTGCAGCGCGGCGACGAGCTGCCGCCTGGCGTGATGAAGATGGTCAAGGTCTTCGTCGCGGTGAAGCGCAAGATCCAGCCGGGCGACAAGATGGCCGGACGCCATGGCAACAAGGGCGTGGTGTCGCGCATCGTGCCGATCGAGGACATGCCGTTCCTGGAGGACGGCACCCACGTCGACATCGTGCTGAACCCGCTCGGCGTGCCTTCGCGCATGAACGTCGGCCAGATCCTTGAAACCCATCTCGGCTGGGCCTGCGCGGGCCTCGGCAAGAAGATTGGCGACGCGGTCGACGCCTATCGTCGCAACCACCAGATGAAGCAGCTCAAGGATACGCTTCACATGGTGTACGGCCCGAACGAGACGGTCGACACGCTCGACGACGAAGGCCTCGTCACCCTCGGCGAGAACCTGCGCCGCGGCGTCCCGATCGCCACGCCGGTGTTCGATGGCGCCAAGGAGCACGACATCGAGGTCATGCTGGAGCAGGCGGGCCTGCACAGCTCCGGCCAGGTGACGCTCTATGACGGGCGGACGGGCGAGACCTTCGACCGCAAGGTCACGGTCGGCTACATCTACATGCTGAAGCTGCACCATCTCGTGGACGACAAGATCCACGCGCGGTCGATCGGCCCCTACAGCCTCGTCACCCAGCAGCCGCTGGGCGGAAAGGCCCAGTTCGGTGGCCAGCGCTTCGGCGAAATGGAGGTGTGGGCGCTCGAAGCCTACGGCGCGGCCTACACCTTGCAGGAGATGCTCACCGTCAAGTCGGACGACGTAGCAGGCCGCACCAAGGTCTACGAGGCGATCGTCCGCGGCGACGACACTTTCGAGGCCGGCATTCCCGAGAGCTTCAACGTTCTCGTCAAGGAAATGCGTTCGCTGGGCCTCAACGTGGAGCTCACGGCGACGAAGAAGCCGGTGGCCGAATTGCCTTCATCGGAGGCCGCCGAGTAGGCGGTCCTGCGGGTGGCGCGACGCGTGCACCCTGTTGCGTTCGCCGGGCGGATGATCGCCCGGCGCCCTGAGATGATTTTTCCGGTGGATCCAGCCGCGACGGCGGCGGAGACCCGAACCAGGAGACTGCCATGAACCAAGAGGTCATGAATCTCTTCAACCCCGTGGCGCAGCCCCAGACCTTCGACCAGATCAAGATCTCGATCGCGAGCCCCGAGAAGATCCTGTCGTGGTCCTTCGGCGAGATCAAGAAGCCCGAGACGATCAACTATCGTACGTTCAAGCCCGAGCGTGACGGACTGTTCTGCGCGCGCATTTTCGGGCCGATCAAGGACTACGAGTGCTTGTGCGGCAAGTACAAGCGCATGAAGTACAAGGGCGTCATCTGCGAGAAGTGCGGCGTCGAGGTCACCCTCTCGCGCGTGCGCCGCGAGCGCATGGGCCACATCGAGCTGGCGGCTCCCGTCGCGCACATCTGGTTCCTGAAGTCGCTGCCCTCGCGCATCGGCCTGCTGCTCGACATGCCCCTCAAGGATCTCGAGCGGATCCTCTACTTCGAGAACTACGTGGTGCTGGAGCCCGGCCTCACCCCCCTGAAGGAGCGTCAGCTCCTTTCGGAGGATGAGTACCTGCGCGCCCAGGACGAGTACGGCGAGGACAGCTTCACCGCCACCATCGGCGCGGAGGCCATTCGCGAGATCCTGCGCTCGCTCGACCTCGAGAAGACCGCGGCCGACCTCAAGGTCGAGATCGCGGCCTCCAAGACCGAGCTCAAGCCCAAAAAGCTCGCCAAGCGGCTGAAGATCATCGAGGCCTTCATCAACTCGGGCAACAAGCCGGAGTGGATGATCCTGACGGTCGTCCCCGTGATCCCGCCAGACCTGCGCCCGCTGGTCCCGCTGGATGGCGGCCGCTTTGCGACCTCGGACCTGAACGACCTCTACCGTCGCGTGATCAACCGCAACAACCGCCTGAAGCGGCTGATCGAGCTGCGCGCGCCGGACATCATCATCCGCAATGAGAAGCGCATGCTTCAGGAGGCGGTCGACGCCCTGTTCGACAACGGCCGTCGTGGCCGCGTCATCACGGGCGCCAACAAGCGTCCGCTGAAGTCGCTCGCCGACATGCTGAAGGGCAAGCAGGGCCGGTTCCGCCAGAACCTGCTCGGCAAGCGCGTCGACTATTCCGGCCGCTCGGTCATCGTGGTGGGCCCGGAGCTCAAGCTGCACCAGTGCGGCTTGCCGAAGAAGATGGCGCTCGAGCTGTTCAAGCCCTTCATCTATTCGCGCCTCGACGCGAAGGGCCTGTCTGCGACCGTGAAGCAGGCCAAGAAGCTCGTCGAGAAGGAGAAGCCGGAGGTCTGGGACATCCTGGACGAGGTCATCCGCGAGCATCCCGTGATGCTGAACCGCGCGCCGACGCTGCATCGCCTGGGCATCCAGGCGTTCGAGCCGGTGCTCATCGAGGGCAAGGCGATCCAGCTTCACCCGCTGGTCTGCGCCGCCTTCAACGCGGACTTCGACGGCGACCAGATGGCCGTGCACGTTCCGCTGTCGCTCGAAGCGCAGCTGGAAGCGCGCGTGCTGATGATGTCGACGAACAACATCCTGCACCCCGCGAACGGCCAGCCGATCATCGTGCCCTCGCAGGACATCGTTCTCGGCCTCTATTATCTCTCGCTGATCTCGGACAACGAGCCCGGCGAGGGCATGATGTTCGCCGACATGGGCGAGATCGAGCATGCCATCGCGGCCAAGGCCGTGACGGTGCACGCCAAGATCAAGTACCGCTACGCCTCGGTCGACGAGGCCGGCGTGCCCTACACGAAGATCTACGACACCACTCCCGGCCGCGCGATGCTCGGCCAGCTCCTGCCCAAGCACGGCAAGGTGAGCTTCGACGTCGTCAATAAGCTGATGACGAAGAAGGAGATCTCCAACACGATCGACAGCGTCTACCGGCACTGCGGTCAGAAGGAGACGGTGATCTTCTGCGACCGCATCATGACGCTGGGCTTCTCCAACGCGTTCAAGGCCGGAATCTCGTTCGGCAAGGACGACATGGTGGTGCCGGAGACCAAGCCCCGCATCGTCGAGGAGACGCGCGCGCTCACCAAGGAATACGAGCAGCAGTTCAACGACGGCCTGATCACGCAGGGCGAGAAGTACAACAAGGTCGTCGACGCCTGGGCGAAGTGCACGGACAAGCTCGCCGAGGAGATGATGAAGCGCATCTCCGCGGTGCAGAAGGACGACACCGGCCGGACCAAGCAGATCAACTCGATCTACATGATGTCCCACTCCGGCGCGCGTGGCTCGCCCGCGCAGATGAAGCAGCTCGCCGCCATGCGCGGCCTGATGGCCAAGCCTTCGGGCGAGATCATCGAGAGCCCGATCATCTCGAACTTCAAGGAAGGCCTCGACGTTCTCGAGTACTTCAACTCGACCCACGGCGCCCGCAAGGGTCTGGCCGACACCGCGCTCAAGACGGCGAATTCCGGGTATCTCACGCGTCGCCTCGTCGACGTGGCCCAGGATTCGATCATCAACGAGCGTGATTGCGGCACGACCAACGGCATCAAGATGCGCGCCATCATCGACGCGGGCCAGGTCGTGGCCTCGCTCGCCTCGCGCATCATGGGCCGCTTCTCGGCCGAGGATCTCGTCGACCAGAACGGCGGCGTCATCGTCCCGGCCGGCACCATGATCGAGGAGTGGCACATCGAGCGGATCAACGCCGCGGGCATCCAGGAGGTGAAGATCCGTTCGGTTCTCACCTGCGAGACGGCCGACGGCGTCTGCGGCACCTGCTACGGGCGCGACCTCGCCCGCGGCACGCCCGTCAACATGGGAGAGGCTGTCGGCGTCATCGCCGCGCAGTCCATCGGCGAGCCGGGAACCCAGCTCACGATGCGCACCTTCCACATCGGCGGCGCGGCGCAGATCGCGGACCAGTCCTTCATCGAGTCGAACTTCGAAGGCACGGTCCGGACCCGCAACCGCAACGTGGCGCGCAACTCCGACGGCGACCTCATCGCCATGGCCCGCAACATGGCCGTGGTGATCGTGGGCTCCGACGGCCAGGAGCGTGCGGTGCACCGCATCCAGTACGGCGCGCGGCTGAAGGTGGACGAGGGCGACCAGGTGAAGCGCGGCCAGCGCATCGCCGAGTGGGACCCCTACACCCGCCCGATCGTCACCGAGGTGGACGGCGTCATCGCCTACGAGGACCTCGTCGAGGGATCGTCGGTGGCGGAGACGGCGGACGAGTCCACGGGCATCACGAAGCGGGTCGTCACCGACTGGCGCGGCAACCCGCGTTCGGGCGACCTGCGTCCCGCCATCGTGATCCAGGACGCCAAGGGCAAGATCATCAAGCTGCCGCGCGGCGGCGAGGCGCGGTATCTGCTACCGGTCGACACCATCGTTGCGGTGGACCCCGGCTCGAAGATCCATGCCGGCGACATCATCGCGCGTATCTCGATGGAGTCGGCCAAGACGCGCGACATCACGGGCGGTCTGCCGCGCGTGGCGGAGCTCTTCGAGGCGCGGCGGCCGAAGGAAGCCGCCGTCATCGCGGAGAAGTCCGGCACCATCCAGTTCGGCCGCGACTACAAGAACAAGCGCCGGATCACGCTCAATCCTGCGGATGGCTCCGAGGCGATCGAGTACCTGGTCGCCAAGGGCAAGCACATCTACCTGCAGGATGGCGACATCGTCGAAAAGGGCGACTACATCGTCGACGGCAACCCGGCGCCGCACGACATCCTGGCGATCAAGGGCGTGGAGGAGCTTGCCGCCTACCTCGTCAATGAGATCCAGGAGGTCTACCGGCTGCAGGGCGTGAACATCAACGACAAGCACATCGAGGTGATCGTTCGCCAGATGCTGCAGAAGGTTGAGATCGACGATCCCGGCGAGTCGGAGTACCTGGCCAACGAGCAGGTCGACAAGGTCGAGATGGACCAGGTCAACGTCGCTCTCGTCGCCGACGGCAAGAAGCCGGCGACGGGCCACCCGGTGCTGCTCGGCATCACCAAGGCGAGCCTGCAGACGCGGTCCTTCATCTCCGCCGCGTCGTTCCAGGAGACCACCCGCGTGCTCACCGAGGCTGCCGTCAACGGCAAGTCGGACGAGCTGGGCGGCCTCAAGGAGAACGTCATCGTCGGCCGTCTCATCCCGGCCGGCACCGGCGCGATGATGACGCGCCTGCGCGAGGTCGCCACCCGCCGCGACGAGATGATTCTCGCCCAGGGCGTGGCCGACTCGCAGGCTCCGGCCAACGAAGCCGTCGCGATCGAGGGGCCGCAGGCCGCCGAGTGATCGGCTGCTGAACGCGAATCGGAAAAGGCCGCCCCCGGGCGGCCTTTTTCATGGGCGCTTCCGTTCGAGACGCACAGCGCCTCTCGTGTTGCGCCAGCGGGCCTGAGGTGTTTTCGGGCGCCTCACCCACGCCCCGATGCCGAGGAGGCCCGGCCGGGTCCGGGCCCCCTCGAAGCACCGCGCCTGGTCGGGAGCGGAAAGGAAGAGCCAAAGCGTTGGCCGTCCTTCGAGACAGCCGCTTCGCGGCTTCCTCAGGATGAGGACCTTGGGTGTGGCCGGAGGACTTTTCGGCCCGGCTCCCAGGATGAGTCGCATGGTGCGGCCCCACGAGCCCAACCCCCAAGCGCATTCCTGCGAATCCGAGTCGGATGGCAGAAAGGGCAGGGGGCCGGATGGCCGATTCCACTGCCGCACCCTCTACACCGGCTTTGCTGCCCAAACCGCATGCAGCACAGGCGAAAATGGCTGCGACGCTGTCCCGAAACGAGTCAGTTAGGGGTTGACGCCCCCCGACTCCGAAGGTACAACCCGCGAACTTTCCGGCAGACAGTCGGTTCCAGCCGTCCTTCGCGACACGTGAGGGACCCGAGATCCGAGACGCTGCCGCATTCACCACCGACTGCAAAGTCGCAAGTTTGGGTCATGACCTCGGTCCGCCGCGGTCCTCTGAAACACACGCGCCGCCGGCGATTTTCGCCGCAGGCGCGGATTCGTTTTGCGCGTGATTCCGTGCACGACGGGTTTGATCTTCAACCGAGCGAAAGCTCAGGCTTAGCCTGGAATTGGAACGAGCGAACGATGCCGACCATTAGCCAGCTCATCCGCAAGCCGCGGAGCCCCGTGAAGGCGCGTAACACCGTGCCGGCGCTGGAAGCTTGCCCGCAGAAGCGCGGTGTCTGCACGCGCGTCTACACGACGACGCCGAAGAAGCCGAACTCGGCCCTCCGCAAGGTGGCCAAGGTTCGTTTGACCAATGGCTATGAAGTCATCGGCTACATCCCCGGCGAGGGGCACAACCTGCAGGAACACTCCGTGGTTGCCATTCGTGGTGGCCGCGTGAAGGACCTTCCGGGCGTGCGCTACCACATCATCCGCGGCGTCCTCGACACACAGGGCGTCAAGAACCGCAAGCAGCGCCGGTCGAAGTACGGCGCGAAGCGGCCGAAGTAAGAACGAGACGGAGAGCCCGACATGTCCCGTCGCCATCGCGCCGAGAAGCGAGAGATCATCCCGGACCCCAAGTACGGTGATCTCGTCGTCACGAAGTTCATGAATTCGATCATGTACGACGGCAAGAAGTCCGTCGCAGAGCAGATCGTCTACGGCGCTCTCGAGATCGTCGAGACAAAGCTGAAGTCCGATCCCCTGCAGGCGTTCAAGCAGGCGCTGGACAATGTCGCCCCGGCGATCGAAGTCCGCTCCCGCCGCGTCGGCGGCGCGACCTACCAGGTTCCGGTCGAGGTCCGCATGGAGCGCCGCCAGGCGCTCGCGATCCGCTGGCTGATCCAGGCCGCCCGCGGCCGCAACGACAAGACGATGATCGACAGGCTCTCCGCCGAGTTGATCGACGCCTCGAACAACAGGGGAAATGCCGTCAAGAAGCGTGAGGACACCCACCGGATGGCGGAAGCCAACCGCGCGTTCTCGCACTACCGCTGGTAACAGCGAACCCCATCGGCATAGACCAGGACCTCTCCCATGCCCCGCGTACACGCCATCGAGGACTATCGTAATTTCGGCATCATGGCCCACATCGATGCCGGGAAGACGACCACGACCGAGCGAATCCTCTACTACAGCGGAAAGTCCCACAAGATCGGCGAGGTGCATGAAGGCGCCGCGACGATGGACTGGATGGAGCAGGAGCAGGAGCGCGGCATCACCATCACGTCCGCCGCGACGACGACCTTCTGGGACGGCAAGCGCCTGAACATCATCGACACGCCCGGCCACGTCGACTTCACCATCGAGGTCGAGCGTTCGCTGCGCGTGCTCGACGGCGCGGTCTGCGTTCTCGACGGCAACCAGGGCGTGGAGCCGCAGACGGAGACCGTCTGGCGCCAGGCCGACAAGTACAACGTGCCGCGCGTCGTGTTCGTCAACAAGATGGATAAGATCGGCGCGGACTTCTACAACTGCGTCGACGAGATCGTCACCCGCGTGGCCGGCAAGCCGGTCTGCATCCAGCTGCCGATCGGCTCCGAGAACAACTTCAAGGGCATCATCGACCTCGTCCGCATGAAGGCGGTCGTCTGGGAAGACGAAGGTCTCGGCGCCAAGTTCCATGACGAAGAAATCCCTGCCGACATGCTCGACAAGGCGAAGGAATATCGCCTGAAGCTCGTCGAAGCGGCCGTCGAACTCGATGACGACGCCATGGGCGCCTACCTCGATGGGCAGGAGCCGTCCGAGGCGACGCTGAAGGCTCTGATCCGCAAGGCCGTCATCGGCCGCGTGTTCAACCCTGTGCTCTGCGGTTCCGCCTTCAAGAACAAGGGTGTTCAGCCCTTGCTCGACGCTGTCGTCGCATACCTTCCGTCGCCGCTCGATCGCGAAGCGATCAAGGGCATTGATGTCAAGACGGAGCAGGAGACGGTCCGCGAGGCCTCCGACAGCGCGCCCTTCTCGCTGCTCGCCTTCAAGATCATGGACGACCCCTTCGTGGGCACCATCACCTTCTGCCGCATCTATTCCGGCAGCATCGAGTCCGGCACGACCGTGCTGAACTCGACCAAGGACAAGAAGGAGCGCATTGGCCGCATGCTGTTGATGCATGCGAACAACCGCGAGGACATCAAGGAAGCCTACGCTGGCGACATCGTCGCGATGGCGGGCCTGAAGGACACCCGCACCGGCGACACGCTGTGCGACATGAGCAAGGCCGTGATCCTGGAGCGGATGGAGTTCCCGGAGCCGGTCATCGAGATGGCGATCGAGCCGAAGTCGAAGGCGGACCAGGAAAAGCTGGGCGTCGCCTTGGCCAAGCTCGTCGCGGAGGATCCGTCCTTCCGTGTGTCGACGGACTACGAGTCCGGCCAGACCATCCTGAAGGGCATGGGCGAACTGCACCTCGACATCAAGGTCGACATCCTGCGCCGCACCTACAAGGTCGACGCGAATGTCGGCGCGCCGCAGGTGGCTTATCGCGAGACGCTCTCGAAGAAGACCGAGATCGATTACACCCACAAGAAGCAGACCGGCGGCACGGGCCAGTTCGCCCGGGTCAAGTTCAACGTCTACCCGAACGAAGCGGGCAAGGGCTTTGAATTCGAGTCCAAGATCGTCGGTGGCGCGGTGCCGAAGGAGTACATCCCCGGCGTCGAGAAGGGCCTCGAGAGCGTGATGAACTCGGGCCCCCTCGCGGGTTTCCCGGTCGTCGACGTCAAGGTCGAGCTCATCGACGGCGCCTACCACGACGTGGACTCGTCGGCCCTGGCCTTCGAAATCGCCTCGCGCGCCGCTCTCCGGGAGGCCCTGCAGAAGGGCGGTCCGGTGCTGCTCGAGCCGGTGATGAAGGTCGAGGTCGTCACGCCGGAAGACTACACGGGTTCTGTCATCGGCGACCTCACCGGACGCCGCGGCCAGATCCAGGGCCAGGACATGCGCGGCAACGCGGTCGTCATCAACGCGATGGTGCCGCTCGCCAACATGTTCCAGTACGTGAACACGCTGCGCTCGATGAGCCAGGGTCGTGCCGCCTACACGATGCAATTCGATCACTACGAGCAGGTGCCTCAGGCGATCGCCGCCGAGGTCCAGGCCAAGTACGCGTAAGCGTTACGAGAGCCGCTCGCTTCAACCCTTTTTTGATTTCGCGATCCACGGAGTACAGGCCATGGCCAAGGAAAAGTTCGCGCGCACGAAGCCGCACTGCAACATCGGGACGATTGGTCACGTGGACCACGGCAAGACGTCGCTGACGGCTGCGATCACGAAGGTGCTCGCCGAGACGGGCGGGGCCACGTTCACGGCCTATGACCAGATCGACAAGGCTCCTGAGGAGAAGGCGCGCGGGATCACGATCTCGACGGCGCATGTGGAGTACGAGACGAAGAACCGTCACTACGCCCACGTCGATTGCCCCGGCCACGCCGACTATGTGAAGAACATGATCACGGGCGCGGCGCAGATGGACGGCGCGATCCTGGTGGTGTCGGCGGCCGACGGCCCGATGCCGCAGACGCGCGAGCACATCCTGCTGGCGCGCCAGGTGGGCGTTCCGGCGCTGGTGGTGTTCATGAACAAGGTGGACCTCGTTGACGACGAGGAGCTGATCGAGCTGGTCGAGATGGAGGTGCGCGAGCTTCTGTCGAAGTACGACTTCCCCGGCGACGACATCCCGATCGTCAAGGGCTCGGCCAAGGTGGCGCTGGACAACGGCGACAAGGCGGTGGGCCATGACGCGAT
>JAESFS010000123.1_pt1 | contig 18489 bp, 14 predicted proteins | sample 9269441 | NCBI WGS metagenome assembly JAESFS01 (sample SAMN14502548, study PRJNA617105) | algae metagenome | isolation source: Scytolyngbya sp. HA4215-MV1 and co-occurring heterotrophs from sample from... | place: USA: Laie Falls, Oahu, Hawaii | collected 2010-08-22
TCACTCCGGTTGGGCTACGCCCGCCCTGCGTGAGGCCGCACCACCGGCAAGACGTGCGTATCAACCGGCAGGCGAGCCAGTTATTGGAAGCGGAACGCTGTAGCGAGAAACCGAGCCACCTCTATCCTGCGCGCCAGCGCGCTGGGCCGCTGGAACCTGCCGCCGGATTGGTGCGAGATCTCCCGCGAAGGCGGCATGCGGCCGGCCGATGATTGGCCGCCCCGGTTTTCCTGGGATGCGGTGCGCGTGCCGGTGCATCTGGCCTGGGCAGGGCTGAACGAGCCCGCAGTGGAAGCAGCGGCGAAGTTCTACTTCGACCCCAGCCACCCCTATCGGCCGCCTGCCTGGGTGGACCTCTACCGCAACACCATCGCACCTTATCCGGGCCATGCCGGCATCACGGCGGTCGCCCAGTTGGCGGCGCGGCGCAGCGGCGTCAACGCGCCCTATCGCCATATCCCTGTCGCCGATGCGCCGGATTACTATGGCGCATCGCTCATCATCATCGCAGGCTTGGCCGGGGCCGAGCAGCCGGAGGCGCCGGCGCTGGTGCCGCAGCCCCCGCCGCGGTCATCGCAGCAGAATGCCGGCGCAGTGCGGACGGTGTTGCGCTACCTCGGCTTCGGCGCTGGTCAGCCGGCGCCACCGGCCCAGGTGGCAGGCCTCAGCCCATTGGCCCGGCTGGGAGGTCGCAACGGCAGCCGGTAAACCCGGGCCGTCATGATGTATTCAGCAGCCAGAGATGATGATCTGGCAATTTGTCTCCGACCCGCAGACGTGCCTTGCATCACTCTCGGCATCGCCACTCTCCGCGCCGCGGCCGACAAAAACCTCGCCCTCGGACGATTGCGCCAGCGCGAGGCATTGATTGACCGCCAAGGCGCTGATCCGGCAGTCGTGTACGCCCGGCATCGCCACGCAAAGCTCGCGTGCGGCCCCGGCCGCGGAGTAGCTGCTGGTTCCCGAACCCAGGAAGCCATTGGTCAATGTGGCCATCTCACCGACCACGAGGGCCACATGGCGGTCCGCACCAGGCTCGCCGACCCCGGCCACCGCTTCCGTGCCGCGCAGGCAGCGTGTCACGCAGGCCTGTCGCACCTCGCCGATCTGCAGCTCGCAGGCCGCGCTGCACTGGGCGCGGCGCAGTGGGGCATTGTCGCCCAGGACACGGCGCGCCGGCAGAAAACAGGTCGCCGACAATGCCGAGCAGACGGCGATGCTGCCTGCCGTCTCATCCCGAGGAATGGCGATGCGCCAAGAGAAGCCGTTGTCGCAGCGCGTATCCCAAAATGCCGTCCGCATGGCATCGAGACCTGCGAAATAGACAGCGAGGAGGGTCGTGCATATTTTGTGCGAGCCACGGAGCAGCCCGGCCAGGGCCTCATTCTGTTGCCGCGTCGTCATGGCCGCCAGGCGATCATGTTCCGGGTTGCCGCTCTGCGCCCCGCAGGGGGCCGCGAGCCCCAACAGCAGCAGCAAAGCCAGCCCGACGCGCCTCATATCCGCGCTCCATGCCATGCGGAGATGTCATCACCCCAGCGACGGAGCATCAGCAATGATTCCTCGAGCAGCAATGGCGACCCGAAATGCGAGTCGGCAATCAGCCGGGGAATCCAACTCCGCACCAGCCGGCGCATGGTGGATTGGGTGTCCACCGGCGCTGCCTCCAGCGTCACGCCATTGCGCACCGGCCCAGGCCAATAGCGGCCCCGGCCATAGAGGTTGCGCTGCGCGTCCGGCTCCAGCAGGTCGGCAATGACGCGCGCCAGGGCCGGTAGGCGCTCCGCCGGCAGGCCGCGCATCACGGCCACGAAGGTCCCGCTCGGCACCCAATGCATGTCCGCCAGCGCCCGCAGGCCGATGTTCAGCGGTAGAACACCATTGGCGCGGTTGATGATGTCGAGCCCGACCGTGGTCGCCACGATGTCGGCGCCGCCCTCGGCCAACTCGCGGTTCGCCGCCAGCGAGGTGGTGGGGTAGTAGGCCACATGGCGATCCAGCTCCGCCAGATAATCCCAGGTCTTGGGCCAACCCTGCTGCGGGTCGTGCGGGTCGCGGTCGTTCAGCAGCCAGGGCAGACCGGCGACGAAGCATCGGCCCGCCTCGCTGAATTCCGGCCGCGGATAGAGCAGCCGCCGCGGATTTTCCCGCGCCCAGCCCAGTAAGCCCTCGGCGGTGCGCGGCATGCGCGGCACCCGTGCCGGCGCATAGGCAAAAAGCGGACCGCCGGTGGAGGCGCGGATGATCTGCGCCTGTTCGCGCACCGCGCCGCGCAGCAGCCGCGCCAGCGGCGTCAGCAGATCATCCATCGGCGGCAGCAGCCCCTGCACCAGGGCGGCCACCGGCTGCCACAGGCCCAGCTCCGCACCGATCATCGCGCCATCCAGGCTGGTCACCACAAGATCGAAGGGCGGCTGCCCGGCTTCGACCGCGAGGCGGATATCGCCGAAGAGGTATTCCAGGTGTTCATCCACCCAGGCGACGCCCTGAAACAGGGCCGGCCGCGCGGCGATGATGCCGTCGAAATTCAGGTCATCGGTGGTGGCTTCAGTCGTATCCAGCACGCGCAGGATGGGGGGCGGCGCCGTGGCCGGGCCTTGCGCCGCCGCGCCGCCGGCGACCCCCATGGTCAGGCCGGCGGAGATCAGGCCGCGACGGGTGCCGCCGCCGGCCCGGTTCCGGGCGGATGTCGTCAGGTCAACGCCCATTGCGCCGCAGCCTCTGGGCCACGTCCCCCCACAGCACGTCCTCCGCCGCGAAGGAGGTGGCGAATTCCGCCCGCGAGGTCGGCCAAGGATCGATTGCAAGCGGCAAAAGGAGCTGCCGGGCATCGGCCGTGCTCATGCTGGCGATCACCGCCGCCGCCAGACGGTCGAGCACCGGCTCGGGCGTGCCAGCCGGGGCGAAAAGGGCAAAATTGGCCGTGATGCCAAATCCCGCCAGACCGGCCTCGATCACGGTTGGCACCTCCGGCAATTGTGCCAGCCGGCGGCTGGAGCTGACCGCGAGCGGACGCAGCGCGCCGGAGTTGATCGATGCCAGGGCGGGCACGAGGTCCAGGAAGGAGAAGGTCACCTCATCGGCCAGCACTGCCTGCATGGCTGCCGCCATGCCGGCAAGGGGCCGGTGCACGAAGCGAACGCCCATGCGCTCGGCCATCAACTCGACCCCGAGGTGGTTGGATACGCCAAGCCCGCCCGAAGAATAGGCGATGGTACCGGGGGCCAGCCGCGCGGCGGCGACGAGGTCGGCCATGGAGTTGAAGCCGGAATCGGAATACACGCAGAGCACCAGGCTCGCGCTTGCCACCATGCCGACCGGCGCGAGGTCGCGCGCGACATTGACCTCGGCCGGCATCACATGCGGCGCCATCACATAGCTGCTGTTGGGCAACAGCACCAGCGTGTAGCCATCGGGCGCCGCGGCCGCTGTGTGGGTTATGGCGCCGAGGCCGCTGTTGCCGGCCCGGACATCGAGCAGGAAGGGCTGGCCCAGTTCCACCGAAAGCCGGCGCGCCAGGAGCCGGGCGAGAAAATAGGTCGAGCCGCCAGGCGGGAAAGGCACCACCAGCGTGACCAGATGGCTCGGCCATACCGGATCGGCCCGCGCCGGCGCCGCGGCCAGCACGCCAGCCAGCAAGGCCGCCCCATGCCTGCGGGAGATTGGGGGCTGACTAAGAACCGCCATGCTGCATGTTTCTTCCCGGGCACCTATGTGCCATTCAGCATGGCGAGGCGCCAGCCGAAGGATGGCGTGTCGGGACGCTGCTCGATAGGCACGCTCGAAAGCTGAAGAGCGTTATCGGACGAAACACTGGGTGGCGCCAGCAAAATCTCGCCGCTGCTGGAGATCAGCGCCACGCGCGCCCGGGCATGCGCCTCCTCGCGCCTGACCACCTCCACCACCCAATCCCATAGGATGTGGGAGCCGATCATCGCCACGACGGCGCCGCTGGCGTCGCGAATGGGAGAGACGAAATCGATCAACCGCAGCATGCCCTGGTTGGGGTCGCGCCGCAGCGCCTGCTGGAGCAGCGCGGCGTCATGCACATCGACGGCGCCATTGCGCTCGATGCCGATGCTGAACCATGGCCGCTGCTGCACGTCGACCCCTTCGATGATGCCATTCACCGCAGCCAGCACCCGGCCATCGCGCACCGTGGCCACCCCGATCCAGACGATGTGCGGAGCGCTGTGATGCGCGGTTTCCAGGATGAAGCGCAGTTCCTCGACATTCTGCGGTGGCCAGAATTCCTGCACCGACCGGGCAACCCATTGCAGGTGGTCCCATTGCCGGTCCAGCAGGGCGCCGATGCGTGCGGCGATGGCGGCGGCCGTTGTGCCGACACCGAGGGACGGTGGGGTGTTCTCGGCCTGGACGGGGGCTGCGAGCGGCAGGGCCAGCGCCGTGGCGGCGAGTAGGATGCCGCGGCGGCACGAGGCGGGAAGCGCCGATTTCGGGTGGTAGTGCATCAGCGCAATCTCTCCCGGCCGCGGATATTGAATTGCCTGATGAGCGTGAGCCATTTTTGATTCTCCGCTTCGTAATAGGCAGGAAATTCATTGCGTGGCATGGCAATGGGCTCGATACCGACCGGTGCCAGCATGGCTGGCGTATCATTCTGCCGCAGCACGGCGATGCTGGCATCGGACAGGCGATCCAGAATGGCCTGAGGGGTGCCCATGGGTGCGAAAAGGGCGAGGTCGCTGGTGGCGGAGAAGCCTTGCATGCCGGCCTCGGCCAATGTCGGCACCTCCGGCATTTCTGGGATGCGTTCGCTGGTGGTGACGGCCAGGGCGCGCGTCCGCCCCGCCAGCAATTGCGGCAACGCATCGCCGAGGTAGAGGAAGGCGAATTGCGCCTCGCCCCGCGCCATCGTGTCCAGCGTGGCGATGGGGCCGCTGGCAGGCAGGCTGGCGAGGCTGATCTCGAACTTCTCGGCGAAGGCCAGGGCGATGAGGTTGTAGGACAGGGTCGTGGTGTAGCGGATGGCACCCGGCGCGGCGCGCGCGGCCGCCACCAGTTCATCGACCGTGCGGAAGCCGGATTGCACCGTGGCGACGAGCACCTGCGCGCTGCGGGCGAGCAGGCCGATGGGCGCGAAGGCTTGTCGGAAGTCGGTCCGGCAGGGTGTGATATTGACCCCGACAGCGAAGGTGGCATTGCCGGCCAGCAAGAGGGTGTGGCCATCCGCCGCTGCCTCAGCGACCGCGCAGGTGGCGACGACACCGCCGAGCCCCGGGCGGTTCTCGATCAGGAAGGGCTGGTTCAGCAGGCGCGCAAGCCGCGCGGCCATGAAGCGGGCGAAGAAGTGGATGGTGCCGCCGGGGGCGAAGGGGACGACGATGGTGACCAGGCGGGTTGGATAGCCGGTGGCTTGCTGCTGGGCTTTGGCCTGACCCCGAGAACCGGTCGCCCCCACAATCGTCAGGATAGCACGCCGACTATGCGCCGAGCGATTCATCGTCATCTCTCCCGACGGGAATTTATAGTCCCATCTTGATAATTGACGCACATCCCACGCCGTTCCACAAATGGAATACTGAATGGCTTCGGGTTTGGCTGAGGCTGTTTGGTTTGAGTCGCGCGGCCAGCTCAGGCGGATACGGCGAGGGATCGCGGCGGGTCTGCGCCTCAGCGGTCGGAGTTTTCCCGATTGGCCCGAGCAGCAGCCGATGCTTGGGCCTGCATCCCTTTTCTAGGGTAACAAAGCCGACGGCGCCGATGCTTATTCACGGCAGCTAGCAAGGGATAATGAATACAGCTTGGGACATTCAGATGGCCCGGTAATTGGATTTCCTGCCTGACAGCGACGATTTTGCCGCAGGTCAGGATCAGACGAGCGCGTAGCGAACACCGCTTGCGCCGTGGGTCCAACCAGATTTTGCCCGGCATGCCGGGATGAGAGGCGGAGAGGGCGTGCGATGGGCGGCGCGCCCCCTCCCGGCGGAGATGTGCCTTGCTGCCCGCCGCTACGGCACTCTGCGCTTCGTCACCCCCACGGACAGCGTCGCCGCCGCCAAGTCGAACGTCGCCCCCGAGATGTTCCTGGCCATGACGCGCACCGTGTTGTTGGTCCAGGCGAAGGCCGTCAGATCAATGAACCGCGTCGAGCTCACCAGCGAAGCCTGCGCCAGATCCCCCTGCCGGGATCCGGTGACCGTCACGTCTGTCAGCGCCGTCGCACCGCTCGCCAGCGAGGGCAGGTCCCACGACACCTCAGCCTGGAACTCCCGCGTCCCCACCGGCACCGAGGGGCAGGCATAAAGCACCGCCGGCGCCGCCTCGGGCAGCCCAAAGAGCCGCAGCGCCTCGAGCTCGATCTGCCCGTCAAACCCCACGATGCCGACCTGCGCGAAGGCCACGCCCGCGCCAACTCGGATCGTCTGCCGCCGGTTCAGCGAAGCATCGGCCATCACAGCACCCGCGTTCCATCCCTTCGCCGCGGTGTTCCACTGCATGGTGGTGCCAGAGGCCAGCACGTCACCCGCGATGTTCTCCCGCACATTGGCCGCACCATCGAAGACCCGCACGAAGAGCCGCCCGCCATCGACGCCGCCCACCAGCCAATGCGCCAGCGCGAATTCCTTCGCCGAGGAGGTATCCACCACGAAGGCCATGCCGCGATTGGCATCCAGCAACAGCCCGCGGGAGGTCGCTGCGATCCCGTCCAGCCCGTTGAAACACAGCCCCGCGAGAGTGGTCGCCGCGGTGGTGGATGTCGCAAGTGTCGCCACCTTCTCGACGCCGATCTCGGTGGCACTCTGCCGGAAGGCCGCGGCGCGGAGGTTCGGCACCGCCTCCAGCACCCGCAGCAGCCGCGAGGCCGGCGCCCGGTGCCGGTTGATCACCGCATTGCCGGCGCGGTCGGCGGTCGATGTGTAGTCCATCCGCACGGCGTAGGTGTTGGCCCACGCGGGATCTGGATGGGCGGGTTCGTGCCGCTCGGCTACGATGCGCGAGATCGCAAGCTGCTGGTGAACGACGCCGAGGCTGCGCTGGTGCGCCGGATTTTCGAGGGGTTCGTCGAGACGGAATCCGGCACGAAGCTGGTGCAGGCCCTGCGCGCTGAGGGCGCCACCACGAAGCGCGGGCGCGCCTTCACCAAGAGCGACGTCTATCGGGTGTTGAGCAACCGGACCTACCTCGGCGAAGCCATGCACAAAGGGAAGTCGCACCCCGGCGAGCACGCCGCCATCGTGCCGCTGGCGATGTGGGACGCGGCGCACGCGCTGCTGACGATCAGCCCGCGGACCCGCGCCAATCGCACGCGCTGCCAGACGCCGTCCCTGCTGCGCGGGCTGATCTTCGGCAGCGACGGGCGCGCCATGTCGCCCACCCACGCCAGGGGGCGGCGCGGCCAGCAGTACCGCTACTATGTGAGCCAGTCGGTGCTGAAAGGCAGCGCCGCGGACGGGCCGGCCATCGCCCGTATTTCCGCCGCGGAGATCGAGGGCGCGGTCATCGCCCAGGTCCGGGGGCTGCTGCGCCAGCCGGAGGTGGTGCTCGGCGCCTGGCGCGCGGCGCGGGCCTCGGCGCCGGACATGACGGAAGACGAGGCCCGGCTGGCGCTGGAGCGGCTCGACCCGCTTTGGGAGGAGCTGTTCCCTGCCGAGCAGGCGCGGATCATCCACCTCCTGGTCGACCGGGTGGACGTCGGGCCGAGCGGCGCCGACGTGCGGCTGAAGCTGGAGGGGCTGGCGAGCCTGGCGCGGGACTTGGCGGTGGCGCCGGCCGAGTCGGCGAGGGCCGCAGCGTGACCGGCGCCGCGCAGATGCTGACCGTGCGGGTGCCGCTGGCTGTCCGGAAGCAGCGGGGCGGGCGGAAACTGGTCCTGATGCCGGGCGGCATGGCACCCCGCGGCGCCTCGGCTGCGGACACCACACTGGTGAAGGCGCTGGCCCGGGCGTTCCGGTGGCGGCGGATGATGGAGGCGGGCCGCTACGGCACGATCAATGAGCTGGCAGCTGCCGAGAAGATCAACTCGTCCTACGTGTCTCGCCTGCTGCGGCTGACGCTGCTTGCGCCGGACATCGTCGAGGCGATCCTCGATGGGCGGCAGCCTGCCGAGATAACGCTGCCGGGGCTGATGGAGCCGTTCCCGGCGGAGTGGGCTCGACAGTAAATTCCGTCCGTGAGTGGTCAAGTTCGCTATCCGCCGCAGCATGAGTTGCGGCTGGCCTTGCTCGCCCATCCCTCCCCTCAGAACAGGAAGTCGGTCCCCACCAGCGTGCTGGCCAGGATGTTCTGCAGGATCACCGTGCCCTGGTTGGTTACCACATAGGTGTCGGCGCCGACCTGGTTCGTCACGACGGCGCCCAGGTTTGCAATGCCGCTGCCGCGGAAATCTAAAAAGTCATGGTTGCCGCCCGCCGCCGCTGTGGTTGCGAAATCCTGCACAGTGTCGACGCCGAAACCCAGGATATTGAGGATGAAGGTGTCGCTCCCACCGCCGCCGAACAGCAAATCATTGCCGCCGCCGCCATTGAGGCTGTTGCCATTCGCGTCGCCCAACAGAAAGTCCGCGAAGCCACTGCCGATCAAACCGGATATGCCGGTGTAGCTGTCGCCCGCCGCGTCGCCAGTGTTCACAGAGCGGAATTGCAGCCAGGCGGTAAGGCCTGTCGTGGCGCTGCCGTAGGTGACCATGTCGAAGCCGCCGCCGCCGATCAGGCTGTCCGCGCCGACGCCGCCGTCCAGGATGTCATTGCCGATGCCGCCATTGAGAACGTCATCGCCACTCCCACCACTAAGCGTGTCGTTGCCAGCGTTGCCATCGAGCGTGTCGTTGCCGGCCTCGCCGAGGACTTGGTCGTTGCCGTCCTGCCCCGCCAGATAATCGCCGCCGCCCCCGCCATAGAGGCTATTGGCAGTCCCGTCGCCCACCAGGACGTCGGCGAAGCCGCTGCCGAAGAAGCCAGCAACGCCGCTGTAGGTGTCGCCCGACGCGTCGCCAGTATTGACCGCGGGGGTATCAAGCCGGGCGGTGACGCCGGCCGCGGCGGTGCCATAGGTAACCATATCGAAGCCGCCGCCGCCGATCAGGCTGTCCGCGCCGACGCCGCCGTCCAGGATGTCATTGCCGATGCCGCCATTGAGAACGTCATCGCCACTCCCACCACTAAGCGTGTCGTTGCCAGCGTTGCCATCGAGCGTGTCGTTGCCGGCCTCGCCGAAGACCTGGTCGTTGCCGTCCTGCCCCGCCAGATAATCGCCGCCACCGCCGCCATAGAGGCTGTTGGCATTCCCGTCGCCCACCAGGACATCGGCGAAGCCGCTCCCGAAGAAGCCGGCAATGCCGGTGTAGGTATCGCCCGCCGCGTCACCAGTATTGACCGCGGGGGTATCCAGCCGGGCGGTGACACCGGCCGCGGCGCTGCCGTAGGTGACCATGTCGAAGCCACCGCCACCGATCAGGCTGTCCGTGCCGGCACCACCGTCCAGGATATCATCACCGCTGCCGCCATCCAGCGTGTCGTTGCCTGCGCTGCCATCGAGAACGTCGTTGCCGGCCTCGCCGAAGAGCTGGTCATTGCCGGCGAGGCCCGCCAGGTAATCGAAGCTGCCGCCGCCATAGAGGCTATTGGCAGCCCAGTCGCCCACCAGCACGTCGGCGAAGCCGCTACCGATCAGGCCGGCAATACCGGTGTAGGTGTCACCCGTCGCGTCACCGGTGTTCACCGCGGGTAAATCCAGCCGGGCGGTTAGACCGACCAATGAACTGCCGTAGCCGGCCATATCCAAGCCGCCGCCGCCGATCAGGCTGTCCGCGCCGGCGCCACCGTCCAGGACGTCATCGCCGATGCCGCCATTCAGGACGTCATCGCCGCTGCCTCCACCAAGCGTGTCGTTGCCAGCGTTGCCATCGAGCGTGTCGTTGCCGGCCTCGCCGAAGACCTGGTCGTTGCCGTCCTGCCCCGCCAGATAATCGCCGCCACCGCCGCCATAGAGGCTGTTGGCATTCCCGTCGCCCACCAGGACATCGGCGAAGCCGCTCCCGAAGAAGCCGGAAATGCCGTTGTAGGTATCGCCCGCCGCGTCACCGGTATTGACCGCGGGGGTATCCAGCCGGGCGGTGACACCGGCCGCGGCAGTTCCATAGGTCACCATGTCGAAGCCGCCGCCGCCGATCAGGCTGTCCGCGCCGGCGCCACCGTCCAGCGTGTCATCGCCAATGCCGCCATCAAGCGTGTCGTTGCCCGCGCCACCATCGAGAATGTCATTGCCGGCCTCGCCGAAGAGCTGGTCGTTGCCGGCCAGTCCCGCCAAATAATCGTCGAAGGCGCCGCCATAGAGGCTATTGGCATTCCCGTCGCCCACCAGCACGTCGGCAAAGCCGCTGCCGATCAGCCCCTCGATACCGGCGTAGGCATCGCCCGTGGCATCGCTGGTGTTGAGTGCGGGGAAGTCGAGGCGGGCGGTGACGCCGGCGGTTGCGGTGGCGTAGCTGGCGAAGTCCAGGCCCCCGCCGCCCTGAAGGTTGTCGGCCCCCGCGCCGCCAATCAGGGTGTCAACGCCGGTGCCGCCATCGAGGATATCGTCGCCTTCCTCGCCTGCGAGCAGATCATCGCCGGCCATACCGCTTGCATAATCGTTCCCTGGGCCGAGGGAAATTTTGTTGTTTGTCGCATCATCGCCCACGATAGAATCGGTGAAGAAAGAACCAACCAACCCCTCTATTGACGTCAGGGTTTCCCCAAGAGCCTGACCCTGATTGAAGCCCGGCAGATCGAGACGAATGGTTACTCCAGCGGAGGCGTCGGAGTAGCTGACGGTATCGAAACCATTACCGCCGTCGTAGACATCGACACCCGCGCCACCGATGAGCCAGTCATCGCCGTCTTCGCCAAACAGAATGTCGTTGCCCGCCCCGCCGTCGATATAATCGGCGCCCGACCCGCCCTGGATGAAGTCATTGCCCTCATCCCCGCTGAGATCATCCTGACCACCGCCACCGGAGATGTTGTCAGCACCCGCGCCGCCCTTGATACCGTTGTCGCCGTTGTTCCCGACCAGCAAATCGGCAAAAGCCGAGCCCAAGAAGCTCTCGATAGAATTGTAAACGTCGCCCGCTGCGTCGCCACTGTTCAGAGCCGGAAGGTCAAGGCGGGCGAACACGCCCTGGCTGGCACTTGCGTAGCTGGCGATGTCATAACCATCGCCACCATTCAGGGTATCCGCGCCCGGCCCACCTTCCAGCAAGTTATTGAGGGCGTTGCCAGTGATCGTATTATTCAACGCGTTGCCTATTAGGGCAAAGTCTGTGATACGGCCTACTCCACTACCGATGAAGACAAGATTTTCGATGTTGGCTGGAAGCATGTAGCCAATGGTTGAGATAACGGTGTCAATTCCAATTCCCGCATCCGCGAGCTCGCTCACCAGATCACCGGAGCTGTCAACATAATATGTATCGTTGCCATCGAGGCCGTACATCAAATCATTGCCGATGCCTCCCACCAATACATCATCGCCGCTGCTGCCTTGGAGAGTATCGTCGCCCCCTGCACCTTCCAGTGTATCATTTCCACCTGAGCCCAGCATAACGTCTAGCAACCCGTCACCGGTCAGCTTTTCTGAAAACAATGTGGCTTCGGTTTGCCGCCAGAGGTTGATTTCGTAGCCGGCAATACTGGAATTTGTGGAAATTTGTTCAACGGCAAGAGCAAAGCGACTTGGCCCGGTGCTTACGAGGCTGAGTCGAAAGGCGCTAGAGCCTTGCACCAGGCCAATTGAACCAAAGCTCCCAAGCGGCGTTCCGTCAGCTTGGAACGCCTGCATGAGAGCAAATTCACCAAAAGGATCCGGTTTTGTCCAAGCTATTGCGTATGTTCCATCACTCGCAGCAGCAAGTGAAATGGGACGGTTGCTTCCGTCGACAGGCAGATAAGTGACGCGGGCGGGCACAACGAAACCGGGCTTGGCCGTGCCATTCGCCTGGAATTGTATCATTGAAATACTGGTCAAAGCACCGGCTACGCCCAGCTCTGTATAGGCAACAACGAAGTCGCCATTCGCCAGCGCCGCCACCACCGGCACGCCATTGCCAGAGGTATCGAAATACTGCCGGTCGACCGCCACCTGGCCGCCTGGGGTAAAGATGGTGAAGGACAGCGCAGTATCGGCCGCCCGCTGAGAGACCAGCACGAGATTGCCATTGGCCAGCCGCGCCGAAGCGACGGCCGATGAGGGCCAATAGGTGTCACTGGCCAAATCATAAAGATAATAGGACACCGCGCCGCCGGAGCCGAAGCTGGTGTCCAGCGTCCCGCCCGCCGTTACCTCGCGCAGTTCGAGCGTATCGGAATCGCCAAAGATGTTGGTCGTATGCTGGCCGTAGGAAAGCACCACCTCGGCTCCCGCGGGCGAGAGCACAAGCGGGGCGTTGATGCTGGCGCCAGCCGGCAGGGTGATGAGGTTGGTACCCCCGCGCAGCACCGCGCCGGTTGCGTCATCGACCACGGCGGTGGCGATCTTCACCCGGCCATCGGTGTCGGTGCCGTACCACGCGAGAGTCACGTCGCCATTGGCCATCCTGGCGGCGGCAATCTTCCCGGCATTGCCGACGGCGCTTCCCTTCGCGGCCAGGATCGCGGCGCTGACGAGGTTGAGATTGGCGTCGAAGATGCCGCTGGGCACCTGCGCGCCGGCGCTGGAATTGTAGGTCAGCAGCGACCTGCCCCCATCGAGCGCGATCAGAAGCGGCTCATTCTGCGTGCCGACATCGGTGCCGCCGGCCATCGCGTTCAATACGCCACGATAGCCAAACCGCGGCAGATAGGTGATCAAAGCCATCGAATGATTCCGTTTCGTATGTGCGCGGACAGCGGGTCACTTCCGCCTTCACACGGTAAAGTCGCCGTAAGGTGCCAGCGCCATCATTCAAATCAAGCGAAATTGCGACGATTTTCATCGGAAGACGGGGAGGGAGGGTGCGGTGCTGCTGGGGGTGGCATGCCCGCGGGCTGGGGTGGTGCCGGTTGCTGCGGCGTTTCACCCTGCGCGGGGACCTGGCCAAATGCCACTTGGCTTGACACCCCAACCCCTCTGCCGCTTCTAGGCGCCACCTCCCCTCCAAGGTTCCCATGCACGCCTACCGCACCCACACCTTCGGCGCGTGGGCACGGCGGGTCCTGCCTGGGATCACGTCCGTCAACGTGGTGTAAATTGCCACCATCGCCCTATCGTCGCGACCACAAAGCCCCAAACCCCGCCGCCGCCCCAAAAAGCAGCACCGGAATCGCAGTAAAGAAGGTCAATCCCATTAACCCCAGCGTCGCCACCGCCGCTGCCGCCATCAGCGCCGCCCCGACCATCGGCTGCCACAGCATCAGCAAGGCCCCGCTCAACCCCAGGAGCGTGGCCAGCAGGCAAAAAATCTCCAGCCCCGCCATTGGCTGAACCGCCGCCAGCCAGAAGCCCATCGCGCCGTAGATCAGGCTCAGAACCCCACCCAATATCCCCAAACCCATCACCGCAAACCGCATCACCGCCGTCCTCCTGCTGTACCGTGATCAAGTTGATGAACTTACAGCTGAGTTGCCCCCGCCGCATCAGCGACGAAGGCGGCCAAACGGTTGGCGATGCCCAGGCGGGTTTCGATCTCGCGAAGCGCCAGCACGCCGCCATCCGACGAGAGTTGGCCGCCGTCGAAACGGGCGATGATGCGTTTGCCGCGGACCGGTGACAGGCCGGGCAGCGCGGGGGTAGATTCAACCTTGGCGGGCATGGCCTCCGAAATCGACAGGGTTTAGGTCTCGCAACCGAATCCTATGGCCGATCAAGGGTTTGCGCCATGTCCGCCAGCCCTGGTGAATAATGCGGGCTAGCCACGCCCGCCGAGCCGGCGAGGGCTGCAGCGTGACCGGCGCCGCACAGATGCTGACCGTGCGGGTGCCGCTGGCGGTTCGGAAGCAACGGGGCGGGCGGAAGCTGGTGCTGATGCCGGGCGGCGTTGCATCCCGCGGCGCCGCGGCGGCGGACACCACGCTGGTGAAGGCGCTGGCTCGGGCGTTCCGGTGGCGGCGGATGATGGAGGCGGGCCGCTACGGCACGATCAATGAGCTGGCAGCTGCCGAGAAGATCAACTCGTCATACGTCTCGCGCCTGCTGCGCCTGACGCTGCTTGCGCCGGACATCGTCGAGGCGATCCTCGATGGGCGGCAGCCTGCCGAGATAACGCTGCCGGGGCTGATGGAGCCGTTCCCGGCGGAGTGGGCTCGACAGTAAATTCCGTCCGTGAGTAGTCAAGTTCGCCAGCCGCCGCCGCATGAGTCGCGGCTGGCCTTGCTCGCCCATCCCTCCCCTCAGAACAGGATGTCCCCCCCCACCAGCGTGTTGGCGACGATGTTCTGCAGGATCACCGTGCCCTGGCTCGTCACCAGATAGGTATCGGCGCCGACCTGGTTCATGGTGACGGCGCCCAGGTTGGCGATGCCGCTGCCGCGGAAGTCCAAAAAGTCGTGGTTGACGCCCGCCGCCGCGGTGGTGGCGAAATCCTGCACGGTGTCGACGCCGAAACCCGGGTTATTGAACACGAAGGTGTCGCTGCCAACGCCGCCGAACAGCAAGTCATTGCCGCCGCCGCCATTGATGCTGTTGCCATTCCCGTCGCCCAGCAGAAAGTCCGCGAAGCCGCTGCCGATCAGGCTGGATATGCCGGTGTAGCTGTCGCCCGCCGCGTCGCCGGTGTTCACAGAGGAGAATTGCAGCCAGGCGGTAACGCCTGTCGTGGCGTTGCCATAGGTGACCATATCGAATCCGCCGCCGCCGATCAGGCTGTCCGCGCCAGCGCCGCCATCCAGTATGTCATTGCCGCCGCCGCCATCGAGCGTGTCGTTCCCCGCGCCACCATCGAGAATGTCGTTGCTGGCCTCGCCGAAGAGTTGGTCGCTGCCGGCCAGCCCCGCAAGGTAATCCGCGCCGCCCCCGCCATAGATGCTATTGGCACTGCCGTCGCCTACCAGCACATCGGCAAAACCGCTGCCGAAGAAGCCGGCAATGCCGCTGTAGCTGTCACCCGCCGCGTCGCCGGTATTGGCCGCGGGGATATCCAGCCGTGCGGTGAGGCCGGCCGCCGCACTGCCATAGGTGACCATGTCGACGCCGCCGCCACCGATCAGGCTGTCCGCGCCAGAGCCGCCGTCTAGGATGTCATCGCCGCTGCCGCCATCGAGCGTGTCGTTCCCTGCGCCACCATCAAGGATGTCGTTGCCGGCATCGCCGAAGACCTGGTCGCTGCCGGCCAACCCCGCCAGATAATCGGCGCCGCCACTGCCATAGAGGCTATTGGCAGTTCCATCGCCCACCAGCACGTCGGCGAAGCCGCTGCCGGACAGACCGCTGACGCCAGTGTAGGTGTCGCCCGTCGCCTCGCCTGTGTTTAGTGCAGGGATATCCAGTCGGGCGATGACGCCGCCTGCGGCGCCGAAATAGCTTGTCAGGTCGAAGCCGCCGCCGCCGATCATGCTATCCGCACCGGCGCCGCCGTCCAGGATGTCATCGCCGATGCCACCATGGAGCGTGTCGTTCCCCGCGCCACCATCAAGGATGTCGTTGCCGGCATCGCCGGACAGCAGGTCGTTGTCGCCCAGCCCCGCCAGGTAATCGTCCCCGCCGCCGCCATAGAGGCTATTGGCAGTCCCATCGCCGACCAGCACGTCGGCGAAGCCGCTGCCGGACAGGCCGCTGACGCCAGTGTATGTGTCGCCCGCCGCCTCGCCTGTGTTTAGTGCAGAGATATCCAGCCGGGCGATGACGCCGCCCGTGGCGCCGAAATAGCTTGTCAGGTCGAAGCCGCCGCCGCCGATCATGCTATCCGCACCGGTGCCGCCGTCCAGGATGTCATCGCCGATGCCACCATGGAGCGTGTCGTTCCCCGCGCCACCATCGAGGATGTCGTTGCCGGCATCGCCGGACATTAGGTCGTTGTCGCCCAGCCCCGCCAGGTAATCGTCCCCGCCGCCGCCATAGAGGCTATTGGCAGTCCCATCGCCCACCAGCACGTCGGCGAAGCCGCTGCCGGACAGGCCGCTGACGCCAGTGTATGTGTCGCCCGCCGCCTCGCCTGTGTTTAGTGCAGAGATATCCAGCCGGGCGATGACGCCGCCCGTGGCGCCGAAATAGCTTGTCAGGTCGAAGCCGCCGCCGCCGATCATGCTATCCGCACCGGCGCCGCCGTCCAGGATGTCATCGCCGATGCCACCATCGAGCGTATCGTTGCCTGCGCCACCATCAAGGATGTCGTTGCCGGCATCGCCGGACAGCAGGTCGTTGTTGCCCAGCCCCGCCAGGTAATCGTCCCCGCCGCCGCCATTAAGGCTATTGGTAGTGGCGTCGCCCACCAGGGCGTCATTGAAGCCGCTGCCGATCAGGCCGCTGACGCCAGTGTAGGTATCGCCCGCCGCCTCGCCTGTGTTCTGCGCAGGGAGATCCAGCCGGGCAGTGACGCCTGTCGTCGCGCTGCCGTAGCTTGCAAGGTCGAAGCCGCTACCGCCGATCAGGCTGTCCGCGCCAGTGCCACCGACGAGGGTGTCGTTGCCGGCGCCGCCCAACAGGATATCATTGCCGCCGCCGCCCGAGAGCAGCGAGGCCAGGGTGGGGTTGGCCCGCAGTTCATGCGGCGAGGCATTGCTGCTGAGGATGGTGGCGTTGCCGGCGAGGATCGCGGCCTCGACATTCGAGGCGAAGGTCCAGTCATTGACCATGACCATCACGGTGTCGAAGCCGCCGCCCGCGCCTTCTACGATCCCGTCGCCGATATTGTCGATGACGTAGACGTCGTTGCCCGCGCCGCCGGTGAGGGTGTCCGCGCCGCCGCCTCCATTAAGGGTGTCGTTGCCGGCGCCAGTGAGAAGATTGTCGCCGCCCAGGCCACCCATGAGATGGAAGCGCTCGACGCCGGAAAATACCACGGTGTTATCGACGTTGCCGTTGATCGTCTTGTAATATTGCCCCGAGTAGCCGGTCTCGAGCGTACCGGAAAAGGCATTCGTTCTGCCCGCCGGAACTGTGTCGATCGCGTAGGTCACGGTGCTGTAGTCGATGATCAGCAGGTCATTGCCACCGCCGAGATCTATCGTATCACGCCCGCCAGCGACACGGACGGTGTCGTTGCCGTCGTTGGTGGTGACCTGGTCATCCAGAAACATGTCCAGCGTGGTGATCAGGTCATCGCCCGCGCCGGTCGACAGCGTCAGCACCTCGATCCCGCGCACCGTGCCGCCACCGGCATAGTTGCCCTGCTGCTCCAGCAACGTCAGGTCCAGCGTGAAGCCTTGACCAGTGGCCAGAGCAGCCTTGTCAGCCTCCCACCGGTCAACCCCGATGCCGCCATCGATGACGTCCGCGCCCTTTCCGGTCCGGAGATGGTCATCGCCCGCGCCGCCATTGATCGTGTCGTTGCCATCGCCGGTCCAGACGAAGTCGGCCCCACTGCCGGTGGTGACCTGGAACCGCTCGACACCGGAAAACACCACGGTGTTATCGACGTTACCGTTGTCCGCCTTGAAGTATTGACCTGCGTAGCCGGTCTCAAGCGTGCCCGAGAAGCCATTCGACCTGCCCGGAACCGCCGTGCTGATCGCGTAGGTAACAGTGCTGTAGTCGACGATCAGCAGGTCATTGCCTGTGCCAAGATCAACCAGGTCACGTCCGCCGGCAACGAGCACTGAATCGTCGCCCGAGTTCGTGGCGATGAGGTCATTGAGGGTTAGCCCAAGTGTGACGATACGGTCATTGCCTGATCCTGACTGGAACAGGGCCACATCGACGGTGCCAAGAGCCTCAATTCCGCTGACCGACCCGATCTGCCCGCCGATGTCGTAAGTCGAGATCAGTGCCGTCAGATCGATCACCATGCCAGCATTGGAGTCCGATTTGTCAGCCTCCCACCGATCCGCGCCCGGCACGCTGCCCTCGGGCGTGGTGGTCGCGCCGCCATCGATGACGTCCGCCCCCTTGCCGGTCCGCAGATGATCATCGCCCGCGCCGCCGTTGACAGTGTCATCGCCATCACCGGTCCAGACGAAGTCGCCCCCACCGCCGGTGGTGACCTGGAAGCGCTCGACACCGGAAAACACCACGGTGTTATCGACGTTGCCGTTGTCCGCCTTGAAGTATTGCCCGGAATAGCCTTCCGCAAGATTGCCCGAGAAGCCATTCGACCTGCCCGGAACCGCCGTGCTGATCGCGTAGGTGACGGTGCTGTAGTCGACGATCAGCAGGTCATTGCCAGCACCGAGCTCTATCGTATCACGCCCGCCAGCGACACGGACGGTGTCGTTGCCGTCGTTGGTGGTGACCTGGTCATCCAGAAGCAGGGCCAGCGTGGTGATCACGTCAGCGCCCGCGCCGGTCGACAGCGTTAGAGCAGCGTCCGATCAGTCTGCATCGTATCCAGCAGCGCTGAACATATTCTGGCACTCCCGTGGCGTGATCAGATCGATGAGCCGACCGATGGCCGTCCAAAGGGCCTCGACGGTGCGGGCG
>JAESFS010000124.1_pt1 | contig 18406 bp, 14 predicted proteins | sample 9269441 | NCBI WGS metagenome assembly JAESFS01 (sample SAMN14502548, study PRJNA617105) | algae metagenome | isolation source: Scytolyngbya sp. HA4215-MV1 and co-occurring heterotrophs from sample from... | place: USA: Laie Falls, Oahu, Hawaii | collected 2010-08-22
AGTATCTTAAAGTAGCTGAAGTCGAGGAGTATGAGGCAGCGATCGCCCGTGGTAAGCAACTCAAGCAGATGGATCGGCAGATTGAGGCTCTACGCCAGCGAATTGGCAAGATTGAGACTGCGATCGCGGCGATCTGACTTTTCTTGTTATATCCTTTTGTTCCAGGGGTAATGACTTTAAGGATATTGATTTTGTGCAGTCAAGAGCTGGCGTTCCAGAATGCGAGTTGGAGTGTTAAACATCAAGAGTTTCGCTGTTGCCCGACCGACTGGTGTCATGCCGTCGATCCTGCCATTGTCTAGCAGGAAGTGTTCTATCCAGACTTGGTTCCGGGGATTGAACAGTAAGGTGACTTCGCCAGTAGCAGGATCAAATGTAGCTAGATCTGTCCCTTTATGACGATTGCAGGAGAGGCAGGACAAGGCCAAGTTATCAGGTGTTGTTTGACCGTCATGTTTCTGGGCAATGATGTGATCTACCTCGTGGGTATAAATGGAAAAATCTTGATGAAGCAGGCAATATTCGCACTTTCCTTGAGCACGATCTCTCACCATCTGGCGCAGGTCAGCAGGAATTTTGGCGGATGTCATTGATTGACCGAAGCGCTTGCGCGTGCCTTCATCAAAATCATCAAATGCTCAAGTTGCTCGTAGACATCAAGTTCCGCTACCTCAGCATCGGTGAGAGAACCCTCTCGATTTTTGTCAAGGAGCGATCGCAGGCGTTCCTGGGCTGCGGGTGAAACCTTAAAGGCGACAATATTTTGGGGTGTTGGGCGAGTCATCAGGAAATCGAGGACTTCGAGGTAGGCTTGGGGAATTGTTGGCAGGTTAGCGGTGGCGGCAAGGGTAGAGTGCAATTCCGAAGGGACGGTTAAGGGGGGCACTGCTGAGCTATCTGAATCTAGAAGCTGACTGAGTAATTCAGGCAGTTGGCTGCGGAGAGGTTCTAACCTGTGGGCCAACTCGTCTGGGATTTGGATTGTAATTTCAGCCATGACAAACGGCCTCAGAGCGATGCTTCAACTATAGTTTGACTCGCAACCCGATGACAATCAAGTACTGTCGCGGGTGATTTTTTGAAGGATGAAGCCGTGCCAAATAGAATTTTGTGCAACGTATTGAGGTGTCTCTAGTAATTTGAGAGTTTTACAAAATGACTCTGAAAAGTATGAGTATAGTAGTGCCAAGCATTTCATCTTGTATTAAGCTTATTGGCAATGATAGCCCCGTCAATCATGGTATGGGCGGATTAATAGTTGTGGATGGATCAACAATTGCATTCAAAGCTGTTTGAAGACGCTCAACTGTATCTATCGCGTCTTGAATCTCCTGTCTAGGTGCGCTTACAAGGTGAGCATGGCTTAAGGGATTCATGATAAAAGTGCGGTATAGCTCAATCTTTGAGGCTAATGCTTCACTGACATACATCGAGGTATTGTCTCGTTTTTTAGCATTTTTGATTGGCTCCCAGAAGTCGTTCGTCGCCAGGTCTTTCGGTTTTTCCCGGTACTTGATAGGAATATTCTTCTTCTCACAGAACCATTTGATTTTTACCTCAAAGGCTGTGCGTAAATAGATAGCGGCTGCTTTGTGATCGTTCGCCTGCAAATAAAACTTAGCCTTATCGAGATAGTTTTTATTCTCGACAAGGATAGGCATTTCGTAGTCACTTCCATGACCTGCATAGAGTTCGATAGTCTTCCAGGAAGGGAAGTTACGCTTGACAATCTCGTACCATTCTTTGTCGTAAGTCATCAGAAAAATCTGGTAATCATCAAACTTGCTCTTGAGAATGTCGATAACAGGGAGACGATTGGACATATCTAGCCCAATTAATACGTCATCCAGCACTAGAACTTTGAGGGCACTGCTAGGGTTAACGCGCAAGGCAGCTAAATAGACTGAAAGGGCGATCGCAGACAGTTTCGCTTCATTAAGAAATTGATGGGCAAGGTGAAACTGAATTGCCTGAAAATCAATCCGTAAGCCGATTTCATTTCCCTGCATTAGTTTCTTGTCAGGAGTTAGAGTTACTCCATTGAATGAGAAATCGAGTGTAACAGGATAGTTGAATCCTTGAAGAATGTCTGAGGCTTCAATCTTTAACTGGTTTAAGGTGCTGCCTAACCCCTGATTAAAAGAGTTCAATCTCTGCTCAAAATTTTGAATTTTGCGTGTATGGCTTGCGCTTCGAGGAATATTTTGCTGAATGTATTCCCACTCCTCACCAAACCGTTGCCCCGTCAAGCTGTTGATGCTGTTACTGAGGAGATTAGTCACCAGGAGGTTGAACAGATTGATTTCGAGGTCTTTGGGATGAAGAAAATAGACCTCTAATAGTGCCTTGTAATCGAGACTGCCTTTCGTTTTCGAGGCATCTAGAATGACTGGAGCATCAGTTTCGCGAGTAGTGGCAGACCATTCATAGGTTGTCTCTGGAGCATTTTGGGCAGACCGCATCGAGATTTTTACATAACCACTTTCAGTATCAGGCACGAAGAAATTACGATGCTTGGCAAAAGCAATATCACGGACGTGAGAATCAATAAAGAGTTCAATTGCTTTCAGCAAGGAGGATTTACCGCTGCCGTTTTCCCCATAAATTAGTAAATTTCGTCCCTTTTTTCCTAAATCAATTTCATGCTCGGCATAAAAGGCGCGGAAGTTTTTGAGGGCAATCTTGGTGATTCTCATTTCAGCCCTCGGATTGTGCGAACAATCGGAACGCTATCTAGAAAAAAGATGCCTTCTCTAATGGGGTGTTCTCGATCAAACAAGCGTCGAAAGATTTCTCTAAGCGCATTCATCTTATCGCCCTTGATTTGCTCTAGCTTGGGAAGCTTTTCCTGTTGAAGGTGATGCATGAACTGTTTGCCGTAGCTATGAAGTTCATCTCTCAGATATAACTCCATCACAAGGGCATCAATCAGTTGCTCAAAATAACTCAGCATTAATTTGTCATCAGCAGTCGTCATCAGGTTTTTCCCATGATTGGGAATATCTTTGAGTTCCGTTGCAAGGTAGAGGATATAGCTAACAAGTGTTTCAATTGTCAATTTTTCATGTTTGGCAACTTTAGGAATTGGAACCTGTGTTACGTACATTGGTTTAAATTCATAAAAACCACCTTGCCTAGAAGCAGCAATTTGTTGTATGAACCACCACATGATCTGAGAGTTGAGAATTCCTAAAACAAATTCAACATGCTCAGTAACACAAATGTTTGTTTTATCGTTACCGTAATACCCAAAAGAATCTGCTGCATAGTCAGCAGCTTGAGCTATAGCTGGGATAAAAATCTTGGGTTGCTCAAACTCCTGCCAATAAGCGATATTGTCCTGGATTTCATACCATTCGTAGCTTCCAGGCTTTCGACCACCAGGAATTCCAGGAATAAGACGATCTCTAAATTGCAATAAGTAATTATAAATTGCGGGATATTTTTTTATATCAATTCCACGCCGAGTAAAAATTAGCCATAAATCCTGGTACTCGACTGTCCATCGTTTTACATCCCTTCCTCGAACAAATGGCTTTAGAATTTCAGCAGAGGAAGGATGTTCTTCAATCAAACGATCACGAGTCTCTAGATCGACCACGAATGCATCATTAAAACCAGTGACAACACCCCGGTAAAATCGATCTTTTACATATTCACCCAGCGGCGTTCCTGCTTTACGCAACCGTTCCATTAACCTTAATGCAGTATCATCAGCAAACTGCCATCCATCTGCATTCAGTTCCTTCTGAGGCATAGAAAAACTTTGAGAGTTCACAACCTCTTCAAATTTCTCAATCGGTTGTCCCATCTCCCAGTTCAAGGCTCGAAAAGTCTGATTATTATCCTTGATCTTTTCAGTGACAACGATCGTCGGGTAGGCGATCGCCGTAAACACTGGAGCATCTCCAAAGTCGATGACCTGGTGAATCCGTGATTGAGTGGTAAGAAACTGGCGTAACTTCTGCCCATAGGCTGCCCGAAAATATTTATTCGATGAAATGTAGGTTAAAACGCCATGCTCTTTGAGTAGCTTGAGTCCACGCTCATAGAAAAAGACATACAAATCGGCTGTACCCGTGAAGCAGTCATACTGCTGTTTGAACTGATCCTTTAAGTGCTTAATCTGCTCCTGGCGCACATAGGGCGGGTTGCCAATCACCACATCAAACCCATCCCTAACCCCAAACATCCACTCTGGATCAAAGAAACCCGCAGAGGCATTCTGATCGTAAGGGTTCCACTGAGCAATCTGCGTTGCTACCTGATCCAACCAGCCTTCTTGCTTCAACAAATCAGCAATTTCTTCCCGTAACTGACGATCCTTCTCTCGATATTTCTGCTTCGTTGTCTGCGTTCGTGCTGTAAAAATTCGGTGGCGCACCTCTGCCAGTTCTTGCTCCTTTTCTTGCACCGCATAAGCCCCTAAACTCATTTGGGCTGGACGGTCAACACTCATTAAGGTATTGGCGGAAATAAATTTTGTCTCTAAATTCGGTAAGGGCAGAATTCCCCGATTGGGGAGCGTTTCATTGACTCTCTGCTCCACAATCAGCGAAATGAAAAACCGGAGCTTGGCAATTTGCACGGCGATCGGCTGGATGTCCACGCCATAAATGCAGTTCTCAATCAGAAACAACTTGCGTGGGTAGTCCATCTCGTTGTCGCGGAAATCCGCCTCAATCTGCTGCAACCGCTCCTGAAGCTGGTTGATCGCCGCTTTTCTTGCCGCCTCATAAGAGATTTGCTTTGCCTGCCGAATATCTTCCAGTAAAGGTAGAATTTCCCGCTCTTTCTGCTGGTGTTTCCATTGCTCATTGTTGGGGTCGAGCTTGCCCAGAATAAACACTAGCTTCTGCAACAACCCCATTGGAAACGCACCCGACCCCACCGCTGGATCAAGGGATTTCAGTTGGTCAATCGCCCGAATTAGAATGACTACTTCATGCGACTCAAAGGGTTGGCGATCGCTCTTGTAGTCTAGGAGTTGTCGCAGGCGTTGTTCCAAGTCAGCGCGATCGGCTGCATCGATCAAATCCGACTCCATCACTTGCGTTGCCAGATAGACCAGCAGTGACTCATCCACCATATAGTCCACCACTTCGCGGGGGGTATAGAACGAGCCAGTCTGCTTGCGCGCCGTCACTCTTGTCTCAGAGTTATAAGCTGCCAGCAGGTTCTCAAACACCTTGCCCAACAGTTCCGGGTCGAGAGCAATTTCCTCCTCGATCGGCGTGTTTTCCGTGATGGTGAACTTGTAGCTGTTAAAAATGTCAATCAACCCCCGCACCTTAAACCGCTTGTTCTTCGTCCCATAAATATCATTCAGGTCTACGTCCTGCTCTTCAGAAAAGAACAGGTAATTTGGCACCGATAGCGGATTGTCATTCCGGTCAGAGAAGCCATCCACCCGAACGGTTTGCTTAGGATGATCGGGGGCAGGATGATCCAAACACTCAAACAAACCACCATTGAGAAACGGCACCTGTTCAAAGAGCGTTAACGCCGCTTCCGGCTGCTTAAACATTGCCTTATAGCGATAGACGTTATGCACCATGTAGTGCTGATCGCGTGTTTTTCCCTTATGGCGAAACTTCCGGTTCTCCGGTTTATCCGGCGTATTCATCTCCTGGTTCAGTGTGGCAAAAAACAGATTTTGCAGAATCGCTTTGTAGTAGGTGCTGGAGTTGGGATCATCAAAGTGAATGAGCTTGGCAAGGCGCGATCGCTGAAACAGCTCCTCTGGTACCAGCGGCTTATCCCCCAATGATTTCTCCTTCAGAAACCAGACAAAAATCAGCCGCGTAATCATCCGAATCACACTGGTGGCATTGCGGACTTCCTCATCAGTCTCTGTTCCCGCTGGGAACACCACATGCAGCGTCGCCCAAAAATACCAGTTCGCCACCTCGCGGAAAAACCGCTTGTTCAGTTCCGAGCTATCTAGCGTCTTCTGCCACGCCTGGTGTAGCTCCACAAAATTTGTAAACTTGTGCGCTTTGTAGAGCTGCTCCAACGACAGATCAAACAAAATTTCGATGTGGGCACGATGAGGGCTGGCAAAGGCAATGTCCTTAATCAGCGTCACCTTTTCCAGCACATCCTTCGACTCATCCCGCTTATGCAACCGCCGATTGATAATCGACAGAGTAAGTGTTTGGTATTTATATACTTAACTCACCACGCCGACAAGCCCAGATTTTACACCAATTACAACAAAATATCTAAACTGTCAGTTTGAACCCTGTAAAATCGTGTTTTATTTTCTAAAAACAAGCGCGATTTTTTGTGATATTTGTATAAAGCAATCCTGTTATACTTGGCTCACCAAAACAACTGAATTAAAATAGATATATCAAGCAATTTACTTCAGTTTGGTGCCTCAAATGAGTGAAGTTTTAACCCAAATCAGAACTCTACAAGAAGCGGTTCAATACTTCTCTTGCCCTGACCGTTGCTTAAACTACATCGCTTCAAAGCGTTGGGAGAATGGGGTTGCTATTTGTCCTCACTGTGGATGTGACAAAACAGGTTTTATTTCTACTCGTCGCATGTGGAAATGCAAGAACAAAGAATGCCGCAAGCAATTCTCTGTAAAGCGTGGAACGATTATGGAGGATTCGCCATTAGGGTTAGATAAGTGGCTGATTGCTATTTGGTTAATCGTTAACGCTAAGAATGGCATTAGCTCTTGTGAACTTGCTAGAGCTTTAGGCATTACGCAAAAATCAGCATGGTTTTTGCTGCATAGAATTCGCTTAGCAATGCAAGCTGGAAGTTTTGAGCTATCTGGTGAAGTTGAAGCTGATGAAACCTATGTAGGTGGAAAGGCTGAAAACATGCACAAAGACAAGCGCGAAGAGAAGATTAAAGGACGTGGCGGCAAAGGTAAAACAATTGTTTTTGGGTTGTTGGAGCGTGGTGGAAAAGTCAAAGCTAAAGTGATTGCTAGCAATGACAAGAAAACTCTACACAAAGAAATCAAAGAAAATGTTTCTACTGTGACTAGAGGTTCTGTTAGCGACCACACAACCCAGATTTACACCGATGGGCATCCAGGATATGAAGGGTTAGACCTTGATTACTTACATTCCATTATTGACCACACGATCGAATACGTTAACGGTAACATCAGCACAAATGGTATCGAGAACTTTTGGACGTTGCTTAAGCGCTCCCTGAAAGGCACCTATGTAGCTGTAGAGCCTGAACACCTATTTCGCTATGTGGATGAGCAAGCCTTCCGCTTCAACAACCGCAAAGGGAAGGATGGCGATCGATTTGTTTCAGTACTGGGTGGAATCCAGGGTAAGCGGATTGCCTACAAGAAGCTGATTGGGAAGAAAGACTAGCTATTATCTAGAGCATTCTGGATTTAAATTTGTGATGACTTTATATTGTTATGTAATCAATGTCACTACATTTTACCAGGCTTGATATGACTCAAAGCGTTTTACCTCTAGGTCCAAAATTTTCTGGCAACTTTATTTATCGTCATGCTGGAAGTATTGCCTTAAATCCTGAATTCGCGGTTGTGGAGCTTGTCGCTAACTCTTGGGATGCTGGATCAGAAAAAGTAGAGATTACCTGGCCGAAAGCTGAAAATACAATCTTCTCTATTAAAGACAACGGTGAAGGTATGACGGAAGAAGAATTTTCATCTAGGTGGGATAGCTACTATTACGAAAGAAATAAATATCAAAGTAGAGAAGTTCTTGTATCGGGAAGCGCAAAAAGGAAAAGAACTACCTTTGGGAAAAATGGTTTAGGTAGGCATGGAATGTTTTGTTTTACGGATGAATACATTATTGAAACCAGCTCCAGAAAGAGTCCTTATTTGACAAAAGCATCTGTTGAGTTATCAACAGCAGATGTAGCTTCCAAGCCGTTTAATGTAAAAATCATTGAACGAAAAGAGACATCTTGGCATGGCACTAAAATATCATGTAACGCTATTAGAAATTACGAACTTTACAATCAGCAAAAAATCATGGAGTTGATTGGTTCTAAATTTATTGCAGATCCAGAGTTCAAAATATCTGTAAACGATGAAGTTATAGAATTTGAAGATCTTGAGTCAATGTCTGAGGTAGTCGAAAGTAGAATACTTGAAGAAGGTTGCATTTTATATATAAAAAGATTTGATACTCAAGCAATAGGAAGAACTACCAAGCAAAATGGCATTGCTTGGTGGGTAAATAAAAGACTAGTTGGAAAAGCAGGATGGTCTGGTCGTAAAAGCTCTATCGTAGATGGAAGAAAGTCATTTGCCAAACGTTTTTCTTATATAATAGAAGCAGATTTTCTCGAAGATTTCATCTTTGAGGATTGGTCAAGTTTTAAGCACGATGAAAAAGTAGAAAAAGCAGAAGAAGTGGCTTATAAAATTATAGAGAATGACGTACAAAACCTCACAAAAACCAGTAGAAGAGAAACCGCAAAAAATGCCATATCTGCTCATCGTAGCGAAATAAAACGACTATCTCCTGTGTCTAGGCAGCAGATAGCTTTTTTTGCTGAAAAGCTTAGTGATGCCTGTCCAAGAATCAAGCAGGAAGATATTAACAATGCTATTAAAATCCTAGTCGATCTTGAAAAAACTAGGAGCGGTTACGCTTTATTGGAAAAACTAGCAAAACTTTCTTCGGAAGGTTTAGAAAATTTAGATGTTGTTCTTGGTCAATGGTCTATTGATGATGCAAGAAAAGTTCTGGACGAATTGCATTTTCGCTTAAAACTGATTTGCCAGATTGAAAAATTGGTTGATCTAAAAACCACAGACGAACTTCACCAGCTTCAACCACTTTTTTTGCAAGGGTTGTGGATATTTGGCCCGAAATTTGAGTCTAAAGAATATACGTCTAATAAAACCTTGTTAACGGTTGTCAAAAAATTACTAGATAAAAATTTTAGTGAAGTCGAGCTTATAGATGGCGGACGAAGACCCGATTTTGTAATCATCCCCAATCGCGAATCCGAGGATGGACCTTCTTCTGTAGGTCTGTGTGCAAGATCATCTTACGGGGAAAACAATGAAGTTAATGGAGTTGATTCAATTGTTATTGTTGAACTCAAAAAAGGCGGTTTTCAGGTAAAAACCAAAGAAAAGCGTCAAGCACAAGATTATGCTAAGGAGCTTATTAAAAGTGGGAGGGTTTCTTCTTCAACAAAAATTACCTGTTATGTCTTAGGATCTTCCATTGAAAAAACGGAGCATGAACCCTTAGAAGAAGGAAATACTATTGTTTACCCCTTAACTTATGGAACGGTTTTAAGTCAAGCTCATGCTAGAACGTTTAATTTAATCAATCACTTAAAAAACATAGATGGCGATGAAGTTGAATTTATCTCAAGGGCTGACGACAGCACTTGGAAAGAGGTAGAAGATTTGATGCGAGAAACAGGTGTTATAGAAGACGACAATCCCTTATTTCCGAATGAAATAATAGGGCTTTAGGGTGTCTAAGCAATTAGTTTTGTTCTTTAGTCTTCTTCCCTTTATAAGACTTATCTTTTTTCCTGATTTTTATTGATTGCTCAGGAGCCAATTGAAATAGCTTCCCTACAGCGTCATCAAATTGCTGAAACTCAGGGCTTTTACCTTGCTCGTTTTGAGACTGGCTAGACATAACACTCATCTCTAAATCACTTCATACCGCTACGATACCTGATTCAGTCAGATTAGGCATCCTTCAATAGACCTTTAGCTTTCGCCTCATCTACAGCCTTTTGAGCCAAGGTAACAAGCATATTCGACATAGACCTATTCTCAAGGTGACATAGTGCCTCAAAGTCGCTCTTGAGGTCTGCTGGCATGACGACATTAATCCTTGGATTCTTTGCAGGCATTCGTAGTAACACCACATCACACATTTATTCTGCCACTCCAACACATAACCGTTATTAAAGTGACATCTAGGTAACGTCACTTGTGTGGTATTCTTCCGCATTAGGGTGCAAATACATTCAAAAACAAAGCCAGTCCCCGTAGTTTTGCTGGCTTCAAGGACTGGCACCCCTTTGTATGGAGTAAAACCATGATGACAGACAATGTTCGTTTTAAGGTTGATAGCTTACCTGATCAGCCTGTTGTTGATTTGCGCGATCGTCCTTCACCTGAAGTGTTGCGAGTGCTGGCGATTGGTACACCTGAGGTAGTGCAAAACTTTGTGATGACGCTGTTTCAATGGGGATATGCTCGACCGGATGAATGGTCTAGACAGCTTCCCACTGTAAACCCTGGTGAGGTGATGCGGATACTGACCAAACGGATCACCCTGGTTGATTAAACCGTAGCTTCAATTTTTTGCAAGTCCGGTAAACTTACCGGACTTTTGCTGGCAGCTTAGGCGATGGACAATATAAGTATTTTAAATCTTGAACGAAAAAGTGTAATTGTTATGATTTTTTATCGATTGCATTAAAATTTATATACCAGTTTTCTTCGATTACGGCTTGCGAATATCTTTCAGGGTTAGCAGCTTTGGCTTCAATGGATTCTTCATCCTGCTTTTGTCCATCTTTTGAATGATGAAGCGATGATCTAGATATATATTCTTCTTTATTATTTTTTATTTTACGCTTCATTTAATAATCCCCAAGAAAATTCTTAATATCTTTGGGAGTAAGATTATGCTTGCAATATTCTCGTATCTGTGTAGCCCTGCCTGACGATGTGGCTTTTGTGGCAAGTGAAGTATTATCACTAGCTATAGAAAGCGTATATTCTCGTCCATCAACTAGTTTTGTCCATGACTTTTTAGAGTCAGCTTGGGAGAATTGCCAGTCTAGGGTTTTGCCATCTATTTCGGCTAATGCGTTTGCTACTTCAATTGTGGCATGGTATCGACGATTTGGTTCAGGCTCAAGACACTTCCTGATGATTCTACGAAGTCTTTCTGGAACATGCTCTAAAAAAATAGATCTATTAGGAAAGCGTCCATTTCTAACATCAAACCTAAATCCATCTCTGTTAAAAGAAGATGGCGTAATTCCATACTGATTAAATTGCGTATAAAAATCTTGATTTCCATTGCACATTCTATAAAGAGTTAATCCAAGCTGATATATATCAAATAACACTGTAAACTCACTGCCATTCAGTGCTTCTGGGGGGAGCATCTTAAAATACATCCTGTCTTGAGAAGCTTTTCCGAAAAGATCAGCGTGTTTGGCTAATCCGAAATCGGATATTAATGCTTCGCCCCTATCAGACAACAATATGTTATCTGGTTTGATGTCAAAGTGGATGAGTTTTTTTGAGTGAATATTGTGCAATCCACTAGCTATTTGACAACCAAAAACAACAATTTCACGAATAGTCAAAAATCTGGAATTTATAAGACTATTAAGAGATCCGTTTTTATAGTACGGCATGGCAATATAGATATTGTCATCGTCTTGGCAAGCGTAATGTATTTGTACAACATTTGGATGACTACTAAGATATAGTATTTTTGATTCGTTGAAAAAAGCATCTACAGAGTCAAGTTTTTGTTTTTCAATTTTCTTAATGACAATCTCTGCGCCAAGTTGATGATCGTCCGCAATATAAGTGCTTGAGTTCTTACCTTCCTGACCAATTTCAGTTTTCAACTCAAAAGATACTTGCGCTAAATTGTAAAGGTTAATCATGAATAGCCCCCAACGCTGAGAATACAGCCTCTCTTTGACTTTCAGAAAGAGACTTCCAATTCTCTACTTCTTCAAAATTTAACTGACCATTAATATATTTTTTGAAGTCACTTCGTTCAATGCCAATTCTTGCAGATATAGAAGATATTTGTCCAACGTAATAGTATTTCAATGCACTACTTGCAAAAGCCTCTTGAATAACTCCTTCAATTTGAATCCTGTCAATATTTAATCTTTGAGCATTTGATTCTGTAACTCTTATGCCTGCTCTAGAAACTTGATATTCCCTAAGAATATCAAGCAAATTACTCCTGATATACTTAAGCGCATCAGGAATTGTAAATGCTAACGGTACTTTTATGTCTTCTACGTTAATAAGCCTTCTTTCGTCCGAGTCATAGATGGCAAATGTAATATTTTTTGGAGCGGCTCTTATTCCCATCGAACGCATAAATGCTTCCTTTAAATATGATTGCAAAATAATATCATTGTTTGTTAGCTGATTTTAGTTTGCGTACCCAGCGTTTTGCAAAATCTTCACACCAAATACAAGGATCAGCTGCAAATTGGTTTCGGAGTATGCATAGCTACGACTTTACTACCTAGACACAATTGAGAAACACCACGCTTTCACTCGTTTAGTTTCGATCAGAAAAATAAATCGTGGTGAGTTAAGTATATAAATACCAAGTGTTTGCCCGTGAAGAAACACTAACATCACAGGCATGGGAAACAATTTGTTAATTTCGCGGGTAATCCCAGCCAGTTGAGTGCGCGTGTATGTACTGCCTTTGAGGGCGATCGCAAAAAACAGGTAAGACTCAATAATGGTGTTGTCTACCCTGGAGCTATCCCCAAAGGAAATCCGAAGCTGATTACTGCCCGTAATTTCATCCTTGGTCAACTGGAACAGCAGGTCCACAAACTGCCAATCCTTGACCAGCGCTGTTTCTCGGTTGAACGAACGCCCGTCAGCAAAACTATGCAGAAAGCTCTGAGCCGTTGGGGCATCCAGGCTGGTACTTTTATCGACTCGGTAGCCCAACGTCCCAAAAAGCGATCGAGCATTGTCTGCCAAATTTCCCGTGGCAAAGCGGTTGAGTGATTGGGCGATCGCCTGTTTGGTCTCCAGCTCATTCATGGAAGTTCGCCTCTTACCTGCCTCCCACGTTAACCCCAATTTTTGATTACTAACCAGGTAATCAACTCAAAATCAGTGGTTTTCTCAATTTGGCTTCGGGCGTCCATCAGCACAGCACTGCGGCTCGATTGCAAGTTCGATAAAGTCCGTTTTCTAAAGGTGCTGACAATCGAGGCGATCGCTGCCTGAAGCAACTCGTTGTAAACGCTCATATCATTACCGTGGCTAGTCTGCTGGTCGAACAAGTTGCACAGTTGCTCATAGGGTGTAGTCTTTTCGGCACACAGTAACCGATAGATCTCCAGAATCTGCTTGGGTTGGATAAAGGTAAACCGCACAACCCGGTCATCCCGCACATACACTAGAAAATGAGGCTGCAACGGATTTACCGTTTCGCTGCCCAAACTTGTACCCTTCTGCCTTAGACAGAAGATAACTCCCGGCGCAATGAAATCATAGTCAGGATGGGGTGGAACGACAGCATAGAGTCCTAATGGAGCATCTTGCAACAGTTTGCGATTGCTCTCAATATACTTGCTAAGTTCAATCCGAAAATCATCAAGCGTGAAGTCAGTGAGCGATACTGTCTCATTGAAGTCTTCCAAATCCAGCACTTCATCCTTGAGCCGCAGCAGTTGCTTGTCTCGATACTTCAGCTCATCATGGATAATGTCTTCCACATTTGCCAGCAGATTATCCTCTTGGGTTGCAGCAATATCAACCAGTGCCATCCGGGCTTCCACCCGGTTCTTGAGGTTGATGTACTTGTTTAAGTCTTCCGTCGGCCAGAAGTTAACCATTTGCACCGTAGCACTGAGACTGCCGATGCGATCGATGCGTCCAAATCGCTGAATGATCCGCACGGGGTTCCAGTGAATGTCGTAGTTCACCAGGTAATCGCAATCTTGCAGGTTTTGTCCTTCCGAAATGCAGTCTGTCGCAATTAGCAGATCAATCTCGCTCTCTTGCGGCATTGATGCCATTTTGGAGCGCTTCTTGGCGATCGGAGAAAAGTTAGTCAGAATCTGATTAAACTCCGACTTACCGCAGGTCGTTTTGTTACGGGAAGAGTCCCCCGTTACCAGCGCAACATGAATGTTAAGTTCACTCCTCGCCCAGCTACTCAGTGCTTCATAGAGGTAAACAGCCGTATCCGCAAATGCGGTAAAGACCAACACCTTACGATTTGGCTGCTCCTGCTTATTGATCGTTGGATGTTGCACCTTCTGGGCAATCAGCTTCTTCAGCTCAGCAAGCTTCGCATCCCGATCGACCGAAATTGCTGCTGCCGAGTTGTACAGCCCAACTAGTTGGTCTTTGTCCCCTTCCAAATCCTTGAGCCACGCCTCGACATCCAGATGTGCCATTTGATAAACCAACTTCTGCCCCACCTGCATGGCATCTCGCAGCTCCTCATCGTCTAGCTCTGCCACCGTCATTGGTGGGGCTTCCACTTCAGCATTTTGGTTATGGAGCGTCTGAAACCGCTTGATCCGTTCCTGAAGCGCCTCAATTTTTTGAATCGTGTTGTCCATCGTGATAGCGAAGGCAGAAACGGAGCTTTCTAACCGCTTCAAGAAGTTGACCTTCATCATGCCAATCAAGAAGTGTTCGCGATCGCCCTGGCTAAAGACCGATCGCCCCTTGTTATAAAGGGTTTGATATTGGGGCAAGACATACTTTGCCGGGTTGAACAGCGACAGTTGATATTCTGAAATCTCGTCGTTGATTTTGTCGTAGGAGGGAAACCTGCCCCTTAGGTCGATTTTGGGATAGATCGGAATCGGTCGAAGCCGCTCTGGAAAACCGCCTAATGCAGCAATGGTGTCCTTGTAATACCGCTGAATGTGTTTCCGAGACCGGGAGATCGTCAATTCATCCAACAGCTTGAAAAAGGCAGAACTCAACTTCTCCAGCAAGTCGCTTGTTTTGCGTTCTCCTGTTTGTTTTGACCAGTTGGTAAAAGTGCGCTGAGCCGTTGCCAGCGCTTCTTTCAAGCTAGTAACGCCAAAGGATTCTTGAAACGCCTCGTCTCGTCCTTCCGTGAGAAAATAAAGCTGGTTCCGCAGGTCTTTCAGATCATTATTGACTGGAGTGGCTGAAAGCAGTAGCACTTTCGTCTTGATGCCAGTCTTGAGAATATCCTCCATCAAGCGCTCGTAGCGGCTCTTGCGAATGATATTGCCTTCTTCATCCCGCCTGCTGCTTGTGTTGTTGCGGAAGTTATGCGACTCATCAATCACAACCAGGTCATAGTTTCCCCAGTTAATCGTTTCCAGGTTAATGTCACCCGAAAACCCTGAATCTCGACTTAGGTCGGTGTGTGAGAGGACAGTATAGCTGAAGCGGTCTTTAACAAAGGGATTCAGCTCACTGTTATTCTGTGCCTGGTAAATTGTCCAGTTCTCTCGCAGTTTTTTGGGGCAGAGTACCAAGACGCGATCGTTCAGCAGCTCAAAGTATTTAATGATCGCCAAGGCTTCAAAGGTTTTTCCCAAACCAACGCTATCAGCGATAATGCAGCCGTTGTGGGTGCGAATCTTGTTGATCGCTCCTTTAACCCCGTCTTTCTGAAACTCAAACAGTGTTTTCCAGATTTCGGTATCGACAAGTTGGCTCTTTTCGCTCAGTAGCCCACTAGCATCCTGGTCTGCCAGAAACTTCTCAAAGATGTGGAATAAGGTCTTGTAGTAGATAAATTGAGGACAATGATTTTGGTAAAGCTGCTCCAAGTATTGCAGCACCTCATCTTTGACATCCTCAACCAGTGCCTCATCCTCCCAAAGTTCATCGAACCAGGCTTTCAAGTCCTGGCGATCGCGTTTGCTATCCACTTCAAGGTTGAGTTCAATATTGTTGCCCGCAGTGCCTAAACCTAAGCCTCGCACCGTGAAGTTAGAGCTGCCCATAATGGCATCTGCTACCCCCTCATGGTCAATGTGGTACATCTTGCCATGCAGGAGATTGACCTGCTTCACTGACCGGATTTGAACTTTTGCCTCGATCCAATCCGCACATTCTCTAGCAACCCGCTTTTGCTCCAGGCGGTTCTGAAGCTGCAAGCCCTCATCTTCGATCTTGAACGACTTCTTATCCGTTCTCTCTGGGTCGAGCGCACTAACAAAGCGAGGCTCACCGAAGAGAAACTTCAACTCCTCTATCTCTACGAGCTGCTGCTTCAGAGCCTCAAACGCATAGATGGTGAAGTAGGCAGAGACGATCGAGAGCTTGGAGCCTTCCTGAATCTTTTCTTTGAGAAAATCACCAACCGATCCTCTTGGTTCCCTATTGTCCCTAATGCCAGAGCGCTGAATCGCGCGATTTCCTGGGCTAGTTTGGCTTTTTGCGACTGCCATTTATATTTGCTCCTTACGCAGCAATTTCTTCGCTGTGCTTCTCAAACGCTTGACGAATCAAGAAGATCACATCCTCTAGCTGGCCTAAAGACGAAATTCCTACTTCTACATCACCATTCCCCCATCGCCCCAAGTCTGTTACATCTCGACATAGCCCCATAGGATCATTTACCTCATCAAAGCGCATGTTCAGAGATAGGCGAAGGCGACTCTTCTGAGGCACGACATCCACAAAGTTGGTTGTGGTCTTATAAGCAATGTAAAGCTTCTTGAACTCCTCTCGTACCGAAGCATCCAGATTCAAAATTCGTTTGCGGAGTGCTTCAAACAGCACTAACATATCTCCCTGAAGGTACTCAGCATGACGACTACGCGCAGTCTCTGCAACAAGTGCTTGCGCAAGTTCTGGCAAGTGATAGTTGATATAACTGCTGGATGCCCACCCTTTGAAAACCTGGTAAGCATGGCAAATTGCTGACTTCCATGCCTCAAGGAACGCTTCCGGCAAAACAGTCATCCGGTTCCAGGATATCCGTGCTAACCGAATGTCTTTGTCACCCGCCCATCGAGCCGAAAAGGTTTCCAGCTTTTGGATGTCAATCCCATCAAAATGATGTCCCTCAGTACAATCGATCGCAAACAGGGCATTTAACCCACTGCCCCGTTGCTGAAATCCCAGCACCAACCACTGACCTAAGTTGACTGAAATTGCACGATCGTTGCGACCCGTGATCGCTAGAATATGTTCGATTTTGTCATAGCCGATTAGATCGACCACTTCCTGCACATAGACCTTTGCTGTATCAAAAGTCTCTTGGTCTAAAAATATATCCATCAACAAGGCTTGCAGATCAAATTCTTGCGTCTGAACGGTGCTTTTGGGATATGCCCAAATTTGAACGGCCCAGGATGCCAATTCTGCCGCTCGATCTTTGATTGTCTCCTCATTCCAATGATCAAGTTGAGCAAGCCCCTGAGTGAGGTAAAGCGGGCTAACCTTAAAGCCCCCTTCCATGTCACGTTTTTGTTGAAAAGAGCGATCACTGTATTCCGAGTTGTAACCTGTTAACGTCAGGTTACCAATCGTGTGCAAATACTTTGCCTGAATTTCTTTCCAGTTTTCACCTAAATCTGCTTGCCAATCCGTAGACAGCTTTTGATTCTGGGGCATGATGTGCTCAATCGTGAAGTTCTCAGGATCTACTAATTCTTTCGTTCGCTTAAAGTTTTCCAACTTCCTGAGCAAATATCCCCGGTTACGAAAGTTGTAAATATCTTTGACCACCAGTTCTCGCCTGAACTCTTCATCATCAGGAAATCGGCGGTACGCCTCTTTCCGTAAAAGTGCGAGTTCCGTACTTTCTAGATAGTGGTTGCGATCGATTTCCCGACTCAGGGTAGCAAACGTTTTGTTCATAGAGTTCGTAGGCACCCCAGCGATCGCCCGCCGAAATACGTAACTTTCCACTAACCGCAAAATACTGATGAAGTCTTGCCGAGTTAACAAATTTTGAGCATAGTCTTCATAGACCTCTAGCAAAAAAGGATAGGCGACATCTACTTTAAGGGTGTTGATGTCTCTTAGAGCCTGCTGGATTTCGGAGTCTGGTTCTTGGTCAAGCACCAACTTCGCATAATGCTTTGAGTAACGATAGACATCTGGCATAACGTCAGAAATCGAAATTTCCTTTTGGCGTTGCACATAGGTCTTAAAGCTGGTGTAAACATCTCGAATGTTGGGAATCGCGCCAGACCGGGATTTAAGGGTGAGGTAATCTCGCATAAAGCGGTCAAATAAATCAGTTTGGGCATCCTGATCAAATAGTTGTTCCATCGGATACCAATAGTGCTTATAGACCTTCTCCTGAGCTTTTGGAGCCAAACCCATCAACACATAGTTTCGGATTAAATCAGCCTGGGAGAGGTCTAGCCCTGTCGAGTTCAAGCTTTCAAAAATAAGCTGAGGGTTGTCGCGATCTCGTTCCAGAGAAATGTTCACAATAATCAACTTGCTGATGCCCCGATAAACGCTGCTCAGGTCAGTATCCTGTCTTCGCAGTTGGCTTTCAAAGTATCGATAGTTTTCCACAATCCGCTTGGAAGCTTCGGTTGGCAACTCTCGATCCTCGATCAAGCGAATAAAAGTTCCGCGATCGCCCTGAGTTAGCAACAATTTATAACGGTCTTCTCCATCCTCCTCATTATTGAAGAGAAAATAACTTTCAATCTTTTTTCGAGTTGTCTCCAGTGGAACATTTAACTCCTCAGCTACTTT
>JAESFS010000125.1_pt1 | contig 18305 bp, 17 predicted proteins | sample 9269441 | NCBI WGS metagenome assembly JAESFS01 (sample SAMN14502548, study PRJNA617105) | algae metagenome | isolation source: Scytolyngbya sp. HA4215-MV1 and co-occurring heterotrophs from sample from... | place: USA: Laie Falls, Oahu, Hawaii | collected 2010-08-22
GCAAGAAGCGCATGAAGAAGGCGCTGGAGCCCTATCTGCTGGCCGAGCAGCACAGGCTCGCCACGCTGCAGGGCGAGAGCGGGCTCCCCTCCCCGGCCGCCGCGCCCCGCGCCGGCACCATGGGCCGGAGGGTCGGCCTGCGCACGCTGCGCCGGCTGCAGGTGCGCGACCGCGAGGCGCTGATCAAGGCCTATCGCCGCGACCCCCGCTTCTGGGCCCATGCCGGCGTCGAGGCCGTGCTGCTCGCCCTCGCCGAAGCCGATCTCAAGGCGGGCCGCGCCGTCAGCGGGGCCGAATGGGTCGAAGAGCAGGTCGCAGCCTAGGCACACGCCAAAACCGACAGGAGACCCGTCATGGGAAAGCCGCTACCGACAAACCTCTCCGCCGGCATCGTGGCCGGAGCCCCGCCGCTGCCGATCGTGCCGCGCAGCCTGGAGGAAGCGCTGACAATGGCGCGAGCCGTCGTCGCCTCCGGCATGGCCCCGCACGGCCTGGAGACGCCGGAGGCTTGCCTCATCGCCATCCTGCACGGGCTGGAGGTCGGGCTCACCCCGCTCTCGGCCCTGCAGCGCATCGCGGTCATCGACGGAAGGCCCACCATCTGGGGCGACGGGGCTATGGCGCTGGTGCGCGCCTCCGGTCTGTGCCGTTCGGTGCGCGAGTGGATCGAGGGCGATGCGCCGCAGGACTGGACGGCGTTCTGCGAGGTGCTGCGCCGGGGCGAGAGCGATCCCGTCACCTGCCGCTTCGCGGTCGAGGACGCCCGGCGGGCGGGACTGTGGGGCAAGCCCGGGCCCTGGAGCCTCTATCCCCGCCGCATGCTGCAGATGCGGGCGCGGGCCTTTGCGCTGCGCGACGTCTTCGCCGACGTGCTGGGCGGGCTCTATCTGCGCGAGGAGATCGAGAGCGAGGTGGTGCTGCAGGATCCCGCGCCCTCGAAGGCGCAGGCTATCGCCGCGCCACCGGTCCCGGATCGGGCGACGTCGCCTGCGCCGGGCGACGGGCAAGGACAACCATTGGCTGAAACGGGTTGCGAGACAGAGACGTCACAAGCGTCCGAGGCGTCCGGTGGCGCGCCTTGCCCGGTAAGCAAGCCAGAGGACAACCCAGGAGGGCCCAAGATCCTCGCCGGAGCGCAGCACCGGCCGCGCGAGCGGCGCAGTCGGCCGCGACGCGAGCGCCAGGGCTGGGTCCGCCTGCGGGCGCTGCGGGACGCCATTCGGTTGCGAGCCCCGCCGCCCCCGGAATACGCCGCCGGTGAAGACCCTGACGCTCCAGCGTCGCTAAACCCCTCGCAGGAGACTGAGAACGCCGCTGCCCGCATGACGTCGCCCCCCGAGGCCGTTCTGCAACTCCTCGAGGACGCCCTGGCCTGTGCGCTCGACGAGGCGACCCTGAGCGAGATCCAGGAGGAGTTCGCGCAACGACTGGCCACCCTGTCCCGCGAGGACGTGGAACGGGCGGAGCGGATCAATGCTCGTCACGCGGAACGGATCGCGGCGTGCGAGAGGAGGCTGGGGTGAGGCGCTCTCTTTCGACCACGCAACGGCTGCACCTGTTCTTGAAGGCGCAGGGCCACTGCCAGGCCTGTGGCTGGCGGCTCAGCCCGGGCACGCGCTGGGAGGTGGATCACATTATCTCGGTCGCTCTGGGCGGGTCCGATCGCCCGGAAAATCTGCAGGTGCTCTGCGCAGCTTGCCACGGCTCCAAGACCGCAACCGCCGATGTCCCCGCCCTGAGCAAGGCCAAACGAGTGCAGGCCCGTCATTTGGGGGCCAGGCGTTCGGAAGACATTATTGCCGGCAGTAGGCGCTCAGGGTTCAAGAAAAAGGTCAACGGACAGGTGGTCCGCCGCTCGCCCCTTTGGCGCAGCCCGCCCTGACATGAGGGCCGTTGGTCCAACAGGTTCAAAGCGGGGACGCGAAACCACCTTTTCCGAACAGTTCTCGCCACCACGCGGCACTCGCCTCCGTGCGTCGGTTTATCAATGTGAATGGGGGCTATCGCCGGCAATCGCAAGTTTTCCCTGATCACGGATGCTTGTGGATCGGGTCCACCCAGTACACCGTCACGGGCTGCTCCACCGGGTCGACGTCCGTGATGTTCACGACGACGGCCTCGTTGTCGGAGCGCACGAGGACGCATTCCAGTGTCTCGTCGGGGTTGGCGTTGATTTCCTGGTGCGGCACATAGGGGGGCACATAGATGAAGTCGCCCGGCCCGGCCTCGGCGGTGAACTCCAGCCGCTCGCCCCAGCGCATCCGGGCGCGGCCGCGGAGCACGAAGATCACGCTTTCCAGCGCGCCGTGGTGATGCACCCCCGTCTTGGCGTTCGGGTCGATCGAGACGGTTCCGGCCCAGATCTTCTGGGCGCCGACCCTCGCGTGGTTGATGGCGGCCTGGCGGAACATGCCTGGCGTCTGCGCCGTGTTGGGGTCGAGCTGGTCGCCCTTGATCACGCGTACGCCGTCGTGCTTCCAGCGCGGCTCGTTGTGGCGGTGGTCGTCGTCGTTGTGGTGGTCCCGGTGGTCGCCCATGCTGCCTCCGCTCGGCGTGTCGGCTGGTCTCTTGCTCAAGAATGCCGGCGGCCCCGCACCGGGTCCAGGGCGGGGCCGCCGCGAAGGGTCCTCACCATCCAGCCAGGACGGACCCCTTGAACTTCTCCGCCACGAAGGCCTTCACTTCCAGCGACTGGTAGGCGGCCAGCAGTTCCTTCACCCAGGGCTTGTCCTTGTCGACGGAGCGGACGGCGATCAGGTTCACGTAGGGCCCCTTGGGGTCCTCGCGCAGGATGGCGCTCGTCGGGTCGATGCCGGCCTCGACGGCGTAGTTCGTGTTGATCGCGGCGGCGGCGACGTCGGGCAGCGAGCGAGGCGTCTGGGCGGCGTCGATCTCCACGATCTTCAGCTTCTTGGGGTTCTCGACGATGTCGGCCACCGTCGGCTTGAAGCCGACGCCTGGCTTCAGCTTGACGACGCCCTTGTCCTGCAGGAGCAGCAGGGAGCGTCCCCCGTTCGTCGGGTCGTTCTGGATGGCGATGGTGGCGCCGTCCGGCACCTCGGTCCAGGTCTTGTACTTCGACGAATAGATGCCGAGCGGGAAGTTCACGGTGAGCCCCGCGCTCTCGATCTTGTAGCCTCGGTTCTTCACCTGGTTGTCGAGGTAGGGCTGGTTCTGGAATGAGTTCGCGTCGAGCTCGCCGGCGTCGAGCGCCTGGTTCGGCACCACGTAGTCGGAGAACTCGAGAACCTTGAGGTCGAGGCCCTTCTTGGCGGCGATGGGCTTCACCGCCTCGATGATCTGGGCGTGCGGCCCGGGCGTGACGCCGATGCGCACGACCTGCGTCTGGGCGAAGGCGGGCGTCGCGAGGGCGAGCGCGAGGGTGGCCAGGGCGAGCCGGCGGTTCAGGACGGACATGACTTAACTCCGATGGAGAGCCCGACGCTGGTGTCAGGCGGTTCGCAGCCTCTTGTTGAGGCGGCGGGCGAGGCGGTCCCCGGCGCTCTGCACCGCCTGGACCAGGATGACGAGGACGGCCACCACCACGAGCATCACGTCGGGCATGAAGCGCTGGTAGCCGTAGCGGATGCCGAGGTCGCCCAGCCCGCCGCCGCCGACCGCGCCGACCATGGCGGAGAAGCCGAGCAGGCTGACGATGGCGAGCGTGAGGCCCAGCACGATGGCGGGCAAAGCCTCGGGGATGAGCACCTTGCGCACGATGGCGAGCGGCCCGGCGCCCATTGCGCGGGCGGCCTCGACGAGGCCGGGGTCGACCTCGCGGATGGCGCCCTCGACGATGCGCGCGAGGAAGGGCGTGGCGGCCACGGTGAGCGGCACGATGGCCGCGCCGGTGCCGATGGAGGTGCCCGCGATGAGCCGCGTGAAGGGGATGATCGCGACGACGAGGATGATGAAGGGCGTCGAGCGCGTGACGTTGACCAGCGTGCCCAGCACGAGGTTCAGCCGTGGGGCGGCCAGCAGCTCACCGGCCCGGCTGGTGGCGAGGAAGACGCCGAGCGGCAGGCCGAAGACCGTGCCGAGGCTCGCGGCGACCGCCACCATGGCCAGCGTGTCGAGCGTGGCCTGCACGATGAGGCGAATGATCTCAGGCGACATGGCCGAGCACCTCCGTCTCCAGGGCGAGGCTGCGCAGCGAGCCGAGCACGGCGGCAAGAGCCGGGCCTTCCGAGGGCACGGCAACGACGAGCACGCCGAAGGGCCGCTCGCCGATGCTGTCGATGCGCCCGGCGAGGATATTGAGGTCGACGCCGACGACCGTGCTGATGCGGCTCACCACTGGGGCCGTCGCGTTCTCCCCGGCGAAGGCGATGCGCAGCACTGTCTGGCCTCCGGGCACGGGGTCCGGACGAAGCCCGGCAGCCACCGAAGGGGGAAGCTCGACACCCACCTCCGAGGCGACCAGTGAGCGAGTGGTGGCGTGCGCAGGACGCGTGAGCACGTCGAAGACGTCGCCCTGTTCCACGATCCGTCCGCCCTCGATCACCGCCACGCGGTGGCAGATCTCCTTGATGACCGGGATCTCGTGCGTGATGAGCAGGATGGTGACGCCGAGCTCGCGGTTGACGCGGGCGAGCAGCGCGAGGATCGAGCGCGTCGTCTCGGGATCGAGCGCCGAGGTGGCCTCGTCGCAGAGCAGGATGCGCGGCCGCGTGGCCATCGCGCGGGCGATGCCGACGCGCTGCTTCTGGCCGCCGGAGAGCTCGGCGGGGTAGCGCCCCGCCTTGTCCGCGAGGTCGACGAGCGCCAACAGCTCGTTCACGCGCTCAGCTATCTCGGCACGAGTGGCGCCGGCGATTTCGAGCGGCAGCGCGACATTGTCGAAGACCGTGCGCGAGGACAGCAGGTTGAAGTGCTGGAAGATCATGCCGATGCCGCGCCGGGCCTCGCGCCAGCCCGCTTCGGGCTGGTTCGTCACGTCCGCGCCGTCGAGCAGGACGCGGCCGGACGTGGCCTGCTCCAGCCCGTTCACGAGGCGGATCAGCGTGGATTTTCCGGCGCCCGAACGGCCGATCACGCCGAGGATCGCGCCCTCCGGCACGGCGAGGTCGACGCCCTCGAGCGCGGCCACGGGTTCGTGCCCCCGGCGCGCGGGATAGACTTTCCCGACTCCTTCGAGCGAGACGAGCGGACGTGAGGCGTCCTTGCCCGCGGCGACCGTCGGGAGGGCGGAGGCACGGGTGGCTGAAGACGGGGGAACGGCCCGCTCCGGCGTGACCACGAAGAGGTCGGCCGGCGGGGCCGTGGAGGCCCAGACAGACATGACGAAGCAGATCCACGTACGGCGGGAACGCTGGCGAAGCAGCCTCACCCGCTGGAGGTTGTTGCTTCCACATTCCCTCCGTTTGTCCGGTATGTCAACACGAACGTTCTTTTTTACGAACGATCGCTCAAAGCAGAGGGCCGCGCCTATGTGTTCGCCTACACACCCACAGCACTCGGTGCTCTACAGCGGGTCGTGACGGACATTAGCGCCGAACTTATTGGCGAAAAGGTTGCTCCTCAGTCGATCATGAAGGGCTTTGAGCGCCGCTTCCGCTTGCTTGGAATGCAAGGGCTCGTGGGCATGGCTGTGTCGGGCCTGGACATGGCCCTCTGGGACGCGCTCGGGAAGGCGGCAGGCGAACCTGTGGTGCGCCTGCTGGGCGGCTTGCCGACTCCTCTTCAAGCCTATGACAGCTACGGGGTGATCGACCCCAAGGCCGATGGTCGCGTCCTTGCAGACAGCGTCGCTGCGGGCTTCACAGCCATCAAGATCAAGATCGGCGATGCGGACCTTGGCCGTGATCGTCAAACCGTCAGTGCTGTCAGAGAGATTATGGGTCCCAACGTTCGCCTGATGGTCGACTTCAATCAGTCGCTCACGGTTCCAGATGCGGTCTACCGCATTCGGAGACTTTCGGAGTTCGACATCCACTGGTTCGAGGAACCCGTGCCCGCTGAGGACCTGGCAGGCCATGCTCGCATCCGTTCGCAGACCGGAGCGCCCATCCAGACGGGGGAGAATTGGTGGTTTGCAACCGGGATGACCGCTGCGATCGACAAGCAGGCAAGCGATCACGCAATGCCGGACATCATGAAGATCGGTGGGGTTACTGGGTGGCTTTCAGCCATGGCGCTGGAACAGGCAGCGAGCCTTCCCGCGTCGAGTCACATCTTGCCAGAGGCGAGCGCGCACGTGATGGCCGTCACACCCACAGCTCACTACGTGGAATGGCTAGATCTTGCCGGCGCTGTCCTCGCCGATGCGCCTCCCGTTGAGCGCGGAACGATCACTGCAAAGGGTCCCGGTCTCGGCATCAACTGGGACGAAAAGGCCGTCGCCAAGTTCGCTGTGTAGCGTCTTTCTCAGCGCGCGGAGACGTCGACCGCTGACTTCGAACCGAAATTAAACAGGGCTTCAGCTGCGTCCCGCGCGCTGCTCCTGAAGGTGGAGCGATCAGACGGGCTCGTCCGCCTCTTCGCGCCAACGCGGTTGGATCTAGACGACTTGTATTCGACGATGAACGGGCGGGTTTGTGGACGCATCTGATCTCTCCTCCGCTGAGTTGAGAGGAGTTTCGTTGGAAATCCGGAACGCGCTGTGAGCAGGACCACACCTGGCGGGTTAAGGCGTGATTACCCCTCGCACACGTTCGCGCCAGTTTGATGGGGCGCCCGGATACAAGAGACCCGGGCGCCCCCCACACTGCACTTAGAGCGGAATCCGATCAGGTTGCATCGTAGCCCGCGGCGCTGAAGTAGTTGGTGCATTCGCCGGGCGGGAAGAGGTCGATGATCCTGCCAATGGCGGACCAAAGGCCATCGATGGTGCGCTCGGCAGCTTTCCTAAGCAGCGCTTTGAGCTTGGCGAAGGCATTCTCGATGGGGTTGAAGTGGGGGCTGTAGGGCGGCAGGTAGCGGAGCTGGGCACCGGCGGCTTCGATCAGCTGGCGGACGCACGGTCCCTTATGGCTGGACAGGTTGTCCATTATGAGCACGTCGCCATGTCGCAGTTCAGGGACCAGCACCTTCGCGACATAGGTCTCGAACGCGTCCCGGTTGATCGGCCCGTCGAGAACCCAGGGCGCAATGAAGCCGCGACGGGTCAGCGCGCCGACGAAGGTCGTTGTCTTCCAGTGATGGGGTGGACGCCCCCGACGGCTTCGACGTGCCAAGGTGGTGGCGTTTCAGAGCACCACAGGAGAGCGTCCGTGACGAAGGTTAGCACCATCGGCCTGGATCTGGCCAAAAACGTCTTTCAGGCCCACGGCGCGGACAGCGCAGGTGCGCCGGTCTTTCGCAAGAAGCTGCGGCGCGAGCAACTTCTGAGCTTCTTCGCCACCCAGCCCCATTGTCTTGTCGCGATGGAAGCCTGCCCAGGCGCCCACTTCTGGGCCCGTGAGATCGGCAAGCTCGGCCACACCGTCAAGCTGATCGCGCCGGCCTACGTGAAGCCTTTCGTGAAGCGCCAGAAGAACGATGCAGCCGATGCAGAGGCCATCTGCGAGGCCGCTCAGCGCCCGACCATGCGCTTCGTATCCGTGAAGAGCGAGGCCAAGCAGGCCTCTGCGGTGATCTTCCGGACCCGCGACGTGCTGGTTGGCCAACGCACGCAGCTCATCAACGCCATCCGCGGTCATATGTCCGAGTACGGATTGATAGCGCCGCAAGGCCCGTTCCATGTCGAGAAGCTGATCGCTGAGATTGAGGATCCCGCCTCGGAATTGCCGCAGGCCGCCCGCACCTGCCTATCTGTACTCGTCGATGCGCTTCGCCATCTGCAGGAACAGACTGCCGCGCTCGATGCGGAAGTCGCCGCCCGAGCGAAGGCGGACGACGTCACTCGCCGGCTCATGACGGTACCCGGCATCGGCCCGCTGATCGCCACTGCTATCGAAGCGCTGGCGCCGCCTCCCGAGACGTTCCGCTCAGGGCGCGACTTCGCCGCCTGGGTCGGCCTGACGCCCGTACAACGTTCGACCGGCGGCAAGGAACGACTCGGACGAACATCGCGGATGGGCGAGCGGACACTTCGGCGTCTGCTGATCATCGCGGCCAGCGGCGTCGTGCGTTGGGCGAAGCGGAAGGGCGTGCCAACCGGCTCCTGGCTCGCGCGGATGCTGGCGCGCAAGCCGCCGATGCTGGTGATCGTCGCCTTGGCCAACAAGAATGCGCGCGTCGCCTGGGCGTTGCTGACGAAGGGTGGAATCTATCGAGCTCCGGCCGTCGCCGCGTGAGCCGTCGACGGGTGTGAGGCTGTCGACGGCGTGAGGAGGTCGAAGGACAGGTATGGCGAAACGTCGGTAAGGCGGGGTCAGGAGAACCAGGCTCATGGGGAGCGCTTCGAGCGCGTTCCAATGATGTGGACCTGATCCTCGCACTCCCATACGGGCCCGCGGCAATCACAGCCGCATCAAAGGCCGGACACATGGCAGCACCCGATCACGCGAAGCGCCTGTCCCTAGATTCTGCTTGCGCCCAAGGGGACGCCCACCCGCAGCCGCTCGCCGCGCCGGCAACGCCCGTGGCGGCGAGCCATGTTGGTCGAGGCCCAGGTCTCGTCGATGAAGACAAGCCTGTCAGGATCGAGGTCAAGTTGATCCTCGAACCATTGCTCCCGCCGGTTCAACACGTCGGGGCGATCCGTGTCCCGAATGCCTGAGCAGTGCGCGGCAGGCTCGGGCGCCGGCGTCGGCGAGGAACATGATGGGTGGAGGGATGCTGAGGGTTCACGTCTGTAACGACCCTGCTGAACCGCCCGCCATAACGCTCGGGCCCGAGCGCCTCTCGAGGGCCCTCGCGGGCCGGCCGGACCTGGCCGGGCGGGTCGTCGCGAGCTTCGGCAGGGTGGCGCTCGATGGCTCGGCGGACATTTCGGATGTCGACGTCCTTTTCACGAACGGCATCTTCGCCCTCGACGAGGCCAAGAGGCTCTCGCCCGTTGGAGCAACGGTCTCAGGAAGTCGCAGAGGAGATCGCCAATGCCAATGAACGGGCCGGTGCGGACGCCCGTGCGGCCAAGCACTCACAAGTCTTAATGGTCGCCCTGGGCTCGCGAGCATGTCTGCCCAGCGCGGCAGGAGCAGAATTCGCCAGGTCGAACGCAAGCAGAGTCTCGACTGAAGCATCACCTCAAAACTCTTCGACGGACCGACGCAAGGACCCGGGATTACGCGATCCGGAGATAGCCCATCATTCCGTATTCCTGATGCTCGATCACATGGCAGTGGAACATCCAGTCGCCGGGGTTGTCCGCCACAAAGGCGACCTCAACCACCTCGCCTGGCAGCAGTAGGATGGTGTCGGCGTGGTGGGCCGGCGCGGTGCGCAGGCTGGACGAGAGCCACGAAACGCTGTGGCCATGAATGTGGATGGGGTGGACGAAGGCCGTGTCGTTGCGAAGTGAGAACACGTAGGAGCGTCCGCGCTCCAGCACGGCGAGCGGCGGCGGCATCGTTGCATGGTCCCGGTCAGGCCAAGCGCGGCCATTGATCGTCCAGAACGTGCGCGGAGTCGCGCAGATCGGGCCGAGCGCGTCGCCCGGAGCCTCGGCGACGACCTCCACGCCGGCCTCGACCGACTGAAAGCGGAAGGCGAGCCGCGTCGCCGTCGCGAGGTCCGGCCGGGCGACGAGCGGGGCGCCGAGTGGCGCAGGATCGAACGGTCGGGGCCGGCGGGGTGGCCCTGCGCCCTTCAGAGTCGCCAGCGTGAGGTAGCCGTCGGCCGACGTATCGACCACCCGTGCGGTGACCCCGGCTGCGGGCGCCCGGACGAGCAAGTCCGCCCGCATGCCCGGACCGAGCAGCCACTCTCCGAGGGGCATCGGACTGATCGCCAGCCCGTCAATGGCGATGAGAGCCGCCTCGGCGCCCTCAACGCCGACGCGCATGACACGTGTCGGATCGACGTTCAACACGCGCAGCCGGCAATCGCCGGACGCCGGTAGCGCGAATTCGGGCTGCACAGCACCGTTTACGCTTCGCAGCGGCCCGTAGGTGCCCGCCCGGCCGGCGCCGCGCAGAGTGGTGAACGAGGCGAAGCGGTTACTCCCGGGCTCGATGCGCCAGTCCCGCAGCGTTAGCACGAGATCGGCGTCGTAGGGTTCGGTTACGTCGCCGTTTACGATCAGGATGCCGGCGAGTCCACGGCCGAGTTGCTCGACTGTATTGCAGTGAGTGTGGAACCAGAATGTCCCGGCATCCGGCGGGGTGAACGCGTAGCGAAAGCTCTCGCCGGTCCCAACGGGGCGCTGAATGAGATAAGGCACGCCGTCCTGGTCGTTCGGGAGGCGGATCCCATGCCAGTGGATGGACGTGTGCTCGGACAGGTGGTTCCCCAGCGTAACCTCGAGCCGGTCCCCCCGGTCGAGCCGGATCAGCACCGGCCAGGCGCCTTCGGCGAAGGTCCATAGCGGCAGCGCGGCCCCGCCGAAGCACGGAAGGGTTGTGCTCCGCTCGGCGGCCTGCAGCGTCAACGACACCGTCCGCCGCCCTGCCGTTTCCTGCGCCAACCCGCGCTCCAGCCTCGGCGCGAAGAAGGACGCCAGGAGGGCGGCGGCACCGCCAGCGGCGAGTTGTCTGCGTGTGGGCATCGCGGGTCCTGCCCTCACGAGAGCGCGGTCAATTGAATACTTTTTTCTGGAAGTCGGTGCGCTCGACTGCGTTGCGGATGGGCGGGATCGTGCGCAGGAAGGCGATCACGGCGTCGATGTCCTCGTCCGTCATGTTCTTGAAGAACGGATAGGGCATGGGCGGCGACAGGTGCCGTCCGCCCGGGCGCACGCCCGTGGTCATCGCCGTCTTGATCTCGGCGTCGGTCCACTTGCCGATTCCGGTCTCCGGATCGGGGGTGATATTGGCGGTGACAACCACCATGTCCGGCCCCAGTGTGATGGGGAATCCGCCAGCCGCAAGTTTATGCTCGAAGTCCGGCGGGCCCTTGTCGCTCGGCCCGGAGTGGCACTCGAAGCAATGGGCCTGCGCGGTCACGATGTAGCGGCCATAACCGATCTTGTCGCTCTTGGGCGGGATGGGCTGCGACTTGGCCGGGGGCATAGCTTGCTGCGGGAAGGAATACTTGGATTCGGGAACCTCGTGGTGGACAGGCTTCACAGTCCGCAGGTACGCCACCATCGCGCGCACGTCCTCGTCCGCCATGTTGTTGTAGGTGGGCACCGGCATGGGCGGGAAGATGATCTTGCCCTCGCGGCTACGGCCCTCGCGGATCGCGGTGATGATCTGCTCGTCCGTCCAGGTCCCGATGCCCGTGTCCTTGTCCTGCGTGATGTTGGCCGTGTAGGCCTCCAAGCCCGGATCGACGAGCTTGAAGCCGCCGGCATATTCCATGCCGGGGATGACCGCGAGATCCGGCCCGCGCGTGTGGTGGCAATTGCCGCAGGCCACCGGGCCGTTCATCAGGTATTCGCCGCGCTTGACAAGATCGGATTGGCTCTGCGCCAGGGCGGCGGCCGCCGAGAGCGCCGAGACCAAAAGCGCGGACGCCAATACATGCGCACGCATCATCCCCTCCCCCTCTGGTGGGCAGTGAAACCTCGACGCACATTCAGCTAGACAAGAACTCGGATGAGCAAGGAGCCAACTAAGCAAGCATTCGGATTAGCAAAACGCAACCTGGCAAGAAATTGAACCCGCGGGGACGTAAAGGCGACACTCGAACATCTCGCCAGGCCCTCGCGAAGAACAGAGAACCGGCAATTTGCAGCGCCTAAGCCATACCCCTGCTCAGGCAGCACGTGAACTCGTCTTGCAGATCGTCGTGAAGCTTAGAGATCGTAATCAAAGAACCCATAGCTCCACAAGGAAAAGTTGTATATCGCCGGGATGGAGGTGTGGCCTCAAACGCTTTGACCCGTTCCGCATCGTCCGGCAGGCCTGTACGGCGCGTCCGCCGTGGAATGCGCCCCTTGAGGCGGACAGTATGACGATAGGGAATTGACCGGGGAGCCGGGCTTTCGAAGGATGAAAGCCGATGGCCCGACACCGTACCCACAGCATCGAGTTCAAGCGCCAGGTGGCGCAGGATTACCTGGCCGGCGAGACGCTCCATAGCCTCGCTCGTCGACATGATCTGTCGCGCAACCTGGTCCGCATCTGGATTCAGAAATTCGAAGGCGGCGCCCTCGACGACGAGGCCGTCGCCGTCGATACGATCGATGCCTACGAGGCTCGCATCGCCTCTCTGGAGCGGCTCGTCGGCAGCCAGATGCAAAGGCATCGAATGCTCCCACGGTCCATTCCTCGATACCGTGGCTTCACCCAAGCCCTGCTCGCTTGGTGTTTTTCCTGAACAGGTTCAGGCATCGCTCTCTTTAAGCGGCTCGTGCCGCAGGGCATCAGCAAGGCCGCCGACCTGCCCTGGCGCTTCTGTGTGGTGGCCTCGCGGTTCCTGAGCAAGCCGGGCCCGGCGACGTGAGTCCGTTGGTCAGCCCTCGAGCCGCGCGAAGGCTGCGTCGAAGGCTGGCAGGCGGAGCGTGGCGCCGTCCACCCTCCCCCCGAAGCCGTGCCCCTGCAGGTCCGTCCCCGCGAAACCAGGCGGGAGCGGCACGGCGACGGCTTCGCCCGAAAGGTTGAAGGCACAGAGCAGCCGTTCTCCCGCATGTTCGCGGACGAAGAGCAGCACCTCGTCCGGCGCGTCGAGGAAGCCGATGGAGCCCTTCGCGAGCGCCGGATGTCCCCGGCGCCACAGCAGAAAGCGCCGTGTGAGGGCCAGCGAGGAGCCGGGATCGGCCTCGAGCCGGTCCACCGCACGCGCCCGGTGTGGCTCTGTGACGGGCAGCCAGCCTGGGCGCTCGGAGAAGCCGGAATGGGGCTCGGCGGCGGACCAGGGCATGGGCGTGCGGCAGCCATCGCGGCCCTTGAAGAGCGGCCAGAAGCGCTTGCCGTAGGGGTCCTGCAGCAGCTCGAAAGGCACCTCCGCCTCCTCCAGGCCGAGCTCCTCGCCCTGGTAGAGGCAGGGCGTGCCGCGCAGACTGCAGAGCATGGCGACGGCGAGCGGCGCCAGCCTGTCCACGTCGGCCCCCATGCACCAGCGGGAGGCAACGCGCTGGACGTCGTGGTTGCTGAGCGCCCAACTCGGCCAGCCCGTGCCGATGCCCGCCTCCATCGACTCCAGGGAGCGGCGCACGTGCGCGGCGTCGAGGCCCTGCTGCAGCAGGTCAAAGCTGTAGGCCATGTGCAGCCGCCGGCCACCCTCGGTATAGGCGGCCGTGATCTCCTGCACCTTGTAGTCGGTGCCGAGTTCCCCCACCGCGGTGATGTCGCGGTACTCGTCCATCAGGGCGCGCAAGCGCTCAAGGAAAGCGAGGTTCTCCGGCCGGTCCTTGTCGTAGAGGTGGAGCTGGCGGGAATAGGGATTGACCATGGTGACGCTGAGGCTCTTCAGCCCCGCCGGCGCCGGGGGATTGTCCCTCAGCTCGCGGTCGTGGAAGTAGTAGTTCACGGTGTCCAGCCGGAAGCCGGAGACGCCGCGATCCAGCCAGAAGTGGGCCACGTCGAGCACGGCATCCTGCACGGCGGGGTTGTGGAAGTTGAGGTCCGGCTGCGAGGTCAAGAAGTTGTGCAGGTAATATTGCCCGCGCCGCGTGTCCCACTCCCAGGCCGAGCCGCCGAACACAGAAAGCCAGTTGTTGGGTGACGTCCCGTCGGGCTTGGACTCGGCCCAGACATACCAGTCCGCCCGGGGATTGTCGCGCGAGGCCCTGCTCTCCGCGAACCACGGATGGCGGTCCGAGGTGTGGGAGATGACGAGGTCGACCATCACCCTGAGCCCGACTCGCGTCGCCTCGGCCACGAGGGCGTCGAAGTCGGCGAGCGTGCCGAACATGGGGTCGACGTCGCGATAATCGGCGACGTCGTAGCCGAAATCCTCCATCGGCGAGGTGAAGAAGGGCGAAATCCAGATGGCGTCGGCGCCCAGCGAGGCGACGTAGGCGAGCCGCCGGGTGATGCCCGGCAGGTCGCCGATGCCGTCGCCGTTCGTGTCCTGGAAGCTGCGCGGATAGATCTGGTAGATCACCGCCCCGCGCCACCAGTCGGGGTCGGAGGCCGCCACCGCGGGGGCGGAGGGCCGGGCGGTGGGAGAGGTCATGCGGCTCATCCCTTGACAGCGCCGGCGGTGAGGCCGGCCACGATCTTGCGCTGGAAGACGAGAACCAGCAGGACGAGAGGCACGGTGACGATGACCGATGCCGCCATGATGTTGCCCCAGGGCAGCTCGTGCTGGCTCGCCCCGGTGATGAGCGCGATGGCCACCGGCACGGTCCGCATGTCGTTGGACAGCGTGAAGGTGAGCGCGAACAGGAACTCGTTCCAGGCCGCGATGAAGGCGAGCAGGCCCGTCGTCACCATGGCCGGGCCCATCAGCGGCAGGAACACCCTGTAGACCACCACGAAGGGCGAGGCGCCGTCGATGAAGGCGGCCTCCTCCAGCTCCTTCGGCAATTGCTTCATGAACGTGGTGAGCACCCAGACGGTGAAGGGCAGGGTCAGCATCAGGTCGGCCAGCACGAGGCCGGGCAGCGAGTTGTAGAGGCCGAGCAGGCGCATCAGCTCGAACATGCCGGAGAGCACGGCCACCTGGGGGAACATGGAGACGCCGAGCACCGCCAACAGCAGCGCGGTGCGCCCGCGGAAGGCCACGCGGCCCAGCGAATAGGCCGCAGTCACGCCGAGCGCGAGTGAGATGCCGACCACGGCGACGGCCACGATGACGGAGTTCAGGATGTTGCGGGCAAAGGGCTGCTCGCGGAAGACCGCGACGTAGTTCGACCAGTCGACCCACGTTGGCCACAGCGAGACCTGGAACAAGGCCGTGCCCGAGCGGAAGGAGGTCAGGATCGCGTAATAGAAGGGAAACACCGAAAAGAGGACGATGGCGAGGACGAGCAGCGCGAAGCCGGCCGTGCGCACACCGTCCCATGGGCTTTTGCGGCGCGCGATCATCAAGCTGCCTCCCCGCCCGGTCGCACCCGGCCCACCGTGATGGCGAGCACGGCGACGACCGCGATCACCAGGAAGAGCATGGTCGAGGCGGCGGAGCCCAGGCCGACCTCCTGAAAGTCGACCAGCTGCTGGCGGGCATAGACCGACATGGACATGGTGCCGCGGCTGTTGGAAGTGAGCACGTAGATCAGGTCGAAGATCCTGAGCGCGTCGAGCGCGCGGAAGATGATCGCCACCATCGTGGCCGGCCAGACCAGCGGAAGGGTGATGCGGAAGAACGTCTGCACCGGCCCCACGCCGTCGATGGCGGCGGCCTCGTAGATCTCGCCCGGCAGCATCTGCAGGCCCGCTAGGATGAGCAGCGCCATGAAGGGGGTGGTCTTCCAGACGTCCACCATGATCACCGCCCAGAGCGCTGTATCGGCGTCGGCCGTCCAGGCGATGGGCGCGGAGATCAGGTGCAGACTCGCCAGCGCCGCGTTGATAACGCCGAACTGGTCGTGCAGCATCCAGGCCCATATCTTCGCCGAGACGATCGTGGGGATGGCCCAGGGGATCAGCACGGCCGCACGCACCAGTCCGCGGCCGGGGAATTGCTGGTTCAACACCATCGCCACGACGAAGCCGAGCACCGTCTCGAGCGCGATGGAGATCGCCGAGAAGCGCAAGGTGTTCCAGACTGCCTGCCACCAGACGGGGTCGGCGAGGATGCCGACCCACTCGCCCTCGTAGTTGGCGAGATAGTTGTCGAAGCCGATGAACTTAGTCTTCGAGAGGTCCGACAGGTTGGCGTCGGTGAAGGAGAACAGGATCGTGCGGGCGAGCGGCCAGCCGGCCGAGAGCAAGAGCACGACGAGCATCGGGGCGAGGAAGAGCCAGGCAGCGCGCACCCGGGCCTGCGAGAGGGCATTGGCCTGGTTCATCGACGTCCCTCCCCGCCCCGTGCGCCGCGATCACCAGCCCGAGCGCTTGATCTTCTTCAGGTCGCTCTCGAGGCCGGCCAGCGCCTCCTGCGGCTTGGCCTGCCCGGACAGCACGGCATGCGTGCTGTTCCAGAAGGCGCTGGAGACCTTGTTGTAGTTTGCGCCGGTCACCTTGGAGGGGCGCGCCACCGCGTTAGTGAAGGTGGAGTAGAGGTCGCCGAAGAAGGGCACGGCGGTCAGCACCTCCTTGTCCTCGTAGAGGGCGGGGATGGTGGGGTTGTAGCTGCCGCCGACGGCGCGGCGCTTCTGCTCCTCGCCGCTCGTCAGGAAGGCAACGAGGTCGGCCGCGATCTCCTGGTTCTTCGAGTACTTGGAGACGGCGAGCTGCCAGCCGCCGAGCGTGCCGGTGTTCTTGCCGTCCGCGCCGCCCTTGGGCAGGGCCACCACGCCGATCTTGCCATTAACCGGGCTGTCGGCCCCGTTGCCGAGCGCCCAGGCATAGGGCCAATTGCGCATGAACGCGGCGTTGCCGGACTGGAAGACGCCGCGTGCGTCCTCCTCGCCGTAGTTGAGGACGCCCTGCGGCGCGATGGTGTTGATCCAGGAGGCGGCGGTGGCGAGCGCCTGCGCGGCCTTGGGGTTGTTGATCGTAATGGCGCCGGAGCCGTCCACGATGGTGCCGCCGCCATGGCTGTCGACCCATTCGAGCGCGTCGCAGGTGAGGCCCTCATAGGCGCGGCCCTGGAACACGAAGCCCCAGAACTTGTCGTTTCCCGCCTTGCGCTCGCCCTCCTGCACGACCTTCGCCGTAGCGGCGAGGTCCTCCCACGTCACCGGCGGCTTCTGGCCATACTTCTCCAGGAGGTCCTTGCGGTAGTAGAGCACGCCCGCGTCGGTGAACCAGGGCATGGCCACGAGCCTGCCGCCCACGGTGTTGTTTTCGACGATGGCGGGGAAATGCTCCTTCTCAGCGCCCTTGGTGAAGGGCCTGAGGTCGACGAAGTGCGAGCCCAGAATGCCCGGCCAGATCACGTCGATCTGGAAGACGTCGATGTCCGGTGCGCCGGCCGCCAGCAGCTGCTGGTAGAGCGAGAGGCGCTCATTGGTGTCGTTGGGCGTGGAAACGACTTTCACGCTGTTGCCGGTCTTCTTCGCCCAGGCGTCGACGCCCTGCTTGCAGAACTCCAGTTCCTGGCCGACGGCGCCGCAGGAAATGGCGATCTCCGCGGCGCCAGCCTGCGCGGCGAAGGAGCAGAGGCCGATGGCGGTGGCGGCCGCGAGGGCCAGGCGTGCGAGCATGATCCATCCTCCCGTATGGGCCGTCGGCCCCCAAGCGATCGCCGCGGTCGGCGATGCCGCCGCAGTCTTCCAAAGCGCTTTGAAATAGCTAAGACATTTTTGCTCCGGGTGTCAATGGAGTTTTTTACTTCGCTCGACTAACCCGCGAGCGCAGAGTTTAAATCATTGACTTTGTGTCTGTTTCTGACGATGCTCGCTTCTGCATTCCACGCGATCGCCCGTCTCAACACTCCCGAAGCGCTTTGACAAAGACCGTTAATCTCAAGGAACTCTCCCGACACCTGGGGCTCTCCCAGACTACGGTGAGCCGCGCCCTGAACGGCTATTCCGATGTGGGCGAGGGCACGCGTCGGCGTGTCGAGGAGGCGGCGCGGGCGCTCGACTACCGGCCAAGCGCCACGGCCCGCCGCCTTGCGCTGGGCCGCACCGGCACGATCGGAATCCTCTTCCCCTTCGTGGGTGGGGTCTCCATCGACCCGCAGTACGCCGAATTCCTCTCCGGCGTGGTCGAGGCGGTTGCTGAGACGGATGCTGACGTGTGCATGATCCCGACCCGCGTGCAGCCGGGTGGCGAGACGCCGAGGCCCTCGCGCCTGCGCTCGGTCGACGCGGTCATCCTCTCCGGCCCGGCGCTGGACGACGAGCGCGTGACTCTGCTGCGCCGCTCGAAGGTTCCCTTCGTTGTGCACGGGCGCCTGCGCGGGGCGGAGGACTACGCCTTCCTCGACATCGACAACGAGGGTGCCTTTCGACGGGCGACGGAGTTGCTGCTGGACCTGGGGCACCAGCGCATCGCGCTTCTCGACGGGGACACCGCGCTCGCCTTCGCGAGCCGGCGGCGCGACGGCTGGCTGTCGGCTCTGTCGGGGCGCGGAGTTTCGCCCCCATCGATCTTCCACCGCGCGGGCACGATGAGCGAGGAGCACGGGCACGACTGGACGGCCGAGCTCCTGTCCGGGTCCGCAGGTCCCACCGCCTTCCTGTGTTCCAGCATGATTCTGGCGCTGGGCTGCTGCCGGGCGCTGCGCGAGGCAGGCCTCACGATCGGGCGCGACGTGTCGGTTATCGCGCATGACGACGGCATGCCCGCCATCCGGCCGCAGACGATGGTTCCGGCGCTGAC
>JAESFS010000126.1_pt1 | contig 16363 bp, 14 predicted proteins | sample 9269441 | NCBI WGS metagenome assembly JAESFS01 (sample SAMN14502548, study PRJNA617105) | algae metagenome | isolation source: Scytolyngbya sp. HA4215-MV1 and co-occurring heterotrophs from sample from... | place: USA: Laie Falls, Oahu, Hawaii | collected 2010-08-22
GCGAATGGTTCGAGGATTACAACACCATCCACCCTCACAGCGGATTGCGTTTACAGTCCCCGCGTGAGTTCATCCAGCAGCAGTCCATCCAACAAGCCATGTGTCCGGTTTGATGGGGGCCACTCCAACCCGTTACAGCCGAACGCCCTCTCGACCTCGCCAATGAACTCGACTCCGAAGCTCAGCGCCTTTCGACCAACGTCCCCGCCGCCCTATGCGACCGGGCCATCCCGACACGTGCCGCCCTCAGCACAGCCCGCACTGAGGCCGAGGGCGCGCGCGCCCGAATGATTGCACTGCAGGAAGAACTCGACTGGCGCTGCTATCGCCTTTACGGGCTGCACGAGGAGCCAAACGAGCATTCGGACCCACCGCCGCTGCGCCTCGGCGAGCGTGCGTTTGAGATCGTCATGGCTCGCCGCATGGCAGTCGGTGAACTGGAGACGGCATGGTTCGACCGCCATCGCTCCACCCCCATCACCGAACTCCCCACCCACTGGCCGGCCGACTACCGTTCAGTGATCGAGCGCCGCATCGAGCTCATCGAGTCCGACCCCACCATCGGCCTCATCGAGAGGCCGGAATACAAGCGCCGCTGGTCCAGCCCGACCTGGGAGGAGATGGAGCAGGACGCGCTCCGCGCCTGGCTGTTGGACCGGCTGGAGGATGGCCGCCTCTGGCCGACGGACGACCCGCGCCTCGTCTCGACCAACCAGCTCGCCGATCTCCTGCGCCGCGACGCCGACTTCCTGTCGGTCGCCGGTGTCTACCGCGGCCGCCCGGATTTCGACCTGGAAGCACTGGTCGCCGAACTCGTCGCGAAGGAAGCAGTGCCCTTCCTTTCGGTGCTGCGCTACGCCGAGGTCGGCCTCCGCAAGCGGGAGCAGTGGGAGCAGACCTGGGGGCTGCAGCGCCGGGAGGACGCGATCGACGCCGAGGTGGCCGCGCGCCGCCCTGAGTTCACGGCCCGCGCCGAACTGGCGGCCCAGGAACGCTGGCGCGGCTTTAACCCCCGCCGCCCCGCCGAGACGCCGGAGGCCTACGCCGCCCGCATGGCCGCCGGTGTGGATGCGCAGGCGGTGGAGCAAGAGGCCGATCGGCTGATCGTCCAGGAGCAGACCCGGCGGAAGCGCGAGGAGATCGGTCCCATCCCTGTTCCCCCGAAGTACAAAACGCCCGACTTCCAGTCGCAGGACTTCTGGCGCCTCCGCGGCGGGCTGGACGTGCCGAAGGAGCGCTTCGTCTCCTTCCCCGGCTGCCACCGCGACGCCGATGGCAGCCTGGTCGTCACCTGGGCCGGCTATGACCACCTGGCCCGCGCCCGGGCGATCGCGGCCTATTATCTTGAGCGCAAGGAAGCGGATGGCTGGTCGTCGGAACGGCTGGTGCCGCTGCTGGCCGGGCTGATCGAATTGCTGCCCTGGCTGCGCCAGTGGCACAATGATTACGACCCTGATACCGGGGAGCGGATGGGGGATTACTTCGCGGTATTCGTGAATGAGGAAGCACGCTCGCTCGGCATGACCGAGGCCGCCGTCGCGGCCTGGCAGCCCGTCGCCGTGGCTCGCCGAGGCCGTGGCCGGAGGGCATCCGCATGAGCGACGCCACCAACCCGCGCCCCCTGCTGCGCGACCTGATCGAAATCCCGGAGCGGGTCCACCAGGGCGACTTCGTCCTGAAGCTCTCCGAGGGCGTCTCGGAAGCGCATGCCGAAGAGACGGTCCGGAACTACGTCGTCACCGACCAGCTTCGCCGCTCCTTCGACGACGCGCTCGGCTTCATCCAGCGTTCGGTCGAGGGAAAGAAAAGCGCCGCCTGCTACCTCCATGGCTCATTCGGCTCGGGCAAGAGCCACTTCATGGCGGTGCTGAACCTGCTGCTCGCCGGCAACCAGCGCGCCCGCGCCATCACCGAGCTCGCCCCGGTCGTCGATCGGCACAATGGCTGGGTGCATGGGCGCCGCTTCCTGATGGTGCCCTTCCACATGATCGGCGCCCGCGACGTGGAGAGCGCGGTGCTTGGCGGCTATGCCGAGCATGTCCGCCGCATCCATCCCAATGCGCCAGTGCCCGGCTTCTACCTCGGCGAGACGCTGTTCGAGGACTCGCGAAAGATGCGGGCCCGGCAGGGCGACGAAGCCTTCTTTGCCGCGCTGAACGAGGGCGGCGCGAGCGACGACGGATGGGGCGAGCTGGAAGGCGCCTGGGATGCGGAATCCTTCGAGGCCGCCATGCTCGAACCGCCCGAGGGTGTGGAGCGCCAGCGGCTGGTCGGCGACCTGGTCAGCAAGATCTTCACCGCCTACGCCAATGTGGCGGCGGCGGGTGGCGAGGCCTTCGTCGACCTCGACACCGGCCTCTCCATCATGAGCCACCACGCCAAGCGGCTCGGCTACGACGCGGTGGTGCTGTTTCTCGACGAGTTGATCCTCTGGCTCGCGACGCGCGCGGCCGATGTGAACTTCGTGGCCAACGAGGGCTCGAAGCTCTCGAAGCTGGTCGAGGCACAACGGGCGGACCGGCCGATCCCGATCGTCTCCTTCGTCGCGCGGCAGCGTGACCTGCGGGAGCTTGTCGGGGAGCACCAGGCGGGCGCCCTGCAACTGCAATTCGCCGATACGCTCCGCTATTGGGAAGCGCGCTTCGACCGGATCAACCTTGAGGACCGGAACCTGCCGGTCATCGCGGAGCGGCGCCTTCTCCGCCCGCAGGACGCGGCCGCAAAGATCCAGCTCGACGCAGCTTTCGAGGAATTCGCGAACCGGCGGCGTGACGTCGTGGACACGCTGCTCGGCTCCGATGGCGAGCGCAGCATGTTCCGCCAGGTCTATCCCTTCAGCCCGGCGCTGGTGCAGGCGCTGATTGCGGCCTCGTCCGTGCTGCAGCGTGAGCGCACGGCGCTGAAGCTGATGCTGACCCTCCTCGTCGAGCGGCGCGATGAGCTCCGCCTCGGCAGCCTGATCCCGGTTGGCGATTTGTGGGACGCCATCGCCTCGGGCGACCAGCCCTTCTCCGAGGGGATGCGCATCCAGTTCGAGAACGCGAAGAAGCTCTGGACGCAGAAGCTGCTGCCGCTCCTGGAGCGCACGCACAATGTTACCTGGCAGGACATGCAGGAGGGCCGCGCCGATCCGCGGCTCGCCGCGAACCTGCGCAATGACGCGCGCCTCCTGAAGACGCTCCTGCTGGCCGCGCTGGTGCCGGAGGTGGAGGCGCTCCGCGCGCTAACGGCACAGCGCCTCGCTGCTCTCAACCACGGGAGCGTGGTCTCGCCCATCGTCGGTCGCGAAAGCGGGGCGGTCCTCACAAAGCTTCGGACCTGGGCGGCGCAGGTGGGCGAGATCAAGCTCACCGACGACCAGAATCCCGTCGTGTCGCTGCATATCAGCGGCGTCGATGTGGAGCCGATCCTCGCCAACGCCGCCCACTATGACAACGACGGGAACCGGCGCCGGAAGGTGCGGGAGATCCTCTTTGCGGGCTTCGGTATCCCGGATGGCGGGCTGCTGAACCAGCAGGGCTTCGTCGAGGTGCCGCACATGTGGCGCGGCACAAAGCGGCAGATCGATCTCTGGCTCGAAAGCGTGGCCGAGCTCTCGGATGACCGCCTGCGCGGCCGCGCCGGGACGCCGACCGTGATCCTCGGGATCCCGTTCGACACCGCCGGACGGACGCTCGCGGATCACCGAGCGCGACTGCAACGCTTCCAGGAGGAAGCCGACACGGTCGTCTGGCTGCCGGCGCCGCTGGGGGACCGTGCGCTGCGAGACCTGGGGACGCTGCTGAGGATCGATTATCTGCTTATCGGCCAGCGCCTCGAAGAGAACTCCCCGAACCTGTCCGCCTCGGACCGAGAGCAGGCGCGAGCGCTGTTGCGAAACCAGCAGAGCCAATTGCTGCAGCGCATGCGCACCGTGCTGGAGGCAGCCTACGGCATTCGCGAGGACCAGGATCGGGCCCTCGGCGTGGCGGTCCCGCCAGAGGACCACCTCAAATCGCTGGACGGGACTTTCCAACCCCAGGCGCCGCACGGCGCGATGCTGAAGGATGCCCTTGCGGGGCTGCTCGACCGCATGTTCGAGCATCGCTTCCCCGCACACCCACTCTTCGAGCAGGAGATCAAGACAGCCTCGCTCAAGAAGGTGCTAGAAGAGGTGGAGCGCGCCGCGGAGGAAACGGGGCAGAGGCGATTCATCGAGGACCGAGCGATCCGGCAGATTCTCGGCGGCATAGCCGGGCCGCTGAAGCTTGGGACGATGGGGCAGACGCACTTCGTGCTCGACGATCATTGGGCGCAGCATTTCTCGCGGCTGCACACCCAGCAGGGTGGCGGTCCGATGACCGTCAAGCGGCTGCGTGCGCTCATCGACCAGCCGCGCCCGATGGGACTTCCCCGCGAGATCGAGAACCTGATCATCCTTGCGTGCGCGGCGCAGGCGGACCGGACGCTCGCACTCCGCGGTGCCCCGATCCGGGCAGCAGTGGATAGGCTCGACGACGAGGCCGAGCTCCGTGACCAGCCGCTGCCTGACGAGGCCACCTGGGCGACGGCGCGCACGCGTGCCGCGACGGTTTTCGGTCTGGCGCCCTCCGAGGTGAGGAAGGGGGCGACGGTCGAGCGGCTGGCAGCGGACCTCCGGGAAAAGGCGCAGGCTGCACGAGCAAACGTTGCGACGCTGACGGTCGCGCTCCGGCAGCGGCTTGCGACAGTGGGCGCTGATGTATCCTCGGCTCCCAGGATGGCCACGCTGCTATCAGCCGGAGCGCTCGTCTCCGAGCTGACGTCCGACGCTGAGGCGCATGCCATCGTCGCCGCGTTGGTCGGTGCAGATCTGCGGACCAGCGACGCGGCCGTCGGGAGGGCGATTGCCTCTGCTTCGGCGCTGGCTGCATTTATCCAGGCGTTCGAGTGGGATCTCCTCGCAACCGTGTCGACCCTCGATGATGAGCGCGCCGCGGCGGCAACCGAGATCGCCCGATCGGTCAGGGAAGCGCTGGCGGCGGACGAGCATGTCGTTCCGTTGGAGCCGAAGCTGCGTGAAGTGCGAGGCGCGGCATATCGCCTGCTGGCGGCATCGACCAGGAAGCGTAGCACCGAGAACGACGATGTGCGGACGGACGGCGATCCGGATCAGGGAGAAGGTGAGCAGCGGGGCGAGCCGGAGCCGGATACCAGCGGGGCGGAAGTCCTCGTCGAGCAGCGCGATTTCGCCGATCTGGACCCGGCTGGCGCAGTCAGCGCGCTGGATCAACTCAGGACGCTACTCGAGGCCGAGCCTTCTGCGCGCATTCGCCTCTCCTGGCGCATGACGCGCCGCTCGTCATGAGTCCGCTCCTCGCACCGTCAAGGCAGCAGCTGGAGGCGCAGATCGACAGCTTGATCGAGCGCGATCCGACCGCACGCGTGCTCGGCATTCAGTCGCCCGTGCACCGCGCGTGGCCCCCAACGATCGATAGGCGCGGGCGACGCTTCCGTGTTGTGTGGTGTGAAAGCGAACTCGAGCTCCGCGAGGCGCTCTCCCAGCTAGAACTCGATGGGGACGACCGCCTGTTGTTGGTCACCCCGCTTGGGGACGGCGGCCTGGCCGCGGACATTGCTGCGCGCCTGCCGAAAGCGCGCCTTCTCGCGGCAAGCCGGTGGGATGCACTACGCACAGCGTTCCGCGCCCGCGAGCTCGATCCCAGATTGCGCGGGCAGGAATGGCTCTGCGACCTCCTCGTCGATCGCGCTCCCGCCGGTGGCTATCCGCCTGTCCCAGGCGGTGTGCTTGACCTCGATACAGCTTGGCGCGCGTGCCTCGAACACACGGTCGGCCTGTCCGATGCGAGGGCGGACGCATCAGCTATGCTGTCCTGGACGGCAGGCGAGAGCAATCTGGAGCGCTTTGGCGCTCTTCCCAAGACTGCGCGCGATCATGTGCTTGATCGACTTGGACAAGAGGGCGGAACCGCAGCTGCGCTGGTCGCCAAGGCGATTGGAGAAGGTCAGGGCGCCGATGCACTCGCCATCGGCCTCGCCTGCGGGGTAGTATTCGGTCCGAAGGACACTGCCGAGCTTCGCGCTGCAGCGATCAGGTTAGAGCCGCTGTTCGGCGGAAGCGCGATCTCTCGTGAGGCTGGCGCAGCTCTCGCCGAAGCAGCTCGCAAAGTACTCGCGCGGCTGGACACGGTACATCTGACCGAGACGGAAGCGCGTGCAGAGGCGATCCTGCAGACGATACGCGCAGCCGAATACACGGCCATCAGTCCGGCACTCACCTCCGGCTTCGAAGCGAGCCTTTCGGAAGCCGCATCAGCCACGCTCGCCGCGGCGGAGTCCGGCAGTGCGCAGGACGCAGCTCGCGTCGTGCAACTGCTCCGCAATGCTGAATATCACGACCGCGCAAGAGATCACCGGGTTAGGCTCGATCGCCTTCGAATGGCGGCCAGGCTCTCCCGCTGGCTCGCCTCACGTCGGCGCCATACCCCGGGCTTCGGGACTTCAGTCAAAGCCTACGTCGATGACGGTTGCTTCGCAGATTGGGCGCGCCACGTGCTTGTCGGGGGAGATGGCTCCCAGGACGTGGCGGCGTCATACGCTCAGCTACGGGACATAGCACAAGCGCGACGCGAGGAGGAAAACCGTTCCTTCGCCGAGCTGCTGGTCGACTGGAACTCGCGCGGCGCCTTCGGCGACGATGCATTGCCCATTGAGCAGGCGCTTGACGCCATCGTGGCCCCGCTTGCTGCGCAGTCCCCCGTTCTGATGCTTGTACTCGATGGGCTGAGCTTCGCGGTCGCTCGCCATCTGCTTTCTGAGCTCGGACTTATGGGCTGGACCGAACTGGCACCATCGGGCCGCTCGGCTCCCCCCCCGCTCGTTGCCGTGCTGCCGAGTGTTACGGAGGTTTCGCGTGCGAGCCTGCTCTCGGGGCGTCTGACACGCGGCGATGCCAGCACGGAGCGCGCGGCGTTCGCGGGGCATGGCAAGCTGCGGGAGGCTTCCAGATCCGGAAAGCCACCGCTCCTCTTCCATAAGGCGGACCTCGGAGCTGGACCAGAACTCGGTGGCCGCGTCCGCGCGGCGCTCGCGGACAGCGGCCAGAAGGTCGTAGGCATCGTACACAATGCCGTCGATGCCCAGCTCTCAGGCTCCGACCAGGTCGATGTGTCTTGGGGGCCCGAGACAGTCCGCCAACTCTCTGGATTGCTTAGGGCGGCGCGCGAAAGCGGACGGCTGGTCATCCTTACCGGTGATCATGGTCACGTCATCGAGGCCGGCTCGTCTCTGGTGCACGGCGGCACAGGCGACCGATGGCGATCCGGCGGCCAGAGCCGGTTCGGCGAGGTAGAGGTTCGCGGTGGCCGGCTGCTAGCGCCCGATGGGGCTCGATCAGCAATTCTCGCCTGGAGCGAGCGTATCCGTTACGCAGCCAAGCGAAGCGGCTACCATGGAGGGGCGAGCCCGCAGGAGCTCCTCGTTCCATTGGCAGTGCTGACGAGTGGTGCAGCGCCGCGTGATTGGATCGAGGCCCCGCCAACGGAGCCGAGTTGGTGGACCGATCAGGCCGCACCGTTCTCGGAGGAGCCGACGCTGCCCCAAGTGACTGCGCCTACGAAGCGAAAAGACTCCCGCCAGGCTGGTCTCTTCGAGCGGCCGCAGAGCGAGGAGGCTTGGCTTGCGGCACTCCTTGAATCGGCGACCTACACCGCGCAGCGGACCTTGGCCGGCCGCGGTGCTCCAGAAGACGGAATTGTGAGGGCGCTTGTCACCGCGCTCGCCGCCCGTGGGGGACGGCTGTCGCGCACCGGGCTCGCGCAGGCCCTCGGGGTTCCCGCGTTTCGAGTGGCGGGGATCGTGAACGCTACGCGCAGAGTGCTGAATGTCGATCAGGCCCAAGTACTTACTATAGAGGGCGCCGGCGACGAAGTGGTGCTCGACTTGCGTCTGCTCCGTCTGCAGTTCGATCTCGGAGACGTACCGTGACCGGCCCTCAGCGCCGGGCGGCGATACTCGACGCGCTCCGCCGGGGAACCGTGCCACGCGAGGGCCTTGCTGCGTTTGCGGTCGGCATGGAGCGGTTCGAGACAGCACTCGACGGTGACCTCGCCGCTGTCGCGCGAGGCCTTGGTGGGTTCAAGGCGGTGCGCGGAGAATACGGCAGCGGAAAGACGTTCTTCGCCAGGTGGCTGCAGGAAAAGGCGCGCTCAGGGGCGGGCTTTGCAACCAGCGAGGTCCAAATCTCCGAGACTGAGACGCCGCTTCATCGCTGGGAGACCGTATATCGCCGCCTTGCGGAGCGGCTGGCCACTGCCGATACACCAGAGGGCGCGCTCCGCTCAATAGTTGACGCATGGTTCTACACGCTTGAGGAGGACGTGCTGGCGGGCGGTCAGATTGATCCGGCCGACGCGGACGCGCTGCTCGCGTCGACCGACGCTCTGGTTGAGCGCAGACTGGCCGCAATTGGGACGACCGCACCCGCTTTCTCCGCGGTGCTGCGAGCTTACCGCCGTTCTCTACTGGCGGATGACCACGCTCTCGCGGAGGGACTCATCGCCTGGCTGGGTGGTCAGCCGAACGTCTCTGCGACGGTGAAGCGGGCAGCGGGCGTGAAGGGTGACCTCGACTCGTTCGGGGCAATGCATTTCCTCGGTGGCCTGTTGGCAATCCTGCGAGATTCAGGAAGGCCCGGTTTGCTCCTCGTGCTCGACGAGGCAGAGACGCTGCAGCGCATGCGCGCCGACACGCGGGAAAAGGGGCTCAACGCACTGCGCCAGTTACTCGACGAGCTAGACGCAGGGCGCTACCCGGGGCTCTTCCTCATGGTCACAGGAACCGCGGCCTTCTTCGATGGCCCTCAAGGCGTTCAACGCCTGCCCCCGCTCGCCCAGCGGCTTCATACCGATTTCGCGACTGACGTGCGGTTCGACAACCCTCGTGCTGTCCAGATCAGATTGCCGGGCTTTAGCCTCGCATCGCTTGTGCGGGTGGGGGCGAAAGTCCGAGACCTTTTCGCGGAGCAAGCCGCGGCGCCCGCACGAGTCAGGGCCGTGGTCGACGACGCATATTTGGAGGATCTCGCAGTTGCGGTGTCCGGCCGGCTCGGTGGACGTGCTGGCGTAGCACCGCGGCTCTTCCTCAAGAAGCTGGTAGGCGATGTCCTGGACCGGGTCGATCAGTTCGCCGACTTCGATCCACGTCGCCATTACGCTCCGACCGTAGACGACCGGGAGATGTCAGCGGCCGAGCGCGCCGGCGCCGCTGCCACATCCGTTGACGACGTCGAGCTATAGGCGTGAGTCCTTTCGAGCGCCTGCACCCCGCGGTGCGCTACCACATCGTCAATACCCTCGGCTGGGCAGACCTCCGACCGACTCAGCGTGATGCGATAGAGCCGATCCATTCAGGGGAGAATGTTCTCCTTCTCGCGCCAACCGCAGGGGGCAAGACCGAGGCTGCAACGCTGCCGATCCTTTCACGCGCCTCCACCGAGGGTTGGACCGGGCTGTCAGTGCTCTATCTCTGTCCGCTCAAGGCGCTGCTGAACAACCTTGAACCAAGGCTGGCCCGATACGCTGGGTTTGTCGGGCGGAGAGCCGCGGTCTGGCACGGAGACGTGGGTGAGGCTGCGCGGCGCAGGACGCTGCGCGACCCGCCTGATCTCCTGCTCACCACGCCTGAGTCCGTCGAAGCGATGCTTGTTTCGACGCGCGTCGACCACCTTGCCATCTTCGGTGACGTCCGCGCGGTAATCGTGGATGAATTGCATGCCTTCGCCGGGGACGACCGCGGCTGGCACCTGCTGTCGCTGCTGGCCCGCCTCGAACGCCTTAACGGACGGGCTCTGCAGCGTATCGGCCTGTCGGCCACAGTCGGAAACCCCGATGACCTTCTCGCGTGGCTGTCGGGCGGGCGCGGAGGGCGTGTGGTCGGGGCGGGCGGCGGTCCGCCCGACGGCGAGGTGACAGCGGACTACGTTGGCTCCGTTGCGAACGCCGTGAAGGTATTAGCCCGCATCCACCGGGGAGAGCGGAGGCTCGTGTTCGCCGATAGCCGTGCCCGCGTCGAAGAACTGGCGGCGGGACTCCGAGGCTCAGGCGTCAGGACATTCGTATCTCATGGCTCCCTCTCAGCTGATGAGCGCCGGCAGGCCGAGGCTGCCTTTGCGGCCGAGCCAGACTGCGTGATCGCGGCAACCTCGACCCTAGAGCTCGGCATCGACGTCGGTGACCTGGACCGAGTCGTTCAGGTCGGCGCTCCCCCCTCTGTCGCAAGTTTTCTTCAGCGAATGGGTCGGTCGGGCCGTCGGCCCGGCGCGGCGCGCAACTGCCTCTTCCTAGCCACCAGCGACGAAGAACTGTTGCTATGCCTTGGGATCTCAAGGCTCTGGAGGCAGGCGCAGATCGAGCGCGTGGAACCGACGCCGCGGCCGGCGCATCTATTCGCCATGCAGATCATGGCTCTGGTGCTTCAGGAAGGCGGCCTCGCGCTGACCGAAGTTGAGAGTTGGCTTGGGGGCACGTTCGATCTGCTCGGACGGACAGACCGTCAGCGCGTGCTCGACCACATGCTCAGCACGGGAATCCTTCAATCCGACGGTGGCATCCTCGGGCTCGGGTTGCGGGCAGAGCGCGAGTTCGGCAGGCGTCATTTTGGCGACCTTGTCGTCAGCTTCAGTAGCCCCATGCTGCTTACCGTCACCGTTGGCGCGCAGGAACTCGGCTCGGTGCACCCCCTTGCTTTGGCCTCCCACAAGGACCGCGGATCGACAGTCGTCCTTTTGGCGGGGCGAAGCTGGCGCGTTGTAGACGTCGACTGGCCGAGGCGGAGGGTGACCGTTGTGGCGACAGAAATGCCTGGGCACTCGCGCTGGCTAGGCGGCGGGCGCCCCTCATCCTTCGCGACGTGCCGCGCTGCTGAGGCGGTCCTCGCCGGCTCAGACCCGGGATGTGCTTTATCCAGACGCGCCGAAGCTCGCCTCTCTGAGTTGCGAGATGAGTTACCGTTTGTGGATGGCGAGACCCTACCCATCGTCAGCGGTGCGGATCAATCGACGCGTGTATGGACATTTGCCGGTGCGCTCGCCAACGCGACAATAGCCAGCGGGTTGAACGGAGCGGCAGTGCGTTCGGACGACTTCGGAATCTCGCTCAGATCGGCCGATGGCGCACGCCTAGCGGAGGCCATCTCTGAATTAGAGCCGAGATCGCTTCGCGTTCTAGTACCAGACAACGCAATCTCCCAACTCAAGTTCGGCTCCTGCTTGCCAGATGACCTGGCAGCCACCGTGGTCGAGGATAGGCTCTCTGATCACCTAGGCGTCGCGACCACGCTGCGCCGGAGTCGGAGAGTAATTGTGAATCTGGCGTAATTCTGTAAGCGCAGCGACGAGGCCTGCAGCCCTGCACCGGCAGGCGGGCCATTCGGGCGCATGAGGGCGTCGTCGTCGCACCCGCCTCCAACCAGCGCTGGGCCTCCGGTGGGTTCGAAATCCCCTGCTGGATTGGCGAGGTGATTCGCGTTGCCTTCGCCATCGATACCCATGACCGCGAGATCATGGCCTGGGTGGCGACCTCCGGCGGCGGCATCAGCGGCGAGATGATTCGCGACCTCATGCTCGACGTAAGCGTACGCTGACGGCTGCGGTTATCGGGGCTTGACGCGCGTCAGCCTCTTTCGTGTCGCAGGTTCCACGGAGCGAGGTCACCGATGCGGTTGATCGGGTGGTCGGCGATACGGTCGAGCAGAATGCGCAGATACGTCTGCGGATCCCAGCCATTCATCTCCGCGGTGCCGACCAGGGTGTAGATGATCGCAGCCCGCTTGCCGCCCTCCCACGACCCAATAACCAGCCGGGTCACTTCTCAATGGAAATCCCGGGTCAATTCCGCGTGGAAATCAACATCGAGAGTGAGCCGAGCGGAGAACTTACCGGAGCCAACATGGGTGGATGCCGCTTTTGTTCCTATTCACAGTCGGATAGCACCGCGTAGACCGAAACTCGGCTTCGGCACGAAGCGGAGGCGAGGTCGAGAGACGGCACAATGGAGGCGATATTTCGGCCATCCGTATTCACTCTGGTCCGCAGCCTCGCAACACGCTGGAACAACAGTGGCCGGCTGAAGACACATTCGTAGATACCCGGACTTTGCACATCGGCCTGGCATTCGAACCCCTCCAGCATAAGGCGGTTGAGCAGAATCCCCGCATCGCTGCCCACTGGGTGCCTTGTATGCAGTTCTTGCGACAAGCGCCTCTGCGAATCGTACAACCCGCCAGACATGAAGCGCTGTGCCTCGTTCCTTCGCTTGACCATCTCCGGTCCGCCGTGAGCGGTCGCGTATCCAGCGAGCAGAGCGACCATTAGCCCCGAGGCGATTCCGGCATTCCGAAAGGTTTGTAGCGCGTCGTGGGTGATCATTATCAGCGGCCCATCCATGACTAGTTCGGTCAGGAGGTCTTCGTATTATACAACCTAAAGTTGAGTCAACTCATTTTTAGGCGATTTGCATTATTTTTGAGACTCAATCGGTTGCGTTGACTCCTCCCGTCAGCCATCTGCGTGAGGGGGGGGTAGCCCAACCGGAGTGAGGCCGCATCACCGGCGGCTTCCTCATGCTGCCAGCGCCTGCGGCAGGTGGTCGAGATAGGCCTGCTCTGGCGTTCGCGCTCCCAGGCTCGAATGCGGCCGCCCAGAGTTGTAGAAATCCAGATATCGGCCCAATGACGCGCGCGCATCGCCCACGCTGTCATAGGCCCGCAGACCGCCCCCATGCAGCGGCCGCCGCTCATGCAGCGCCTGTTCCAGCGCATCGAGCACAAAGCCCGCATGCGCGGTGCGCGACACCCGCCAGCCCACGATGCGCCGCGCATAGGTGTCGATCACGAAGGCCACGTAGACGAACCCCGCCCAGGTCGAGACATAGGTGAAGTCCGACACCCAAAGCGCGTTCGGGCGCGGCGCCATGAATTGGCGATTGACGTGGTCCAGCGGGCAAGGAGCCGCCCGGTCGCTGATCGTGGTGCGAACCGCCTTGCCGCGGATCACGCCTTGTAGCCCCAGGCTTTTCATCAGCCGCGCCACGGTGCAGCGGGCCACCTGGTGACCCTCGCGCAGCAGCTGGCGCCAGACTTTGCGCACGCCGTAGACGCCGAAATTCTCGTCGAACACCCGCTCGACGAGCGGCATCAGGGCGGCATCCCGCCGTGCCCGGGCCGAGCATCTCGTCGGGTCGAGCCGCTGGGCCGCATGCGCGTTGTAGGTGGATGGCGCGATCGGCAAAACCTCCCAGATCGGCTCGACGCCATGCGCACCGCGGTGATCGTCAATGATGGCGATCATCGCTTGAACCGGTGGTCGAGCTCCGCCTGCGCAAAATACGCGCTCGCCTTGCGCAGGATCTCGTTGGCCTGGCGCAGGTCGCGGTTCTCGCGCTCAAGGGCGCGAAGCGTGTCGCGGTCGTCGCTCGTCGTACCCGCCCGCTGGCCGCTGTTGCGCTCCGCCTGGCGCAGCCAGCCGCGCAGCGTCTCGGCGGTGCAGCCAATCTTGGCCGCGACCGAGCTGATCGCCGCCCATTGCGAGGCGTGATCACCCTGGTGCTGCTGCACCAGCCGAACCGCTCGCTCACGAACTTCCGGCGAAAAACGCCGCTGTCTGGGGTCGGTCATCGGTGGAACCTCTCAAGATTTGAGGCCTCCGACAAACCCGGGGCGGTTCAGGCCAGGGCCGTGCTGGCCACCCGGCGGCAGGAGTCAACACCGTCCGGCCGCACTCGAAACTGGGCGGACGTACCCCCGCCCAGATCGCCGGCCAACGGGGTTGGGGGCATTCCCTCAAGCCCGTTGCCATCCCATCAACCATCAACCATCAGCCATCAGCCATCAACGTGGACGACTCTCCGTTTGAGTGGATACATTCAGGCGAGCACGTCATTGGTCTTGCACAGGGCCAAGAAAGAATGGACGGTGCGACCGCGTCAGTGGACCATGGCCGAAGCCCAGTTTGCCATGTCGTTCGGCGGGCGCTCCACCCGGTCAATGGCCTGAACGTGTCGATAACGGATTGGTACATCAGGATTTCTGACAGCCCCCCGGAAATCCATTCGAAGGGATAAATAAATGACAGACATCGCTCGACGGGTGCATAACGTCGAAGCTCAGCTTGACGCGGCGTTCGGCACGCCGCTTTGGTTGCGCCACAACTACACCGAACCGCGGGTCAACTACGCGGTGACCGACTTGGTGCAGCCCGGCTGGACAACCTTCGACGTCGGCTCGAATTTTGGCGGCATCACGGTCGCCTTGTCGCGTCTCGTCGGCCCGCGCGGCGCTGTATGTGGCTTCGAGGCCAATCCGATCATTGCAGCGAGGTGCCAACAGGAGCTGCTACGCAGCGGCGCCTTCAATGCCCAGCTATACTCGTGCGCCATTTACAAGCGCTCCGGGGAAATGATCGATCTCTTCCTGAGCGAAAACCAGGTGGCCGACAGCATATATTACAAGACCGACCGCAGCATCAAAGTGCAAACGGTAGCGCTCGACGACTTCGTCGCGCGCACGGGTCTCGCTCCACAATTCGTCAAGATGGACATCGAAGGCGCCGAGGCAGATGCGCTCGTGGGTTTCGAGCGCACGATTGACACGCACAGGCCGATCATGATCCTTGAGCACGCGCCGCCAAACAACACTTGCTTCGACTTCCTGTGTGCGAAAGGCTATCTGGCGATCGACCTGCAGAACTATCGTACTCTGAGGTCACCGGAAGACGTGCTTCCAGGCACCGTCGTGACAGATGTGCTCTACGCGCATACTGACAAATTGCACCGCACCGCTTACGCGGAAGACCTAAACCCGGTGGCCGAGGCGACACTATACGCGGGAGACTTCTCTTGGTGGCAGGAAACTTTGTTCCGGTCACGCTCACTCGACCTGCGTCCGGGCCGCTATTTGGCTCGCCTCAACTTTCGCGCGGATGGGCAATCCAACACCATGTGCGGCATTTGGCCCGACGGTGAAGCCGCTCCGATTATGCGGGCCCACGCCGCGTCCGCGGCATTGACGGTCTTCGCCCGGAACATGGTGTTCGATACGATGGGCGGAGCCATCCACGTTTTCTTCCAGTTTTTTGATACGCCTGACCGCTCGTTGGCGATCGACTCAGTGGAAATCCTGCGGGTTCCCGGATTTGAACGCTATCGGGAGGCGTTTCGCATATCCATGTAGTTCGTCTAGGGTCCGTTGACAATTATGGATTCCGGCACGGCCGAGGCTGTGCTTCAAGTTCCGCGTTGGCGGGGTGTTCATCATGGTGGATCGAGATCGCTTTGTCGTTGACGACGAGACATGGGCGAAGGTCGCGGCACTACTGCCAGACAAGGCTTCGGATCGCGGGGTGACCGCGCGCGACAACAGGCTGTTCCTTGAAGCCGTGTTGTGGCGGGTCCGAACAGGGGTCGTGTCCCCGTCCGTGGTGTAGGAGGCCGCCGCCATGATGTTGGCGGCCATCGTGATGGACCTCGTTAGGGTTGGGTTGCTGAGACCGTAACCTCTACCTTGGGACACCACGATGACCGATGACACGATGGCCCTGCGCGAGCTGCTGCAAAAGGGTTCTGACGCCAGCCTGCTGCGAGAAATGATCGGCTTTGCCGCCCAGCGGCTGATGGAGCTGGAGACCGAGCCGCTCTGCGGCGCCGTCCATGGCGAACGCAGCACCGACCGGCTCAACCAGCGCAACGGCTACCGCGAGCGGGACTGGGAAACCAGGGCTGGCACCGTTGAGCTGCGGATACCCAAGCTCCGCCGTGGCTCCTATTTCCCAGCTTTCCTCGAACCCGGTCGCACCGCTGAGAAGGCACTGACCGCCGTCATCCAGGAAGCCTACGTCCAGGGCATCTCTACCCTCTCCGTGGATGCCCTGGTCCGCTCCATGGGCATGGAGGGCATCTCCAAGAGCCAGGTCAGCCGCTCCGAACCCAGCACCGAGGTCCAGTCCTCGAACGGCAGGTTCGATGTGACGATGGTCGAGCCGCGTTTGTAGCGCTGCGAGAAGGTCTCGAACAACAACTCGGCACCGCTGGGCGACAGCAGAACGTAACCGAGCTCATCGATGATCAGCAGCTTCACCGAGGCCAAGTCCCGCTGCAGCTTCAGCAGCCGCCGTTCGTCGCGCGCCTCCAGCAACTGGCTGACCAACGCGGCCGCGGACGTGAACCCAACGCTGAAACCCTTCTGGCAGGCCGCCAGGCCCAGCGGGTCAACGGCGGTCGAATTCCAGGCCAGTGTGGCGGAGCAAAACCAGGCCACTCATTCGCGGCGTGATGGCTTGCAGCCAGGCCCCCGATCGGGGGCCTGGCTGCAATGCGGCGCCAGCAAAGTCGGT
>JAESFS010000010.1_pt1 | contig 15776 bp, 8 predicted proteins | sample 9269441 | NCBI WGS metagenome assembly JAESFS01 (sample SAMN14502548, study PRJNA617105) | algae metagenome | isolation source: Scytolyngbya sp. HA4215-MV1 and co-occurring heterotrophs from sample from... | place: USA: Laie Falls, Oahu, Hawaii | collected 2010-08-22
TGTTGGAGCTGTAGACGATCGGGTTACCCGAGGCGCCGCCGGTGGCGAGCGGGGCAATGCTGAAGGTGGCGGCACTGAACGGCCGGCTGGTCACGGTCTGGACCGGGAAGCTGATGGTCTGGGTGGCCTGATTGATCACCACATTGGCGTTGGCCGAAGCGGCCTGATAGTTGGCATTGCCGGCCTGGCTCGCGGTGAGCGCACAGGTGCCGACGCCGACGATGGTGAGGGTATTGCCGGCGACGGTACAGATGGTGGCGGCACTGCTGGTGGCAAAAGTGAAGGCGGTGAGACCGCTGGTCGAGGAGGCGGTGAGCGTGATCGGCGAGGCGCCGAACACCACCGGCGAGGCCGGGGTGAAGGTGATGGTCTGGCTGGCCTGGGTGATGGTGACGTTCTGGGTGGCTTGCGCGGCGGCACTGTAATTGGCATTGCCGGCCTGGTCGGCGGCGAGGATACAGGTGCCGACGCTGACCGGGGTCACGGTGGTACCGGAGACGGTACAGACGCCGCTGCTGTTGGAGCTGTAGACGATCGGGTTACCCGAGGCGCCGCCGGTGGCGAGCGGGGCAATGCTGAAGGTGGCGGCACTGAACGGCCGGCTGGTCACGGTCTGGACCGGGAAGCTGATGGTCTGGGTGGCGGGTGAAATCGTTATATTTTGCGTTGCTTGTGGTGCTGCATTGAAAGCACTATTGCCGGCCTGGTTGGCCGCAATGGTGCAAGTTCCGCCGCTGACTATCGTTACCAATCCGCTGGACATGTCGACGCTGCAAATGCCGGCGGTCGTCGACGAGTAAGTCACCGACAGACCGGAGGTCGCCGTTGCCGAAACGCTGAAAGTACCTGACGGGGAATAGGTTGGCGTTGGCGCAGTGCCGAAGCTGATGGTCTGATTCCCTTTAGGCGTTACCATCACTGTTCCCGACGATGGTCCAGTACCTGTTGCATTGGTTGCGGCAACTGAACAAGAATATGTCGTGCCATTGCTCAAGCTGGCCACGACGACAGGTGACGCCGTGCCAGTGCCGGAAAAGCCGCCGGTACAAGTCGCCGTGTAATTGGCAATGGCACTGCCACCGTTGTTTGAAGGTGGAGTGAATGCTATCGAGGCCTGCGTGTCGCCGGTCGTGGCGGCACCGATCGTTGGAGCGCCTGGTGCAACTCCCGAAATAACAAAACTCTGCTGTACTTGTGTGGCGGCGTTGTAATTGACACTACCGGACTGGTTGGCGGCAATGGTGCAGGTGCCAGCCGTTAGCATGGTCACGTTGAACCCGGAAATCGTGCAGACAGATGTCGTGCTGGAAGTCAGGGTGACGGCCAACCCCGAATTGGCGGACGGGGCAGGTGAAATGGCGAACGGCGTTGCGCTGAATGGCCTGTCGGCGATAGTGCCAAAGGTGATCGCCTGATTGGCTTTTTGCACAACAAGCGTGAAGCTCTGGATTGCATTGGAACCAACGCCGTTGGCCGCAGTGAAAGTAAGCGGATAACTGGCTACAGTGCCGAGTGCTGGTGTTCCTGCAAGCACACCGGTGGCCTGCGTGAAAGTCACGCCCGTCGGGAGCGAGCCTGACACCGATAGTGTCGGCGCCGGCGTACCGCTGGCTGTCACGGTAAAAGTACCGGGCGAGTTGACGGAAAATGTTGCCGTACTGGCGCTGGTAATTGCGGGTGGCGAGGCGAGATTCAGTGTGAAGTTGGCCGATAGCGCTGATTCAACAGGATCTGCCGGGGTCATCGGGTCGCCGCCACAGGCGTTGTCCTGGTCGACCAGTGCAATTGAAAACGGCGTATCCAGGGATATCACGTAGGAACTGTTTGTCGCGTTTGCCTGCGGCGTGATGTCGAGCGTCGCAATAAACTGGTTGGCACCTGCTGTCACGGGAGTCAACGGGTTGGGCGAAGCACCCAAATCACCACCGGGCGAATCAAGGATGAGGCCCGGTAATGAGCCGATCGTCGCTTCGTTATAGGAAGAGCCCGCTATGCTGCGCGCAGTAACGCTGAAACGGCTGCTTTCCCCGCTGTTGGCGGCCTTGAGTCGGTAGCTGAGACCACAGAGTTTCTCGGAAGTCGTCGTTATGCAAACTGAGACCTTCAATGCCGGACCGCCGGCAAGGAAGTTCGCTGAAGTACCGCCCGAGCAATTTGTGCCGGCGGACAGGAAAGCCGTGACGGCGGCTTCGGCCGGTATCAACAGGCCACCCCAAGCTAGCGTCACCACCACTAGCGCGCGCATCCGGCGTTTCAAGTGCGTCAAGTGCATAAGTTCTCCCCAGCGCTTCACAGAGCCAACCCCGAACGGATCTTGAAAGCGTTTACGTCGGTGATGTTGATTACTCCGGACGCATTTACGTCATATCGAAAATTGGTGGCATTCGCAGTTTGTCCTGAACGAATTTTGACGCCGTTGACGTCCGTGATATTGACACTACGCGAACCATTCGCGTCGCCAACCAGGAAACCCAATGATGCGGAGGCATTCACACCCACGCCGTTCACATTGGTCAGTGAGACAGTTACGCGACGGTTATCGGGTATGCCCGTGAGGGTCACAATCACGTCGCTACCGGAGATCATGGCCGAGACAGTGCCAATGGGCGCACTCATGGAGTCAATTGCGGCGGCAGTACCGGTTGCGTTGATCGGGATATTGAACTGGAATACGATGCGATGCCCAGCGCCTATCGCTCTCGACTCAACTGATATGGCTCCACCGATGGGCACACCGGTGGTGATGGGGATATCGAAATCGCCCACCCCGGTATGGGATTTGCGGGATTGAACAGCGGTCAGCGCCAGCGCCGGGCCGCTGCTTGCGATGGTGAAGCTCTGTGTGATTTGAGGGGCAGCATTGTAATTTGCATTCCCTGATTGGTTTGCGGCAATAGTGCAGGTACCTGCCACAACAATGGTGACCATGTTGCCGGACACTGTGCAGACCGACATGGTTTGAGAAGTGAAGGTAACGGCGAAAGTTGATGAAGCCGAGGCATTTATCGCAAAGGGGGGATCCGTATCGACCTTGTTGGTCAACGCATCAAATGTAATTGTCTGGTCCGCCTTGCTGACAATCTGCGAAAGCGCAGACGAGGTGCTCGTCAGCGTATTCGCATCACCGAGATAAATCGCTGAAATTGAGTGCGTGCCGACGGGGAGGGCACTGGTGGTGCAAGTCGCTGTTCCGCCGGAAAGCGCCTGAGATCCGCAGCCCGCGATATTCGCGCCTGCGTTCTGAAAAGCGACTGCCGCTCCATTCGTTCCGCCGGTAACGGTGGCAGTGAAAGTCACGGCATCGCCAAATACGGACGGCGTACCGCTGGTGCCGATTGTCGTGTTCGTGCCTGCCGGGAATTGGGATGGCACCGGTACATAAGACTGGCCGCCAATCGTGCCGTTACCCAGCTGACCCGTCGGATTGTTGCCCCAGCAAACGCTGTTGCCTGCGCTCAATAGTGCACATGTGTGTGCCGCGCCTGCCGCAACCGCGATCGCGCCGGATGCAATTGCGGTGACTGGTACGTTGCTCGATGTATTGGTGCCATCACCGAGTTGGCCGAACGCGTTGTCACCCCAGCATTTCACGCTGCCTCCGCTGGTCAGGGCACAGGAATGGGCGCTTCCTGCCGTGACCGCTACTGCGCCCGAGTTCAATCCGAAAACGTTGACGGGGGTCTTGCGCAGTGTGTTGGAGCCGTCGCCGACCGCGCCTGCATCGTTGTAGCCCCAGCACTTCACACCACCCGAAACCAGCGCGCAAGTGTGAAGATTCCCACCGGCAATAGCCGTAACCCCGATGGATAGTCCGACTACGTTAACGGGGGCGCTGGCGTTGAAATCTTCAGTTCCGTCACCGAGCTGCCACCATTCGTTGGTGCCCCAGCATTTGGCCGCGCCGGTCGTTGTCACAGCGCAGGTGTGGTTATAGCCTGCTGCAATGGCAATGACACCTGAACCAAGGCCGGTGACATCGACGGGCACATGTTGTTCGGCAAAAGAACTATTGCCGAGTTGACCGTCAATGTTGTAGCCCCAGCATTTCACCCCGCCGCCGGCACTCAGCACGCAGCTATGAAGATCACCGGCTGCAACAGCCGCATATCCGCTAACCAGGCCATCGACAGCGGTTGGTACCAGGCGGCTAGTAACGGAATTATCGCCAATCTGGCCCTTGTCGTTCTTGCCCCAGCATTTCACTGCGCCGGCGCTGTTGACCGCGCAGGTGTGCTGAAAGCCTCCTGCCAGCGACTGGCCGTTGAAGCCCGCACCAGGGATATTCACCGGTTTGGTCCGGGTGATCGTCGAGTTGTCGCCGATCTGCCCGCTATCGTTGACGCCCCAGCAGACGACCCCGCCAGCGGTCGAAAGAGTGCAATTGTGAAATGCCCCCGCAGCAAGTGTCTGCGCAACAGGGGTTGACGGGAGCAACGCGACCAACAGCAGCGCGACTGCGGCAAGAAATCCGGAAAATTTTTCCCCAACCCGCCACATTGAGAGTGACGCGGCATGTGAAGCGGCCTGCAACGCACGGTGCGCATCGTGCATACGTGCTTCCTTTTGAAACGATAGTTGTTGTTTTAGTCTGACCCGTGTTGCGGCGTTACCGGCAATCAGCCCGGGAACGTGATGCTAGCTTATTGCAGAGCACAGCGGAGGCTGCCTCCATAAGCAAAAAGACTATGCGCCGTATCGCAAATCCCGTCTGTGACCTCGCGCACATTCTGCGCGCATGCTGCGATGCAACACCTGCGGGATTCCGGGACGCATATGTGAAAAATTGAAAATGCGCCGCTGGCAAGAGATTGATGAAAAAACTCTAGCACTGGTGCGGCTTTCCAAGCACTATTGCCCTGACAACCGCGCCAGATCTAGAGTTTGAACTCTGCGACGCTATCAGGGGAGAACAAGTCCGGAGCGCGCTTTTACCGCCGCGATATCGGTTGCATTGATGCCACCTGAGCTATTGAGGTCAAAACGGAAATTACTGGAATTGGTGGATAGGCCCGACCTCGCCTTGACACCGCTGATATCGGTTGCGTTTACCGCGCGTGAGTTGTTGATATCGCCAACCAGGAAGCCGATCGCCGCTACTACGCTTGGCCCACCAGGCCCGTTGGCGTTGTTGAGGCTGATTTGCACCCGGCGGTTGTCGGGAATGCCGGTCAGCGTGACCTGCAGATCGTTGCCGACCGATGCCGAACTGAATGATCCAATCGGTGCCATGCCCGCGTCCGTTACGCCAAGCGAGGTGAACGACGTGATCGGCACGTTGAACTGGAACACCACGAGGTGTCCGGCACCGATCGCGCGCGGCTCAACGGTGATCGCGCCGCCGATTGCCTGTGTCGTATCGATAGCAAGGTCGAAAGTGCCCGCGACTGCATGAGTCTTGCGGGATTGAACACCTAGCAAGGTGAGAATCGAGCTTGCCGACGGTGTGGCGTTGACATTCGCCGATGGCGCACTCGTCCCCGCGGCATTGACGGCGCGAACTGCACAGGAATAGCCGGTGTCGTTCTGCAGTCCAGTTACCGTGATGGGTGATGAAGTGCTTGTTGCGAGAACTGCCCCCGGATTGCAGGTCGCGGTGTAACCGGTGATGGGCAAACCACCGTCGGACGCCGGTGGATTGAAGTAAACGGTGACCTGGTTATTGCCGGGCACGGAGCTGCCCAGTACAGGGGCGTCCGGCTCAACCGCGCCGGTTCCGGACAAATTGACGATGCTAGGCGCGTTGCCGGGGGCATTGCTGGAGATGGTCAATGTCGCATTGGCCGTGCCGGCGATGGTTGGTGTGAAGGTCGCATTGATGATGCATTGTGCACCGGCCATCAGTAGGCCCGGCGCAGGACAGGTGCCGGGAAGTGTGTAGCCCGTCGTGGTGCCGCTTAACACGATGCTGCTGATGTTCAGGTCGCCTGAGCCGGTATTGGTCACTGTCAAGGGAAGCGTGCGGGTGCCGCCGTAGATCGAGACACCGCCAAAACCCAGGCTGCTCGCGGAAAGCGAAATCGCCGGAACACCCGGAGTGACGCTGACGACTGATGATGCCGCGCCATAGCCGGTAACGTTGGCCGCTGCAACCGTGCACGAATACGTTGTCCCGCTGGCCAGGCCGCTCACGACAGCGGGAGATGAGGTGCTGTTGACCGTAATTGCGCCGGGGTTGCAGATAGTCCGGTAGGTGGTGATAGGAGAGCCGCCATTGGCCGGCGCGGTAAACGCGAGCGATGCCTGTCCGCTTCCCGGGGTGGCGATGACGTTCGAAGGGGGATCCGGAACCTGGACGGCTTGCGCGCTGTTGGGGTCGATTTGCAGTAGAGCGGTGTTGACGACTTCGAAATCGCTGCCGCGAATCATGTTGCTGTTAAGCTGCTGAATTACGATGTCCGGCCAATTCACATTGGATGTTCCGGAGAAGTACCAGTTGCTGCCGCCATCAACGAGTACCAAGCCATATTTCTTGAACGCACGCAGGATTACCTGAGTGCGCGAATCGAAGCCAGAAATATTGAAACTCGCTTTGAGGCGAAAGCGAGCGCCCATCGGCGGATAGTTTGAATTGTTCTGATTCCCTGACCAATGTCGGGCAGGCCAGATGTACTTGTGCTGGCCACCACCCAGCGATCCCCAGATGTTTTGCGCGGTAAACCGGATTGCGTGAGCAATTTCACCGGCGGCAACTTCTTCCCAACGGACAAGGCCTGGAAAAACGGCAAGGCCGGAAGCATCGGCTGAGGTAAAGCCCGCGGTTCGCAACGCGTTGGAGTTAAGGTCAAAAATGGCACCCGAGTATGCATTCCAGGTCGTGGGCGAAGTCTGGATTGCTGAATAGAGTTCATAAAGCTTGCATGCAGTCGTGTCAATGGAAAGGACATGCATGTCGCCGCCACTGGCGGCACCACCTTCTGTCGGGGCATTTGAAGGAATCCGATAAGGATTGGGATCACTTTCACTGGCCGCATCGACGTCAAAAGTTATCGTCGCTTGCGCCGGGCTGGGGCCGGCAATGAAAGGGATGCCATAGCCAATGATCTCGTTGAAGCCGGAACCATCATCAAGTTTGTTACCCCAATCGGCATGCATCCTGGTATTGGCGCCGATACTATTTATCCAATTGGCCGAATTGACGGTATCGACCGGCAACTGATCGATCGGTGTGTTCCAGTAATGATTGGCCGGAAATATTTGGCAGCCGCCGATCATTGGCGCTGCCTGTGCCACTGAGCAAAGAAGCAAGCCGCTAGCGACCAAAAATTGCTGGAATAAGGGGTTTTTCATGAGCCCCAGTTTGCCACGCGTCGATATCGAATTCATCGCCGATTCCTTTCATTCCGACGAAATGTCGTCGTGGAGATGACGAACGGCATGGTGCGCCGCGACTTGCCGTCACGCAATCCCGCAATCAGAGCGAAAAATCCGGCGCGTAACGCTCAAACCACAGTTCCAGCACCGTTAGCGCCCATAGGCGACCAGCATGATTGCTGCGTCCGCGACGATGTTCGTCCAGTACGCGTTGCAATGCACCATCGCGGAATAGTCCACGCCGCTCAAGTCCGCCTGCGGAAAGAGCGTGCTCCATCCGGGGCTTCAGGCCACCTTCCAGCCACTGCGTGAGCGGCATGACAAAACCCTGCTTGGGTCGGTAGATGATGTCGTGCGGCAGGTATTTTTCGGCGAGTTTTTTCAGCAGGTACTTGGTGGTCTTGCCGTTTTGCTTGAGATTCGGGTCAAGCTGCGCGACAAACTCGATGAACTTGTGATCAAGATAGGGCACACGGGCTTCGAGCGAATACGCCATTGTGGCGCGATCAACCTTGGTCAGCAGGTCGTCGGGCAGCCACAGGCGCATATCGACGTTCATGATTTTTTCGAGGTAGCTGGCCGAATTGCAACGACCGAAAAATTCTTCGGCATAGTCGGCGATGTGCGTGCGCTGTGCTGACAGAAATGCCGAAGAAAAAAGGGCAGGGTGGGTCGAACGATCAAAAATGTTCGGGATGGTCGCGTAGCGTTGCGACTGTGGCAGGCCGATGGCCTTAACGATGCGGTCCTTCTGCCACAGTGCTGGCATGTGTGGTACCAGTGCCCGTAGCGGCGAAAGGTTGCTGCCCAGCACACCAGTGATTCGCTCCTCGCGTACGCGCTTGCGATAGTTTGCGTAGCCGGAGAACAATTCGTCGGCACCTTCGCCGGTCAACACCACGGTGACTTCTTTTCTCGTCAGCCGCGAAAGCAACATTGTTGGCAATGCCGCCTGATCGCCGAACGGCTCATCGAACACATCAACCCATTCATCGAACGCGCCCAGCACGTCGGATGGTGTGACCATCAACGGATGATGGCGACTGCCGATGTGCCGCGCGACGGCAGCCGCTTCTTCGTGCTCGCTTTGATGGGTGTCTTGGCTTTCGTCATCGTGCAAAAAACCGAGGTTGAACGTGTCGATCGGTTTGCCGGTGATATCGGTCATCAGCGCTGCGACGACGCTGGAATCGATGCCGCCGCTGACGAACGCGCCCAGCGGCACATCGGCGACGAGCATGGATTCGACCGAGCGGCGCAACTCGCCATCCAGTTTTTCCAGCGATTCAGCTTCGCTCCAGACGTGCTTGTTGCGATAGTCCAGCGTCCAGAAGGGCCAGATTTCGAGTTCGCCCTTTTTCAGTTTCAGTGCATGGCCGGCCGGCAGTTTGCGGATGTTTTTGTAAATCGTTAGCGGCGTCGGGATGTACTGGCACTCCAGATAAAGGCCCAGCGCATCCAGGTCGATTTCGCGCGCAATGCCGGGGTGTTCCAGTAGCGCCTTCAGTTCGGACGCGAATGCGAACAGCTTGCCGTCCCAATAATAGTAAAACGGCTTGACGCCGATATGGTCGCGCGCCGCGAACAGCGTTTGCATATCGGTGTCCCAGCAGGCAAAGGCGAACATGCCTTGCAGCTTGCCAAGTGCGGCATCGCCCCATTCGGCGATTGCCTGCAATACGACTTCGGTGTCGCCGCGGGTGCGAAAGTGCCGGCCTTTGGCGTGCAACTCCTCGCGCAATTCACGAAAATTGTAAACCTCGCCGTTGAACACCAGTGTGTGACGTTCATCGCGCGTGGCCATTGGTTGCAGGCTCGACTCGATGTCGATCACCGACAGGCGGCGATGGCCCAGATGGGCGATGCCTTGCTCGAAATAACCCTCCGCGTCGGGGCCACGATGCGCGAGGCGGCGGTTCATGCGGCGCAGTACAGCGTCCGCGTTTGAGGTAGCCGTGCCGCTATCGACGAATCCGCTCAGACCGCACATGGCGACTTGGGGAGGTAACTGCTGCGAAAAAACGGAGGGAAGGCGACTATTGTGATGCGCACGTCGGGCAGGTCGCAAATCGGAAAATAGCAGTTTACTAGACGCGTCCCCTTCGCTCGGAACAACGTCACTTTTGTGAGGGTAAGCTCATGAACGCGAGATTCGGCGAGGTTCCCGGAGCAAAAATGCCCGGAAAGCCGCGTTAATAGCCGACCTTTGATTTTTATTGCGTCGTAATGCTGGTGGTGTAGCGGGTGGGAATTACGCCCCCATAGTTGGAGACAACACCCTGTCGTATGAAGTTGTGTACGCCAAAACTGATCACCGGCAGGCCATTGAATGTTCTGAGCGCCGATGGCTGACCGTTGACCGTGGCTGACAGTGCTGTGAGCTTCTGTACCGGGACTATCATGTTGATGCGCAGGTAGCCGTTGGCGCCCTGAGTGGAGCCGGCTGCGCTGGTTCTGCCTCCTGCATTGGTCATTGCCGCCGATACAAAAATCTGGAGAACCGGATCCAGCGCGTTGGTGTTTCTTGAACCCAACAGGCTCGCGGCTTGAAACGGGATTGTGTTTGACGTCCAGCAGGAATAGCTTGGCTTGGCGTCGCCTGGCGATTGAAAATTGGGTGGCACAATTACAGCCCCCGGGGGCGTGTACGTGGTGGTTGAGCGATTGAACGCACTAATATGATCATTTGACGCTTCGTCGCAGTTGCCGGTGCTTGGCGGGAGTTCGCTTCGTCTTGAGAACGGAGCCGTGATTCCGCCATCAACCCGGTATTCCCGCTTGGTTGGAAATGTGATCACCCAATCTGTACTGGAAAAGGTGCCGGAATCGAGAATGAATTCATTGATCATCGAAGTGCGCATCAGAACCGCCGATACTGCATCGCGGCCGTTCGACCACACCGCACGGTGCGCATCGCCACTGGGTAGCAGGGTGGTGCTCACGGCCGGCGAGGCGGATCCCAGCTTGGGCATTGCACTGCCGACACCGGTGTACTGAACGACGTTGGACCAGGCTTCAAGCGCGGTTGCCTGATAGGTAAAGTTGGCACCGTTCTCCGAATTGATGATTGATGCACGTCCGGTCAATCCGCCGCCGGGTGGTGAAAGAAAACCGCTGAATGCCGTCGAAACGGCTCCCGGACCCGGATCCAAAGCATCAAGCGCGGCGCAATTGGCCGGAATTCCAGGCCCGTTGTGTTTCACGTAGCCAAGCACCGCCGGCGCGGTGATCACACCCATCTCGATGATCTCGACATAGCCTTCGCGCGTACGGTCCAGCGACGTCGCAAGTCCGTCGCCGACGTACGCTGTATTGCGGAAGTCGCCTGTACCGGCCTGAGAAAACAGATTGCTCGGCGCAACGCAGCTGTTGTCATTGGTCGCGATGCGGGCACCGGACTCGGTGGGGATCACCGCGCCGGTCCAGATATCGTAGGCGTCGAGAAACAGGTTGAAATCCATCACTTCACTACCGTTTTTTCCCTCCAAGAACCGCACTTTGACGACTTTGCTGTCGCCGGTCGTATTGGTGATCGCAAGCAGCGTGTTGTAATTGCGGGTGCCAACGTTTCGAACGGTGTAGTGGGGAAATATCAGCACCTGGCCGGTGCCGGACTGGCTTAGTTGCACTGCACGCAAGGCCGGCGACATGCACGCGAGGCAGAGCAGCGTGGCGACTGCCCGCGGCAGGTGTTTGGCGCGCGGACTATTCTTGTCAGGTATGTTGTTTTTCGTCATGCCGCTAGTTGGTTACGCTGGTTGTGTAGGTGGAAGGAATCAATCCGCCGTAATTCGAAACGACTCCGGTGCGACCGTAGTTGTGGACGCCGAAACTGATCAACGGCAGGCCGACAAAGGTTTTCAGCGCCGACGGCTGCCCGTTCAGCGTTGCTGATAGCGCGGTGAGCCTTTGCGTCGGCAATTTGAAGTTGACGCGCATCCTGCCGTTTGGGCCTTGGACTGTGCCGGATGGAACGCTGGTGCGTATGCCGGCCGCCGTGGTCGCGCCGCTGACGAATAACTGAAGATTGCCGGGTAACGGAAGTGAATTTCTGGACGCGAGCAAACTTGTCGATTGAAATGCAGTGATACCGGAAGTTGAACAGAAAGGGAGCGGCGACGGTAAGTCACGCTCAAATCCGGTCGGTTTGATGGCGCTGGCCGTCGAGGAGAACACGGAGCCCCCTCTATTGGAGGCATCATTGGTTTCGGCCAAGACCACGTCACAGTAATCCGCCGGATACGCGGAATTCCTCTCAAAGGGTGCGGCAATCACGCCAGGGCCGATGTACTCGCGCTTGGTTGGGAACGCGACCACCCAGTCGGTCTTGGACAAGGTCCCTGAATCAAGAATGAACTCATTGGCGATCGAGTCGCGCATCAACACCGCAGAAACAGCGTCGCGGCCGTTTTCCCAGACGGCGCGAAGTCCATCGCCATTGGACATAAGCGTGTTGCTTCCGGCGGGTGAGGCCGATCCCAGTTTAGGCAACGGACTGCCGATGCCGCTGTATTGCGCCTTGTCGCTCCAGCCGTCGAGCGCCGTGGCATCGTAGGTAAAATTGGCACCGCTCGCCGGATCGATAATCGACGCACGCCCCATTAGGCCGCCCGAAGGGGGACCAAAGTGCGAGCTGATGAACTTGGGGCGATTCCCGGTCGCGCCTGGGTCCATCTCGTCGAGCGCGGCGCAACTTTGCAGTCCATTGGGGCCGTGCTTGGCATAAGTTACGACCAATCCTTCGGTCGCAATCGCCATTTCGATGATCTCGAAGTAACCCTCACGAGTGCGATCAGGTGAACTACCGCCGCCGTCACCGATATACGCTGTGTTACGAAAGTCGCCTTTGTTGGGCGAGGTGAAAATATCGCCGGGTGTCACGCACGTGTTGTCGTTGGTGACGATGCGCGCGCCGGCATCGGTAGGAACAACCGCGGCGGTCCAGATGTCGTTGGCGTCGAGGATAAGATTGAAATCCATCACCTCGCTGCCGTTGCGGCCTTCGAAGAAACGCACTTTGGCGAACTTCACGTCACCACTGGTATTGGTCACCGCGATCAGCGTGTTGTACGTGCTGGCAGCATTGCTGCGCACGGTGTAGTGCGGAAATATCAACACCTGACCCGCCCCGTTTTGGCTGAGGTGTACGGCTTGCGATGGTCCTGCTGCTGCAAGGCCGATGGTACCGGCTACGGCAAATGAAAGGGGCTTCGAACGACGCAACATTATGATCAGCACTCTATGAATATCAACGAATTGTATTTGATAAACGGAGTGCGCCTTCGAGCGAGCCACTCAAGCTGCGTTCAGGCAGTGTAATGAAAATAAACTCAAGAACTGGTGCGGATTTCCGGCCGAAAATGCCCTGAAAGCCGCACCAGTGCTTGAGTTTTTTCTTCCTACTCGGCGCTGTTTTTTCCTGAAGCGGAAATGGCTTTTTTGATGAAAGCCTTGCGGTCGGCGGGGTTTTCGATTTCATCGGCGATGATGAGATAGAGCTCGCCCTCGTCACGTGCTTTCATCGCTGCTTTCTTGACGATCACGCGGGCGATGGCGCCTATGTGTTGCGCCAGACGACGTTCGGCGCGATCGAGAATCTGTAAATCGAAACGCGTGGCGGCGAGTTGTGTCGCCACTTCCGTTTCGCCCACTCGGCGGGATGCGGGCGGCGGTTGCGTACTACCGCGGACTTTTTTCTTAAAGACGGTGCGGTCGTCTTCATCATCAATTTCCGTGGCGACGGCTTCGATCACGGCATCCAGGCTGGTATGTGTCTTGGCTGCCTTTTTGATCAACACCGAAGCCAGCGGGCCGATGCGCTGCGCCAGTTCGTTTTCCAGTTCTTTCAATTGCGCCGGATCAAGCGGCAGCGCCGTTACTGGCTGGGGAATGGGTTGGGTTTTGTCGGCCGGGTCGGGCAAGGCAGTGACAGGTAGGGTAACTGTGCGGTCAGGATCCTGCCGCGGTACGTCAGACGAAGGTGCTGAGAGGCCTCGCAGACGGGCAAGAAGCTCGGCTGCCGATTGCGGCCGCTGGGTTTCTTCTGGACTGAGTGCCCAGTCGATTGCGGAGAGAAATTCGGCAGAGTACAAAGAAGCATCGCCGGCTTGGGCGGCGGGTATTTGCGGGTCGTTGCGCAGCCGGGCCGTGGCGTCGACCGGCTTGTTACCGGTCACCAGCCAGTACATCACGCCGCCGACGGCGTACAGATCGGTCCATGGGCCTTGCACACTTGACTCGCTGTACTGCTCCACGGGCGCGTAGCCGGGGCTGACGACGGCGGTCAGTTCCTTGCTGCCGGAGGTCGAGCGTGCGGCGCCGAAATCAAGTAGTACCGGACTGCCATCGCGGCGAATGTAGATGTTGCCGGGCTTGAAATCGCGATGCAGATAGCTGGATTTGTGAATCGTTCCAAGGCCTTCGATCAGCGGCACGACGATTTTTTCGATTGCGGCCTGCGGCATCGGGCGCCGGCCCTTGATCCAGTCGGACAGCGACGCGCCTTGCACAAACTCCATCACCATGTAGGCGGTTGCGTTGGCCTGGAAAAAACGCATCACGCGGACGATATTCGGGTGATGGAAAGTCGCCAATGTGCGCGCTTCATCCAGAAAGCGGGACAGGCCCCACTCGAACGTCGGCCGGTTCTCATCACTGGACGGGCGAATCGATGAATCATCCTCGCGCGAGGCGATATCGGCTGGCAGATACTCCTTGATCGCGACCGGCAAATTCAGATTCTGGTCGGTCGCGAGATAGGTCAGGCCAAACCCGCCTACGCCCAGCAACTTGTCGAAGCGGTACTCGTTAATGACATGCCCGGCGGGCAGGCTGGGTATCGAAGTGGCCATCGCGATCTACGCTGCGCTGCAATCGATCAGGAGTCGATCAGCGAAATCGCTTTTTGCAGGCTGCGGCGCATGCGATTGAACGATTTCGCCAACAATGCCATTTCATCCTTGCCCTTGTCTGCGAACTCAGGAATGTCCATGTTGCCGGTGCTGATCTCGTTGGCGGCTTCCGACATATCCGTGATCGGTCGCACGATAAGGAAAGAAAGCATCAGGTTCAAAATGATGAACAGTACGACAAATACGCCGGTCAATGACGCCATGAAAGTGATAAAGGCGCGATCCGCGTTGGCGATCGGCAACGACATCGGCACGGTGACCACCTGCGCGCCTATGGTTTCGTTGAGCTTCCAGCCGAAGCCGTTGTTGCTGCCGTATTGCGTCAACATGGCTGCAGGCGCCTTGTCCGGCGTGCTGTGACAGGTCAGGCAGCCCGGATCGGTAATTTTCAGCGGACGCGCCAGATACAGAGCGGGACCCGAGGCGGCTGCGCGCATGCCCATGATTTCCTGCTGGCCGGCATTGTTGCGGAATTCGTTGACGACGTCAGTCTCCCATTCAACTGCGCGATCGCGCGGATTGGTTGGGTTCAGCACGGCTTCCTTGTAGTTGTAGTTGTCGTACTTCTTGCGCAACTGGTTCATCATTTCCGTCGCGGCGAATGCGGGCACGCTTTCGGGAAGAAAGGTGTCTGGCTGATAGTCGAGCTTCGGGCTGACGTGTTTTTGCGTGTAGTAACGCATCGACAGCGCCGCTTCCATGATGACGCCGGCATTGCGCAGCACTTCGTCGCGGGCGTTCTTCTGCAGCAGGTTGTACGAGACATAGCCCGTGACACTCAGGCCGATGGCAAACACCAGCAGGAGCACCAGATTGAACTTGGTTCTTAGACCCATTTTTTTCTCCGTATTCTCATCAACGCAAACTTCCTGCGCTCATTACGCGCGTAAAGCCACAACGGATTTTCGATCTGAAGCACGCCATTTGTCTGGCATTGACGGGGCAAATCGGGGCGAGGACAATCGTTTGCACATAATAACTTGCTCGGAGGACGTATGGATACCACTCTGGTGTTCGTCAAAACTGAGAAAGGACACGAAGAAATAGACCGGCGTACATATCATCTGAATTTCAAACATCGCACGGCGTTGATTGTCGTCGACGGTGAAAACAGTGCCGAGGTATTGCTGGCAAAAATTCCGGGAGATGGTACTGCGTTGTTGCAGGATCTCTGGCGTGACGGGTTTATTGAGCCCGCTAGCGGTAATCGTGCTGCGCCAAACTCGACCGCTGCCACGGAAAGTGTGGTCAACGATGTAGACGGATTTGATCTCGAAACGATGAAGCGCAGTACTGTAAAGGCAATCGAAGCAATACTTGGCCCAAACGGCGAGTCATTGGCTATTGGCATTGAGCGAACCAAGTCCCGCGCCGAGTTTGTCGCTCAAGCGCAAAAGACCAGGGAGGTCATGCGGGCGATGGGCGGGCAGCGCCGGGCAGATGAGTTCTGGAGCAAAATCGGGTTATAAGGAGTTGGCGGCTCTGGTCGAGGAAAGTCAGGTTTGCGGCATAGCAGCAAACTGCGCTAAAATAATCATTCTTTTGCAGGCACGT
>JAESFS010000127.1_pt1 | contig 15066 bp, 18 predicted proteins | sample 9269441 | NCBI WGS metagenome assembly JAESFS01 (sample SAMN14502548, study PRJNA617105) | algae metagenome | isolation source: Scytolyngbya sp. HA4215-MV1 and co-occurring heterotrophs from sample from... | place: USA: Laie Falls, Oahu, Hawaii | collected 2010-08-22
GACTGGATCGATGAAGAGACGATTTAACGGTTTGCGTCGCCATTCGTTGATCAACTTCGTCTGAGTTTCGCTAGGAACAACCGGATCGATGTTGTTGGCATCGCCCACGCCCATGTCGGTGATTTTCCAGGGAATGCCGAGCGCGTCAGCATTCGCCTGTTTGGCCATTCCCACCTTCGTGAGGATGGCGAAGAACTGAGAATTCGCATCAGTCATTGATAGATGTCCAGAGTGTCTATGGTGTGCTCGCGCCCGACCACGCCGAAGCTGCCCGTGACTTCGATGTCACGCATCACTGGCGGGTAGACGTCAATCTCGTCGCCTTCGTAGAGGGACGCGGCAATGTTCAAGTGGCCGTGCGTTTCAAGGCTGATGGCCAGGCCGGTGAGTTGCCGGCTGACCGGTTTGGCGTCATCGATCAGGCGCTCCAGCTCCTGATACATTTCCTCGGTGATGCCCGTGTCGAGCACGCCAACCTTCAGGGCAAAGGTGCCCGGTACACCCTCGGGCTTGGTCTGCCACCACTCCAGCACCTCGATCAGGTAGCCCAGCGGCTCGACCACACGGCGCAGCGCGCCGATGGTGCCCTTGTGCTTGTGGATGTAGAAGGACGCTTTGATCGCAGCGCGCTTGACCGACTCTGGCCACGCTGGATCCCAGCGATCCACCGACCAGGCCCAGGCCAGGTGCGGCAGCAGGTGCACCGGACAGGTGTCGGGGTTGTACAGCGTCCGTAACGGGATCAGTGTGGTCTCGGCGAACGTCGCCTCGATACCCCGTTCCAGGGGAGTGCTGTTGAGCGGTAAAAGACTGCGCATTCAACCTCCCAGCACGACGGTGTAACCCGTGCAATAAGCAGCCTGGGCCTTGGTGGGCTTCAGGTCCTGCCAATCCTTCAATTCCACCCGGCCGACACCGGCGACATGCAACTGCGCATCGACACCGGACCGGGCCACCTCGACACCCAGCCGGCGTCGCGGGTTGATCCAAGCGTCCAATCGACGGATCGCCTCAGTCAGTGCCGCGTCGTTCTCCGGGCCCGCGCCTTTCATGTGCAGCACGGCGTCGACGCGGTAACGCTGGATCTCCGCCCCGCGCACGGTGACCCGGTCGCCGACCGGTCGCACGTCGTCATCGTTCACAGCCGCCGCGACCAAGGCCAAAAGCTCCGGCCCGGCCGTACCGTCGCCCTCCAGTCCCAGCACTGTGACATCGACGCAGGCCGGCGCGGGGCTTTCCGCCGTGGCATCGGCGACCAGCGCCGAGGCGTTACGTGCGTGGAGGATGTAGCTGTTACGCGGCCCAGCCGTTGTCAGACCTTCGTAGGCCAGCTGTACACGCTCGCGCAATGCATCGTGGGATTCCAACACTGCCGCAACCGGTGGCACGGCCAGCGGATCTGCAGCCTGAATCACCAGGCGTTTGAGATTGACGTTGGCGGCCAGGTGATCCAGATCGGCACCGGTGGCATAGGCCAGCAATTGGGCCTTGGCCGCGTCGTTGACCCGCGCCCGGTTGCCGAGTTTGATGTAGCTGCCAACCTCCAGCAGCTTGGTCACCGGGTCGCTTTCCAGCGAGGCCGTCCAGTTCTGGCCCATATGCCCCCGGAACACACCCAGCGCTTCGCTGTACGTATCCTCAAAGTCCAGCGGTTCCAGCACGTCGGGGGCCGGCAGCTCCGACAGATCTACCAGGGTACTCATACCCACACCTCCAACGTGCCGCGCTCACCGAGGTATTCGCCGCTGATCTTGAAATTGATTCGACCGCCCAGGACGGAGACCACCACGACGCGCTCCAGCTTGAGCCGTGGCTCCCATCGGTTGAGCGCCCGTACGGCCTCAGCCTGCGCCGCGCTTTTCCAGCCTTCGTTGATCGGCAGGTCGACCATGCGCCGCAACTTGCTGCCGTACTCCGGGCGTTCGCGGCGGCTCAGCAGCGGCGTGCCGAGAATGTCCGCGACTGATTGACGAAGATGCTCGATGCCGGAGATGGGCTGCCCGGTGTGGCGATCCATTCCGATCATCGGGATTACTCCTTGAGGGGTTCAAACTCGGCGTGGTTCTTGAGGCAGGTCAACGCGACCTCATCGGAGGTGTCGACCGAGACCTTGCTCTTCGCCACAGCCAACGTGCGGCCGTCCGGAAGGATGACCGTGCGTGAGGTGTACAGGGTGTCGCGGAACGTCGTGACCCGAGCAGACGCATTACCAGGGAAACCCTGAGTCAGTGGGACCAGCCCAGGCACTGACGCCCCCTCTTGCTGGTCCTGCGTTTCTCCATCATTTTTTGGTTTACTCATGAATGTTCCAACCATGAAAAAGCCCGCACGCGGCGGGCTGGGTTAAGAGTCTGATCAGTGTTTGTGGTTGCTGCTGTTCCCGGTGCTGTCCAGGATCGCGCCGTCGCTGGTGATGTCCTGCTTGGCATGCAGCGTGCCGTCGATATTGACCGGCCCCTTGATGTTGACCACGCCTTGCAGATTGATCTCTGCCGACTTCACCGTCACCGCGTTGTCGGTGACCTCGGCCTGGGTCGCCCCGACCTTGATGGTGACCGTACCGCTCGGCAGGGTGATGGTGTAGCTCTTGGCCTGCCAGTCGTACACGATGGATCCGCCGTCCTCGAAACGCCAGACCTCGACGTGATCGCGGTTGTCCGGTGGTGGCCCGCCGTTGCCATACAGGCCTGGGATGAACGTGCCTTGTGCCACGTCGCCGCTGGCACTGATCAAGGTGCCCTGTTCATTGATGCTTGGCGCTCGCCAGTGGCGGGCCTTGCCGGCGGCGACGCTGTGCCAACGCACCCAGCCACTCACCCATTCACCGTCTGAAACGCGGCACACCGGAGGAGAAGCGGCGAGATCCACCGCGACCACGTAGCAGTCCTTGACCAGGCCGGCGAGCATGCGGTCGTGCTGTGCGGCGACGTAACCCGAACTCATGACACGTCCTCCGGACGGAACGGACCGTCGCCCGGTTCCATGTTCAGCACCAGGGTGCCCGGTGGCTGATCCGGCCATGGCCACTCGGCGTCACCGAGGTAGATCTGTTGCGTCCATTCCACGACCCAGACGGTGTAGCCGTCCAGCTCGGGCTTGGTCCAGTCCGGGATGGCCTGCACGAACTCCGCCGGTTCGACCGCCACACCCCAGCTCTGCATCCGCAGTAACGCGCCAAGATGGCCGGCCAGAAACACCGCCTGTTGATGGTGATCCGGCTGAATGGGATCGGTGATCACCCGCGCCTCGAACTTGCAGGCCAAACCGATTTCACCAGTTCCCGGATCGAGGCCGGGTTCCATCTCGGCCAGCTCGATCAGCACAGCCGGCAGCGGCAAGCGATCCAAGTTGTCAGGCCACATGGCGACCGCCTGCAGGCCCGGGAAGTGATCCTGAATACGCCGCTCAATGGCTTGATACAACTGCTCAAGACTGAACGGCTCGTCGACTTGATCCGTCACGTCATTTCCCCTTTAGGTGCTTCTGCAGTTCAAAGTTGAGTTCCTGCTGCAGGACGTGCACCAGGTGTTCGTCGGCCTTGCGAATCCAGCTTTCGAAATGTGGCCGCGACTGCTCCAACGACACCTTGGCTTTCGCCAGTGGAAAGCGGCTGCCGTGTTCGGCGATCCAGCCCGAACTGACCCCGCCCGCCCCGCTGACATCGCTGTCGGGATAGTCACTGGCGTTGAAATGCTTGCTCGCCGTGCGGATCCAGACGTCCGCGCTGTTGCCGTAAACCTTCTTGAAGAACGCGCCTTGAAAGCGTCGACCCGCCACCGACACTCCGGACCGACTCTGCCGGGGACGACCGATGCGGCTGGCTTCCATGGCGTTGAGGCCGAACCAGAGTTTGCCGCTGTTGGCACCCCCGCTCACCGGGTAGGCCCGCAAGCGCTGCCGCACGGCAGCCACGGCGATGCGTTCCTGCCGGCCGACGGCACGGGCAATGTGTGTGGCGAGCCAGCGCAGGGTTTTGTTGATCGCTCGCCGCTGGGCAGCGGCCGCAGCCTTGGGCACCAGGGCGGCGAAATCCTGAAAGGCTTTCAGGTCTGCCGCCGAGGTTTGCAGGGAAATCATCCCGCCGCCGGCCGAGGGTTTGAAGTAACTGCCGACACTCATGGTCGTTTCCTCAGGATCAAGGCGACCAATCCGTCACCGCCCGGCTCCAGCTGCATCAGGTCGTAGTCTCCACCGCCGTCCAACTCCGGCAGATCCACGCTGACCAGCAACCCTTTTTTCAGGCCGTGCGAGTCACGGACGCGTATCTCGAACTTCGGCTCGCGCAACGCCGTTCTGACGCTGCCCATCTTCGGCTGCATCCAGGGTGCCGCGAACATGCCGAGCACCGGCTCGTCGTAGCCCTCGATCCGTGCCGAGTCGCCGAGCGTTTCGAACACCGTGTCGTCGATGTCTTCCAGCAGCTCGCGGAAAGACATGGTCAGAGTTCCAGGAGGATCTGTGCCCGTGGTCGAGTGCACAGGTGCAGCGGGTTGGACTGGGCTTCGCCAGCCACACCCTTGTTGAACGGCAAGGGTTCGAGCTTGCTGTAGTACGGCAGGCCTTCGGTGTTGACCGTCTCCATGTAATCGGCCGGTGCGAAGACCGAGATGTACAGATCCGGCACACCTTCGGGAACCAGCAGCGCCTTATCATCGTGCACGAACAGCACGCCCGCCACTTTGCCGCGATAGCGCTCCCAGACAATGCCACCGAATTCAAAGCTCTCGCGGGCATCACCGCGAAGAGACGCTGCCTGGAGAGTGTTGAGATAGGTTTGCTTGACCGACTTGTGACTGACCAGCTTGTTCCAGAAGTTCTTGCCGCAGAAGGCACGAGAACCCGAGCTGGTCACACTACCCAAAGCATCCGCCTGCATGTCCAACGCTTCGCCAGCATTCACTCGCAGGTCAGCTTCAGGGTCATTGAGCCCCATGGGCATTTTCTGACGGTTCACGCCAAACGACTTATAGATGTCCAGCAAAACCGTCTTGCCATCAGCATCAAGGATCTGGCCGTTCAGAGCCCCCATCCGCTGAAATTCATGAGTGGCGTCCAACTGGCGCCGCGCTTTGGCAAGGCGCCGGTTGACCACGTCCTGCACCGACTGCAGCTCGGTTCGTGTACCGAAAGCCCGGATGCCTTGGATCTCATCGGCCTTGATGGTGAAGCGCTCCGGCAGGTGCACGGTGTTGAACGGGATCAGATTACGCTTGCTGCCACCGACCACCAGGCCCGAACTGCCGCGCTCACCAGCCGGCACCAGAGCCAGGGTGTCGCCGTCCTTCTCGACCTGCACCGTCAGGTTGGTGGTGCCTTCCTCGCGGAACAGGCCAAGGCTGCTGATGCGGCCTGGCAGGTATTCCTGCTCGTTGATCGCGGCGGTCAGCGAGGGGACGCTGAAAGCGTCGTCTTCAAAAATGGCGATATCGGCCATGGGTGTATTCTCCAGAAACAAAAAATCCCGCACGCGGCAGGATGCATATAAAAGAAGGAACGTCTTAGCGGACGATCAGGAAGTGAGCGGCCAGCGCTTTCTCGGCGGCAGGGTCGAGGCCCGTCAGATGGGCCTCGCTGACCTCGGCCAAACGAACCACAGCGCGACCACGACGAACGACGTCTGACTCGCCGAGCGGGCCGTAGAGGATGGCGATGGCGTTTTCCGTGCCGTCCTCAGCTGTCGGGCTGTATGGCGCGAATTCGCTGCTTGCGGTCACCAATCCGAGGATCTGTCCGGGTTCCAGCGCCGGGCCGGCCGCGACGTTGATAGCTTCACGGGAGATATTGCCGGCGCCCTCGGACAGCAGGAATTCACCTGCGTGCATCGGCTCCAATTTAGAGGTCATGTTCTTGCTCCTTTCGAGGTTGGGGACTGTGCGGCCTGACGGGCTGCCCAGATCGAGGACGGATCAGGTTGTTTGGCTTGCACCTTTGGTGCAGGGTCTTGCGCTTGAGGCAAGCTGTTGTCGATCTCAAAGCCCCCGCCTTTCCCTACGACTTTGTCGAAGAGCCGCGCACGCACGGCGGCGGTATCCAGTCCAGCCTGCACAAACTCCAACGCAAACTCTGGCAGCCGGGCGGCCACGCACAGATCGCGTATCGACTTGGCCTGGGAGATCGCTGCCTTCACAGTCGCCTCATCGACCAACTTGGTGGTGGCCAGCAGTGGCTCGATCAGGTTGCTCATTGCGCCTTGGTTACAGGACTGAGTGATCAGCAGCGCCAGAGCCGCCGCATCCGTACCAGGCTCCGGGGGTTGAGGATCGTCGATCACCGGCTCGGTCGGTTTCGCGGGTTCGTTGAGCAGATCCAGCAGCGCCTGAGGAGTGTGCTGGTATTTCTGCATCACCATGCCCTGCCCGAGGCACGCTTTGATCTGTACACCGTCGCCGACCTCGTCGGCCAACCCGAGGGCCACCGCTTCGCGGGCTGTCAGCCAGGTCTCGGCATTGACCAGGCGCCGCAGTTCGACCTCATTGATGTTCGGAGCCTTGGCCTTGTAGGCCGCGATGATGACTTCCAGCGCCTGATCCAGCGCGGTCGCCACCTTGCGCAGATCCTCGGCATCGCCCGAGGCATACGTCCACGGGTTGTGAATCATGAGCATGGCGTTTTCTGCGACCACCACCCGATGTGCACCGCAGACCGCAACGCTCGCGGCACTTGCGGCCAGAGCATCAACCCGACCGGTGCAGCGCTCGCCCAATCGCGACAAGGCGTTGTGAATGGCCAGACCGTCGAACAGGTCGCCGCCGATGCTATTGAATGCCACGACAATCGGTGAAGTACCGTCATCCAGCGCGGCCAGATCGCGCACGAACTGATTGGCGGTGATGCCCCAGGTGCCGATCTCGCCATAGACGTAGACCTCAATGGTGCGCTGGTCAGCTTCGCCGCTGGCCCGGAGGCTGTACCAGTGTTGATTCTCGGTCGGCAGTTGATCACCGGCCCTGTTGAAGATCCGAATGGGGGAATGCAGTTTCATGGTTTCTCCTGGTCGTCGGGGTGGGTATCGACCTCGACGAGCGTTCGGTAATTGAGGCCCAAGGCGCGGGCACGTTGGGCGTCGGCGGCGTTCTCTGCGTCGACCGTTTCGGCGTCGTAACCAGTGCGCAGGCACATCTCGCTGCGTGAACCAAACCCGGCGTTGACCTCCAGCATGCGCGCCTGCACGTCCTGCACTGGCTGGATGTAGGCCCAGCCTTGAGGCACCCAGCGCGTGCGCAGAAATTCGCGGCGGCGACTGGCGTAGTCCGGCAGGTCGATCACCCCAGCTAGCACCGCCATGTCCAGCCACGCGGCGCGTACCGGCCGGCAGAGCTGGTGGATGTAGACGTTGAATTGCAGCTGTTCGAGGCGGCGTCGGAACTCGTTCAGCACCACGCGCAGCGCCCGGTCGTTGATGCCTTTCATGTCACCGGTGAGGATCTCGTAAGGCGTGTCGGTGCCGGCCGCTGCCGCCATCAGTTGCTGTCGCATGAAGTCCGGGTAGTTGTTTCCGGCGTCCGGTGGTTTGGAGAACTCGACCTCCTCACCGGCGCCCAGCTCCTGCATGGTGCCGGGCTCCAGTGCCACCATCGGTGTGAAGCCGTCGCGGTCGGCGGTGATCAACTGGCCGGTGACCGGGTCGCGAGGTACCTGCCCCATCTCCGGCGACGGACGCTTGATGAAGCCGGCGAACAGATTGGAGACCTCCTGCCGGAACAGCACCGCATCGTCGTAGTTGTCCAGGCTGCGCAGTCGCTTGAGGACTGGCGACAGGCGCGGCACACCTCGCAACTGACCCGGCTCCAGCGGTTCGAAGATGTGCAGCACTTGGCTGGCTGGCACTCGCACCAGTTGGTTGTAGCCGCTGTTGAGCGACGACGCGTCACGCGGGTGCGAGCGGTACATCCAATAGGCCACGCGCTTGCCGGCCGGGTTGAACTCGATTCCGGCGCGGATGATGTTGCCATCGCGAGTGGTTTCGAATTTATCGTGCGGGACAAACTCGGGTGCCAGGGTCTGCAGTTGAAGCGGTACGACCAGACCTTCGTCGAGGCCACGCGGACGCAACCGGACAAAGCACTCGCCCGCCGTTTCGACGGTGCGTGCCACCAGCGCCTGCTGACCGTAGAAGTCACAAAGACCGTCGGCATCCGACTCGTCGGCCCAGTCGTCCCATAGTTCTTGCAGCAGCGTGCGCAGTTCTTCGTCCTTGACCTTCGGACGTGGCGTGATGCCGGTGCCGATCAGGTTGCTGACGCGCTTGTTGATCGCGTTGGCTGCATACGGGTCATTGCGTACCGCTGCCCGCGAACGCGCTCGCAGGTTGCGTAGCGCCGGGGTGTTGATGCTGTTGATGCCGTTATCGGAAGCATCCCAACTGGCCGAACGACGGCCCTCTCCGGCGCCTTCGTAGCTGGCCTTGATGTTCGATGGCAGCAAAAATCCGCTGCGCGTCAGTGCCGGAAATTGTCGAGACATCAGATTCCCTTGCCTCCGTGACTGAGCCGCACGACCCGCGAGCGCGGCGCGGCAGCGCTGACAAGCGAACTGCGGATTTCTTCCCGAGCGCGGAGCAGCTCATCGACGTCGCGGTATTCCACCGTTCGGTCGCTGTAGCGCACGGTCTTTTCACCGCGTGCGATGGCGCGCTCGATGACTTCGAGATGTTTTTGAGTAAAGGACATATCAGCGTCTCTTCAGATAACCGCTGGTGGAACTGCGGCGTTGAGGGGGTGCGGCTGGGCGTGTCTGCACGGCCGGCGCAGCAGGTGGTGGTGGCGCGGCTTGAGCCTGTCGCACAGCAGCAGGTTCAGGTGTTTCGCCTTCGTCGATACGCTCCCCCTGAACTGACTTGATGCCGAGGGCATCGTCGAACAGACCAGACTGGGCCAGTGCCTGACGCACCCGGTCCCAGTCGTGTTCCTGGTAGCGGTTGATGCCGAGGTAATGGGCCATGGCCAGGCAGTACACCATCAGGTCGAGCGCTTCGTTACGCTCGGCCTTGCCCTTGACCCATTCGATGCGTTTGTGGCCGCGCACGTAGCGCACGACCTTGCGCTCGGCGACGCACTGGGCAAAGAACTCGTCCGGCAGGTCATTGGCAAAGTGCAGCGATCCCGGGCCGTCCGGGAACGGATAGCGGTTGTAGATCCAGTCCTTTGCCGTGTCGGTGCCGACGAACCAGAGCTCGGCGCCGTTGCGTTCGGTCTGGCCTTTCCAGGTCACGTCGACCAGGGATGGGCGCTGTGCGATGACCGGCCTGCCCGGCTTGCTTGCGCCTTTGATGGCGAAAACGTTGCGCCAACGACGTACGCGGCAGAACTGGTAGACCTCGTCGGTGTGGTGACCGCCGGAGTCGACGCCAACGGCAAGGATGCCCAAGCCGACGCCGCAAGGATGCCGGTAGCGAGCCTTGAGTTTTTCGTCCAGTACGGACCAGGTGCGCTCGTCGGCTGGATCGCCCCAGATGACTTGGTGATCGACCACCCAGCGCTCCATGCCGACGCCGAAGCCCATCACCATCATTTCCAGGCGGTTGGCCTGGACGTCGACGGCACCGGTCAGCATCAGCACACCGGCCGGCATCGCGCCGAGGGTGTAGGTCTCCTGCCGCGCCCGGGCGATCAGCACTTCCGCTTTGGTCTGTTCGAGCGCACTGTCCCAGACCTTGGCCAGACGGGTGTTGTAGAACACCTGCATCAAGCTCGTGTCGCCTTGGGCCTGAGCTTTTTTGGCGTCCTCAAACTCCTCGGCGAGCGATCCCCAGTCCATCCAACCGGTCGGTGAGTACAGTGCGTTGAGATGAAAGCCAACGGTTTTGCCGTCGCCACCAGCATGAGCGCGCCACTCGCCTCGAGCGAGCATGTCGCTCTTGTGATGCTCCTCGATCAGAACGTCACAATCCAACCCGGATGCCGCGCACTTGTAATGCACTACGCTGAAATCGGCCGAGTAGAGTAGGTTTTCCCACTCAAGTACCTGCATGTGCCCACAGTGCGGGCAAGGCACGTAATAGTGTCGCTGGTCGCTGGACTCGAACAGATCCGCGATTCGCGAGGCGCCCTTGATCGTTGGCGAACTGGAAAAGTAGATCTTGGCGTTGCGGCCGAAGTTGGTCGCCCGTGTCTCCGCCAGTCGGATGGGGTCACCCTCCTGGCCGACGTCGTTCTCCCAGCGGTCAACCTCATCGCCGTAGATGTAACGGGCCGACAGCTCCGACAAGTTGGCCGCAGAGCCGGCGGTGGTGACGTAGAGCGAGCCGCCCTCGAATTCCTTGGTGTCCATGGTGTTGCGTGCATCCCGCGAACGGGTGGCCGCAACTCGCTCGCGCAGAACCGGGGTGGCTTTGATGGTCTTGCTGATCCGCCCGGAAACCCGCTTGGACAGGCTCAGGCTCGGCAGCAGGGCCAGGATGTTCGACGGCGCCATGTGGATCAGGCCGCCCATCCAGTTCAGGGCGATCTGAGTTTTCATCAACTGCGAGGCCACCATAGTGACCACTCGCCTGCAGGGGTGAGCCGGCGACAGGCAGCGCATTGGTTCGCGGGCATAAGGCGTCCGTGAGGTGCGGTACTGGCCGGGCTCAGGGGCACCGGTGTCTCGCGGGATCCGCATGTACTCGTCGGCCCATTGATCGATCCAGAGATCTGGGTCGGGGCGCAGTCCACGGAAATATGCCTCACGGTACACCTCTGCACCGTCAGGAAATTCCGTGTGCATGGGTTCAGTCCGTTGTCATGGCGTGTTCAAGGTCGGCTGAAGAGAGGCGCTCGGCTTCTTCCAGCGTTCGACGGAAGGTGGCCGTCAGGTGTTTTTCGATCAGCCAGGGATCGGTCATTACCGCGAGGTCGTGGGACAGTTGCGGCAACGGGCCGAACAGCTGATCGCGCAGCAGTCGGCCGGCGTTGTAGGCGCCAGTTTCGACGGCTTCCTTGGAGACCAGTGAGCCCTGGGCTTTGCCCAGCTCGATCTCGGCCAGCTTGGCCATGTTGTGTTCGCGCAGGGCGCGGGCTTTCTGGAAGTCGGGAAGCTTGCCGTCGCCGGTGATCACCTGCGGCGGCGCAGCCGTGGAAGTCGGTTCGGCCGACGTAGACAGTTGGCTGTACACGTCGCGCTGAATCCGGTCTTGTTGGTGTCGGTCGGCCACGGCGGCTTTGCTTGGGTCAGCGGTGTCGCGAATCAACGCTTCGCTGGCCTGCACGTCCACCAGTTTTCCGTTGGGCGACAGCACCAGGCGATTGTTGTTTTTCAACCAGGTGATGTAGCTCGGTGCCCTGCCGATCCGCGCCGCGAAGGCGCTTTTCGACAGGTAAGTTGGTTCTGTCATAAGGCCTCCTTTCAACGGCTTTTCAATGCAGACCTTTAAATTTCAATCGGTTGAATTTCAGTAAGCTGGGGGCGATCCCGCTAACACTTTCCCGCGGGTTTCCGACCCCGTGTCCTTCAGATATCCCTAGGGTCCCCGGCGGTTTTCGGCGCCCCAGATCGGTGCATCACCCCTGCTCGCCCCCGGCCGGCGGGACTTCGGAAACGCCCAGCCGCTTGGCGGCCCAGCGTTCGTAAAGGCCGATGGCAACATCGGCGCCGGCCATCGCTGTCAGGCAACCCAAGGCGCCCGCCGTCCAGATCGTCATGCCGGCCGCGATCATCAGCATCATCGCCGACACCCCGCAAACAATGCAGGCACCGGACCGAAGCGCGAGGCGGCGCAACAACGCCCAGCCCCGCGCCCCATCCTTGTCGGCCCGCCACATCTCTCCCGATACGCCACCGACCAGAGCCAGGACGATTACTAACCAAATCGGCATCTCTGCCAGTGCTTGTTGCTCGCTTGTCATCGCCAACCCCTAAACGCAAAAACCCGGCGCAATGGCCGGGTTTGGTGGTGTGGTGCCTGCCGCTCTCTGCGGTCGCACCTATCGAAGATGACTACTTTTTACAGGGCGATTCCGGTGGCAGCAACCCCGGTTTAATGCCACCCAGTGAATAAGTGGTGAATGTGGGGTGAACGTCTAGCGAATGTAGGCGAATAACTCAGCCCGGCATTCTGTTGTTTCGGCGGCGTCCCATCTGTCCCACCATTCATAATCGAAGTGGGACGCCTGAGAGCGCCTAAATTCGGGGCTTCGCCCCACTGTCCTACTTATCTCTTTCCTTTCTCGTGTAAAGGAAGAACTTAAAGAACACGCTTGCGCGTGAAACGCGCGCACTGCTGCCTGCTGCGCATATGCGGGCGGGTGACGTTGCAAGGTGGGACGGTGGGACACCCCTTCAAAGACAAGGCCCGCACCTGTCCCACTACGTCAAAACATAGTGGGACAAGGCGGGCCGGAAGGACAACAACAGCCGGGCGAATGCCTGGGGTCACGCAGCAATCCCCATCATCACGCCGAAGATCTGCAGATGCGCGTCATGCAGACGCTGGTAGTAGGTGTCGCGACCACAACCGCAGTGCGCGTATCGCAAGCGCATATCAACATCGAGCGTGCAGTAATGCTCCCGCACAACCGTCACCAGCTCGGGCGCAAGGTGTTTGTTCACGATCAGCTCGATGTCGAGAGAGCTCTCCAGCGGTGCACGAAAGGCACGCCGCCCGCGGATCAGTTGCCCATTGCTCTCCATCATCATGGCAACCATGTTCCCACCAGCGAGCCCCCCTTTTGAGTGTTCGGAATGCAGCTCCTGAGCCCACAATTTCAGCAACGAATCGATTTCCTTAATCATCGAAGCAAGGCTCCTCGAAAGCATTTAGCTCCAAAACAGGTGCCTTGCCCCAGCCTTCGGGTTTCTTGTAGCCCCACAGCCGTACGCGACTCTTGGTCATGGCACCAAGACGGTAACGGCTCCAACCCAACCGATGCAGAATCGCGCCAACCCGCATCTGCTCCGGCTTGCCCCAATGTCCCGGATCAAGCTTGAGTGCCTGCGTCAGAATCTCGCTGCCGGTGGTGGTCTCGCCGATCTGCGACTCTTCCAGCCAAGTCACGATTGGCGTTTCCCATTCGTCCACAACAAAGCGTTCGTCCTGTTCCTCACTGAACATCGCCGCTTCCTCTCGCGTTACCCACCAGAGGTCGCCAGCCTCAAAGCAAAACATCGCTTCGGCCCACAGTTGGTCGCGGATCTCGCGCAAAAACGCCAGGTCGACCTTGGTACAGGCTACCGGCCAATAACGACGGTTGCCGGTGGCGTCCTTGAGGTATTCGTCTTGGTTCGTCGTCCCCACGAACACGCACTGACGCGGCACGTCCATCGTGCGACGGCCGTAGCTCTCGCGGTAAGTGTCGGTCGATGCCGAAAAAAATTGCTTGGCTTTGGTACTTTCCGCCTTGTTGAAGCTGTCCAGCTCGCCCAGCTCGACAATCCATTTGCCTCGGATCGCCTGAAAGCCATCCTTGTCGCCCAGGGCGAATGGCGTATCCATGAACCACTCGCCGCCCAGCACGCTCATGGCGGTAGATTTACCGGCGCCCTGTGCGCCTTCGAGGATCATCACCGAGTCAGCCTTGCAGCCAGGCTTCATCACGCGCGCCACGGCGGAGATCATCCAGCGCTTGCTCACCTTGGACGTGTAAGCCGACTTCTTCACCCCCATGACATCCGTCAGCCAATGCTCCAGGCGCGGCACACGATCCCATTCGAGTTTTTTCAAGTACTCGCGCACCGGGTGAAAGGTGTGGTCGTGGGCCACCACACTGACCGCCTCTATCACATGGGAGGCCTTGACCCTTAGGTTGTATTGCTGCGCGAGCCACTTCATCACCCGCATGTCATCGATGTCCGCCCACTCGCCCGTGCCACCGCCATACGGTGCTGCACGTAACTTGACGATCTTTGAACTGAACGCACTGAAACTGATCACCCCAGCCCAGCGTTCATCGTTGGCCAGGATCAACTCGACGTTCTGCATGTGCGCAATCAACGCGCCGCTTTCACTCCGAGCCAGCATGTCCTTCCAGCCACCCGCAGCCGGCGGTTTGACAACGGCCAGCACCTGACGGCGCACCGCTTCCAAACCTTCAGCAACATGCAGGTCGTTGAAGTCGGTCCACTTGATTTCCCGCTCACCGGAGAAGATCGGCGCAACCACCTGGCCACCGACGATCAACGCCGCGTTATTGGCCTTCTCTTCACCAGGATTCCAGGCATCTCCATTGGGTTTGGTGGTCTTCCAGTCATCGTCACGGCAAATGATCAACGGGCAGCCGGCGAAACGCTCACGCATCGCCTTGCACACCACCAGCAGGTTGCCGGCATCAAACGCGATAGCTACGGTCATCGAAGTCGCCATATGCAGGCTTGCGCCGGTAGCGTAGCCCTCACACACCAGCACTGGCTCGCCCGGATCCGGATGCGGACCGATCAGGTGAAAGGCGCCCTCCTTCGACATCCCATAGGGCCAATACGTCTTATCCCGACCGGTGTCCTCTTGCTTAGTTGGATACACCACCTGCAGGCCGACAATCTCGTCGCGTACGTTGCACATCGGCACCAGGAACGCACCGGTTCGAGGCGCATACCGAACACCGATACCGACGATCTGCTTACGATCCAGATAGTCGCTCCGGCCCCTCTCCGGCATCCGCTTGAACATACCCGCAGCACGCTTGGCCGCACGTCGGGCCGCACTGGCCGCGATCTCCGCAGCCCGGCGCTTCGCCTCCTCCTGCCGAGCGCGCATAACCTCACGCTCTTCAGGCGACATCCGCCCGGCCTTGACCTTGATCTTCTGCGACTCACCCGAACGCCAATCACCGAAGGCGCCGAAAATCAGCGTCTCGCCCTTTTCGGTGTGGTGCTCATGGGCGATGTACCAGCCGTTCTTTTCCTTGCCTTTGTCCTGCGCCGTCTTGCACCGGGTGAGCTTGCCGAACACCAGCGGCTGCGCGGGCTCAAGCCCGTAATCCGCGAATTGCCCCAACACTTCATCGAGCATGGCGAGCTCCCATAATCTCCTCGATAGCTAGGCACCCCACACACTGCGTACAGCCGGGCTGCGCCAAACGCCGAGCCTCAGGGATCGGGTCATCGCACGTTTCGCAGAATAAAAACGAATGCGCCACCAAGGCAGGCTTGGTGGCG
>JAESFS010000128.1_pt1 | contig 14763 bp, 14 predicted proteins | sample 9269441 | NCBI WGS metagenome assembly JAESFS01 (sample SAMN14502548, study PRJNA617105) | algae metagenome | isolation source: Scytolyngbya sp. HA4215-MV1 and co-occurring heterotrophs from sample from... | place: USA: Laie Falls, Oahu, Hawaii | collected 2010-08-22
CGCCAGCCTCGCATCCCACCCACTTCCGTGAACGAAACACTCAAAGCCCTCTCCACCTCCGTCAGAAGCAAGCGTCTTAACGCTACTTCTTAACTTCCATGAAAAACCGATGCGGTTTTGAAACAACAACTCCGACAGGCAATGCCAAAGACCTTTCGGACTTTGGCGCGACCTACACCCGCTAGGGTTGCCGGAGACTCCGCCTTGGCTGGCAGGGGATTGAAACTATCGGGCAGAACCCGGAGTGTCAAGAGCAACCTGCAGTCGCTGCGATGAACGGGCTTCTACGGGGGAGTGGAGCACCTGTCAAACCCCCCTTCGCAAAAAATCCACAATACTCGGATCAGCTGTCCGCGCGGATGTCGTTGGCGCGGATCACCCTCCCCCATTTCTCGATCTCAGCGGCCATGAAATCGCGGCATTGCTCAAGCGTGCTGGCCACGATGTCGCAACCCTGCTCCTCAATGCGGGTCTTCACCGCGGGTTCGTTCAGCACTTGCACCAGCGCCTCATTCATCTGCCGCACCAATGGTGCCGGGGTACCCGTTCGCGCGATCATCGCCCACCAGGTCGGCGCCTCGAAATCGCCGAAGCCCTGCTGCGCGAAGCTTCGCGTGCCCGGAACATGGCGGCTTTCGCCGCGCGTCGTCACGCCCAGTGGCCGCAGCAGTCCCGCGCGGATGTGCTGGCTGACGATCACCACGTTGGTCATGAACAGCGGCACATGCCCGGCCAGTGCATCTTGCACGGCTGGCCCGCCGCCACGGTACGGAACATGCACAAGCCGAAAGTTGCCCTGCTGCTGCAGCAGCGTGGTCGAGACGTGGGCTAAACCGCCCACCCCGGAGGTCGCGAAATTCAGCGTGTCCGGTGCCCGCTTGGCCGCGTCCACGACGTCCTGGAACGTTCGGTAAGGCGTGGTGTGGTGCGCCACCATCGCAAGTGGCCCGGAGGCAGCGTGGCAGACCGGAATGAAAGCCTCCATGCTGCGGAAAGGCAGCCGCATCAGCGTTTCATTCGTCGCCTGGGTGTCATAGACGAAGGTCCAGACGCTGCCGTCATTGGGTGCGCGGCTAGCCTCGATCGCACCGGCGGCACCGGAGGCGCCCCCGCGATTGTCGATGATGATTGCCCGCCCCAGAACCTCTGCAAGGCGGGGCTGAAAAATTCGCGCTATGGTATCGGTTGAACCACCGGGAGCCCATGGCACGATCAGTCGCAATGGCCGTTCGGGAAATCCCGCTCCCAGCCCCTGAGCAAGCAGGATTGCAGGCGAGGTCAGCCCCGCCGTGGCGAGCCCGATGAAAATGCGCCGGTTCATGGCGTTGCTCCCGTGTGACGCGTGTGTGTCAAGCCACGCGCAATTGCCGTATTCGGTGCACCCCGCCAAGCCCCACCGCTTGCTCAGCTCTCAGCACGGATATTGTTGACGCGGATCACCTCGCCCCATTTCACGATCTCTGCGCGGATAAAAGCGGTCGCCTCCTCGGGCGTATTGGCAAGAATTTCAGCGCCCTGATCGGCCATGCGCGCCTGCACCGCAGTCTCGGACAACACCTGCCGCAGGGCCTGCTGCATCCGCGCCGTGATCGCCGGGGGAATGCCGGCGGGCCCCACCATCACCCAATAGGTCAAAGCCTCGAAGCCGGGGAAACCCTGATCTGCGAAAGGCACCACGCCGGGGAGGAAGCGGCTTGCCGTGGCCTGAGAGACACCGAGCGCCATCAGACGTCCCTCGCGGATGTGGTTCAGGATGATCACGATGTTCGACATGAAAAGCGGCAAATGCCCACCCAGCGCGTCCTGCAGCGCCGGTCCGCCGCCACGATAGGGCACATGACTAAGGCGGAAATTCCCTCGGCTCTGCAGCAGCACGGCGGCGATATGGGCGAGCGACCCCACTCCCGTCGTGGCATAGCCCAGACTTTCTGGTGCCGCCTGGGCCGCGGTGATGACCTGTGCAAGACGGCGGAAAGGTGTGCTGGGATGGGCCGTCAGCGCGTAGGGGCAGGTGCCGAGCACCGAGCAGAAGGTGAAGGCCTCCATCACCCGATATGGCAGGCTCATCAGCGTCTCGTTGTTGGCCAGCGTGTCATTGGCCAGAAGCCAGGTGTTGCCATCAGGCACGGCGCGCGCCGTCTCGGTCGCCCCCACAGCGCCCGATGCACCGGCGCGGTTGTCGACAAGGATCGTCCGTCCCAGAATCTCGGCCAGGCGGGGCTGTATGATGCGCGCGACTGTGTCGTTCGATCCGCCCGGCGGGAACGGCACGATGATGCGAATCGGCCGGTCGCCATTGCCTTGCGAAAGGGCGGGCGCCGCCAGGAAGGCACTACCCGCGACCAGTGCATTCCTGCGTAACATCCCGTTCATCCCTGTGCTGGTTTTCCAGGGATGTGCGCAAGCTTGCGCCGCTCTGCAAGGCCCGGCATCACGCTTTCCCGATGTCCAGCCCCTCCCCCGCCGGCGCCCGCCCCCGCGCCAACGCTGCCCTGGCTTTCATGCCCGAGGGCTATTCGACCCAGCACGGCAAGCTGATGGGACGGCAATCCGCCACCGAGGGCTTTCTGCGGGCGATGATCCGGCATTCGGGCGTGGAACGCCATGTCGCCTACGCCATGGCGCCGCAGGCCGCCCCGGCCTTCGAGCCCATGGCACGCGCGCTGGGCGCTCGTGGCCCTGTGGGCGTCATCGCGACGCAGAACATTGCCGAGGTCGCCCAGATCGGCGCGCTGCTGCTGCCGGGCCCCAATATTGGAGCCATAGTGGGCCTGCGCGCCCTGGCGCGAGCGGAGCGTGGCTTCAGCGTCACGGGCATAACCTACACGATGTCCTCGCGCGCGGTGATGGCGGGCGTGGCGGAGCTGGTCAGCCAGCCGGTGCAGGATTGGGATGCCGTGGTCTGCATATCCGAATCGGCGCGGCGGATGATGGAAGCCATGCTCGCGGCGGAAGAGGACCGCCTCGCCCAGCGCCTGGGCGCCACCCGCTTCACGAGGCCACGCCTTCCGGTCATTCCACTGGGCATCGAGACCGGCAGCTTCACCTTCCCCCCCGCCATGCGGGCGGAATGGCGGGCGCGTATCGGCGCGGCCCCTGATGATTTCGTGCTGCTGCACCACGGCCGGGTTAGTTGGCACGCGAAGGCACATCACTGGCCGATGCTGGCCGCCCTCGGCCGCGTCTCCGCCCGCATGCCGCCCGGACGCAAACTCCATGTCCTGGTGGCGGGCTGGAGCGCCAATGAAGGCCAGGAGGCCGCGCTGCGCGCCCAGGCCGCGGCACTGTGCCCTGATGTCGCGCTGCACCGCGCCGGCGGGCAGGAGCCCGAACGCCGGCCGGGCGTCTGGGCGGCAGGCGACGCCTTCACCCTGCTGTCAGACAATATCCAGGAGACCTACGGCCTCGCCGTGGTCGAAGCGATGGCCGCCGGCCTGCCCGTGCTCGTCAGCGACTGGGACGGGTTTCGCGACACCGTTCGCGATGGCCGTGACGGGTTTCGCATCCCAAGCCTGATGGCAGCCCCGGGCACGGCACCCGATCTCGCCATGGCGCATGGCGCGGGGTCGACGGATTACGACCATTTTCTGGCGGCAACGACGCAGCTGGTGGCGATCGACGTCGCGGCCACGGCGGCCGCGCTGGAGAAGCTGGTGATGGATGCGCAGGCCCGGCGCGCCATGGGCATGGCGGCGCAGGCGCGGGCGCGGTCAGAGTTCGACTGGGCGCGCATCATGCCACGCTGGCAGGCACTGTGGGATGAGCTGCGCCAGGTTCGTGAGGCCGCGGAGGAGGCACCAGCACGGGCCTGGCCACAGCCCTCGCTGGTCGACCCCACCCAGCTCTTTGCGGATTGGCCGACAGCGAGCCTGCAGCCCACGACGGTGCTGGCCCGCGACCCGGCGGCCCCGCCAATCGGGCTGGCGGCAGCGCTGGGCCTGCCGGCGGCGATCCACCCGAAGGCCGATGCCGCCGTGGCGGCGCGGCTGGGCCACCTGCTGGCGGCGGTGCCCGAGGAGGGCAGCATCACCGCCGTGGCGCTGCGTGATGCGATGCCCGAGGCCGAGCGGGCGCTGGCCGGGCGAGGGATCCTGTGGCTGCTGAAGACCGGTTTTCTGCGGGTGGTGTTGCCAGCGGCTTGAGCGAAGGCGGGATGAACACCGCCATGCCCGCCAGCCCGCCGAAGGGTTCATTGACCCATCAACGCCGCGCCCGCCTCGCCCAAATAATCCCTGGTCAGCCCTTGCTTCTGGGATATTGCAATACGTTTCATCTTACCGTGTCATAAAACTGCATATCGCGTCACCTGCTGACAACACGGGCTGCGCGGCAGTGTTCGAGCGATCGCCCGGGCGATGACGACCCGGACAGAAGCAATCGAGTTTACCACGTGGCGTTCAGTTCTGATGGGGGGAGCCGCGTGGTCGATAAGCTTTGGATAGGGGAGGTTCTTCGATGAGAACGGTGCTGCGGGGTCCTGAGGGGGGAATCGCTCCCCTTTCGGAGATCAGGAATCCGTAGGCAGCGATGCACAGCGTGGCGTGGTGGTAGAAACCCAGCCAGCCTCGCCCTTCATAGTGGCCAAGCCCGAGTTCCTGTTTGAGGTCCTGGTAGTCGCGCTCGATCCGCCAGCGCAGCTTCGTGGCGCCCACCAGGGCGCTGAGGCTGATGGCCGCGGGCAGCGTGGACAGGAAATACTTCGCTGGCTCGGCTGCGTCCAACGGCCATTCGATCAGGCACCATTCCTGGGCGCGCGGCGTGGAACGCTGATAGTCGCGATGTGCTGGGCGAACACGTACGGCGGCGAAACGCGAGGCGAGCTTGGCGTTGGTCCCCTCGCGCCAGGTGACCCGCCGCCAGGCATTCTTGGGCAAGTCTGTTGATTTTCGCTGAGATCTGACCCGGCGTTTTCGCCGAGATTTGACCCGTGTGGGCGATGTTTCCCGCGTGCTGCGGGCCTGGGTCAAGCGGGCGTTTTGGTCCTCCTTCTTTTCCCGTCGGCCGAGCTGTTTCTGAACCTGAAACTGTCGTTCCCAGTTTCCAGGATGTGACAGTGATGGGTGAGGCGATCGAGCAACGCCGTCGTCATCTTGGTGTCGCCGAACACGTCGCCCCACTCGCTGAAGCTCAGGTTGGTAGTGATGACCACGCTGGTCCGCTCGTAGAGCTTGCTGAGCAGGTGGAACAGCAGGGCGCCGCCCGACGAACTGAACGGCAGATAGCCAAGCTCGTCCAGGATCACGAGATCCAGGCGGAGCAGACGGTCGGCGAGTTGCCCAGCTCTGTTGGCGGTTTTCTCCTGCTCCAGCGCGTTAACCAGGTCGACTGTGGAAAAGAACCGGACCTTCTTGCGGCCGTGCTCAATGCCCTGCGCTGGATCGTCGCATTCGGTTTGACCCGCTGCGTGACTTCATCCCTGTGACGCATCTCGGCACCGCGCCACTCTGCCTGTTCGTGCGGGACGGCATGGCTGCCCGGTCGATCGACGAGTTCGTCAACCTGGCGCGCGCGAACCCTGGACGCCTCTCGGTCGGAACCGCCGGACCGGGAACGGCGTCGCACATGAATTTCGAGCTGATCGCAAAGAGCACGGGACTCGAGGCTCTCCTCGTTCCATTCCGGACCTCCTCGCAGGCCATGGCCTGACGCCCGCTCCGGATGGTTCGCTGACCCTCTACATCCAGCATCAGAGCCCGGGCGCGGACAAGGAGGCCAACTGGCTGCCCGCGCCCGCCGGCGCGTTCGATGTACACCTGCGCACCTATGTTCCGCGCGCGCCGCTGCTGGACGGAAGCTACAGGCTGCCGCCGATAGAGCGACAGGCGCCATCAGGCGGCTAACGGGCGGCCCCCACCGATTGATCCGAGCGGACGTCCGGTGGGCTGTCGCAGCCGCTCCCGCTCCTGAGCAGATCTGCGAACTGGCCATCGGCACCGTCTCCGGCGCGGGCGGGTGGTAGCCCAGCAACGAATGCGGCCGGATGCGAGGCAGAGCCCGCCGCGAAGCGGCCCTGTCCGACATGCCGCACCAGTGCCCAGACAGGCGCGCGTCCGACGCCGGCCGGCACGGTGACAATGGTGCTCGTCGGGTCGAACGCGTTCAGCGTGTCGATGGCTTCCGCATTTCAGACCACGCGGGCGGAGGACGGCGCCTGGTAGGACGTGCAGTTGCCCTCGAGCCAAAGCTCGCCGAGCTGGATTTGCTGCATCGCGGCGACCGCGACGGGGCTGATCATCACGCGAGTTCGAGAGACCCGCTACGACACACTCTCAGGCTCACGGCACTCGCCGCTTCGTCACCTGCACAGACAGCGGTGCCGAAGCCAGATCGACCGTTGACGCGCTGACGTTCCGCGCCGTGACGCGCACGCTGTTGTTCGACCACACATGGCAGTCCAGCACGAACGCGATGCTGCTGGTGTCGAGCGAGGCATCCGCGAAATCTCCGCGCCGCGCGCCCGACACCGTCACGTCGATATTCGCCGTCGCACCTGCCGTGAGGCTGGGCAGGTCCCACGTGGTCTCCAGCGCGAGGGCGCGCGTCCCCACCGGCACCGAGGGGCAGGCATAGAGCACCGCCGGCGTCGCCTCCGGTAGCCCGAACAGCCGCAGCGCCTCAAGCTCGATCTGCCCGTCGAAGCCCACGATCCCCACCTGCGCGAAGGCCACGCCGGCGCCCACCCGGATCGTCTGCCGCCGGTTCAGCGAGGCGTCGGCCATGACCGCGCCGGCGTTCCAGCCCTTCGCCGCAGTGTTCCACTGCATGGTGGTGCCGGAGGCCAGCACGTCGCCGGCGATGTTCTCCCGCACATTGGCTGCCCCATCAAACACGCGCACGAAGAGCCGCCCGCCATCGAACCCGCCCACCAGCCAATGCGCCAGCGCGAACTCCTTGGCCGAGGAGGTGTCCACCACGAAGGCCATGCCGCGGTTGGCGTCCAGCAGCAGCCCGCGAGCGGTCGCCGCGATCCCGTCCAGCCCGTTGAAGCACAGCCCCGCCAGCGTGGTCGCCGCCGTGGTCGAGGTGGCCAGCGTCGCCAGCTTCTCGACGCCGATCTCGGTGGCACTCTGCCGGAAGGCCGCAGCGCGCAGGTTCGGCACCGCCTCCAGCACCCGTAGCAGCCGCGACGCCGGCGCGCGGTGGCGGTTGATCACGGCATTGCCGGCGCGGTCGGCGGTCGAGGTGTAGTCGATCCGCACGGCATAGGTGTTGGCCCAGGCCACCTCATACTCGCAATCGGTGGCGCTGCCGGTGTGCCGCGCCACGATCGGCGAGCAGGCTTCCATGCGGAGCGCCCGCCCGATGATGGCGGTGCCGTCCGTCTCGTTCAGGAAGGGGATCGCCACGTTTGGATCGAGCTGGCGCAGCTCGAAGTTGGGCCCGTCGAAGACATGTCGATTGTGGTTGTTGTAGCCACCCGCGCCGCGCGAGAAGCGGATGCCGTAGCGGTCGATTGTGGGGTTGATCCCCGTGGCGAGGGCGAAATGGCCGCCATAGTAGCGGATCGACGTGTTCCAGGCGGTCGCTGTCTCGGCGCGGATGTCGAGGCCGTAGCGGTTGTTCAGGATGCGCAGCAGGTGGAAAGTGCTGTCCTCGACGCCCCGGCCATCGCCCAGCGTGCGCATCCCGATGGTGAAGCCGGAGACCAGGCGCAGCTCCACGACCGAGGCATCGATGTTGCGGACCAGGATGCCGATATCGGCCTCGGAGGCCCAGTCGGATTGCGTCTGCCTTACCACCTGCAGCCCGGCATAGAGTTTCTCGCCGTTGCGCGTGGTGCCGCCATCGCCCAGCGTAAGCACGGTGGCCGGGGCATTGGCAGCGCCGGTGTAGCGGATGACGCCGCGCATGATCAGCCCGCGTGCGCCACCGCCGAGCGTGACCCCACTGCCGACATTCCAGGTGCCGGGCGGGATGACGGCGAATTTCCCATCAGCCGCCGCCCGGTCGAAGCAGGACTGGATGGCGCTGCGGTCATTCGCCACGCCGTCGCCCAGCCCGCCGAAATCGGTCGGCAGCACAGCCTCGCGGTCGCGCAGGTACTTGGCGAAGTCGGTCTTGTTGAGATTGGCGTTGAGGACCAGCAGGTCATCGATACGTGCCGGCATGGCTTTCTCCGATCAGAGGGCGGTGGCGGTGACCGGGCCGGCGAAAGCGGAGATGTTGCCCTCGGCCGAGACGCTGCGCAGCCAGTACCAGCGGGTCTGGCCGGTGGTGAGGCCCGTGCGGTCCCAGAAGAGGCTGGTCGGCTCGGTGGCGAGCTTCACGGCCGCGGCCAAGCTGGCGCTGCTGGCCTCGAAGACCTGCAGCCGCACCGCATCGACTGGAAAGCCACCCGAAAGCCGCACGCCGCCGGTAATGCCGGTGGCGGCGGGCGTGGAGACGGCGGCCGGGATCAGCGCCTCGCGCCAGCCCGACACCGCCCCGCTGCGCGCCTGGCTGCGCACCCGGAATGCCGTGGGCTCCGCCGTCGGCACCGCGGCCGCCGTCGCACCTAGCCCCGCAGCATAGCCCTGCCAGACCGCCACCGATGCCGGCCGGAACTGCAACTCGTAGCCGGCGAGATAGGCGCTGCCAACCGCCGACCAGGACACCGCCAGCGCGGCAAATGCCGTGGCCAGCGGCGTCTCCACCAGGATCGCCGCGGGCGTGGCGATCACCCCCGGGTTCGGCAACACTACCGCCGGATTGTCGCCGGTGGCGCGCTCATCAAAGGCGGGGTCCCACGCCCAGACCGCGGCGTCCTCCTCGGCCAGCGTCAGGTCCACGCCGCCCTCGGCCGAGAGCCGCCACCCTGTGACCCGCGCCGGGAAGGGCGTCAGCCGGTCCAGCGCGACCGTCACCCCCTCCCATGGCCGCAGCCGGAGCAGCGAGAGGTTGCCCTGCACGCTCACCTCGCGCTGGCGCCGGTTGCGCTCCAGCTCGACCTTCATCAGCCGCTGCACCGTGCTGGCGCTGTCGCCGGTGCCGCAGGCGGTGGTGGACATCGCCCTGGCCGAGCGGTCCTTTCGCCTGCGCCGCGCCCGGCTCTGGGGTGCGCTGCTGTCGGAGCGCGGGACCTTCGTGGCTGACCCATTCCCGCTCTGGGTCGGGCTGATGGACACGATGGAGGTGGTGGACGGCGTCGAGCCCCGCGTCTCGCTCTCCTGCGAGAGCCGTCTGGTCGATCTCGAACGCGCCGAGGTCCGTCGCTACACCGATGCCGACCAGCAGGCGGAATACCCGGGCGACCGGTTCTTCGAGTATGTGCCGGCGCTGCAGGAGGCCGAGATCCGGCTACCGGCGCGGTGACGCGGCGCCCGGACTGGCCTGGCCGGCTGGCAGCGCTGCTGTCGGCGGCGGAGGCGCGTCCGTTTGATGCGCGGCGCTGGAATTGTGCCGAGTTCGCGCTGGCGGCCGTCGAGGCGGTGACGGGCACGCGGCCGGTGGTGCGGGTGCGGACCACACTGGACGCCTCCGCCGACAGCGCGGGCTTCCCCCGCATCCCGCCTGCCTTTGCCCGCCCCGGCGATGTGGTGCTGGCGCCCGATCCCGATCGCCTCGGCGTCGTGGTCGAGAGCGGCCAGGCCGCCTTCGTCGGGCCGCAAGGCCTGCTGCGCGCCCTGCTCACCGCCTGCACCATCGCCTGGAGGATCGGCTGACATGCCCGCCGCCATCCCCCTCGTCGCAGTCGTCGCGGCCGGCGTCGCCTCCGCCGCGGTCGGCGGCGGCATCGTGGGCGCGCTGGTGGGCGCCGGCGCCGCTCTGGTGGTCTCCGCCGTCGGTGGCGCCGTCTTCCGCCAGAAGGCGCCCGCGGCGCCGCGTGTGGCCTTTGCCGATACCGGCCCCACCGCGGGCTTTGACGCCGCCTCGCCCGGCGCCGGCCGCACGCAGTCCTTCCGCCAGCCCATCGCCGAACACCAACTGGTGTTCGGCCGCTGCAAGGTGGCCGGGCCCATCGTCTTCATTCACAGCGCGACCGATGATGAGGGCCGAGCCGATGGTTATTTCTATGCCGTCGTGGTGCTGGCCGCCCATCGCATCCGCGCCATCGGCGATGTCTTCCTGGCCGACGCTGTCTCCACCGACGCGAAGTACGCCGGCCTGGTCCGCATCGACCGCCATCTCGGCGATCCCGCGCAGGCGGCCAATGCCAACCTCATCGCCGAGACCGGCGGCAAATGGACCGCCGCGCATCGCGGCCAGGGCCGCGCCTACATCGCCGCCCGCCTGAAACTGCGACCCGAGGCCTTTCCCTCCGGCCCACCCAACATCGCCGCCATCGTCGAGGGCGCCGACACCATCCTCGACCCGCGCACCGGTGCCACCGGCTGGTCAGACAATCCGGCGCTCTGCCTGGCCTGGTATCTGACCGCGCCATTTGGCTGGCGCTCCGCCTGGGACGACATCGACATCCCCTGCCTGATCGCCGCCGCCAATGCCTGCGACGAGCTGAGGCGATGCACAAGGGCAAGTCGCACCCAGGCGAGCATGCCGCCATCGTGCCGCGGGCGATGTGGGACGCGGCGCACGCTCTGCTCGCGATCAGCCCAAAGACCCGCGCCAACCGCACCCGCTGCCAGACGCCTTCGCTGCTGCGTGGGCTGATCTTCGGCAGCGACGGGCGTGCCATGTCGCCCACCCACGCGCGGGGGCGCCGCGGCCAGCAGTACCGCTACTATGTCAGCCAGTCAGTGCTGAAGGGCAGCGCCGCGGACGGACCGGCCATCGCGCGCATCTCCGCCGCGGAGATCGAGGGCGCGGTCATCGCCCAGGTCCGCGGGCTGCTGCGCCAGCCGGAGGTGGTGCTTGGCGCCTGGCGCGCAGCACGGGCCGCGGCGCCGGACATGACGGAGGACGCGGCCCGGCTGGCACTGGAGCGGTTGGACCCGCTTTGGGAGGAGCTCTTCCCCGCCGAGCAGGCGCGGATCATTCGCCTCCTGGTCGACCGCGTGGATATCGGGGCGGGCGGCGCCGACGTGCGGCTGAAGCTGGAGGGGCTGGCCAGTCTGGCGCGGGACCTCGCGGCGCCGCCGGCCGATGTGGCGAGGGCGGCAGCGTGACCGGCGCGGCGCAGATGCTGACCGTGCGCGTGCCGCTGGCAGTCCGGAAGCAGCGGGGCGGGCGGAAGCTGATGATCGCGCCCTGCAGCGCCACAAGCAGGGGCTCCTCGGCTGCGGACACCACGTTGGTGAAGGCGCTGGCCCGGGCATTCCGGTGGCGGCGGATGATGGAGGCGGGCCGCTACGGCACGATCAACGAGCTGGCGGCGGCCGAGAAGATCAACTCGTCCTATGTCTCGCGCCTGCTGCGGCTCACGCTGCTGGCGCCGCAAATCGTCGAGGCGATCCTGGACGGGCGGCAGCCGGATGGGATGACGCTGCCGGGGCTGATGGAGCCGTTTCCGGTGGAGTGGGACCGGCAGAAGTCAGAACTGTGCAGTCTTGCCGACAAGGGGGGCGGCTAATGGATCGATTGCATCGTCAGCACGTACGCCGGCGCACCCGTTACAAAGGCTTAGACACAACGGCCGGCCATAACAATTTTTGCCTTTAGGCTTGCTTCAATAGCTGCGAAGCACAGCGCGGGTACTGAAAGGCCGAAGCATTCGGCCTCTGCTCGCAGATCAGCGACCGCGTATACCGCTTCTATCATTGGGCCGAGCGCATCCTCTTGCTGGGCTTTGTTTCTGTGAACCACGTTGGATGGTGTCGTTGCTTTCGCTTGCCGTCTCATGTCGCTTCCCGTCGACTATTTGCGGTCGTCTTTGACCGCACGGCGAGATTGTGACGATTGAGAGACAAAAACGTTGACCCGGATCAAGGAACTCAGTGTTCGCCCAGCCGGCTTCACGTGTGGCGTCAGATGGAGACGGGCCGCTACGGCACGATCGACGAGCTGGCAGCCGCGGAAAAGATCAACTCGTCCTATGTCTCGCGTCTGCTGCGCCTGACGCTGCTGGCGCCGGATATAGTGGACGCGATCCTGGATGGGCGACAGCCGGATGGGATGACGCTGCCGGGGCTGATGGAGCCGTTCCCCATCGAGTGGGCTCGACAGCGAGACCGGCGGTGGTCGCCATCTCCGCCTCCACCCAATCCGCCAATCGCCGCACGCGGCGCCCGAGATGGGCGCCCTGCATGACGAAGTGATCGCGATCGTAGTCGGCCATGGCATAGGCGATTGTTCCTTGAAGCCGTGTTGTGGCGGGTCCGAACAGGCCTGCCGTGGCGGGACCTGCCCAGTGATTTTGGCAATTGGAACAGCGTGTTTCAGCGATTCAGGCGCCGGGCGGCAGCGGGCGTGCTCGACTGCATCTTCGAGCGATTGTCGGGCGAAACCGCCCACACGATCCATACCTTTAGCCCAATCTTCAGCTTTCCCTGGGAGAATTTCGGCAGATGTCGATTGGCCGAACTACTGGATCGTTCAGCGGGCCGCAGTCACGTCGAAACCAAGAATGGGCGCCTCATGAGCAAAAGCATCGGCCTCTCGGCGAAGATTCTCATCGGCCTGTCATGTCTTGTCGTCATTTTGATCAGCGTCGGCAGCCTCACCGTGATGGGCCTGCGCGATCTTACTGTTACAACCGGCCTTACCAAGCACACCCATGAGGTAATCGCGGGCGCGACTGGCGCGCGGGAGGCGATGGTCAATCGTGAAACTGGCCTACGCGGCTATCTGATCAGTGGTAACGAGGCGTCCCTGGGACCCTATGTTGCAGGTGGGACGGCGTTCTCCACCCAGATTGAGAGGATCAGACGCTTGACCGTCGACAATCCGGCGCAGCAGGCTCGCATCGCTGCAATGCAGCGCGAGGCCGAGGACTGGACACGCAATGTCGCCGAGCGAGCAATTGGTTTGATGCGCGAGCCCATGACGCGCAGTGCTGCCCTAGCAATCGAGGCCAACGGTGAAGGAAGGCGAATGTTCGATGCTTTCCGTGCCCAGGCCGCGGCGGTCGTCGCGGAAGAGGAGCGCCTTTTGGTCCTACGCCAAGCCTCCTATGAGGCAAGCAACGATCATGCGCAGCTGATCGCCTCGATTGGTTCCGTGGCTGCAGTGTTGCTGACCGGCATCATTGGCGTGCTTCTCCATCGGATGGTAACGCGGCCGATCGTAGCTATGACCGCCGCGATGGGCCGCCTGGCAGCGAACGACCTCTCGGTGCTGGTACCAGCATCTGACCGGGCCGATGAGATTGGCGCAATGGCAAAAGCGTTGCAAACCTTCAAGGACAACGCCCTGGCGATGCTCGCCCTGGCGAAGGAGGTGAAGGAGACAGAAGCCCGGGCCGCGACCGAGAAGCAGGCCATAATGCGTGGGATCGCCGACCGGTTCGAGAGCCAAGTCGGTAGCATCGTCGCCACCGTCTCGGTTAGTGCTGTTGAAATGCGCAATGCCGCAAATGCTGTTGCCGGCAACGTAGATTCCTCAAGTCAGCAGGCCGCCGCGGTCAGTACCGCGACGGAAGAAGCCTCAGCCAATGTCCAGACCGTGGCCGCTGCCGCCGAGGAAATGACTGCGACCGTCCTCGAGATCAGCCGCCAGGTTTCCGTCAGCAACGAGATGGCCGGGCGCGCGGTGGAACAGTCGCGCCACACCGACAAGAAGGTTCAGGGCCTTTCGCTCGCAGCACAGGAAATCGGCGATGTTGTGCGCCTTATCGGTGACATCGCGGCGCAGACAAATCTGCTGGCCCTGAACGCGACGATCGAAGCTGCAAGGGCTGGCGAGGCCGGCAAGGGCTTTGCTGTGGTTGCCTCGGAGGTGAAGCAACTCGCCACCCAGACCGCCAAGGCGACCGGTGATATCGGCGCAAAAGTAAGCGAGATGCAGGTTGCGACATCCGAGGCAGTGGAAGCCATTCGCGCCATTAGTGAGGCGATCGATGAAATGAGCGCGGTGGCGATCGCCATTACCGCGGCAGTCGAGGAGCAGAGTGCCACAACCAAGGAAATCGCCCGCAGCGTGCATGAGGCGGCGAAGGGTACACAGGAGGTGTCGAGCCATATCCGCGGGGTCGCCAAGGCTTCCGGTGATACAGGCACTGCCGCGGCACAGTTACAGGCGACGGCAAGCAAGTTGTCGGAGCAGGCGGGCGGGCTGCAGCGAGAGGTGGTCGACTTCCTGTTGAACGTGCGTGCTGCCTGACCGATGGGAGGCGGTGGGGCCAGCATTAAAGGCCTTGGCAGGCATGGAGCGCAGGAACGTCAGCCAAAGCGCGCGCCACGCTCTCGTCTAAAACACGCATTTTCTCCGCTGCGGAAGCACGGATCATCCGCCTGCTGGTCGACTGGGTGGCCCCAGCGCGAGATCATCAATGCCATCTTCTACGTTCTGCGTGCAGGCTGTGCCTGGCGCATGCTGCCGCAGAATTTCCCGCCGTGGCGCACCGTCAATCGCTGGTTCGCCCGGCTGCGTGATGGCGGGGTGTTCGCAAGCCTGAACCATCACCAGGTCATGCACGACCGCGAGCGGGCCGGGCGCGAAGCCAGCCCCTCGGCTGCGGTGATCGACAGCCAAAGCGTAAGACCGCGGAGAGCGGCGGCCCACGCGGCTATGGTTCCGGGAAGAAGATCAAGGGTCGCAAGCGCCATGCGATGGCGGATATGCGTCTCGCCGATTCTGAGGCAGGCAAGGCATTGATCTGGACGTGAAATATATTGTGATTTTCAAATCGTTGTTGTCACAAATGAAGCGAGTCACGGTCTTGTCAACAGGGCATTGATCGTCGATTGCGACGGGTGACCTTGGGAGGGGTCCCCGAATGAACAGTGTCAG
>JAESFS010000129.1_pt1 | contig 14199 bp, 7 predicted proteins | sample 9269441 | NCBI WGS metagenome assembly JAESFS01 (sample SAMN14502548, study PRJNA617105) | algae metagenome | isolation source: Scytolyngbya sp. HA4215-MV1 and co-occurring heterotrophs from sample from... | place: USA: Laie Falls, Oahu, Hawaii | collected 2010-08-22
AGTTGGACGGCGAGCGGCAGCAGCGGCGCCAGCGGCTTTGGCGCCAGCGGCACCGGTCCGATCGGCGACACGGTGACGATGACCTCGGGCAGCACGATCACCTACACGGTGACGGGCACGGTGGCCTTCGGCGCCACCGGCAGCCTGGTCAACACGGCGACGGTGACGGGCCCGTCGGGCTTCACCGACACCAACACGAGCAACAACAGCGCCACCGACACCGACATCATAACGCCTGTCACGCCGAGCATTCCGGGTCTCACAGCCGGCTTCTGGGCTCAACACCAGAGCGCGTGGGATGGTGTCTTCAAGGCCAACGAGAACAGCAATCTTGTCAAATCAGGTGTGCTGTCCGCGGGTGACATCATCTATTCCAACGATGGCAATCATGGTGTGGGGGCCATTTCGACCCAGCCCATAGGCTCAGGCGTCCGGGTGCTGTTGGGTGACGTGGACAGGAACAACCAGCAGGGGTCGAACGAGACCACATTAGCAGTTCCATTGAACGCAGCTCAACTAATGGTCGGTGGTAGCACTTCGACAACGCCCGATGCGCGGCTCATCTTGATGCAGCAGGCACTTGCCGCTCAGTTGAACGTCTACAACGGGGATGTCGACCCGGGTGCTGCCGGTATTGGTCAGAGCACAGGCAGCGATCTGATCGGAACCGCTGTGAAATGGCTCACAGCTCAGTTAAACTTCACCAACGGTACGACTCCCCCGTCGACTTACAACGTCGACTCCGGCACAGGAGGCAGCACTTCGAGCCCCAACTATCGTGACGGAATTCTGGAGTCCGGATCGTCATCGAGCTATGAGTTTAATACTAGAAATTCGACTTTCCAGAACTTCATCGGAACAAGTACGAGCGACTGGAACGGGCTCTTCAAAATTGACGATGCGAACGCCCTGCTGGGCGGCAAGGCCGTGGCTGTAACGGGTGAGGATATCAAAAACGCCCTGCAAGCATTCAATATGAACAAGCTCGTCACGACGGTCGTGGCTGGCCAATCCACCGTCGGCTGGAATACGGGGACACAGATCACCGACTTGCAAACGAATGACCAGGACGGCCTCTGGAAAGTTCTAGTCGACCACGGGATTGGCCGAGCCGTGTAGCCAGCCAGGCCGCCCTGTCCCCCGGGAAGGGCGGCTTAGGCCGGGCGAAGGAACATTCCGCGATGGTGAGACGAGGGGCATATGAAGAGGACACTCGGTCTTTTGCATGACGGAATCAGCGACCTACTTACGGCGCATGGCATGGGGTGAGCCGAGTTCTAAATCGACCCTAATCGGCGGTTCGGCCATGCGCTCATCAATGCAAAATGTTCCGACACCCTTGGCCGGGGCACTTCATGCCATCACGCTATTCAATCAAGAAAAGAAGGGCAAAGAGACAGAGATACGGGACGGCTTGCCCGATTGCGGTGAAACCCTGACGCTTTATATGCAGGAAGGGCGCTACCTAGAAGCGCTTCCTTTGCTGGAGGTAGGGCTGGCGCGGGAGCCAAGTTCCCATACGCTCCTCTCCCAACATGGGTTTAGCCTGTACCAACTGGGACGTTGGAACGAAGCGCTTGCTAGCTTTGAAGCGGCACTCTCGCGCTTTCCTGACGACCCCGACTTCTTCACGTGCCGGGGACTCGTGTTGCAGCACTTGGGGCGCGAGGCCGATGCGCTGGCCAGCCATGAGAAGGCGATTGCGCTCCGACCGAATCATCCCGAAGCTTTTAACAATGCTGGGAACGCCTTGCTGCGACTGGAGCGGTTCTCAGAGGCGATCACGCGCTATACGCACGCCCTTAGTGCGCGGCCCGAGTTTCCGGAAGCGTTCAACGGGCGCGGCCTGGCACTAATGGAGTTAGGACGATACAAGGAGGCGTTAGCGGACCTCGATGCAGCCTTGGCAATTCGGCCCGACTACGCCGAAGCGCTCAATGGCCGCGGGATTGTGCTTCATCATCTCGGCAGACGAGAAGAGGGCTTAGACAGTTTAGACGCCGCTATCACGGTTAGGCCGAGCTATCTCGACCCACACAGTAATCGCGGCAATTTATTGCAGTCTTTGGATCGCCTGGAAGAGGCGATTGTCAGTTACGACGAAGCGCTGCGTCTTTCGCCGGATTTTCTGGAAGCTCTTCATAACAAGGGGCGAGCGCTTCTTCACGCGGGCAGGCTCGACGAAGCACGTTCCTGTTTTGATATAGTTCTCGCACGCAAAGGAGTTTATCCCGAGGCTGAAATGGGGCGTTCCGTCTGCTGCTTGCTTCAGGGCGATCTCGCGCAGGGATGGCTGGGTTACGAACAGCGGGCTTCTCAAAAAGGCGCACCTACGTTGCGCCACAAGGATTGCCCACGCTGGACGGGCAAGGAAAGCCTCCTAGGCTGCACACTACTCCTTCACGCAGAACAGGGTTTGGGAGATACGATCCAGTTCGTTCGCTATCTGCCTCTTCTGGCCGAACGCGGCGCTCGCATCATCCTTGAAGCGCCGCGCCGGCTGAGGGCGCTGCTGGGCTCACTTAGGACAGCCGTAGAGATCATTGAACAGGATCATCCTCGCCCGGCAGTGGACTTCCAGTGTCCCCTTCTTAGCCTTCCCCTAGCCTTTGGAACGTCCCAGACAACCATTCCATGGCAGGGGCCCTACCTCTTCGCCGAACCAAACCGCGTGGAAATATGGGCAAAGCGCCTTCAAGTAGCACTCAAGCCGGCGGTGGAAACCCATCCGGATCACTTGTCCCGCGCCCGTCGAATCGGGATTGTTTGGCAGGGCAACCCCTCTGGCGAGGTCGATTTCGGACGCTCTATTCCCCTTGAAGCTTTTGCGCCTCTATCAAGAATACCAGGCGTGCAACTGGTAAGCTTGCAGAAAGGCTTCGGCACAGAACAAATCCAGGCGCTTCCGAGCAAATTTCCTCTTACTGTACTTGGTCCAGATTTTGATGACGGGCCGGACGCATTTTTAGACAGCGCCGCCGTCATCCAGTCTCTGGATATCTTAGTGACGTCGGATACAGCGATGGCCCACCTCGCTGGCGCACTCGGGAAGCCTGTCTGGATCGCTCTGAAGCACGTCCCGGATTGGCGATGGATGATGGATCGAGCCGATTCCCCGTGGTATCCGTCGGCCAGACTGTTCCGGCAACAGACACGCGGCGACTGGGAGAGTGTCTTCCAAAAGATTGCTGCTGCTCTTCGTGATGATCTGGGCCTTTCGCCCAGACCTTTTTCGATACTGCCAAAAAAAGCCGATCAACCGTCGCCCCGGGGCGAACGTTCCCCTCCGGGAGATCTGCAATGTCCGAGCGACGACGCTGCCGAATGCGTGCTGAAAGCCCTGGCTTTGGCGCAGCAGAACCGGTGTGAAGAAGCCTTGGCTCTGCTCGACCAGCCCCTGACGGCGCGGTCGGCACGCGCGCTTTCGACAAAGGGCTATATCCTGTCTCGTGTGGGCCGCTGGGAAGAAGCGCTTTCCTATTATGATGCTGCGCTAGCGATCCGGCCGGAGGACCCCGATGGCCTGACGAGTCGCGGCATTGTACTGCAGCAAATGGGGAGCTACCTGGAGGCTCTCGAAAGCCATCAGAAGGCCCTGAAGCTCATCCCGGATCATCCGGATGCTCTGAACAATTGCGGCAACTCTCTCCTTCGTCTACGGAAATTCGAGCAAGCTCTGGATTGCTACCAGAAGGCCCTGGTTGGGCGCCCAGAATTTCCAGAGGCGTTGAACGGACGCGGACATGCCTTGATGGAGCTTGGTCGCCCCAACGAGGCTTTGGCGAGCTTTCAAAGGGCGCTTCAGGTTCGACCGGGCTACGCCGACGCAATGACCGGGTGCGGGAACGCCTTTCGGGCCCTTGATCTTTCGGAGCGTGCCCTTGAGTGCTACGCAAAAGCCGCAGGCACCGCGGCCAACGCGCTTGACGCACATCTGAACAAGGCTTCGCTCCTCGCCGAGTTGCAGCGGACTGAAGAAGCTCTGCGCGCACTCGACGACGTCCTCGCTATAGGACCGCAGCATGTTGGCGCATTGGTTCAAAAAGCTACATTGCTGAACGGTCTGGGGCGCGGGCACGAAGCATTGGAGCACTGTGACGCGGCGCGGCAGGCGGACCCCGCTCACGCAGACGCCTGGGCAGCACGCGGGGCCTGCTTTTTCGCCTTGCGGCAATACGAGGAAGCAATGAAGTGCTTCGACGAGGCGCTGCGCCTGCAGCCGAACCGTGCGGACATGGTCGCCGCACGTGGTATCGTGCTCGTCGAAACAGGAAGAGTTCAAGCTGCTTTGGATTTTCTTAGTCGCGCGCTTGAACTGATGCCCTACGACGCAAGTCTTCACCTATGCTTAGGCAACGTCCTTCTGGGGACCCAACAGTTCGATGAAGCCCTTAGAAGCTATGAGAACGCGTTTGCTCTCAAGCCGGGCCATAAGGAGGCCCTGAACGGAATCCTCTGGTCTGCGCTGAAAAGCTGCAATTGGTCCCGCATCGAAAGCATGCTCCCGGATATCCACAAGCGCATCGCAGGAGGTCAAGCAGGGGTCCTGCCTTTCGCCTATCTCGCCGTGTCGTCTGGTCCCGCGTGGGAACTGGACTGCGCCAGGCAGTACGCAGCGCATAGGAACTGGAAATCAATCGAACCACGGTTTGAGTATGCCAAAGCTGGGACAGGATCAAAAATCAGGCTGGCCTACCTGTCGTCCGATTACCACAGTCATGCGACTGCTGCACTCGTGACGAGGCTCATTGAACTCCATGATAGGGAGCAGTTCGAAGTATTTGGCATCTCCTTTGGGAGTGATGACAGATCATCTGAGAGGCACAGACTCAGCGAGGCTTTCGATAAGTTTTTTGATGTTCGAACGTATTCTGACAATGAGGTCGCATCGCTGATCAACGATCTCGGCATCGATGTCGCTGTTGATCTGAAAGGGTATACGAAGGACGCCAGGCCCGCCATTCTGGCCCGGCGACCTGCTCCCATTCAGGTTAACTATCTCGGCTATCCCGGAACGTTGGGGCTGGATTTCATTGACTACATCCTCGCGGACGAGATTGTCGCGCCGCGAGCCGAACAACCGTTCTATGCGGAGAAAATCGTTCATTTGCCAGGATCCTATCAGGTCAACAGTCATCGCGCTCAAACAGGAGGCAGCCCCGACCGCACTGAGACAGGACTTCCGACAGAGGCCTTTGTATTTTGCTGCTTCAACAACAATTACAAGATTACACGACAGCAATTCGAATCCTGGATGCGAATTCTACTGCAATGCGAGAATTCCGTCCTATGGCTTCTTAATGACAACGCCACCGCTCAGAAGCGATTGCGTTGCGCTGCGCGCGCCGCCGGCGTGAACCCCAACCGTATTATTTTCGCCGAACGCGCTCCGATGCGCGACCATTTGGAACGGCACAAGCTAGCGGACTTGTTCTTGGATACGCTGCCAGTCAATGCCCACACAACGGCAAGCGACGCGCTGTGGTGCGGAGTGCCTGTACTCACTCGCAGAGGGGAAAGCTTTGCGGGGCGGGTCGCTGCGAGCCTGCTTTCGGCGCTGGGTATGACCGAGTTGGTCATGGAGAGTGAGGCCAGCTACGAAAAGATGGCCGTTGACCTTGCCCATGACAGGACCGAGCTTGCGCGCGTCCGCAAGCGTCTGGCAGAAGCTCGGGCAACCTCACCTCTATTTGATACTGACCGCTTCCGGCGAAATGTTGAAGCAGCATACAAGTTTATGGTGGAGCTCTGGCGTCGCGGTGAATCACCCAAACCCTTCTCGGTGCAAGAGGCCCACACAACAGATTACTTGCCCACGCCGAACTCGGATGCGGCCACGCCAGAGGCTGCGCAACTCTCTAACGCGATACTTGAGACAGCCCTTGCGCGGCATCGGGCTGGAGATTTGGAGAAGGCGCGGGAACTTTGTAACGAAGTCCTCACGCATTGGCCGAGTCACTTTGACGCGCTGCATTTGACAGCTGTGTTGCACAGCCAGCAAGGCTACCATGCGGAGGCGCTGAAGTTTCTGGAACGGTCCTTAGCCGTGCGACCTGAGTCGCGCGAGGCCCTTCGCAACAAGGCTCTCATCCTTTTTCAAGCCGGACTTCATGCGGAAGCGCTGCGGATCTGCGAAGCTGTCCTGGAGCTGAACCCTGACGATCGCCAGATCTCCTATAAGCGGGCGACCTGCCTGGAAGCGCTCGCACGACGAGACGAGGCACTTGATTGCATCAATGGCGTTATTGCTCGGTGGCCGGATTACGCAGAGGCGTGGAATGCCCGCGGCGTGTTCATGCGACAGGCGGGAGATTTGGACGGGGCTCTGGCGAGCTACAACAAGGCTCTCAGCATCGCGCCCGATTACGCAGATGCACTTAACAGCAGGGCGAACGTTCTGCGCTCCGTAGAGCGTTTCGAGGAGGCCCTTGCCGATTACGACCGAGCCCTCTCAATACAGCCCGCCTTTGTGGAGGCCCTCAATGGTCGCGGGCTGACCCTTCTCGGCTATCAGCAGCAGCTGCAGCGCCGGGGCGTGGAGTTTCTAGGGGAGAACCGCTTTCAGGAGGCGCTGGCGACGATCGAACAGGCACTGGCGATCAGGAGCGACGACGACGCCGCGCTCAACAATCGCGGCCTCGCCGTACATGAACTGGGACGCTTTGAGGAGGCGCTGGCCAGTTATGAAAAAGCCCTGCAGCTTCGTCCTGATTACCCAGACGCCTTGAACAACAGGGCAAACACTCTTTTTGCGATGGGACGCTTCGATGAAGCAATTCAAGATTTCGATCGTGCTGTTGCGCTCGATCCAGCAAATGCCGAGCATCGTTTCAATCGCTCGCTCCTTCTCCTCATCAAGGGATCCTTTGCCGAGGGATGGCAGGAATACGAGTGGCGCCGCTTACGCAAGAACAAGGCGCAACGGATTTCCGGAGGTGTCGAATGGACCGGCCAAGAGGTCAATGGCAAGCGCGTACTGCTGTACCATGAGCAGGGGTTGGGCGACACACTCCAGTTCGCACGTTTTGCGGAGACGGTGGCAGATATGGGAGCCGAAGTCGTTCTCGACGTGCAGCCGCAGATTGCCGCTCTACTCAAGGGTCTCTCGGGTCCGTGCTTAATCAGGGCAGCAACGAATGGGGAAGTTGGCTGCGATTTGCATGCTCCACTGATGAGCGTCCCTGCTATTCTCCAACACAAGTTCATTCCTGCGGCGGAACCTTACCTCAGGGCTGATCCAGGACTCATCGAGACATGGCGGGCCCTGCTCCCGCCAACAGGATTGAAGGTGGGACTGGCCTGGCAAGGCAACAGGAACAGCCCGATAGACAAGGGGAGGTCGATTCCCGCCAAGGAGCTTTCCGCCTTGGGCAGCATGAATGGGGTTCATTTTATCTCACTTCAAAAGGGAACCGGAACAGGACAGGGGGGACCAGATCACCCTCCCGTCAGCTTTCTGCCGCTTCCACGGGAATTGGACGCCGGCTCCGATGCCTTCGTCGACACCGCTGCGGTCATGATGAGCACGGACCTAATCATTACTTCCGATACGTCGATTGCTCACCTTGCAGGGGCGCTTGGCCGGCCGGTTTGGATCATCCTGAAGAAGGTGCCCGACTGGCGCTGGTTGCTCGAGCGGACCGATTCACCTTGGTATCCAACGGCCCGTCTCTTTAGGCAGCGTGTTTCGGGAGACTGGCTCGAAGTGATCACCCAAGTAGCATCCGAGTTGGAAAACCTGAGGGCAAGGCATTCAAGATGAGTAAAATAGGTCCGATCCTCGCACCCTTATCGTTTGGCGAACTGCTGGATAAGATTTCGATTCTTGAAATCAAAACCGAGCGGATCAGTGATCCACGAAAGGTTACAAACGTGAATCGACAGCTGCTGGTCTTGACCGAAGTATTGCAGAGCGTAGGGGGCGTGACAACCGAAATCGGCGAGACCACAAGAGAACTGAGACGTGTCAATGAAGCTTTGTGGGATATCGAAGAAGCTCTCCGCGCCATGGAGAACAAAGGAGAATTCGGGCAAGAATTCATTCAACTTGCCCGTTCTGTTTATAAGCAGAATGACCGCCGAGCATACTTGAAAGCAGCAATAGACGCGGCCACGGGTTCTGAACTCAGAGAGGAGAAATCTTACAAGAGCGAGGACGCGAGCGGACGGGATCAAATTCACCGCAATCAGATAGAAAACTGATGCATTCCCTTTCAGAGAGAACTCCCGTCATCATCAATTGGGAGATATCCAGCTTTTTCGGATGGGGCGTATATGGACTGAACCTTGCGTTGAACTGGGCGTCAGATTTTCGCCTGGATCCTGTTTGCTCATTCCCAATTAGCTCGCAAAACATCGTGGTTGACCCCCTTAGGCAGCGTCGTTTGGAAAAATTTTTTCAAAACTCTAACACTCTGGCCGACCATCTCATCTTGCGCCAGAACCAATGCATCCGTATCTCTGCTCCCGTTCTCCTTGGGGTTGGTAATGAATTTCGGACTGACGTTGGTCCATTTGGCACAAACCTCACTGGAAATCCCACGATCGGTGTTGCATTCTTTGAAACCGCAAATCTGTCCGATGAGGCGCTGGAGCGAGCACGATCCCTGGATCTCGTCGTTGCAGGTTCGAGTTGGGGAGAAAGCATCCTTAGCGCACTCGGCCTGACACGTGTGACCACGTTGCTTCAAGGCGTTGATCATACACTGTTCCATCCCGCGGGACGATTGGGCCTTTTCGCGGATCGCTTTCTTGTGTTCAGCGGCGGGAAACTGGAACTCAGAAAAGGGCAAGATCTCGTTATCACCGCGTTCTCTCGGTTCGCCAGAAAATATCGCGATGCATTGCTCGTGACCGCGTGGCACAGCCCTTGGCCCCAGCTTGCACGCAGCTTGGATGCCACGGGGAAGGCCGCACCATTGGTGATCAATGGATTTGGTCAGCTGGATCTGTATGCGTGGGCCACCGCGAATGGTATTCTTGCGGACCAGTTTCTGGACCTCGGCGCTGTCCCAAATGCGCCGTTGCCTTCCGTTCTTCGTGAGATGGACGTGGCTTTGTTCCCCAACCGATGCGAAGGCGGAACAAACTTGGTCGCAATGGAGTGCATGGCCTGCGGAGTCCCCGCCATTCTCTCCGCCAACACAGGCCATCTTGACCTCATCGATCACACTGCATGCTTCGTCCTAGAGCAACAGGATCCGATTGCCGGCCAAGGCGCCGGTGTTGGAGGAATCGCGGGTTGGGGTGAGAGCAGTGTCGGGGAGATCGTGGACGTGCTCGAGCGTGCGTATCACCACAGGAAGGAAGCTCGCGAACGAGGACGTCGGGCAGCCGAGTTGATGCAGAGAATGACGTGGAAACGGACGGCGGATACATTGCGAGACTTAGTATTCTCTGTTGCCTAGTGGAGTGACTCCAATTTTTTGAACTCTCTGTTCTTCCGGCATCGGCCTTCCAGAGCTGCTCCGAGTGCCGATTGACGGATGACGGGACCGAAAACGTGAAATTCGTCCACAAGATCGCATTCGAACAGACGAATCCATCTCTCAAATGCGGCATTTGCGCGCTAGTATTTGCGTTGACCGCGAGTTGCTCGATTAATACCGCAAAATCCGAGAACATTCCTCGTGGAGGGTCTGACTGCCAATCTTGCAGTTCGGAGTCCAGCCGTCGCACATCCGGTTCCGGTGGTGCCAGGACGCGACATCCGGGGAGCGTGAGCATTGCTGACCCGCGCTCGTGGCCCGCTTCAGCCATTGCAAAGATCACGGTTGAGATTGGGAATAGCCGGCGTCAGTCGTGCAGCGGTGCATGGCTAGGAAATCGCAAAGTGCTTACCGCCGCACATTGCCTTGTATCCGAAGAAGCGACCGTACGGGTTCAGGCCATCAACGTCCTGTTCGGACTTGACCACGGAAAGCCAAGCCAAACCGCTGGGGTGGAAAGCTATTTGATCGCCCCACTGTTTGGTCCCTCCGACCACCGGGCCGAGGCTGCGGCGGACGACTGGGCGATTATCACACTGGATCGAGACTTATTTCTCAGACCTATTGCTGTTCGAGAAAAAACTTGCGACGAGCTGTCGAATTTATCGTCCCAGAAAGGTCTGTTTGAAATTGGTTACGGAATGGAGCGTCCTTATTTCCCAACGATGGCATCGCCATGCAAAGTTGGTTGCCTGAAGGGTGGTGTATTTGCGTTTCAATGTCTTTCGAACAACGGTTATTCTGGTGCGCCAATTCTCACTGGGCCGCTTGACTCTGTTGTCATCGTCGGACTCGTTTCCCGGCGCTCAAGAGATGCCTCCGTTGGTGTCGCGAGTACATTGTCGAGCTTAGACTTCCATTGACGTCGTCGCCTGAATACGCTCGTTAAAATCCGCTTGCGGCAGCACGAGATTGAGAAGCACACCAATCCGGGGCACGTCTTTAGTGCACGCGAAGACCTCACCGCAGGTCCTACAACGAGGAGCACCCACACAGCGCGATCGGCAACAGGCCCCCGATCGCACTTCTAAATCGGTCAGCGACACATGGCCTACTCTGACCGAACACCCCCTGGAAAAGCCCAGCCGGGCGGTCCAAGGATGGGGAGCAGCTCACAACGAGAACGGATTCTGGTTATGGCAAGGGCGTTCAGGGGGCAACGTCATGGACCACGCGGAACTGACCGAGCAAACATCGAGAGACTGAGTGGTCGGCATGGTCGGGCCAAGATATCGCCTTGCGGTGCGGGGTGAGTGGCCGCTTTGTGAACACGTTGCCCGCACCTGATCTTCGCGCAATGCTCTGCACCCTTTTGTGGAGCAGCGATTGATCGGCGCCCTGCTCGTGTGAGGGCGCCACCAGAGACGGTGTAATGCGGGAGCGGCGCCCCCCCGCTGGGCAGGCGTGGGGTTGGACGAAGCTTATAGCGGTCAAGAGCGCCCACTCGCGCCGCTCGCCCGCTTGCCGAGACGGGACTTACAAACTCGGATTGATCAGAACCTTCGTTCCGGTGCTCAGGCGGTCCACCGAAGCGATGGTGCTAGCGCTCAGCACATCGGCAAGGGGAATCGTCGCGGCGTAATGGCTCGCGAAGGTCGTACGGATTTCATCAATGACGCGTTGGCGCATGCGCTTGATCTGTTCGTCCTCCGCGCGCTGCAGAAAGTTGAACAGCAGCCAGCCGCCCACACCCCAGGTGAAGCCAAAGGACCTTCGGAGGACAGTCGGACTGCGGTCTAGCGCGCCATAAATGTAGACCTGCTTTGGAGCACCGGATCCATAGCGGCTATATGAGGGCAGCGCCCGGGCGGCGACAGTCTCCATGGCGTTCAGGATCTGGCTCGCCATCTCGCCCCCTCCGATGGCGTCGAAACCAAGCGTGGCGCCTGTCGCAGCGACGGCATCCGCGAGCCGGAATGGGAACCCGGGCAGGCTGCTGTCGACGACGTGGGTGGCGCCGATCTCGGTCAGCAACGCGGCCTGCTGAGCGCTGCGCACGACGTTCACCAGAGGAACGCCATCCGCGAGGCAAATCCGGACCAGCATTTGTCCCAGATTGGAGGCCGCGGCGGTATGCACGAGGGCCCGGTGTCCTTCCGAGCGCATCGTCTCGACGAAGCCCAGCGCAGTCAGCGGGTTGACGAAGAGGGAGGCGCCCTCGGCCGCGCTGACGTCATCCGGCAACACGATACAGTCGCGCGCCGGGATGCGGCGGAGCGTGGCGTACATCCCACCGCCGATCATTGCGACCTTGCGCCCGTGCAGGTGCTGGACGTCGGCTGCCGCTCGGACCACGGTGCCAGCGCCCTCGTTACCGACCGGGAGGGCCTGTCCCAGCCGGCCACGAACGGCCGATAGCGCCTCCGAAGGAACCTTGGCTTTCAGGACGGTCCGGTCGGCTGAACGCGCGGTCTGCAGTGTCGCGAGGTCCGCCGGCCCGAGGAGCAAGCCAAGGTCGGACGGATTGATCGGGGTGGCTTCAATGCGAACCACAATCTCGCCCGGCCCTGGCTCGTCCAGGGCAACCGGATCGAGGGTGATGGCCAGGTCGCCTTGTTCCGTTATCAGCGAGCGCAACTCCAGTCCGGTCAGCGGTTCAGCCATGGTGCTCTCGCTTTGATTGGTGCGGAGGGCTGCTTGCCAACAAGTCGCCCCTCGCCTGCCGATTGATCTCTCGGCGGCCGCGTTCCCTGGGCGCTCCGCGCCCGGCCTGTGCGGCACAGACTACCACGTCTCGATGAGCTATCACGCGGGTGATTGCGTTCATGGAGGGTCGTACACCCGACAAACGAGGTAGCACGGCGGAAGCCGTGCTATGCTCATAACGTCAACTCCAGACGCCCTCCCGTCGGTGCTGAAGGATCGCCGCATGCGGGTTCTTTTGATGTGTTGGCTTCTGCTTTTGGCGACGCCTTCATTGTCGCATGATGTTTACTCGGGCCTTCGCAATGTGGAAGGTCGGCTGTGCTGCGGCGACAAGGACTGTGAAGCCGTCGAAAATTTCGTCGTTAATCCAGACGCATCGGTGACGTTCTTCTCGCGGCGCTGGCGAGCCTTCATCCATGTTGGGGCCAGCAAGATCACATGGCTCGCTGTGCCCGGGGCCCCCGCTCATTGGTGCGGCGATCGAAACCAGGTCTGGAACCCAGAGTTCGACTTCGTGACCTTTTGCGCCTTTGTCGATCCGAATGGCAGCTGAGTAAGGCGATCAAGGCCACGGCCCACCCCGCTCGCAAGACCCTGTCATGTTGCCTCGCCGCTCCTCGGGAGATGATGCCTGCTCTGCCGAGGCGTCATTGAGGGCGTCGCTCGCCCTATATCGCGCAGTTTTCGCGGCTTTGCGCTGCTTGACTGCGCTGCGAAAAAACCGACGGTCCGCAACGTTCTGGCACTCTTGCTGGGAGAGTGCTAAAAAAAGCACATCATTGATCCGGCGCAGCTCGCGCCTTTGCTCCCAAGGGGAACTGACCATGAGCTTTCGTCCGCTGCATGACCGAGTCGTCGTTCGCCGCATCGACCCCGCGGACAAGACCAAGGGTGGGATCATCATCCCCGAAACCGCCAAGGAAAAGCCGCAGGAGGCCGAGGTCGTCGCGGTTGGTCCCGGCGCCCGTGACGAGGCCGGCAAGCTGGTCCCGCTCGACGTCAGGGCCGGTGATCGCGTGCTGTTCGGCAAGTGGTCCGGCACCGAGGTCAAGATCGACGGCGAGGATCTCCTGATCATGAAGGAGAGCGACATCCTCGGCGTCATCACCGTGAGCGCCAAGGCCAAGAAGGCCGCCTAACTTAGACAATTCGCTGAATTCGCAGCCGCCCACTGGGCGGCCATCAGACTTTTTGGTCGGCTGGACCACTGTCCGGGACCGTTCATATCTCGCCACTCAGGAGCTGATTATGGCTGCCAAAGACGTCAAGTTCTCCACCGATGCCCGCGATCGTTTGCTGCGCGGCGTCGACATCCTGGCCAACGCGGTGAGGGTGACGCTCGGTCCGAAGGGCCGCAACGTCGTCATCGAGAAGTCCTTCGGCGCCCCTCGCATCACCAAGGACGGCGTCACCGTCGCCAAGGAGATCGAGCTCTCGGACAAGTTCGAGAACCTCGGCGCCCAGATGGTGCGCGAAGTCGCCTCCAAGCAGAGCACTGTGGCGGGCGACGGCACCACGACGGCCACCGTGCTGGCCGCGTCCATCGTCAAGGAAGGCACCAAGGCGGTCGCCGCCGGCCTGAACCCGATGGACCTGAAGCGCGGCATCGACCTCGCGGTCGACGCTGTGGTCGCCGACCTCAAGAAACACTCCAAGAAGGTGACCTCGAATGCCGAGATCGCCCAGGTCGGCACCATCTCGGCCAACGGCGACACCTCTGTCGGCGAGATGATCGCGCAAGCCATGCAGAAGGTCGGCAACGAAGGCGTCATCACGGTCGAGGAGGCCAAAACCGCCGCGACCGAACTCGACGTCGTGGAGGGCATGCAGTTCGACCGCGGCTACCTCTCGCCTTACTTCATCACGAATGCGGACAAGATGGTCGCCGAGCTCGAGGATCCCTACATCCTCATTCATGAGAAGAAGCTCTCGTCACTTCAGGCGCTGCTGCCGATCCTCGAAGCCGTCGTCCAGACCGGCAAGCCGCTGTTGATCATCGCCGAGGACATCGAGGGCGAGGCTCTCGCCACGCTCGTCGTCAACAAGCTGCGGGGCGGCCTGAAGA